>Ga0181553_10002135_pt1 | contig 17597 bp, 17 predicted proteins | sample 011ome_17_FD_133753 | JGI IMG/M metagenome (GOLD analysis project Ga0181553, IMG submission 133753) | Coastal salt marsh microbial communities from the Groves Creek Marsh, Skidaway Island, Georgia - 011502XT metaG (megahit assembly) | ecosystem: Environmental > Aquatic > Marine > Intertidal...
CACCCACTACAAAATACAGAACGATCAGGGCAGTAGTAATCTGCATTCCTCCAAAGAAATAAAGCGTGTCTGCAATCGGAATTAAGGAGTAGATGATATACAAATGAAAGCCAATCTTTCGCATCTGAAACATCAGCCAAATTGCAGCCAAACCGATAACAATAGATAAAAGTGAAACGGTTGAGATTAAATAAAAATTATCATTTCCAATATCCACCAATTGCATCATTTCGCTTACCGTACCTTCCATTAGCGCAGCTGTCTCCTCAGTCAAACCAGACATCATCTCTAATTTCTCTTCGCGCAATTCTTCCGCTGTCATCGGGCCGTTAAAAGCATTCGTTACCTGCACAAACAATTGAAAAGATAGACTGATCAATGAAAGAACAAGTAAGACTTTTAAGGTAGTGGGACGTTGTTTTATTGCAGTTTCCATAAGTTATTTGATTTGGGTTATGAATGTAATTGATTTTTGAATTTCAGGTTGCATGAATTTATCATCCTCAACAAAAGGTACTTCTTTTCTAAAATCTGCTACAATCTGTTCGATTTTCGGACTCGATTTTAACGGTCTTCTAAATTCTAATCCTTGTGCAGCATTGAATAATTCAATTCCGAGAATTTTCTCTAAATTCTCAACAATACGCGCACATTTTGTCGCTGCATTTGCGCCCATACTCACATGGTCTTCCTGCCCATTCGAAGACTCAATAGAATCTACGGATGCTGGTGTTGCCAATTGTTTATTCTGACTTACCACAGATGCCGCTGCGTACTGGGGAATCATAAATCCGGAGTTAATTCCAGGGTTCGCTACCAAAAAAGCAGGTAAATTTCGATTGCCACCAATGAGTTGGTAGGTTCTTCGTTCTGAGATATTACCTAATTCAGCTAATGCTATTGCCAAATAATCAAGCGCCAATGCTAGTGGCTGTCCATGAAAATTTCCAGCCGAAATGATTTCATCCGTGTCTGGAAATATAGTTGGATTGTCTGTCACCGCATTAATCTCACGTTCAACTATCGTTTTTGCATAGTTAATAGCATCTTTACTTGCCCCATGCACTTGAGGAATACAGCGGAAAGAATAAGGATCTTGAACATGCGTTTTATGCTGAGCAATAATTTCGCTTCCATCTAAAATCTCACGCATATGCCTAGCCGTTTCAATTTGCCCTTCTTGATTGCGAATGGCATTGACATTCTCGTAAAAAGGGTTAAGACGGCAATCAAAAGCGTCTAACGAGACACCACCAATAATATCCGCTGCGTGTGATAATTGTTGTCCGTGTATCAAACACCAAACTAAATACGCACTCATAAACTGAGTACCGTTTAATAAAGCTAAACCTTCTTTTGATTTTAATGTCAATGGCTCCCAACCCAAAGCTGCAAGCGCTACTTTGGCTTCAACTTTTTCACCTTTGTAATAAACCAAACCCTCGCCTAACAAGGGCAGCGCCATGTGCGCTAGTGGTGCTAAATCTCCAGATGCTCCAAGTGATCCTTGCTGATAGATCACCGGCGCCATGTCATGATTATAAAAATCAATCAATCGTTGCACTGTTGCTAACTGCACTCCAGAATGCCCATAGGATAAACCTTGAACTTTTAACAGCAACATCAGCTTCACAATTTCTTGCGGAACTTCCTCCCCTATTCCGCATGCATGCGAAAGAACAAGGTTACGTTGCAAAATACTTAAATCTTCGTTAGAAATAATGGTGTTGCATAAAGATCCAAATCCTGTATTGATGCCATAAAACACTTCATTACCTGAAGCCATTTTTTCATCTAAATATGCGCGGCATTTGATTATCCGATCTTTTGAAGCTTCATCCAATTGAAGCTTTTGTTTCGTTTCGACAATTGTCTGGATGTGATCAATTGTCAAGTGGGAGTTTGAAATATAATGATCAGCCATTATTTATGTTTATTGAGGAAATCTTCTTTGGTCAATGTTTCTTGTTCGCCAGTTACCATATTCTTTAGTGTAACGGTTCCGTTTTTTAATTCATCCGATCCAACTAATACCACAAACGGAATATGGCGATTATTGGCATATTTCATTTGCTTCTTCATGGCTTTCGGCTCAGGATAGATCTCACAAGGAATATCTAATCTGCGCAAACCTGCAGCAATCTGCATGCTATAAATTTGTTCTTCTGTTCCAAAATTGATGAATAAATAGGTGGTCGTATTCGTTACCGATGACGGAAATAAATCCAACTCGGTCATAACATCATAGATGCGATCTGCACCAAATGAAATTCCAACTCCTGACAAACCACTTAAGCCAAATAAAGCCGTTAAGTCATCATATCTTCCACCTCCACAAATACTTCCAATTTGCACGTTATTTGCAGAAACTTCGAATATCGCTCCGGTATAATAATTTAACCCTCTGGCCAATGTCACTTCCAATTCAAGCTTGGCTTGTTTTAACCCTGAGGTTTCTACCTGATTAAATACCCACTCCAATTCTTCAACACCTTTTAATCCTATTTCAGAATCGGCGAGGTATGACTTTAACAGGTCTAATTTCTCGGTATTTGTTCCTGAGAGCTGGAATAATGGATCAATCTTCTCTATGGCATCATTGCTTACACCGCGTTCGATCAATTCTTTGATCACGCCGTCTTTGCCAATCTTATCCAATTTATCAATGGCTACGGTAATGGGTACTAATTTATCAGACTCACCACATACCTCAGCAATACCTGAAAGAATTTTGCGGTTATTGATTTTAATTGAAAAATCAGGCAAACCTAAATTCGTCAATACCTCATCAAAAATTTGAATCAATTCTACTTCGTAAATCAATGCATCACTTCCAACAACATCTGCATCACATTGATAAAATTCGCGGTAACGTCCTTTTTGGGGACGATCAGCACGCCAAACAGGTTGAATTTGATAACGCTTAAATGGAAAATCTAAGTCATTTTGGTGTTGCACAACAAAACGGGCAAATGGCACAGTTAAGTCATATCGCAGGGCCTGATCTGAAATGGAATTGGCAAATTTTGGAAGTTCATTATTATTGAGAGCGTCCTGATCTGCTTTTTTTAATTTATCACCTGAGTTTAAGACGCGGAATATTAAACGATCCCCTTCCTCTCCATATTTCCCCATCAATGTTTCGCGCTTCTCAACAGATGGTGTTTCAATAGGTAAGAATCCATATTTTCTGAATACCGTTTTAATTGTATCAAAAATGTAGTTGCGTTTTACCATCGTTTCTGGTAAAAAATCGCGTGTTCCTTTAAATGTTCCCGGCTTTTTACTCATAATTCCAATTCTGATCTCCGCAAATTTAAACTTTTGAATCGGAATAAATGCCAGAAGCACAAGAGATCGCCTAGTTTTTCTCAACAACTGATGTAGTCCTAGTCTATTCCTTTCATCAAGGTTATCAAAGTATGAAGTTTTATGACTTGATTAATGGACTCGATTAATTTCCTAACTTTGGTAGACAAGGTAATGATTGCATGGGACATCAACATCATCACGATCGCGGCACGAAAAATCTAAGGCTCGCTTTTTTTCTAAATTTCATCTTTACCATAGTAGAGATTGTTGGAGGGTTATACACCAATAGTATTGCGATTCTATCAGATGCTGTTCATGATTTGGGAGATAGCTTAGCATTGGGCACCGCTTGGTATTTGCAACGTAAATCTACCCAAAAACCAGATGCTAATTATTCGTTTGGTTATCGACGATTTTCATTATTAGGAGCCCTGATCAATTGTGTGGTCCTATTAGTTGGTTCAATTTATATTATCAGCGAAGCATGGGAAAGGCTACTAAGTCCTGAACATGCTGACCCAGAGGGCATGTTTCTTTTCGCCATATTCGGCATATTGGTGAATGGTTATGCGGCTTGGAAGTTGAGCACTGGAGAGAGTATGAATGAGAAAGTGATGTCTTGGCATCTTATCGAAGATGTTTTAGGATGGGCAGCCATCTTAATTGTATCGGTGATCTTGTATTTCAAGGACATTCCAATCCTTGACCCTATCCTATCGTTAATGATAACTTCATACATCCTTTGGAATGTATTCAAAAGATTAAGAGAAACAATCCATTTATTTCTTCAAGGACAACCCGACAATGTTGATCGATCAGTTTTAATTAACCAATTATCAGCGGTTAAAGGTGTTGACAGCCTTCATAATATTAGAATATGGTCTTTAGATGGAGAACATCATGTCTTTAGCGCACATGCTGTCATTAGTTCTGCCAATACAGTTGAGGAAATAAAGCGGATCAAAAAAGAATTAAAAGAGGTGCTCAACACCTACCCTTTTGAGCATTACACAATAGAAACTGAACTCAAAGATGAACCATGTCGGATAACAAAAATAGAGACCGAATAGAGACGATCACCATTTTTTGCGGGTCAAGATCAGGTGAACTTCCAGCATATATAGAAATGGCCAAATCAACCGGTCTTTTGCTGGCCGAACGTGATATCCAAATCATTTATGGTGGTGGAAAAGTAGGAATGATGGGTGAACTCGCTGATGCCTCATTATCGGCCGGCGGAAAAGTCATTGGAATCATCCCTTCCTTTCTTTGCACAAAAGAAATCGCCCACGACGGACTGACCGAGTTGCTAGTCGTAGAAACCATGCATGAAAGAAAACTAAATATGCAAGAAGGGTGTCAAGGTTTTATCACGCTGCCAGGAGGACTTGGAACCATGGAGGAATTTTTTGAAGTATTAACTTGGGGACAATTGGGTTTGCATCAAAAGCCCATCGGTTTATTAAATCCAGCGGGTTATTTTGATCCACTCATTGAATTTCTGGATCAAATGGTCGCGAAAGGTTTTCTGAGTAAGCAGGATCGAAAGATGGTTTTATCAGCAGATCAACCCGAAAATTTATTAGATCAAATGCTGAATTATTCTCCTCCACCTGTGCCACAATGGCTAAATCGTTCGACTACTTAAGTTAAGGTCATCATTGAGTTAGAATCCCTTTCAATTTCGTAAATTTGCTCAAATTAATTTTGACATGGATAAATTCAAAACACGTATTCGTTATTACCTGATAGGCATGAGTATCGGTTTAATTTTTGTGTATTTCATGTTTGGAAACCGCAGCTGTTCATGGTTACCGGGCAATCGTGTCAAAAATATGATTGGTGAAAAAGAGATTATTGTTGGAGATAGTGTGTTGGCCATTATGAACTGTATGTCGCTTTCAAATGATGATGTCTATGCGGTTCTCAAGAGTTCAGGTAATGTTGAGTTCTCAAAAAGCATAACCAATGAGCGTCCAAAAATTTATCACATTGAAGGTGAAAAGGAAGGTAAGATTTACATCGTGAAATTTGCGTTATATGAGCGAATTCCAATGGTAGACGAAGGCTATGCCGAAGTCTTATCGGTTGATTATGAAAAGCGACCTAGTGAATGCGTTACCAGCGTTAGTAATGAGAATAAGTCTGTTTTGCCGCTGCCAAATGATGATGTTATGGCGATATTAGAGAGCAATGAATTCAGGATTCTAGAACGCGCAACTTGCGAAATGGAAGTATATGGCATAAGTGAAGAGGATGTATTAGCTTTTCATAAATCTGCAAAAATTGATATTCAAGATTCTCAACCAAGATTAAGTCCAAACCCGATATACGTTCTTAATGGAACAATTGACAATAACACCTACGCTATCGAATATATCGTTGGTGAATTAAAAACGCGAATTTCAAGAATCACCGGAGAAAAACCATCAAATTGCATGGATCTGTAACAAACATTACAATCTAAAGGGAATGGATTGCTGAAATTTGTCAAAAAAACAATTGATATGGGATTATTTTCAAACTTATTCGGAGGAGGGCGCAACGAGCGCGTACAGGAGCTATTAAATGAAGGAGCTGTTATTATTGACGTTCGTACAAAAGGCGAGTTTCAGTCAAATCATGTGCAAGGAAGCAAAAATATTCCTTTACCAGAATTGCGCGGAAAGGTCAAAAAAATTAAAGCAATGAATAAGCCCGTTGTCGTATGCTGCGCAAGTGGTGTAAGAAGTGGACAGGCTAAATTGATTCTAGAAAAAGAAGGTATTACAGTTGAAAACGGCGGAGGATGGCGCTCATTAGCGTAATTAAGTCACAAGGACAATTTTATTGGCGAAATCTATTTCGCAATTGGACTATCATACGCCTTATTAAACTAGGCACCGGGTTAGGTTTTACACTGAGTTACCCGAAGCATGAGGAGTACGCGCTTTTGTTTATCGGCGTGTACTTCTTATTTTTGGCAATATTTACACGTGGCTGTTCTCCTGGAGGACAATGCGATGTTTAATTGTCTTGATAAACAAATATGGCTAAAAAGCTTGATCTTCTTGACTCTGCGGATATCGATGACTGTCGCGTTGATCTATCTTTCAAAAACGGCTTTGTCTTTAGTCAATTTCTACTCTTTTTTGTTTTTATTATGGGCCTGCTGGGTATCATTGCAATGATGAACGGAGAACTCGGTTATTTTTTTGGTCCACCTCTCATTCTTCTTGCAATCTTTGGATTAACTTATCGACACGGCACCGATATTTCAGTTGACAACCAATATATTTGACCCTATTCTAGATTATTCGGCGTTAAAACCGGTAAATGGATACCTACGACTCTGTTAGTTGATATGGCTATTTTAAAAATGGGAAAAACAATTGGCATTCAATATGAAAAAACTTCAGAAGATCAGCGGAACAAAAAAGGAGTTTATGATCTTTATCTTTTAAGTACCAACCATCGAAAACGCGTTTATATTACTTCTTTTTCTTCAATGAAAAAAGCATATGAAGAAGGACAATATATAGCCGATTTATTAGCAAAAATATTTACTACTTTCCAACCTGTCATTTCTAAGGCTACACGCGCTAAACGCTACGAAAGGCACTATTAAGCCATTCCTTCAGATTCAAGAAGGCGTATCATTTTCTCAACGAGTTTTTCAACTGGACAATCACCATTCAACACATGATCAGCCTTTAAATAATGTTCTTCGCGTTGTCTAAGGAGTTTTCTAATGTATTGATATAATTGTTCCGCATCACTTTTTTCCGATTCAATTAAAGGGCGATTGGTATTATCTTTTAATAAACGTTCTACCAAAACAGCTGGAGGCAAACTCAAGTAAATCGATTTGCCTTTTTTTTGGATATGCGATTGATTGATTTCAGAACAATATGCACCGCCTCCTAAAGCAATAACAGCCAGCCGATGACCGTTTTCTTTAATCCAGTTCGATTCGATTTGACGAAAGCCAGCCTCTCCTTCCGCTTCAAACAATTCAGCTATGCTCTTATGGGATAAGGTTTCAATCGCTTCATCACTATCTATAAAAGGAAGGTTCATTTTTTTAGCCAGAGCGCTGCCAACGGTTGATTTACCTGACCCCATAAAGCCGACTAGAAATATTGGTCCTTTCATCAATACAAAAGTAATGAAAATGCATGCATTCTGAAAGTTTTAACTTTTTGCTTTAAGTGCACTCATTTAACTGAAATTCATCATTTTATTAGGTTACTCTCAAAGGAATCCAAAAAGTCTGTCAAAAATAATTTCCTTTTTTTCAAATTTTATTTTGGCAGATAAAATAAACCCTCTATATTTGCACCCGCAAACACGGTTGATCTGGTAGCTCAGTCGGTAGAGCATCTCCCTTTTAAGGAGAGGGTCCTGGGTTCGAGCCCCAGCCAGATCACAACAAACAGGAATCAGAAATGGTTCCTGTTTTTTTTTGTCAAAGAATTCTAGTAGAGCATTTCTCCGTCATTAGTGCATTTGCAATGAACGCGGACGTCAATAAATAATTTTCATCTCGTTCATGGTTCAGGTCCAAATGACATGGACGAGACCTTAGGTCCAAATAAACTATTCAAAGACCTAGCGCATGAACTAGCTAAAAATGGAATTGCGGTAATTCGCTACGAAAAAAGAACGAGAGCCTATGCAGGACGTCCGGAACTTGATGTCGCAAGCTTAACGCTTGACGAAGAAACGATTGATGATGCATTAAGCGCTGTTGATATGATTCGAAAAGACAAACGTATTGACAAAAACAAGGTATATGTTCTTGGTCACAGTTTAGGTGGCATGGCTGCTCCACGAATTGCTAACAGATCGAAGTGGTTGAATGGTATCATTATTATGGCGGGAAATGCAAGACCTTTTGAGACATTAATTAAAGAGCAGATAAGCTACATTTTTAATCAAGATTCCACCATCAATGCTCATGAACAAGCTATTTTGGATCAAATGGAAGAGCAGTTCACTTCCCTATCTGAATTACAAGCTAATGGAAAAACAGAAGGTCAATTACCCTTTGGTTTATCTACCGCTTATTGGACTTATCTAAATGAATACCAACAAACCCAAGTTGCTGCGGACTTAAACAAAACGATTTTGGTATTACAGGGTAAAAGAGACTATCAAGTCACCGTTGAAGACTATAAGAAATGGAAATCAGCATTAAATAAACATCCGGAATCAACCTTTCATTTGTACGAAAAATTAAATCATATGATGCTTGAAGGAGAGGGCCTTTGTTACCCTGCTGAATATGAAATAAAAGCACCTTTACCAACTTATGTTGTTAACGATATTGTCAATTGGATTAAATCCCAAAATTAAAATAAAGAAAATGAGCAAAAAAGAACGTTTATATGATGGTTTTGGAGAATTATTATATGTCATTGCCCTTGCTGATGGCATCATCCAACCCGAGGAATTAAATGAGCTCGAAAAAATCATCAAATTACACCCGGAAGGTGAGAGCATCAACTGGTCATTCCAGTATGAAAAGCAAAAGGCAAGTGATCCTGAGGAAGTTTACAAGAAGGTCATCAACACTTGTCATAACTATGGTCCTTCACCCGTTTATCAAGAATTTATCCAGGCAATGGAACAGATTGCTGCGGCAGCAAAAGGTATCGATGAAAATGAAGAAAAACAAATGAATTCTTTCTCTCAAAATTTGACAGATCGCTTTAAAGCAGACTTAGATAAAGCATTTGAAAATCGCTAAAAAGTTAATTAAGAAAGTAGCACCGAGCAACTTTGAATTAAATTTACCGTATATAGAAAAGAAAGTCTTTGAGATTTTTTTTATAAATTAGGCCTTGAAATGAAGAAAATTAAGAACATACTAGCAGTAACAGCCGTTTCGGTTCTAACCTTAATGAGTTGTACAAAACCAGGTTGTACTGATGAGCGATCAACAAACTTCAACGCGGAAGCTAAAGAAGATGATGGAACATGTACATACAGAGGAGATATTACGTTCTGGTGTTTACCAGCTGTATCTGAAGCGTTACTTGATGCTGGCCATACGACTTTGAGTTTTGAATTAGAAGGTGAAATTGTTGATTCAATTAACACAGAAGTTTTCTTTGCGCCAGGTGGAGAGTGTAATACTCCGGGTGTAAAAACCATACCAATGGAAGATTTGCCATACCATTATCGCCATTACAAATATCGTGTAAGAGGTGCAGGTGGTGTCGTTTTATATGAAAACTTTATTACGTTAGATGCCAATGAGTGTCTTTCAATTCAGTTAGTTGATTAAATAAAAAAGAATTAAATTATTTAAAATGCGGGTAATTATTTATTCCCGTATTTTTTTTGCGCCTACTTTCTGAACTAATCGAAAATCCATTATCTTAGCGGGCACCTAAGCCCAGGTGCTGATTCCGATAGTTATCGGAAGGTAGCCAGGCAAACAAGTACCTAAGCCCAGGTGCTGAAATTGGTAGACAGGCCATCTTGAGGGGGTGGTGTCCTATGGGCGTGCGGGTTCGACTCCCGCTCTGGGCACGAAAGAAATCCGATTCCGTTTTAACGGAGTTGGATTTTTTGGTTTAATCACGAGTCGAAACGCAGTTTCAGTGAGAGAATAAACTAAAAAAGACAAATGAGCTTAGCGAAGAGAAATTTATACTTGGGCACTTTTTACCGGGTTCCTTGAAAATACTCTATTCTTCAACATAAATCATATGGCATCTGGCATTTGCAATCAATAAATCCAAAATTAGCTTTACAATAATATATATGATTTATAATTTTATTTTTTTAACGACAGGCAACCTTTTGAAAATAATAGAGTTATATTGGAGAGGAGTTTTACCAAACAAAAAATTAATTAAGAAAAATCTATTTTATGAAATTAACGAAAACGTTTGCCTTATTTCTGTTTGCAGCCTTATTCGTATTCGCTTCTTGTGCTAAAGAAGATGTTACAACTGCTGATGACGAAACAAATACTGAAGAAGTAATTGCTGAACCTCTAGGAGGTGGCGGCGGTGACGGAGGAGAAGCTCCCGGACCAAGTGGTAGTGATGTTCTTGTATATGGTGCATCGTGGTGTGGAGCATGTACTTCATTGAAGTCGCAATTAGATGACGAAGGAATCGAATACATTGAAAAGGATGTAGATGATCCAGAAATTTCTTCAGAGTGTTATTCTCTAATTCTAGAAGCTGGTTACGAGGTAGAAGGAAGTTATTCTATTCCGGTAGTTAAAGTTGGAGACAACCCTGTTCTTTACGGAGCTGACGTAACTTTGGAAAATATCATAGAACTTTTATAAGAAGCTATATAAATAATCTTTTGAAAAGACCGTTTTCTCAAAAGAAAACGGTCTTTTTTTCATCCTATATCATCAAAAAATTATTTATGATTTTGGTTGAAACCAAAGAGAAATGATAGCGTTAAGTATTCGCTGTAAACAAGTCTAGCACCCGCAGCCCATCCAGACACCGCAAGTTTTGGCATAAGCATCATCGTAAAACTCACGCGCTTCTTCCAGTGCTTCTTGAATGATCGGATCTCCTTTTTTTCCGCTAGCAACCACGACAATGTAATAACCTGTTGTAAATCCTTCGAAACCATCAGAATATTCAATAGATACATACTTAGACTCTCCCCAATCTGATCTAGGTATATAAATGGGGTAATCCAGCCCTCCTCCACAAATGTCCTCTTCACAGACTTTTCTTGGTAATGAGAGACCTATTTCATCATTCTCATGAAGATCTCTTAGGTCTATTGGGTAACCTAATTTTTCAGAGGCCTCTTTTGCACGTTCTAAAGCTGAATCGTAATCCTTCGTCGAAATAAGAATAACGAAAGAAAAATCCTGCGTCATACTCGCTTCATAATCTTCCCATTCTACATCTTCAAATTCTTCAGAAACTTCACTTTCGTCATTTATTGGGAGTTCTTCATCTATAATTACATTTTCTTCATCCGCTATAGTTTCAGCTTCTCTAATGGTTGAATCAGTTAAAGCTGATTTATCATCACTTTCGACATTAGAAGATCCACAAGCAAAAAGGAAAAGGAAAACAGAGAAAAAGAATAACTTCATAATTAACAGATTGGTTCGTTTCCTAATTTAATTAAGTTCGTTAATAACGAAACTAAAAAAGCAAAAAAAGGACTTAGTATCGTTATATTGGTTTAAAATTTAACCAAGCTCAGCTATGCTTCAAACTCGTTTTCATTCCTATATTTTGGTGTGGTGATAATCAATGCTGGAATCAATAAGCAAGCGCCTATTGTAATAAGTTTATGGTGCTGTGTTATTTCGTTTAGATCTCTACCAATTAGTCCATCCGTTGTCAATGTCATGAGTAAAAATGAAGTACATATCAAACCAGTCAGGAATATAAAACGGAGCTTTGAATACCCCTCATCTTTACCCTTTAAATAAAGGCTATACCAAGAATTTGTCAAATAAAACCAAGCCGGTAACAAACAGAAAAATGCGTATTTCTGTTGGTGCGGAAATATCAACGGAATCAATAAGAACAAATAACTGATCTCGTATAAGGATTGCTCTAATAGAATAGTCCTCTTAAAGGGTGGCCATTTCAAAACATAAAGAGTAAGACCTACCAGAGCTAACCGAATGAGATTCATGATCAGAATAGCTCTATCCCGATCCAGGTTAACCATATTCCTTTGTGCCTCGAGAACCCCTTCAGTGTCGGTCAAAAGGACCGGTATCCAAGCAGTTAAGCTATGTGGTCCTAAATCCGTTTCTAACAAGTGCTCTGAGTTTACAGGATTAATGGTTTCAAACCATGCCAAATGAGCTTCCCAATTAAAAGACCATCCTAAAACGAAAGCAGGAAGGATGAAAAATAATCCGAGAAATAAAAAACAAAGAAATACCGATTTAAACTGTGCTCTGAAAATAAGGTAGGGTATTAAAACAATTGGTAATAGTTTTACATTAATTCCATTTGGAAACGTTCCTCCTTTTTATATACAGTGCTTCTGGTTAGTACTGAACTTATTTTTTGTTTACCGTCTTATAGATGAAGACTGTAAAATCACTAGGATAACGAGCAATTTTGACAGCGTAAAGTGCTAATAGCCCAAAAAAAAGATAACCGAAATTCCGTAATGTCAATATGCCTTTCAGCCTATCCATATCGCAATTTAATGAATCACCTCAACCTGGGCTTATTTTCTAATGAAATTCTATGCAATTTAAATCGAAGAATAAATCTAAGAAATCCACTTCGCGTCCTTAAAATTTGGTTTCCGTTTTTCCAAAAACGCATCTCGACCTTCTTTAGCTTCATCCGTCATGTAGGCTAGGCGTGTGGCTTCTCCAGCAAATACTTGCTGCCCGACCATGCCGTCATCCGTCAGATTCATGGCAAATTTTAACATCTTAATGGATGTTGGTGATTTGGCTAGAATTTCTTCTGCCCATTTGAATGCCGTAATTTCCAATTCAGCATGCGGAACAACGGCATTAACCATTCCCATTTCGTATGCTTCTTGAGCTGAATAATTACGCCCTAAAAAGAAAATTTCTCTGGCTTTTTTCTGGCCGACCATTTTGGCTAAATAGGCAGATCCGTAACCTCCATCAAAACTCGTAACGTCGGCGTCGGTTTGTTTGAAGATCGCGTGTTCTTCACTAGCCAATGTCAAATCGCATACCACATGTAGGCTATGTCCTCCTCCTACGGCCCATCCAGGCACGACAGCTATAACCACCTTCGGCATAAATCGAATCAAACGTTGAACCTCCAAAATGTTCAGACGATGAGCTCCGTCCTCTCCCACATAACCTTTTTGACCGCGTGTCGATTGATCTCCTCCGCTACAAAATGAATAAACACCATCTTTTGTTGATGGTCCTTCTGCCGATAAAAGCACTACACCAATATCTGGATCTTCCTGAACATCATAAAAAGCTCGGTATATTTCACTCGTAGTTTTTGGTCGAAATGCATTCCTTACATTTGGTCGATTAAATGCAATTCTTGCCACTCCCCCGGCCTTCTTATAGGTTATATCTTCAAATTCTATTGCTGTTTTCCAGTCTGGTTGTGCCATGTTTCTTTTTTTTCAAAAATACAAAAGGTGTTCTAAAAACCGACAAGTCAAGGCAATTGTTCTACTTTTTCATGAACCAATAGGATTTAAGAACTGTTCATCATTTATGCAAACCGCTTGTACTATGAGTTTCATTACTACCGACATTCGGCATTATTATTGTAATTCATTAACAAAAATTTAGGATTGATAAGGTTAAAAAATTCGTAAATTCGTAACCATCTTTCCGGAGACAGATATATGTATACTAACCTAATGTACTTGGTGAAAATCACCTCCAAAATCCGTTAGAGAACCATTAAAGATTAAGATTGCATGAAAAATATATTGTTCATTTCAGCCCTATTTTGCAGCGCAGTGCTGTTTTCGCAAACAGATAAGGCAACAACAACATTAAAATTTGAAGAAGTTTTTGGTTACCTCGAATCAAATTATGTAGATGAGTTTGATGGCAGGAAAATAACAGATGCTGCCATTGTAGCAATGCTGAAAGAATTAGATCCGCATACATACATGATTTCGGCAGAGGATGTTTCTGCTTCCAACGACCGTATCAACGGTAGCTTTGTGGGTGTAGGTATTCAGTTTAGAATAGTTGAAGATACCTTGACAGTTGTAAATACTATTCAAGGAGGGCCCTGTGAACAAGTTGGTGTCCAGGCCGGAGATAAAATCGTTAAAGTCGATCAAGAAAACATTGCGGGAATCGGTTTGAAAAATTCAGGCGTTAGAGAACGATTATTGGGTGAGAAGAATTCACTGGTTGTCTTGGGAATCAAAAGAAAAGGGGAAAAAGAACTATTAGAATTTGATGTACGCCGAGATAAAATTCCTCTCTACTCAGTTGCCGCTTCATACATGGCAACAAAAGAAACGGGCTACATTAAGGTAACGAATTTCGCCAGAACAACACCAGAAGAATTGAAAACTGCAATTGGTGAGCTGCAAGATGAAGGTATGAAAAATCTCATTCTAGATTTACAAGGCAATGGCGGTGGATTATTGCATGTTGCCAAATATATGACAGATGAGTTTTTATCTGATGATAGACTCATAGTATATTCAGAAGGCCGCTCGCAACCCAGACGCGATTTGATTGCGAATGACATGGATAGCCGTGGACGCTATTACCATAAAAAGAAAAGAGGATCTTTCGAAAAAGGAAAATTAGTCGTTCTTATTGACGAAAGTTCTGCCTCTGCTTCTGAAATTGTTTCAGGTGCGCTACAAGATTGGGACCGTGCTTTAATCATTGGTCGTCGCAGTTTTGGTAAAGGTTTGGTTCAGCGCCCTTATAAATTATCAGATGGTTCTGAATTAAGAGTGACCATAGCGCGTTATTATACACCAGCCGGGCGATTTATCCAGAAACCTTACGATGACGGCGTTGAAGCCTACCGTAATGATTATGTCACGCGATTTGAAAATGGGGAGTTAATGCATCGAGACAGCATTAAACTACCAGATTCATTAAAGTTTAAAACACTCTTGCTTAAACGTGATGTGTATGGCGGCGGCGGAATTATGCCTGATGTTTTTGTTCCTTTAGATACATCAGAAATTTCACCGTTGTACCGTTCAATCAGTCGAAAAGGAGTTGTAAATACATTCACATTCGCATACGTTGATAAGAATCGTGATCAATTAAGGGCTGATTTCCCTGAGTTCGAAAAGTTTGAGAAATACTTCAATGTAGAGGGGGCTGTGATTGAGGATTTCTGGATCTATGTTAAAGATGAGGAAATCGAATTTAATGAAGAAGATTATGAGACCTCTAAAAAGCTTTTACATACCATCATCAAGGCAAGGATTGCGGCAAACCTCTTTGAGACTTCTAAATTTTATCCAATCTACAATAAAGCTGAAAATGAAATTTTCATCAAAGGTTTAGAAATAATTGAAGGAAAAACATTAGAAGAATTAGGGATGGATTATTAATTTTGATCTATAGAAAACAAATAAATTGACAATAAAACAATCGAAAATGAAAAAGACACTTGTTGCTTTAGCCGGTTTGGCTTTAATTGCTTGCTCAGGAAATGAAAACAATTCTGATAATGGTGGTTCTATCGTAGCCAATACCGACCCTGTCATGAATAGTAATGAGTTTGAGGTGGTTGAAGAGAAAGAAACAACAACGATTGAATATGTTGAGACCAATCACGATTTTGGTGATGTCACTTACCCAAGTGAAAACATTTATACATTCAAATTTAAGAATACCGGAAATATTCCTTTGATTGTGGAAAGTGCAAAAGCATCTTGTGGATGTACGGTACCAAATAAACCCGAGGAACCTATTCTTCCTGGTGAAATGGGCGAAATGGATGTGATTTTTCGTCCGAAAGAAGGTCAACAAGGTTCAGATGTAACAAAAAGAGTTACCGTTACGGCAAATACGGAACCAGGGCAAACCTATTTAGAAATATCGGCAAATGTATTACCTGCCATTGGCGGATAAACTGCTTTTTTAAAAATATCTGAAAGCCATTCGTTTATAGCGAGTGGCTTTTTTTATTCATCGACAATTTCCATTTTTCTCAAAAGGAATGAAGCATTCATATTCTGACAAATCCCTTTCTTTAGAATATAATCAAAGCTTAACTCGTCATTTTCAATTAATGCATCAAAATAATAATTGTCAACTTCATCTAATTTATCCGATAATGCACAAAGGCTTAAATCATGCGTTGCAATAAGTCCTGTCGATTTGGTTTTAACCAATTTTTCTACAAATTTCTGAGAGCCCTCAGCCTTATCTTTACTGTTCGTTCCTTTTAATATTTCATCTAAAATGATGAAATATTCTTTTTCTTTCAATGCATCTACGATGAATTTAAGTCTTTTTAATTCAGAGAAAAAATACGACTCATCATTGGTCAATGAATCGCTTGTCCGCATACTTGAAATCAAACGAATCGGTTGATATTTATAAGAATCTGCACAAACTGGCAATCCATTATTTGCCATGACGATATTCAATGCTACTGTCCTTAAAAAGGTACTTTTTCCAGCCATGTTCGCCCCGGTAACAATGTAAAAATCCTCTTTTCTTATAGTGAAATCGTTGGCGACACGTACATTCTTATCAATCAATGGATGACCTAAGTTTTTGGATTCTAAAAGATTACTCCCCTGTACTAATTCTGGATACACAAAATCGGGATGATTATACGCATAAGCCCCTAAGGAAATAAGGGTCTCAAATTCTGCAATAACCTCAAACCATTCAACCGTATCCTCAGTATGCGCTGACAACCATCCCTCAATTTTGGACGCATGACGTAAATCCCATAAGAAAAAACCGTTTGCAATCAATGCAAAGAAGATATTATTCCGTTGATCCAATTGACCAAGCCGTTTTGCTAATTGATCAATGATGGCCGATGCTTTTTTATTTTCTGTTATTAAGCGATTCTTTTGTTCCAATATATTTTGAGGTGCATTTTCTGGAAGTTCTTCTATGATGCGCAACAATGAACCATATTGACCTATCAGTGTGTTGAGCTTGCCTACTTGGTTGGCCAAAGCACTCACTTTACCAAGAAATGTTCCGGTTATCAATAGGTTGACAAGATACCAAATCAATAATAATCCTGAGGGCACTAATTCAAAAGCAAACAAACCAATAATAACAACCGACAGAACTGAAAAAGGAATCCATAACATTCCAAATACTTTCGGAATTTTTGAATCATAAGATCGTAACAAACGAGCAATTTCTTTATTCCCCACCTCGTCATCAATCAATCCGGCAGTTGTCTGAAAATCCTGTCGCCAATCTGGAATACCAGCCAAAAACTGCACTGCTTCTTGTTTTGCTTTTACATTTTCTATAGCATTACTATTTAGGGTATCCGCTAAATTTTCGGCACCTGAAGCCGTCGAGGTTCGATTAATGCGCTGAAAAACAGAACCTGGTCCAAACAGATCAATATCCTGATTAAAATGGTGATCCTCTTTGATCCACTCCTCTCCCGTAACTTCTCCCGACCAATCATTTTGATGAAGCTTGAGCTCTCGCTCATTAATAGCTTTTAAAAGTCTTACCCGCTTTCGCTTAAATTTAAAATCTTCATTCCTTGAAACAGCGAATAAAAATGTGGCTAATCCGACAATTCCAATAATCGCTGCTACAGTAAACTGATCTTTTAACATCCATACACCAAAAGCAGTTGCTAAGAATAGAATGAGACGCGTCATGCCCATAAGCAGTAAAATAC
>Ga0181553_10002140_pt1 | contig 17579 bp, 13 predicted proteins | sample 011ome_17_FD_133753 | JGI IMG/M metagenome (GOLD analysis project Ga0181553, IMG submission 133753) | Coastal salt marsh microbial communities from the Groves Creek Marsh, Skidaway Island, Georgia - 011502XT metaG (megahit assembly) | ecosystem: Environmental > Aquatic > Marine > Intertidal...
ATGCCTTAGGGGGGTTTTGAGCTAATGGACAACTCGAAGCCAATCATTGAGGCAAGCGAGCTCTCGGTCGACTTCTGGGTCGATGGCGAGTGGGTCATGGCCGCAAGCGGTGTGAACTTCAGTGTCAAGCCCGGAGACGTGCTGGCAATTGTTGGCGAGTCCGGCTCTGGCAAGTCAACATCGGCAATGAGCCTTTTGGGTTTGTTGCCCGTAAATGGCCGCGCCTCTGGCTCCGTAAAGCTTCAGGGCGAAGAGCTAATCGGCGCTGACAAGAAGCGACTTCGGGAAATTAGAGGCAAGGAGATAGCGGTTATCTTCCAAGAGCCAATGACCGCCTTGAACCCTGTCTACACCGTCGGTTTTCAAATTGTTGAGGCTCTTCAGGTTCACTTCAAGTCAATGACCAAGGCGCAGGGCAAGGTGAGAGCACTTGAGCTTCTCAAGATGGTTGAGCTGCCAGATCCAGAGAAGGCATTTAACTCCTATCCCCACGAACTTTCAGGGGGTCAAAGGCAGCGTGCGATGATCGCACAGAGCATCTCTTGTGATCCCCAGCTCTTGATTGCCGATGAGCCCACTACCGCACTTGATGTGACGGTTCAGGCAGAGATTTTGAACCTGATGCGCGATCTTAATAAGCGCCTGAACTCCGCGGTAATCCTCATTACCCACGACATGGGTGTTGTTGCTGAGCTAAGTGACTTCATGATCGTTATGAAGGATGGCGTTGTCGTAGAGACCGGGACCACCTTCGATGTCTTCAAGACGCCAAAGCACCAATACACCAAGGACCTACTAGCCGCAGTGCCCAAACTAGGTGCGGCAGAGACGAAGCCCATCATTGAGCGCAAGTCAACAGAGGAGCCCGTGCTTCGCATGAGGGGTCTCAACATTGAATACCCCAAGAGGGGCAAAGTTCCAGCGTTTTTGGCGGTCAAAGATGCCGACCTAGATATATACCCCGGTGAAGTTTTGGGATTGGTAGGGGAGTCCGGCTCGGGCAAGACCACCATCGGCAGGGCGGTAGTTGGCCTACTTCCAATCAAGAGTGGCGAGCTCTCGGTTGACGGCCAGTCAATGGTTGGTGTTTCAAGGCAACAGCTAATTGATGTTCGAAGAAACATCGGAATTGTGTTCCAGGATCCGGGTAGTTCGCTAAACCCGAGGTGGCCAATCGGGCAGTCGATTGCCGAGCCACTTCTGCTTGCAGGTTGGGATTCTCCCACCCGAACAAACCGCGTGAGCGAGCTTTTGGACTTGGTTGAGCTTCCGAGGAGCTACCGAAACCGCTATCCGCATGAGCTTTCCGGTGGTCAGAGGCAACGTGTTGGTATTGCCAGAGCACTTGCACTTAGCCCCAAGTTGCTTGTTGCTGATGAGCCAACTAGCGCGCTAGATGTCTCTGTTCAGGCCAGGGTGCTTGAGCTATTGCAGGAGATCCAGAAAGAGCAGCAGTTTGCGACGCTCTTTATCTCTCACGACCTAGCTGTTGTCGATTTGCTGAGTGATCGGATTGCCGTTATGAGACTTGGTGAGATTGTCGAGCAGGGTCATAAAGAGCAGATCCTGCGTAATCCTCAGGTTGACTACACCAAGAGGCTTATTAGTGCCGTGCCGATTCCCGATCCCGGTCATTCAAGATTCAGTTAAACCTCCAATTAGGATGCGAATAAGAGTTAGGTTGCATCATTGAAATTCCTTTTTCGGCTTGACTTTGGACCCAAAATCGGATGGGGCCATTTGTCTAGATCGCTTGGCATAGCCTCAGCCCTGGCGGAGACTGGCTCTGAAGTAGTGATTGCCACGCAATCGCGAATCGACGGTCATCCGTCACTTAAGAACCTCCTCGATAGCAAAGGTCTAGAAGTTCGTTCAATCACTTCCTCCAAAACCATAGTCGGTAGCCGAATGAATCCATTCCTCGATGTGGACAATCAAGTTAGCGACGCGATTGAAACTTTGAAAATCAGCTCAATGTGGAAGGCTGACATTGTTGTGCTCGATCACTATGGGTTGGGGCCCACTTGGATAGAGACGGTGAGGGCGAGCTCTCCTGTATGTCTCATTTCCGATTTTCCAGCGGAAACCGAAGTTGATTACCTCTTGGATTATGGCTTTGATGCGACGGCTCAAAAGCACTCACAAGGCACAGGGTCCGGAACCAAACTCATGCTAGGGACCGCCTTTGCACCAATTTCAAACAGCTACTCAAGGTTTATGACCCCCCCCAATGAAGACAACAAGGAACGTAGCCGAGTTTTGGTCTCGCTTGGAGGCTTTGGTGAGGAGACCCTGGCAAGACAGGTCGTGCAAGTAGTTGAGAAAGAAAGGCCTGAGGCACTTATTCACATCGCGGGAGACCCTTCAAAGTACGGCTCCCTTTCGCTAGATTATCCTGCAGAAAAACTTACTATTGCGCACGAAGCAAGCCTTGCTCCTCAGTTTGAAATCTCAGGAACGGCAATTGTCGGGGCGGGTGTAACAATGTACGAGCTGGTTGCATCAGGTTCGCTGGGTCTCGCCATTAGGACTGCAAAAAATCAGGAGTTCGCCTTGTCTGCGGCTTTGGAAAAAGGTTATGTTCGTGGAGTTCAAGAGGTGTCGTCGTCCAACATAATCCAGAAAGTCGCCCAAGAATTAGCTCATCAGTCTCGAATTCGCAAACGCGAGTGGCTCAAAGCAAGATCCTTGGTGGATCACCTCGGACCGAAACGGCTCGCTCTCAAGCTGACAGGTTATTCGTCCATCCGACGGGAACTTCGAGAAGTGAGGATTTCTGACCTTCCTTTTCTTCTTAGGCTTGCGAACCAGCCTTCTAGTCAAGCGGCGTCGCCGAAGCCCAATTTTATTGAATCTGCGGAGCATTGGGAGTGGAGTAAGGGCTTTTTTGATGGCAGCAAACGCGGGTGGGTATTTGGCACCAATGAGCTTCCTCTCGGACATTGCAGATTGGAGCGAGAGGGCTCGGACTTGTTTTTGAGCTACTCGATTCAGGAGGAATTCCATGGGGAGGGCCTAGGTGCAGCCATGCTCAAAGCCTTGTTTGAACCGTGTTTGATTGCAGAGAAAGTTTATGCAAGGGTGAAGGTCCACAACGTTGCTTCTATAAAAGCCCTCAGCAAGGTTGGCTTCATGTCAATTCAAGGCGAGGGAGAGCTGATTACCATGGTTCGAGAAACATGACTCATCTTTTCAGACTTAACAGCACGGTGCTTGGTGAGTTGTCGACGGTTCAATCACTCCTGCTTTCGAACCTGAGAAGTTTGTCGCTCAGGGTAGCATTGACCTTATTGACGGCCCGTTGTTCCTCCCAGGACAATTACTTAGACAATTGACAATTGGAGCGGAGAACGAATTCTAGGTAAGGCGATTGAGATTATGGTGGCATCCGTGAATTACGTTGCTGAATTGTCGGCCAATCACAATAACTCGATTGAAAGAGCGCACTCCATTATCGACGCGGTTGCTGATGCGGGTGGAACTTCAATCAAGCTCCAGACGTACAAGCCTGAGACGATGACTCTCAAACTAGATCGTCCAGAATTCAAAGTGGCGAGTGATAATGAGCTTTGGGGCGGTCGTCATTTATTTGATCTTTACTCAGAAGCCATGACCCCTTGGGAGTGGCACGGTGAACTCTTTGATCACGCTCGTGATCGAGGGCTTACCCCCTTTAGCTCTCCTTTTGATTCATCTGCGGTCGATTTTCTCGAGTCTCTCGGGTGTCCAATTTATAAGATTGCGTCTTTTGAACTAGTTGATACTGACCTAATTGCCTATGCAGCCTCTACTGGAAAACCGCTAATTATTTCTACTGGAATGGCATCACTTGTTGAGATTTCTCGGGCAGTCGAGGCTGCAGAAGCATCTGGTTGCAGCGACATAACTTTGCTGAAAGCAACTAGTTCTTACCCTGCTAGCCCATTGCATTCTAACTTGTCCACTTTAGGGACGCTCAGGCAAGCTTTTGGCTGGCCTGTTGGTTTGTCAGACCATACCCTCGGCATAGGAGTAGCCGTAGCCGCTGTGACCTTGGGAGCAACTGTGATCGAAAAACATGTCACCATCGATCGAGCTGACGGCGGTGTTGACTCAGGATTCTCGATGGAGCCTGAGGAATTCTCCCAACTCGTTACAGAGTGCGACCGAGCCGCTGTGGCCTTAGGCAAGGTGCATTTTGGCCCAAGTGAGGGCGACATCCCCTCGCTTGCCTTCCGAAGGTCTTTCCGTCTGCGACGTGACGTCCAGGCGGGGGAGAAGTTGTCGAGGGAAAACGCCATCGCTGTCCGACCTTCGGGAGGATTGTCAATTCATCAGTTCAGCCTTTTCGAGGGAATGACATTTAGATCAGATCAGAGCGCGGGTGATCCCGTGACACCTGAGATGTTTAAGTGATTGAGCTAGGAGTCTCCAAGGTACTCCTCGGAACTGCATCTTGGGGTGCCGAGTATGGGATAACTAATGACACGAAGCTTCAACCTGAGGAGCTTCCTAACCTTGTCCAAATGAGTCGTAGCCTGGGGTTTTCCGGTTTCGATACAGCCCAGGATTACGAAGTTCAGGCAGAGGTATTTTCTGCCGCTGGGTCCGCAGAGATTTTTTCGAAGGTAAGCCATCAATTGGGCTTCGACTACCCAGAGAGAATTCGGGAGTCTCTGCTTTCTGATCTAAGAGCAATGGGTCGAGACAGTTTCGACGGCATTGCTGTGCATTCAGTCAGCCAGTTCTTGCGCGCTCCCAAGGAAGCAACGAGGGTTATGGAGGACCTGAAAGAGCTTGGGCTCATTAAGTCCTGGGGAATCTCGCTCTATACACTGGAAGAGTGCCGAGAGGTGTTCAGGTTTGCCTCTCCAAACTATATTCAAGCCCCCGTTAGTGCCATAGACGCTCGCTTCACCACGCCCTCTGCTATAGAACTATTTACCCAGAGAGGGACCGTTCTTCACGGCCGCTCCATTTATCTTCAAGGTGCCCTATTGATGAGTCCGGAGACTTTGCCTTCCAACCTCCAAGCCCTGTCCCCGCATGTAGCGCACATCCGTGAATTAGCGGACCGCCATTCGATGCCTATTGCTCACTTCTTGATTCACTGCGTAAAAGAAATGGAAGGTGTGAGCCGGCTTATAGTAGGAGTCAACTCTGCAGACCAGCTAGAAGACACATTCAGTTTTTTTAGTGAAGACATGGTTGAGATTGCTGGACTACCACCGCAATTTGTATTTACCGGGGATGATCCAGCTTTGGATCCTCGAAAATGGAAAGGCTGAAAGTGGGGTCTTCTTCCTACATCCTCTGCGTAGTTCAAGCGAGGCTGTCCTCAAGTCGTTTTCCAGGCAAAGTTATGAAGACACTCACTGCCGGACACACCGTTATCTCAACTTTGCTGAACAGACTTACAAAGAGCGAGATGATTTCGAAGATTGTGGTTGCAATCCCCAACAACAAAGCCAATTCCCCACTGGCGGAGTATGTGAGGCAATTAGAGTTTGAAATTTTTTTGGGTGATGAGTTCGATGTGCAATCGAGGTTCCTCGAGATTTCGAAGTCTTACTCTCCTGATTGGATTGTTCGAATCACGGGCGACTGCCCGATGATTGATCCAAAACTGGTTGACAGGGTCATCTCCCTTGCGATTGAAACTGAATCTGAATATTGCAGCAACATAGATCCTCCGACCTTCCCAGATGGGCTCGATGTCGAAGTCTTCAGGCCCGCGGCGTTAAGCAAGGTCAGGGACCTTGGGCCCTTGGCAAGGGATTTGGAACATGTCACTTGGAGCCTTCGGGAATCTGGGCACTTTACAACTGCTAATCTCGCAGCCGACAGAGACATGTCCCATTTAAGGTGGGTTGTCGATGTTCCTGAAGACCTGCAGCGGCTCCGAGAGTCTTTGCCGATAAACTACATGGAAGCTGGCTGGGAGGAGCTTGCGGTCACGAGGCTGGGGTTTCAGGAGTTTGACGAGTCACGGAATGCAGGTTTAACTATGTCAGCTGGGCAGAAAGTTTGGCAACGGGCAAAAGGCGTAATCCCCGGCGGATCAATGCTGCTTTCGAAACGCCCCGAATTGTTTTTACCCAGTCAATGGCCCACCTACTACTCCAAGGCAAAGGGTATTGAAGTATGGGATCTAGACGGAAATCGCTTTCTCGACTTCTCAACCATGTCGGTTGGTGCATGCAGTCTTGGCTATGGCAACGAGCAAGTTGACAATTCCGCCAAGCTAGCCATCGAGGAGGGAGTTATGAGTTCTCTCAACTCCCCCGCTGAAGTATCTCTGGCTGAAAAGCTGGTTGAGCTTCATTCATGGGCGTCGATGGTCAGATTTGCAAGAACAGGAGGCGAGGCTAACGCGATTGCGACCCGAATAGCAAGAGCCCATACGGGAAGAGATAAGGTCGCGATTTGTGGATACCATGGTTGGCATGACTGGTATCTGGCCGCAAATCTGGATACCGACAGCAACTTGGATGGCCACCTTCTTCCCGGGCTGCAGCCTCGGGGTGTCCCTCGAGGATTAGTCGGCTCTTCGGTGCCATTTGCATACAACGATCTCGACGAGCTACGTGGACTGTTGAAAACTGGTGAATTCGCGGCAGTTCAAATGGAAGTTTCTCGAAACTATGGCCCAGAAAATGGTTTCTTAGAGGGAGTACGCGAACTATGCAGCGAGTACGGTGTGGTACTTATTTTTGACGAATGCACGTCAGGGTTTCGTGAGACTTTTGGCGGCCTTCACCTAAAGTTTGGTGTTTATCCTGATCTTGCGATGTTTGGTAAGGCATTAGGAAATGGTTATGCAATAACTGCCGTAATTGGAGTCGAGGATGTCATGCAGGCGGCGCAAACAAGCTTTATTAGCAGCACATTTTGGACTGAGCGAATTGGTCCCTTGGCAGCCTTGGCCACGATTGAGGAGATGTATCGACAGAAGAGTTGGGAGAAACTGCCCAAAGCGGGGGCAGCAATTAAGAAAATGTGGCAAGACTCTTTTACCAAATACGGCATTGAATTCGTAATTACAGGCCTTGATGCACTTCCGTCTTTTGTTTTGCCATACAACCATTGGCCGGTCTTGAAAACACTTCTGACTCAAGAATTGTTGGATCGAGGGTACCTTTCAACCGGAGGCTTTTATCCCTCTACTATGCATTCCGACAGTCAGATAGAAATCTATCGGGAAGCATTTATGGAGGCCATCGCGGTCGTCTCTGCAAATTTTGAGCCAGAGAGGGCAGCGTCTTTACTTAGGGGGCCAGTTGCGGATATAGGATTCAAGAGGCTGAACTGACGAGGAGATCGTGATTCCATACGGACGACAAAACATATCCCCTGAGGATATCAGGGCAGTAGATGAGGTACTTAGCAGCCCCTACTTGACTCAAGGGCCAGTTGTTCGCCAGTTTGAGGCGGCGCTGGAGGCTTATGTTGGTTGTTCTAAAGCTGTTGTAACAAATTCAGCGACAAGTGCGCTTCATCTCGCATGTCTTGCGCTTGGAGTAGGCCCAAAGGACCTGGTTTGGACGAGCGCTATTTCCTTTGTCGCGTCTGCGAATGCAGCGAGATACTGCGGAGCTGACGTTGACTTTGTGGACATTGAACCTGACACATTTAACATGTCCGTGGCTGCGCTAGAACAAAAGCTAGTTGCGGCGCGGAAAAGCGGCCAAAAGCTGCCTAAGGTTCTTATTCCTGTTGCAATGGCTGGCCAGTCTGCAGACATGAAAGAAATTTCTGCCCTTGCTGTTGAGTACGGCTTCAAAATACTCGAGGACGCTTCGCATGCTCTTGGGGCAACCTATCGAGGCTCAAAGCTAGGGGCCTGTGCCTATAGCGACATAACAGTATTTAGTTTTCATCCTGTAAAGATGATCACCACTGGGGAGGGTGGCGCTTGCACGACAAATAATCTTGAGCTAGGAGCAAAAATCGAACGTCTTCGGAGTCACGGTATTACTCGAGAGGTTTCTGAGATGGAGTCTCCTCGGGCGATTCCTTATTACTACGAGCAGTTAGATTTAGGCTTCAATTATCGGATGACTGATTTTCAGGCTGCCCTTGGAATTTCTCAGTTGAAGAGAATAGATGCCTTTGTTGATGAGCGGAACAGAGTAGCCAGTCACTACTCGAGTGTTTTGGACCTGAGTTGGTGCTTGTTGCCCGAAATTTCGGATACGTGCACCTCAAGCTTCCACCTTTACGTAGTTAGAATCACCAAAGATGCTCCCAGAACGCGGGACAAGATTTTTGAGGCGATGCGCACAGACGGCATACTTGTAAATCTCCATTACATACCCATCTATCGGCACCCTTACTATGCTCGCATGGGAAAGTACAATCCCGAAAGCTTCCCTTGCGCGGAGGAGTATTTTTCTCAAGCCATCTCCCTCCCAATTTTTCCCGGAATCACTACCGGGGAGGTGGAGACGATAGCCTCAAGGCTTGTTGAAGGCATTGGGCATCAGACTATCTTTTAGGTGGCAGGAGTATAGAACTATGCAGCACGAACCCTTGAATGAATACAGATGTAAGTTAGTGTGACCCAGTGCCCAACACGATTGCAGTCGTAATTCCTTGTTACAGGGTAAAAACCCACATTCTCGGGGTAATCGAGAATATTGGGGCAGAAGCGTCGCGGATTTATGTAATCGACGATGCTTGTCCAGATGGATCTGGCGAATTCGTAAGGGAAACGTCCAAAGATAAAAGGCTCAGATTTATTTTCCACGACGAGAACCAAGGGGTAGGTGGTGCGGTAATTTCTGGTTACAAAGCCGCCTACGCTGATGGTGCCGATGTGGTCGTGAAGATTGATGGTGATGGGCAGATGGACCCCAGATTGATATCTGCTATAGCAAAGCCCGTTGTCGAGGCGAGCGCGGACTATTCCAAGGGGGACAGGTTCGACAGCCTTGAGAATCTTTTTGGCATGCCGAAGGTTAGGATATTCGGGAATGCGGCTTTGTCTTTGTTGGCAAAGTTTTCGACTGGTTACTGGTCAGTGACAGACCCCACCAACGGCTTCACCGCGATACACCGCAGGGCGCTTGAAGCTATAAACCTGGACAAGATCAGAAAGAGCTACTTCTTTGAGTCAGACATCCTCTTTCGGCTAAATATCGCAAACTGCGTTGTGGCAGATGTTCCAATGGCCGCTGTCTACGGATCGGAGAAGAGCAACATGAGCATCTTGAAAGTCATGTTCGAATTTCCTTGGCGGCACACCGTCAACCTTTGGAAGCGAATTTTCTACCGGTACTACTTGCGTGAGTGGAACGTAGGCAGCTTTGAGTTGCCGCTTGGTCTTTTTCTTGTGGCCTTCGGCGCTTGGTTCGGGCTAAGTAGTTACCTAAGCGCCGCGGCTGCCGGTCTTGCAACAACGGCAGGACAGGTCACCGGCAGCGCGGTAGCCTTGATCCTGGGCGTCCAGCTGCTGCTTTCGTTCCTTTCGTACGATGTTCAGTCGGAACCAAGAATCCCAAGACAGAGAAGATGAGTCATGCTTGCACCCGCCATTACTAGAGTTCGTGAATTTTTGGGCTCGTGGAAGAATCTTCTTGCTCTTGGAACTTTGCCTATTCTGGGCGCCTGGATTTACAGCAGGGTTTGGATGGTGAACCCAGCAATTCTGGGTGATGAATATCTCTACTCGATGAATGCCCGCAAGGCTGGACCTTGGGACCCTCCAGTGGCAGGAGACTTTTCTAATTACCTATTCAATTTTGTGTATCAAGGTACGAACCTTTGCGGTGATGCTTTCTATACCTGCGGAAAAGTTTTCAATATTATTTTTTTTCTAGGCTTTATCTTCACGATTTACATTTTGGCTCTCAGGTTCCTCCCCTTTTGGGGGGCCTATGCGTTTATGCTTGCCGCTGGGCTGTCCCCTCTGAGCGTTTACACGTCAATGTTTTTGCCTGAGTCCATGTACTTCTTCTTTATCGGGCTGGTTCTCGTTGCTGTTTTGAGGGCAATAAGAGCTTTCACTTGGCAAGACTGGGCGCTAGCAGGTGCAGCAATAGGTTTCGCTTCGCTTGTCAAGCCGCACGCGTGGCTCTCTGCAATTGCAGTAGGCATCACGATGCTGGTAGTGGGGCTATTCAACAAGGACATTGGTTTCAAGAGAACTTTTGCTGCTGGTGTGGGCCTGGTGGCAGGAGCGGCACTTGCTCGAGTAGTTGCTGGTCTTCTCGTTGCAGGCCCTAAGGCTCTTGGTTTCTTCGGACAGTATCTAGGCGTGTCCACCATTGAAACTGTAATAGCTGGAACCGGGCCTCAAGAAATTGCAGAAGGAGCCTTGCCCACGAATCCGATCGAGGGTGTTGTTGCACTGTTCGGTCCTCAACTTAACATCCACCTCTTAACAATAAGCGCCCTCATGGCCATAGCAGTTGTGGGCTTGATCGCAGGACTAAGTGAAGTGTTCCGCGAAAAGAGACTCAGCCAGGCAAGCGGGTTCGCGCTGTTTGGCTTCATTTGGTTAGTCAGCATGACAATTGAGATTGTGATGTTTACAGGTTGGGTAACTGGTTCGGGCGATGATCACACCACTCGTGTTCTTATTCGCTATTACGACTTTTTGTTTGTAGTAGTTCCACTTGCGGGCCTCTCAGCACTTGCCGCTGGATTTGGAGAGCGCATAAATATCTTCGTCCGCTGGGCCATCTCGGGCCTCTTCGCTGCACTCATAACCCCGGCGTTCACAGGCTTCTTCGGCACACTGACCATACAAATAGCAGATGCTCCGACACTTGCTGGGTTGATCGTAAACTCGGACGTGTTTAATGCGGCTGCTCTCCTTGGGTTCTCATCCCTTCTATTGTTTGCTGCGTTCCCCCGGTGGAGCCCTTGGGCATTTGCGGTTGTGCTACCAGTCACCATGATTGGAACTGGTTGGCAGATCCAGGATCAGTACCAAGTGTTCCGTGGGTCCTTGAATGCGGCGGATGTTGTCGGTCAGCAGATAGCCCGTGACTTCACAATGGAAGAGCTCTCAAAGACATGGGTAATTGGCACTTCTAGATTTGATGCCACTAACGTTGCAATTTGGGCAGACAATGCCGACCTAACGTATGAACTATTTGGCCCAGGCTCTGAGATCAGTGCATTTCTAGCTCCAGAGGGGACGAAAAAGATAGTTGTCACAGGAGACGTTCAAGTTATTGAGGGAGCGTCGCTTGAGATTTCTGGTGAAGGTTACGCAATCTATAGCGTTGACTAGGCCGCACTTTGAGAATTCTGTTTTTACACGAAGTCGGCTATCTCGAGAAGCCGATATTTGAAATGCATGAATTCCCGGAGCACTTAGCTGCCAGAGGTCATGAGGTTGCCTTTGCAGACTATTCAGAAACACCAAGTCATCAGACTGCCCCAAGATTTGGTGCGGTTATACAGGGGCGTGTGCTAAGCGGCGCCAGCCTCAGGCTTTATAGCCAGAAAGCAGTATTTCCGGGCATTATTGGGAGGCTGCTTGCGGTATTTCTCTTTCCCTTCTTCTTTCACAGAGTGCTAAGTGATTTCAAACCCAATGTAGTGGTGAGCTTTGCAGTTCCAACTTCGGGATGGCAAGCAGCAATCATTTGCAGAATGCATAGGAGGCCGCTTTTATTCAGGGCATTAGATGTAAGTCACAAAATACGCAGAAGCATGTTTGCTTCTCTTGTTAAGGTTGCTGAAAGGTTTGTCTACTCAAATGCATCATGGGTCTCCTGTAATAACCCCGCCCTGTTGGGGTATTGCATTTCGCTAGGGGCCAAGGAAGGTAAATCGTCTGTTGATTACCCCCCTCTGGACCTCTCACATTTCCTCGAGGGGGCATCCAAGAAAATCGTTCGGAGCAAACTTGGCATTCCACAAGAGTCTCAAGTCATTCTCTACATGGGCAGCTTTTTCTACTTCTCTGGGCTGGCTGATGTGCTTCGAAACCTTGCCTTGATGGGTGAGAGGCCGACTCTTGTCCTGATTGGCGGGGGTGAACAGGATGCAGAATTGCGGGCCATGACCGAGAACCTCCACCTAGAAAATTCTGTCAAGTTCACTGGATTCGTTGAATTTGGGGATTTGCCGGCATACCTTTCAATTGCAGACGTGGCGATAAACCCTATGGTTCCTTCTTTGGTTTCAAATAAGGCGCTACCAAATAAGGTTCTTCAGTACATGGCCTCTGGTTTGCCTGTCGTGACCACAAAATTAGACGGCTTGTCATCGATCTTTGAAGAGCAAGGCGGAATTGAGTCGGTAGCAGACTCGACAATGGTCCTATCCGCCGCAGTTGCGATGTTGGAGAACCCTGAGCTTGAGAAGCTTGGTGAGGCAAATAGAGGTGCCGTGGCTAGAAAATTTGATGTCAAACATGCGGTGCAGAGTTTTGAGCAAAGGCTACTCACGTTGGGTTTAGATTCATGAATGGGACCAAAGTATTGGTAATTGGGTCCACGGGAATGTTGGGTTCCGCAGTAATTGCACAGCTATCACGGTCAGATTTAGACATTATTGAAGCTTCAAGGTCCAAGGGACTTCGATTTGATGCCGAAGGTGACTCATGTGAGGACCTGCTTCTCGCAGCTGGTCTCAGATCGCAGGACTACGTGGTCAATTGCGTGGGGCTTACCAAGACGCACATCGATGAATCGGATCCATCGTCCGTGGATCGGGCTGTTCGACTCAACATCTTGTTTCCAATTTCTTTGGCTCGGGCAGCCGAAAAATCAGGTGTCCGAATAATTCAGGTGGCAACAGACTGCGTTTTCTCAGGTAAAAACGGACACTATAAGGAATCAAGTTCCCACGACGCGAATGACATCTATGGCAAGTCAAAAAGCATAGGGGAAGTACGGTCCGAAAATGTGCTACACCTCCGTTGCTCTTTGGTCGGGCCAGAAATTGCTGGTCGCTCGAGTCTATTCTTCGAGTGGATCCGGGGTTTGGAATATGGCGCAATCGTTGATGGTTTCACCGACCACATTTGGAACGGTCTGACCTCTCAAGCATTCGGTGCAATTGTTTCCGGAATTGTGGAGTCTGGAACATTTTTTTCAGGCGTTCAGCACCTTGTCCCGGCAGACTCTCTGACAAAATTTGAACTCGTCGAGATGGAGCTCGATCTTCTTGGCAGAAATGATGTAGTCGTGAATGAAACCATCACGGGTAACAAGGTAGACCGCACCCTTGAAACTTCGAACCCGACCCAGAATGATTTGCTGTTCAAGCTGGGTGGGTATGACGCAACACCAACAATTCGTGAAATGATGGAGCAACTGCCTTGGGCAGAGTTGAGGAATAGGTGAGCATGGCAAGCAGTTTCGCTGGGAAAACAGTTTTGATTACTGGCGGTACAGGTTCTTTTGGCTCTACTATGGCCGAGCATGCCCTCAAGAACGGGGTTGAGGAGCTTCGAATTTTCAGCCGCGACGAAGCCAAGCAGGATGCATTGCGCCACAAACTCAAGGACAAGAGAGTGAAATTCATTCTTGGGGACACCAGGGATGTAGTCGCGACTGGAAGGGCCGTTCGTCGAGTAGACCTGATTTTTCACGCCGCAGCGCTGAAACAAGTCCCCTCAGCAGAATTCTTTCCTTTGGAGGCTGTTAAAACTAACATTTCGGGTTCTGCCAACGTCCTTCGATCTGCCATAGATGCTCAAGTGGGTTCTGTGGTGTGCCTCAGCACGGACAAGGCCGTGTACCCCATCAATGCAATGGGGATGTCGAAGGCACTCATGGAAAAAACCGCACAGGCCTTTGCACGCGATTTCCAGGACTCAGATACCACAATTTCAATAACCCGCTACGGGAACGTAATGTACTCTAGAGGCTCTGTAATCCCCTTGTTCATCTCGCAAATAAAGAGTGGGGGTCCTCTTACCATCACTGATTCACAGATGACCCGATTCCTCATGTCGCTTAGAGACTCAGTAGATTTGGTTGAGTACGCATTTAGCAATGCCAAGACAGGGGACCTCTTTGTTCGCAAAGCATCGGCCAGCTCAATTGGTGATCTTGCAGCGACACTTATAGACATGTTCGCCGACGAGCCAGTTGAGATTAATGAAATTGGATTTAGGCACGGCGAAAAGCTTTTTGAGTCTCTCCTGAGCGTGGAAGAGAGAGCAAAGGCTGAGGACCTGGGCGACTACTATCGTGTTCCCTTGGACTCCCGGGACCTCAACTATGAAGATTTCTTTGAAGTCGGCGAGGAGCGCCAGGAAACTCTTGACGCATATACGTCACACAACACCACTCGGCTGGTGCCCAGTGAAATAAAATCACTATTGCTCACGCTAGACGAAGTTAGGTCTGAACTACAGTGACAGCGAAATTAAGGATAATGACCATCGTGGGTACTCGTCCCGAGATCATCCGCCTTTCAAGCCTCATTCGTAAGCTAGATCGCCATACTGAACACACTCTTGTCCACACTGGACAAAATGCTGATCCAAATTTGAAGGATGTTTTTTTTACAGATCTTGGTATACGCGAGCCTGATGTCTACCTAGACTCGGCGGCCACTTCTTTGGGTGAAACTATGGGTAACATCCTTTGGAAGTCAGAAAAAATCATGAGGGAATTCAACCCTATGGCAGTGATGATTCTTGGTGACACCAATTCAGCTTTGGCGGCAATTGTTGCAGAGAGGCTTCAGATCCCTGTGTACCACATGGAGGCTGGCAATCGGTCGTTTGATCTAAACGTTCCAGAGGAACTTAACCGTCGTTTGGTTGACCATGTAGCGACTTTCAATCTCCCCTACAATTCTCACTCACGCTCAAATCTCTTGCGAGAGGGCATTCACCCTCGTTTCATTTTCACCACTGGGTCACCGATGAGGGAGGTCATTGAGGAAAACCTCGAGAAAATCGAAAGCTCTGAAGTACTAAAAAGACTGAATATCAAATCGGATGGCTACATCTTGGCCAGCTTGCATCGTCAAGAAAATGTGGATGACCAGCGAAGGCTCACTGTCTTGATTGAGGCCTTGGATGAGTTAGCTCGTGCATACAAGTTGCCGGTCATTATGAGTACTCACCCCAGAACTCAAAAAATGCTGAATCAATTTCGAATAACAAAGCCTCAGAACGTGAGTTTTGCTGAGCCTTTCGGTTTCCTCGACTATTGCAAACTCCAGCAAAACTCAAGAATTGTCATTTCAGACTCCGGGACCATCAGCGAAGAGAGCGCCCTTCTTGGTTTTCGCGCAGTTACGACCAGGGACTCAATGGAAAGGCCAGAAGCACTTGAATCAGGCTCAATTACGATGACCGGACTCGAGGTTGCTTCGATTTTACGGGGGGTAGAGATTGCGCTTCAAAGACCCAGTCCCGAGCGTATGCCGGAGGGTTACGAGACGCAATGCTTTTCGGACAATGTGTTGAATTTTGTGTTCTCCACAGTGTCGCTTGCAGGGAAGTGGAAGGGCCTCAATTCATAATCAACTTCAAAGGTAGACATTCCGAAAACGAGAAAATTTGTGGCTAAACGTATCTTGGTAATTGGTATGGCGGACTCTGTGCACCTCGCAAGGTGGCTGGCCCAATTCTCAACGAGCGAGTACACCTTCCGGATAGTCTCCTCTTCGCCGCACAGACGACTCCACCCTGGAATAAAGAGGCTTCTGCTCGAAGGCTCAAAATTTCGTATAGGGACAATTTCCAGGTTTTTATCATTGCCGCTTTGGATTGCTGACCGGCTTTTCTCAGACTTTTTTCGAGGCATCTTGATTGCATTTGAGGCAAATCGTTTTCGGCCAGACCTAGTGCATATTTTTGAGACTCAAAATGGGGGCTATGCATTCCTCAGGGCGCGGCGGATGTCACCCGTGCTTTCAAATTGCCAAACAATTCTCACTCCTTATGGCAGTGATTTTTACTGGTTCAAGGATTTACCTGGGCACAGGAGCAAGCTGGTAAGACTTCTTTCTCTCGTTGGCCACATCTCTGCTGAGTGCAAACGCGACGAAACTCTGGCAACCGAAATGGGCTTCCAAGGGCAATTCCTACCCAGAATTCCCGCCTCTGGAGGAGTGAGCTGGCCCTCAGTAGTTGCCGACACAGATAAACGCAAGTACGTGGCCGTGAAAGGGTACGAAAATAAGTGGGGGGTGGCGAGTAATGCGTTACTAGCTCTCACACCCCTAATCGATGATTTGCGGGAATATGAGATCGTGCTCTTTTCTTGTAACCGGAAATTAATGCCTGCTGTTAGAAGATTCAGGAAGGCGTCCCGCCTCCGTGTTCGGACTTACAAAAAAGGAAAGCTCACGCATGATGAGGTACAAAGCATCTTAGGTAATGCAGTCCTTCTAATTAGCCTCTCTCGAAGCGACGGTTTACCAGCTTCGATGGTTGAGGCAATGGCCAACGGGGCTGTTCCGATTCAATCGGACAGCTCCTGCTGCAATGAGTGGATTGAGAACGGTAAAGGCGGGTTTATTGTGAAGTTTGATGACATTGCAGCTGTTGCTGAAGCGGTGAGGAAGGTTCTGGGAGATGATAACTTACGAAAAGCTGCGGCTGAAACAAATCGTCGAGTACTAATTGACAAGCTGAGCCCGAATAAGCTGAAGGAGGCAGCACTTCTGACCTACAAGTCAATTATCTAGCTCGCCGCCTCGCCAGTAAGCCTTCCCCCTAACACATTTCGACTGACGAAGTTCCCTCTTACTTTCGCGGCTCGAGCTGGGCACCACAAGTATCGAAATACGAATAGATAGCTTGGCTCATATTTGATGCCGGAGAGGCAAGAAAGCGAAGAGCCCTAGAGAGATTTCTCGATTCGAGGAAAATCGTAGGCCTGAACTGCAGCTCGTCAGAAACGACCAAGACTCAACATTCTACGTTGGTTGGAATTTGCCTCGATCGGGTCAAACTTGTTTCAAAACATTAGCAATCATCGAGCGGCTTGATGGGGCAAACACTAGTGGGTAAGCTCTAAGGAAATGCGCCTCAGTTCCCTAGCCGCCAGAGGCTTCAAATCCTTCGGTCGCTCCTCAAACCTGGTTTTTTCCAATGGGGTGACCGCCGTAGTCGGCCCAAATGGCTCCGGTAAGTCAAACATAGTCGACGCTCTTGCCTGGGTGATGGGTGAGCAGGGACCTTCAAGCCTGCGTGGTTCGAAGATGGAAGATGTCATCTTCGCTGGCACTGCTAGCGCAGTACCACTCGGCCGAGCTGAGGTTACGGTCAGCCTCGACAATTCATCGGGAAAACTTTCTAGCCAATACGCCGAAATCTCTCTCTCAAGAGTCCTGTATCGCAACGGAGTGAGCGAGTACTCAATTAATGGGGAAAAGTGTCGACTTCTCGATGTGCAGGAGCTCTTGAGCGATGCAGGTCTTGGCCGAGAGATGCACTCAATCGTGGGACAAGGCCAGCTCGACAGCGTATTGAAGGCAACCCCTCTCGACCGCAGAGCCATTATTGAAGAGGCCGCAGGAGTGCTCAAATACCGCAGAAGGCGCGAAAAAACTGAGCGCAAGCTGGAGGCGATGCACGCCAACCTCATCAGGCTCCAAGATCTGATTGCTGAGGTAAAGCGGAATCTCAGGCCTCTTGGCAGGCAAGCAGAGACGGCCCAGCAGGCCAA
>Ga0181553_10002143_pt1 | contig 17576 bp, 15 predicted proteins | sample 011ome_17_FD_133753 | JGI IMG/M metagenome (GOLD analysis project Ga0181553, IMG submission 133753) | Coastal salt marsh microbial communities from the Groves Creek Marsh, Skidaway Island, Georgia - 011502XT metaG (megahit assembly) | ecosystem: Environmental > Aquatic > Marine > Intertidal...
AGATCAAAGCTGAGGGTAATCAAATTCGGATTATAGAAGCCCTCGATGGCGAACTGATCACCAAAGAGCTTGTAGCAGATTCAAAGATAGAAGGAGAAAATCTTGTTTCAGATATCGAAAGAGACTTATTAAAAATGACGGTGGTGAATCGTTATCAAGATCAAGCTCCGGCATTGGCATTTATTAAAAATGTGGGTTTAAAAGAAGGAGCCATCGCCTCCTCGGTTGGTCACGATTCACATAATATTATTGCTGTAGGCGTCTCTGACGAGATGATTTGCAAAGCGGTAAATGCAGTAATCGAAAGCAAAGGAGGAATCGCTGCAGTCAATAAAAATAGTACGGAAGTTTTGCCTTTGCCTGTTGCTGGAATTATGAGTGATCAGGATGCAAAAACAACCGGACAGGCCTACGAAAAATTAGATCAAATGGCGAAGAATATGGGTGCAACACTCAAAGCTCCGTATATGACACTTTCCTTTATGGCCTTACTCGTCATACCATCGCTTAAATTAAGTGATAAAGGCTTGTTTGATGGAAACCAATTTAAGTTCACCCCACTTCAAATAAAATCTTAATTATGACCTATGACGATTATCAGATCGAGCGAATCCGAAAGCTTTTGAACGACAAAAAAATCCAATTTGAAGAGAAGAAGATGATGGGCAGATTGTGCATTATGGTTGACGACAAGATGCTGTGCGGAGCGATGATTGACAAAGAGACTGGCCATGATTTATTAATGGCTCGGATTGGGCACGATTATTATGAAGAAGCGCTCAAAATAAATGGAGCCAGACCTATGAATTTTACGGGACGCCCTGTAAAAGGCTTTGTCTTTGTTGATCCCATTGGATTTGATAATGAGGATGATTTACAATTTTGGTTGGAACGTTGCTTAGCCTTTAATCCTTTTGCGAAATCCAGCAAGAAAAAATAAGCTTAGTTCAGACGTCTATAAAACTCATTAATCCTTTGTAGCTTTGTAGTTCAAACTTTATGCAACAGCAGATGAATGCTCATCACGACATATTTTTCGGTTCATTAATTGAAGGTCATTTTGATCAATTATTGGAACGTTATTCCGATTCTAAGAAGATAATTTTTACGGATGAAACCGTGTTCGAATTGTGGGTGGAGGATCTTTTGACGCACCATCCCCTATTACACGATGCTGAGATTATTCAAGTTCCACCCGGCGAAGAAAACAAGGTCATTGAGATTTGTCATCAGGTATGGCATGCCTTGAGCGAATATGAAATTGCTAGAAATGATCTCATCATCAATTTCGGCGGAGGGGTGATTACAGATATGGGAGGTTTTATTGCCTCGACTTATAAACGAGGTTTAGATTTCATTAATATTCCAACAACGCTATTGTCGCAAGTAGATGCCTCTGTTGGTGGAAAAACGGGGGTTGATTTAGGCGGTTACAAGAATCAAATTGGTGTATTTGCTGATCCCGTCGCTGTGTTTATTGACACAAAGTATCATAGCACTTTACCTGAGGATGAAATAAAGTCTGGTTTTGCTGAAATGCTTAAACATGGTTTAATTCAGGATGCCCATCATTGGTCAAATCTAAAGGTCAAAATCAATGAATTGGACGACGGGGTTTCGACTGCCTTAATCCGAGATTCTGTTTATATCAAGAAGTCCATTGTCGAAAAAGATCCGCAAGAAAAGGGATTACGGAAACTATTAAATCTAGGTCATACGATCGGGCATGGAGTCGAAGGCACGAGGTTAATTGCTGGAGAACCTATTCCACATGGTTTTGGTGTAGCTTGGGGAATATTGGTTGAAGCAGCGATTGCTCATGAACAAGATTTGCTCAGTCAAAAAGCATTTAGTGAAATTCAAGCATTAATCCAAGAAACTTATCCAACTCCAAGCCTTTCAGAGAATGACATCCTGTCCATTATGGCGCTAATCAAAAACGATAAGAAGAACCGTGGTCATGAGCTGAACTTTACGCTCTTAAAATCAATAGGAGAGGCTGTTTTTGATCAGGTTGTTCCGACTAAAACGGTAGAAGCTTGTTTGCGCCGTATAATGCAATAGAACCGCATTAAGACTTCTTAGCTCATATCCTTGAGCAAAAAATCATACTTGGTTCCATCATCAAAAGTACGCTCTACTTTTCCATCTAATTGCTCAGTCAGTGTTGCAATCAATTCCAATCCAAAAGAAGCCGGTCTTTGATTTTATTTCCACTGCCCCGAATCCTTATAATTCAGTCTGAAATAGGTATTGTCTTTTTCCCAAGAAATTGAAATATCAATATTTCCCTCTTTGACATCTTTGAATGCATGTTTGAGGGAATTTGTAATCAACTCATTTAAAATTAAAGCGACAGGCACAAGGGTATCATTCCCTAAAGTCTGCAAATCACTATCTACTGATAGTTTAACAGGAATACTATGTGATTGATTACGGATGAGATCTTCAGCCAAAGTGTAAATATAACTTTTGAGGTCAATTTGAGATAAGTTCTCATTTTGATACATCTTTTCGTGAATCAATGCCATGGCAGAAACTCTAAATATAGCATCCTGAAAGTGTGCCCTTGCCGACTCTTGTTCAATTTCATAAGACTGCAACCGAAGTAAACTAGAAATTACTTGCAAATTGTTTTTAACCCGATGATGAATTTCTTTCAGCATCACCGTTTTTTCTTGGTATTGTGTGTTTACAATTTGATTGGCTTCGTTCAAATCACGGTTAATCTTCAAATAATTATTTTCTGATCGACGACGCAATCTCAAAAATTCAAGAATAAGCACACCAAATAAAGTAAGCGCAACAAAAGTAGCTATGATGATGGCCGCTTTAATTCCAACGGTTGATGCTGTACGTTCTTCAGGCATCCTGATTACATAAATCATGAACCAGATGAACTGTGCGATTAAAACAAAGACTCCTATTTTTCTCCTCAGCGTTACAAAGGCATAAAAAACAACAATGACCATGTACAAAATTTCAATGATATGAAAGGGTACAATATTCATATTCAAAACAAGACCAGGGAATATTCCGCCCATTAGAACATGAAAATAGGCGACAAATTTATACTTCCTTGACTTGTACAGATAAATAAGAGATGCCAATGGAACCAACCAAGATAAGAATCCATTCAATAGGATTGTACCATTCACTCAAGCGCCAGCGACAATTAACAATAGATACAAAAGCAACATGATCGAATTATAGCGCCACGTTAATTCAAAAGCACCTTGTTTATAATACTGATCGTATTTATTGCTTGGTGGTTGTAAAAGTCGATTTAAAATCTCCACTTAAGCTGCAGTTTAATAGTCGTTTTTTCACTCCCCTGAATCTCTTCCAGACCGGATGATATAGTGTCACGATTGGCGTAAGAGAAAATATCCCATCTCAGCCAAAAGTCTAAATTACCCACATCGTATTTTAACATAATATATGTCCGAATTCCCTTATAAAAATAGGATGGTATACTAAACACACCCAGCAAATCATTTTCGTACGCATAAATTCGCGCATCGTTATTGTCGGTATCAAAAATGGCATAGCGACCATAAATAGTAAGCGGTATCTTATTCAGGCGGTATTTTAAGTCTTGAAAAAACATGATGCCTACACTTTTTGTATCTCCGTAAAAGTGGTTAATCCATTCAAAACGTGACTTAAAGGACCATTGACTATTGATCCGTTGATCGTAATTAAATCGAATCGTATTTTTCTTGATAGGCACTTGTCCTTTTATGCCAAACACATCATCTTTTGTATTTCTTTCCGTTACTTTATTACGCATTCGTAAATAAAAACTGGTGGATCTTGACACGCGATAATCAATCTGTCCAAAAAACTCTCTTCCTTGACTGTAGTCAGCAGTTAACCATTTATAAAAGGTATATTGAAACTGGTCGTAATAAGCATTAACGCTCAGCTTTTTGTTAATGCGCGCTTCTGCGCCGATGTAAAAACCGCGCTCACCTGTATTATCCGAAGATTCACCAAAACCAGTTGAGTATAACGATTGAAATGCTTTATCATAATTTCGATAAATCATCAATAAATCTAGCCGTGGATCGACATGCCATGCTAATCCGTTGATTGTACCAAATTTCAAATTATCACTGGCAGCCGTTTCGCCGAATATGGTCAACTTTCGGACATAAAAACGATAATTTAATCCTGTCGTTAATAATTGATCTCCGTTAAACTTAAACCGCTTATAATTCGTTGTATCAATGGATAAAGGTTGATCAAATTTAGTATGCACAGCAGCCAAACCAACGCGATACCAATCACCACGAACTGCCAACTCACCACCTATAATCTGTTCTTGCAAGGTGTTTTTCCGCTCCAATTCTCCTGGCGTTCTATGATTACCCGAAATTTGAAAAGAAGTAAATGCTGATTCCAGCCCGCTCAGGGTGTCCCCGGCAAATAAATTTGCATCAATATTTTTTAACGACCCGAAAGCTGTAAAATCAATATGCTCGCTGGATAGATTAATCCCCGCACCTCGTAAAAACTGAGATTCGTTCACTGAAGTATATGGCCGGAGTCCTCCTGCAAACCTTTTCCCATTCATGACATCGGCAGATTTCCTCAAGGCAAATCCAGACCACATGGTCAATCCTTGCCCTGCATTCATTTGAAAATCTCCAATAGCAAGGGTATTAATCTTCCATAAATCCCTGACAAAAACATGTCCTGAATAATAATCAAAACCTTGTCGTTGTGTTCCGCGAAAAAACTCTTCCCCGGCATCCTTTTCAGCCGTCACCCCATAACTTAGTCGATCCTTATACGTATTACGGTAACGCATATAGACTTTATCCGGGCTACCTAAATACTGACGATTAGGGTACAAGTCTAAAATACTATCTGACTTTGGAACATAGCCTTCTTTAGTTTCTAATGTGCGTTGATAACGCAGTAAGAGTTCATTTTTCCCGTATTTCAACGCATTTTTCCATTTAAAATCATCCTGCTGATTCATCTGCACTGTTACAAATGGTTGAATCATTTCAATGGTAACGATGTTGAGTTCTTCAATAGCACCTAATTCATAGATCGTAATGAAATCGCCGTAAAACTTTCGATAATTAAGAATAGATCGAATTTGAACATCTGTTAATAAATGGAGCCGGTAAAGATCCTCAACAGTCGCTGTATTCAAGTTTAATGGATCATCATAAAATTGAAAAAGATCATCAAAATAAGTAGTCAGATCGATGTCGGAATCTTCTAGTGACTCACCAATAAATTCTATTCGCTGTTCTATGATTTGCAACTTCTCAGGATCTTGAGAAAACCCAATGAGCATTGTAAAGAAAAAACCAAAAAAGAAGAATAATCTTAGCATAGCTTAAAACTCATATTTTAAGCCGGCAGAAGGACTCATGCCTAATTGATTATTCCAAATCGCCGCCATGTCAAAGGCAAGCTTCCCAAATTCAAGTCCAAACCCAAAAGTTGATTGAAAGGGATAGGAGTTTACACCAAAACGGAGGTATACGATTTCATGTGGTTGTATTTCCAGCCCTGACTTGATATTTACCGGATGTAAAATCGGCTTTTCCGCTTCCAACGTCCACATCAGTTTTTCGCTAAAGGCATAAGACATGCCCAAGCCAAAACGCGTTGGTAACCTCTCATTGTCATATTCGGCCAAGATCGTTCTTGAAACATTTTGCACACGGAAACCAAAATTAAGGTCTTCACTGGCTTCATAAAAGATACCAATCGAACCTGAAGCCGTATTTCTAGTGCCATAATTCTCGCCCAGCTGTATGCTATGAAACTGAACCGACATACCACCATAAAAATGATCTGCTAACTGTCGCCCATAAGTTAATCCACCTTGAAACTCTCTGTATAAATTAAAACCGTATTGCTGAAAATGCAATCCGAAATTTCCAGCATTTTCATGATGATAACCAAATGATAAGGACTGGGTTGATAATTCTGCAAGTAAAAATCGGTTTTCATAATTGATTCCTACAGCGGATTGCTCCAGCGCACCAAATGCTCCTGGATTATTATAAACTGAATAAACATCATTGATTGTTAAACTCGTTCCTCCCATCCCTAATGATCGTGCTCCAAATTGAGGTAAAACTTGCGCACTCAGCGTCGATGAAATGGATAGTAAAACGATAAAAAGTACCTTATGCATGATTTAGTTGGTTATACTTTTCTTAGAAAGCGAAGGAAAGGTAATAAAAAGGAATCAGAACATGCCCATCGCTAGCATTTTTTGTATTTTTATTGATGTTAAACTAACATTCAATTTGTGTCAGGACAACCCTTAAAGATTTTTAATGCATCTGCCGGAAGCGGTAAAACCTACACCTTAGTTCAGGAGTATTTAAGAATCGTATTGCACAACTCTAACCCTTACAAATTCAAGCATATTTTAGCCATGACTTTCACCAACAAAGCGGCTAATGAGATGAAAGGCAGAATTCTAGAAGGGTTAATTCAGTTAGCCAAACCAGAAAACGAGAAGAATGCGAAGGAACTAGATTTCCTGAATGCCACTTCGAAGAACTTAAAAATAAGTCCTGCACTTATTGAAAAACGAGCGGCTGAAATACAGAATAATATCTTGCACAACTACGGTGCCTTTTCGGTCATGACGATTGATAAGTTTACCCATAAAATCATTCGAACCTTCGCCAAAGACCTCAATCTATCCATTGATTTTGATGTGGAATTGGATGTGAAGAAATTAAGGAAGCAAATCACGGATATGCTTTTTGATCAAATTGGCAGAAATAAGGACTTGACGCGCTTAATGCTATATTATGCTAAATCCAACCTTGAAGCGGATAAATCATGGAATTTTTCTAAACAGCTGTATGAATTTAGCAACGAAATTTTTAAAGAAAGTGCAATTGATGCTATTGAGCGGATTAAAGAATTTTCTCCTGAGGATTTTATTCGCATTCGAGAGGATTTGGTCAAAGAAAATCAGCAATTCATAGCCACTTTAAAAAGAAATGCGCAAGAAGCGTCTGAACTTATTAGCAGCAGAGGACTAGAGGCGGATGATTTCCATGGGAAAACCAGATCAATGCAGGCTTATTTTAAAAGGACAGCAGGTGGAAAAACAGAGATGCCGTCAGACACACTTCAAAAGTATGTTCGTGATGGAAAATGGGGACACTCCCAAAGCGTCAATAAAGAAACAGTAGAAGAAATTGCACCGCTATTAGAACAATACTTTAATCAAATCATGGAATGGTTTGAATCGGATTTCAAAACATACAATATCAATTATGAAATTCTAAAAAACCTCAACAACCTTTCTTTATTAAATCATTTAAGCAGTATTCTTGAAAAGATTAAGGCTGATAATAATGTACTCTTAATCTCTGATTTTTATAAAAAGATTGCGGACATCATCGTCAAGGAACCGGTGCCTTTCATCTATGAACGTCTCGGGGTTCGTTACCATCATTTCCTATTGGATGAGTTTCAAGACACTTCACAATTGCAGTGGATGAATTTGATTCCTCTTGTACACAACTCACTTGCTTTTGAATATGAGAATCTGATTGTTGGAGATGGGAAACAGGCTATTTATAGATGGCGTAATGGAGAGGTCGAACAATTCACACGTTTACCAGAAGAGGTTTACAACCCTGAAAAAATCGCCTCTTTAGCCGAAGCAGAACCGCTGTTTAAAGCATTAGGCGAAAAACATACGCTAAAAGCGAATTATCGCTCTGCTCCAGAGATTGTTGCTTTTAACAATGAACTTTTTAAGTCAATATCGGAGAAGCTACCTGAGGGCATTCAACGTATTTACAATTCCGTTTACCAAGAACCCGAAAAGTCTTTCAAAGGCTATATCGAGACCCTATTCCATCAAGATTTTGACGAAGCGGAACAGCTAAATTATGTGCTTAACATTGTTGAACGATCGCTTCAAAAAGGTTATCGCCTCAGTGACATTTGTATCGTGGTCAGAAGAAATAAAGAAGGATCTAAAATTGCTCGATTTTTAACTGAAAAGAGGTATAAAATTATCAGTCCAGATAGCTTATTTATCGGTAAGGACATCAGTGTTAAATTAGTGGTCAGTATTATTGGATCTTTATTAAATCCGACCAATCGTAACTTCAAAATAAAGTCCCTTGAACATTTCGCAGCAACTCATTCTACCCTTGGAATACGTGAATTAATAAATCGTTTTGAGGGTAATCTAAACTCTTTATCGATTATTGATATTTTCAAAAACTTTGAGGTAGAGCTCAAGGACCCCATTCATTTCCATAACCTTTATGAATTTGTAGAGCATATCAGCGAAGCCTTTCAATTAGATATGAATGGTAATCCATTTTTACAATTCCTGATGGAGCAGGTTCACTTATTTGAAAAACGCAATAACTCAAATGCTCGCGATTTTATTGATTGGTATTTTGAACATGGAAAAGAGACTTCTATTATCAGTCCAGAGGGAGCGGAAGCCATTCAAGTTATGACTATTCATAAGTCTAAAGGTTTACAATTCCCGATTGTGATCTGTCCATTTTTTGACTGGAGTTTTCAACTGAATCGCCAAATTGCTTGGGTGGAGGATGATAAACGAGAACTGCCTGTTTATTTCGTGAAAATGGTGAATGCGATTAAGGAATCAGAACTTGAGCCCTATTATAACGAAGAGAGTTTTAAATACCTCATGGATCAACTGAATATGATTTATGTGGCGTTTACTCGTCCGGAAGTGGCGCTATTCACTTGTGGAAAGGCCGTGAGTAAAACGAGTAAATCAGATCACCTTTCCAAATGGATCATGTCATTTTTAGAAGATACCGAACTCGGCAGTTTTGAGGGGGATTTATATACTTATGGTAGCTTTGAAAGTCGACCTGATGTAGCGGAATCGGCAGTTGCTTTTTTATATGATGCGACATTTTTCACGCGTAAAATGGATAAACCAACCCTGAGTTTCAAGAGTTCAGCCAATTGGGATATTCAAGAAACTATTGCTGAGGGGCTTGATGAACGACGCTTATTCGGAACAAAAGTGCATTTGACGTTAGCGCTGATGAAAAGTGAAAACGAACTTGAAACAGCTGTTGAAAAGCTACTCAAAAAAGGTAAGATTGATCAAAACGAATCTGACTTAATAAAAGCTACTATTGCAGACCTATTTAAAAATGAACGATTCAAATTTTACTTCACTCACCCGAAACAATTAAACGAGAAGGAAATCATAAGTGCAGAAGGACAATTGCTCATTCCTGACAAAATTGTAATCACTCCAAAGGAAACGATTATAGTCGATTTTAAAACAGGCCAAATGACGCCTGCTCATAAAAAGCAAGTTGGTTCCTATATTAAAATCATGCAGGATTTAGGTTATGAAAGCGTTAAAGGAGAATTGTTTTATACCGAATCTAGAGAGGTGATTGAAGTTGTTGGTTAAGAGTTTCAAAGCTCACCAAGATCGATTTTTCACATTGTGTTTATTGGTCACCCCATAACGAAGATGATGATTACATAAAACAAAACCGCCCTGAATTCAATAGAATCCAAGGCGGTGATTTCTAAATAAAATAATCTACTACTCTTTAATTATCTTAACAACCCTAGTACTTCCTTCAGCATTTACACGAACTAAATAAAGACCTGTTGGATAATTGAGAAGTGAGATCCTTGCAGCATTTGTAGCTTGCCCATTTTCAATAACATTTCCATCAATTGCTATAATTTCATAGGCAAATGATCCTGCTAAATTGATTTGAATATCAGCTTGTGTTGGATTTGGATAGATACTGATTAAATCGAGATTATCATTATAAATTCCAAGTTGACTGTCCACCCATATTATTTCCGATGATGAACAACCTAGCTCATCCTTCACCACAACAACATACGTTCCAGCAGTTAGATCGGTTTGATCCTCATCATCATCAAAATCATCCGTTTCATCAATATACCAGTCATAAACATACGGTGCAACACCACCTGTAACCGTTATATCAATTGCTCCATCTGATCCTGATGTCTCGTCTGTAGTTGTGTATGTTATTGTCGGTAATTCATTCACGGTAACATCGATGGTTGCCGTATTTTGACAACCGTTATCGTCTGTTCCTGTAACTGTATAGGTTTCTGTTCAAAATCTATAGATACGGAACTATCCTTAACAAAACCCAGATGAATTAGAACTAAGGTTGCCCCTACTATAAAGCATAAGCCTCCGGTGATGAGTCTAAATCGCTCCCAACCGGAAGATGCTGCCAGTTTTTTATCTAAATCTAATCGCTTTTCTTCTTTGATCACCGTTTCAATATTTATGCAAAAAACCAATAATCTTTTACGGGTTCTTTGTTCCAACCTTTCAATTGTTCTTGTATTTCTATTTTACCATCTGGTGAAGCCACCACAATTATTATCTGTGGATTTTCGAGGGATTGGATGTCTTTAAAGTGAGCCATTTTGATCCCATAAATATCTTTCCCGATCTTATTTTCATTATCACAAACCCAATGAATTGAATCCTCCTGTTTGAGTATGAGTTTTGCCATATCTTTTCCGTTTCTCCCTGCTCCCCAGAGCACCAACGGTCGATCTGAATCCCGATCCAATTCGAAGAAAAAACGCAGTTTCATTTCAAAATAACGATTGTCTTTATATTCCTCCCAATTACGTGATATGCGATTAGAACGATCTCGCCAATGATGCAATACCTTGTCAATACCAATTACTTTAAGTCCTTTTCGGTACATGCGAAAGCATAGATCATAATCTTCTGGATAGATAATTGGATCAAAGGCTTCAACGCTATCAAAATCTTCTTTATGCATTATCCAACAATGCGAAGGAATGACGCACTCTTTGTAGATCTGCTGATAATGACTACCCGTTCTGGCAACTTCATTCAACCAACGTTCATATCTTAAAAAGCCATCCCCTACTTCGCCTTCATCCACAAAATGTTCAGTTCCCCCGGCAATCACATACCCTTTTCCGTATTTTAACCATTCATTAACGAGCACCTCAATTTTATCAAGTGGCATCCTATCATCTGAATCCATCCGATTGATCAAATCTCCTTTTGCTGCTGCAGATCCAACTTGTAAAGTCGGAATTAATCGTGGTTTATCACTATTTAGAAAACGTATGCGACTGTCCTTTTCTGAATAAGCTTTTAATATCTCAGGTGTTTCATCTGATGAATGATCGTTCACAGCTAATAGCTCCCAATTAGTATAGGTCTGATTTACGATCGAGTCGAGACATTCGGGTAAATACGGTGCCGTATCTTTAACGGCCATTATGATCGATACTAATGGTTTCTTGTCCATAAACTATTAATGCCATGCCGTTGGCAGTCCTTTTTCAATTTCTATCTCTTCAAATTTGACTGTTTCTCGAGCTCCTACTTTTTGTACCCAATCAGCCATTTCAATCAACCCCATGTTTAATGGTGTTTCATTTTCAGGTTTAAACACTTGATTAAAGAGGTGATGATCGGCATAAGCATGGATCATTTCATGCCGCTGTTCCTGATATTCACATTGAATCGTTTTCCCCATTGCCTTAGCTATTGTTTCCGCCAAAACATTGATTGAAATGTGTTTATCTGAACCGATATTAAAGGTTTGATTGTAGGCCTTTCTATGGTTTATAGAATGTGCAATATACTCCGCTACGTCATTTACATGTGTAAATGCTCTTGTTTGCTCTCCGTCACCAAAAATAGTCAAAGGGTTGCCTTTCAATAATTGATTCATAAAGATGCCCACTACATTGCGATATTTATCACCAATATTTTGACCAATGCCATAGACATTGTGCGGTCGAAAAATAATCGAATTTAACCCAAACTGCTCCAAAGCGTTCTTTAAATCTAACTCCACAGCATATTTGGCTATCCCATAAGGATCTGTTGGCTGCGGAATTTGTCTTTCGCTATACGGTAAAGGTAAATCTCCATAAACCGCGATCGACGATGTAAAAACAAAACATCTAATCTCGTATTCGATTGAGGCATTAATGAGATTAATGCTACCAATAAGATTATTGGTATAATTAAACCTTCTAATGAACGGGCTTAGTCCCTCCGCAGCGTATGCGGCAAGATGATAAACATAATCAAAGCGATATTCTCTGAATAAACGATCAACAAGCTCTGAGTCTGTAATTGAGCCTTTACAAAAAGAAACACCCTCTGGAATATTGTCTACAAAACCACCTGACAAATCATCCAATACAATTACTTCATGTCCAAGATTCAGCAATCTACGAGCTACATGAGATCCTATAAACCCCGCTCCTCCCGTTACCAATGATTTTAATTGTGTCATCATGGCAAAAATAGCATTTCAGATTGGAGATGGCTTTGGAGATTTGATGATATTTTTTATTTTTGGCCGCACCGTACCCTCTCAATGCATTGAGAGGGTACGGTGATGGCTATTTCCCATTCAAATCCCAATCATAATCCAAAAATTCAATCTTCGCATCTGCTTCTAATTTGACATCAGCATACTGATTGATATACTCCACAATACTCATTCCAGAAGAGGTAAAATCTCCCTTGTACCAGCGGAATATCTTAGATAGTTTAGCTTTTTTGGTGGATTTAATCTGATTTTTGACTTTGTTATTGATGAAGTATTTTGCTTGATCTTCCAGTTGTTGATCGATTGTTGTTCCTACATACGCTTCATTGCGCAACTTAGGACATGATACTGAAGCACAATTCACAGCAAAGTGAATACGCGGATCGCTAAATTCTTTTCGAATCATTCCATGTTCAATATTATTGAGATCGTATACCTCTTCACCGATTTTAATAAACTTAATATCCCATGGGGTGTTTACTTTGTAGATTGATCCACCCAAATCTTTAATACTTTTTACGGGATAATTCTTAACAATCAATTTTACTTTGAACGCGTTGTAGGCATTAATCCAAAAGGCAAGTCGATCATTTCTTTTCCATGAATTGTCCGGATGGTTTTTACTAAGCACAGTTAAATATTCATTCAAAGCTTTTTCTTCGGATTTGAATCCTTTATAATCTACATTTCCAGCTTCGTCCACATGTTTATTTAGAAGCGTGTTCCATCCCTTATGTGTAAGGTGTTCATTCGCGACACTACTAAATGACAAACCGAAGCTGACGAGAACGGTAATAAATTTTATTAATTTCATAGTCTGAGCCTTGTTTTGTTATGAACCTATCTATAATTATACCAACACTTAATGAGGGGCAAAATATTGGTCGTTTGATAGATCGAATCCTTACAGCTCCAAACAACCAAATTGAAATCATTGTTGTTGATGGTGGTAGTAAAGATAATACATGTGCAATAGCGAAGGAAAAAGGAGCACTAATTATTCAAGCAGATAAATGCAGGGTCATTCAAATGAATGTTGGCGCCGAAAAATCAGCCAATGAACATTTATATTTTGTGCATGCCGACACAATTCCACCTTTGGGTTATTATGAAGATTTAAGAATGATCCTGAAAAAGGGATTCAAAGCGGGTTGTTACCGTAGTAATTTTATTGGAGGACCATGGATTTTGAAATTGAATGCATTTTTTACACGCTTCAACTGGATTGTTGCTCGAGGAGGCGATCAATCCTTATTTATTGAAAAGAAATATTTCTTTGCGCTAGGAAAGTATGATGAATCCATGTGCATCATGGAGGAGTATCCGCTTATTGAAAAAATGATGAAGGCTAAAACATTTTGCATCCTGACCAAGAGTATTGAAATATGCACTCGAAAGTATGTCGATCGCAACTGGCTCAAGGTAAGTCGAGCAAATTATGTAGCATTTAGGATGTACAAAAAAGGTGGATCGTCCGAAAGTATAAAAGCAAAGTACGAAGAACTGCTGAATTCTTAAAAAGCTTCACCGATAGTCATGTAAAACTGAAAGCCTTCAAACCCATGCGCCACATCTAATCTTAAATGACTCATTTGTTTTTTGCTTAATTGAAAACGCAAGCCACCTCCATAAGACCAAATCTTTCGGTTCGTGAATACATCACCATATGAATTACCGACCGAACTTAATGAAGTGAAAGCTGCGCCCCTAAAACGTTTGTAAATTGGAAAACGATATTCCACTTGCAGCATACCTATATTTTTATCAATGAATCTGCGATCATTAAACCCTCTTCCTTTTTTACCAGATGAGACCCAGAAGTAGGAGAAGAATGGTGACTCTCCTACAGTTCCGCCAGTATACAAATTCGTCGCAATGGTATGTTTTTCTTTTATTGTATGATAGTAACTCATATCAAACTGAAAGAGCGAATAACTAAAATCTGCTCCGATATAAGGTCCAGAATTTTCAGCTATGAAAGTGGCAAAAAGTCCTGACCTCGGATAAAAAATATCATCCCTGGTATCATAAGTTGCGGACAAACCCACTGTACTCACCATACCACCGTCGACACCAACCGGATTATCAACCATGAGTAATGAATCCGTTCGTGGTATATCAAAATAATCAAATCGATACTGAATCCCCAGCAGAAAAGGATCACTGAACCTATATGATAAAGTGCTCAATAAACGAGGAAAATTCGCATCTTACGATTCGAGGTTTTCTTCCTGCGTATCACTACCAATACCATAATAATTAAAGAAATATCGATAATAACCTACTTCGCCGTTAAGCTTCCAATTCTGTTTAAAATACAATTCGTAAGGTACAAAGTTTAAAATTTGATTTTTTAGAGTGTACGCAAAACCTAGGCTGATTTGGGACTTCCGCCAGGCTTTCTTTTTACCTGCATTAAAAACCAATATACCTGCTGCTCCAAAGGACAAGCTCGTCTCTGGTAAAAAGAAGACGACAGGAAAGCCCGATAAACTCAAATCGTCTTTTGGTTTATAGGTTGTCGTATCATTTTGACCATACACCAATCCTGCAAAAAAGAACATGATAAAACAAACCAACGTTTTCATACGGTTTTTTGACGATCGAATTAAATAACCTTACAAGCTAAGTTTTTTAAATATCGCTCAAATCTTCTAAATTGCGTAATAATGAAAGCAATCTTATTCATCAGTTTATCATTGATTCCAGATCACTTTTATGGTAGGATTGGGAAGGTAGCAAATCCATTTCCGGAGGAGATTACAAAGATGCGATTGGCTTATTTACCTGGTGACTTTAATGGGCGTATTACATTCCAAGAGGGCGAATGGAAAGGCAAGCAATGGGGTTTCTTTTCAAATCATAGTTATGAAAACATTAATCATTCAGACACCTTGCAATACAGTAAAGAGAAGGATATCCGTTTCTGGGTGACACTTTCCAGTACTTTTTAGAGTTTCCAGCGAGAATAGCAGCAGCGACAGCAATAGGCTATGTAGGAGAAAAACCAATTGGGCAATTCGCTTGTGAGGGTATAATGGCTTCTTGGGGAACTCTAGAGCCGCAGCGTAAAATTGATCAGTATGTAATTTGGGTTGATACAGAAACCCACCGGATTGTTAAAATTAATTATACAATTCGGGAAGTAAACACCATGGTAAAAGGCGGCGTTTATTTTAAAGGTTATGAAAGTTTTAATGACTTATTACTTCCTACAAGAATGCCGGTCGAATCTAATATGGTGCGTGATGGTATGTTACATGAAATGAGGATTGATTCTGTTCACATCAATGAAATAACAAAAGCATCACTCGAACCTGAACCAAGCCTTATTAAAATAAATTAATTCTGATGAAGCGTTAATTATTTCAAATGAAAGGACTGTCCATCCTCAACACACAAGACTTTATCAAAAATAGGTTTTGCCTCTTCTAAAAGGGCACTTGTTTCTTTATATCTCGATGAAAAATGTCCTAAAATCAGTTGTTCAGCGCCTGCAGCTATTGCAATTAGAGCAGCCTGTTCTGCTGTGGAATGACCAGTTGCTTTGGCCCTCTTAAGATGAGCATTCGTAAAGGTTGCTTCATGATACAATAGACGTACATTTTTAATCCAATCAGCAAGATGTGGTATATATGATGTATCAGTGCAAAAAGCATAACTAGCAAGTGGTTCAGGAGTCAGCGTGATATCGCTATTTGGTATGACCTTGTCTTTTCTTTCAACATCCTCCCCCCTTTTTGCCGCCAGAATCTCATCGAGTGTTAATTTAAATTCTTTAATTCGAGATTTATCAATGTTTAAATCCTTTTCTTTTTCATTGAATAGATACCCATAACACTCAGCCCTATGCTTAAGTGGAAGTGCATAAACTTCTATCGAATTATCTTCAAAAATTAAGGTTTTCGCTTTGGTTTTAACGGTAATAAACTCTAATTCGAAATCGAGATAAACATTGGTCACTTTAAACTGATGTCGAACCACTTCCTCCAATCCTTCTGGTGCAAAAATCTTAAGTTTCTTCGTTCGACCTAAAAGGCTCATTGAAGACACCAACCCGAATAAACCTAAGAAATGATCACCATGTAAATGAGAGATGAAGACATATTGTAGTCGTTGAAACTTAACTTTAAACCGACGTAATTGCAATTGTGTTCCTTCTCCACAATCAATGAGTATACGTCTTTCATTAAAATTTAAAAATTGAGCAGTGACCCCTCGATTTAGATTCGGCACAGCCGATCCAGATCCGAGTATGGTAAGTTTTAAAGGCATCTTAGCTTCATTGCAGAAATGTTTATGCGCCCGGCATGCCTCGCATCCCTTTCATTTGACGCATCATATTTGCCATATTCTTTTTGTTTGACATCATGCGCATCACTTTCTTGGTCTCATTAAACTGTTTGATTAATTTATTCACATCTTGAATAGAGGTTCCTGACCCTGCTGCTATTCTTTTCTTTCTCGAACCATTTAAAAGAGAAGGTTCGGCGCGCTCTTTTGGTGTCATTGATTGAATAATCGCCTCAATTCCTTTAAACGCATCATCATCAATATCAACATTCTTCATGGCTTTTCCCATTCCTGGAATCATTCCCATCAAGTCCTTGACATTACCCATCTTCTTTATCTGCTGCAATTGACCATAGAAATCATCAAAATCAAATTTGTTTTGAGCAATTTTTTTCTGAATTTTCTTCGCCTCTTTTTCGTCAAATTGTTCTTGCGCTTTCTCAACTAAGGAAACAACATCTCCCATTCCGAGAATACGGTCAGCCATACGGTTAGGATAGAATACATCCAAGGCATCCATCTTCTCACCTGTACCGACAAATTTAATTGGCTTATTCACAACGGTTTTAATCGACAAGGCCGCACCACCTCTCGTATCACCATCTAATTTTGTCAGAACAACACCGTCAAAATCAATTCTTTCATCAAAGGTCTTTGCTGTATTTACTGCATCTTGCCCGGTCATTGAATCAACAACAAACAAGGTCTCCGTTGGCTGAATAGCTGATTTTACAGCTTCGATTTCTTTCATCATCGCCTCATCCACGGCCAAACGACCAGCAGTATCGACAATAACAACATTGAACCCATTACTCTTAGCATGATTGATAGCTGCTTGAGCTATCTTAACCGGATCTTTTTCCTCGCGGTTTGAATATACCTCAACACCCAATTGTTCACCTAATACATGAATCTGATCAATCGCTG
>Ga0181553_10002147_pt1 | contig 17558 bp, 22 predicted proteins | sample 011ome_17_FD_133753 | JGI IMG/M metagenome (GOLD analysis project Ga0181553, IMG submission 133753) | Coastal salt marsh microbial communities from the Groves Creek Marsh, Skidaway Island, Georgia - 011502XT metaG (megahit assembly) | ecosystem: Environmental > Aquatic > Marine > Intertidal...
ACCATGCACGACACGACCAAAAACGAGGCTTATCGCGTGGGCCCGGTTTATCACAATTATGTCTAGCTCGGAACGATTTGTGACGAGCAGGGGCAGAGTTAATGATTTTCATGTCAGGGTCGATGAAGTCGACCATTACAACGTTGCCTTTATCGTTCTTTACATAGACGCTCATCTTCTTTGGGCCTTTTGGGGTTCTGATTGGTTTACCAAGCTGAACCTTACGACCTTGATACTCAGCGGCTTTTGCTGGAACAAGAACGCGACCGTCTTTGCGATAAATACCCTTACGTTTATAAGTATAGATTTCACCAGTTTTGGGGTCTTCATACTTGAAACCCGCTTCGGCTTCTTCGGGGCTATTTGCTTCTACGAAGTCATAAATATTTTGAATGTAAATCTCAGCCTTGGAAATCATATCTTTAGTCCAATCTTCAAACTTAACACCTTCAAGATATTCTTCAATTTCCATTAACTGCTTGTGCATCTTCATGAGTTGTTCACGCTGCATTTGACCTTCTTCATACTCCGCAATCGTTTTTCCCCATAGAGACTGAGCTTTTTTCCAAGCGTCTGGATCAGGACGATCTTTATCACCCTTTTTCGCTGGCTTGTAGCTCTTGCCCTCACGCTCTTTCTTTTTGCGGATATTCTCCCAGAGTCCCGGCTTTGCGGTAGAAACATCCCACTCTTCAGTCTCTTCACCAAAGTCTAGATATTCTGCTTCCGCAGGGCAATACCAGTTATCTTCTGTTAGTTCTTCTGTATATCCATATTCTTCAAAATTAATTTGAAAGTCAGCGGCTTGAACATAGCTAATACCCTCACAGGCTTTGCTCATACAAACTGCTGTACGCTGTTTTTGGTCTGGATACTCCTTGCTCATAACAGGATCAGACATGCAGCGAGAAATGAATGATTCAGGCTTTTCGCCCTCTTTTTTTGATGGAATTGGCATTTAATTATCTCCTTTGTTATGGTGCTAAACCACCGTCAGTAATTGTCCAGTTGTAAGGTGATGCTGTTAGTACGGCTTTTGCGGCCTGACCCGCTGAATCGTACCGCAAAGCACCAAGGCTAATACTTTGATTTGTTGGTATGAGAGACGCTTGAGACTCCCAAGTAGCTAATAGCTTTCCATAGTTTGTAGGCGAAAGACCTAGACCAGTGCTTAGAGCATAAACAAAGCTATTTAAATTTTGAGTACCCGTCACAGCGGTAAAATCCCACGATGACAGGTCTTGGTCGAAGATGTTACATCGCGAAAACATGAAAGCAAAATTTTTGCAATTGCTGGTATTCCAGTTAGATAAGTCTTGATTAAAATCAAAACAATTAATAAACATGTAAGCCAAACTTTCAGCATTAGATACATCCCAATTTTGTACTGGGCCATTAAATTGGTCGCAAGCAGCAAAACAACCACGGAAATCAGTTATGGAAGATGTATCCCAGAAATATAGATTGCCGCTGCCGCTGTCAGAATCCGGCCCTTCTCCATCAATGAGGGTTTCACAACTATTAAAGAGGTTATTAAATCCAGAAGCATTGATCTCCGGTGGTGTTCTTGGCACTTCTCTAAGGTTGAAGTTCTTAGCACAACCACTTGCTACCGTGTTTTTAAACGGCCCCCATTCGTAGATTCTATAAAGTAGATAATTGGTTAAACTACCAACGGTTGAACTTCTAAAACCAATTCTTAAAATTGTGTCATCCATAGTACCTTGAACATTCAATACTTTAAATTGACTGTCATTATCTTCGTCGTATTCATGGTTTTTATCTGGATCGTCAAAAGAAGTAATTGTTGAGATACCAGATGGATCATCCCAATCAACAGTGAAGTCGTATGTACCACCATCTAATAATAGGAAATTTGCTGATTGATTCGATGACTGCACAAATATCTGGTATGTTCCAGAACTCGGTGCTCCAATACCGCCACCATAATGCAGCACATATCTTGAGTCAAGGGTTGTAAAGATGTCACCAGAATTGATTGTGATATCAAAATTGGTTGGACATAGTGCTTTTGGATGTTTAAATGGCGATGATGCTACATAGGCACAACCATTACTTGTTCCAGAACCCGGAATAACTGGCTGAATAACATCACCCATTATACTACCTCCGTAAGAATGTTTTTAGAATCTTCTTTAACGATATTGTGAGGTCTACCGTCTGTTGCGGTATATCTCGTATTCTTTGGCATACCTAAATGATCGAAGATTGTCCAAGCTAAATCTTCTGGGGTAGTTCTACCGTCAGGCTCATAATCATCTGCCGTTGGATTTGTTTGACCGATAGTTCTTCCCATTTCATAGCTTCCACAACTAATCATAAGTGGTGCGAGTTTTCCAAAGTGGTCGCGACCCTGATTTGCATTTACCTTCGGTGTTCTACCAAATTCAGAGGTTACTACCAGCATTACTCGCTCATACAGCCCTCTTGCTTCTAATGTGTCCATTAGTTTTGTGAGATAAGTATCTAGTACGACTTGTGTGTTTGAGAGTGCATTGCCAATATTAGTGTGCATATCCCAACCACCAAGATTTAATGTTACAAACTTTGATCCAGCTTCCAATAACCTTACAGCAGTTAATGCGTCTGAACCAAATGCATTTTCTTTAAAGGAGTCATAATCTTTATCATTCTCAACCCTAAATGCCTTTGAAGCGTTGCCAAGGATAATATCTACAGATTGCTCACGCAAGTCTTGCCAGTCTTGTGCTATCTGTTGATTTCTACCAATAAAACCTTTGTCAATTACGTCAAGAGCATAAAGCCTTTTTCTGAAATCATCGCTTTGTCCCAAAAGTTGCAAGTCTTTACGACCTTCTCTTGTCGCATCAAACCCCATGTATTTGCCGCCAAGCCAAGCCGCATCATCATGGTCGAACCCGCCAATCTTAATGTAGTTTGGAAGTCCATCATCGGTATTTGGCCCGTGATACCTAGTCATCATACTTCCGTAACTAGGCCACTTTGATGTTGTGCCTGCACCAAAGTTCGCTTCACCAGTAACAACCCAATGCACAGAACTTGCATGGTTTTGATCTCTGTGACCAAAAGCTCTAGGAATAGCAATCTTATTCGTTCTTTTGGCTAATTCTTTAAATAATCCACCTAGCTCGATGCCTGCAACGTTAGTTTTAGTTGCACCAGTAACAGACCTCCTATCTGCTGGAGCATAAGGTATAGGATTAAAAGTCTCAATGTGTGATGCACCGCCATTAAGAAAAACAAACAAAACAGCAGGATCATCGACATTTTTTTCGTCAGCATAACTGGCCTCGATGTTTCCAACTACAAATGTTCCCGCACCAACCTTTAAAAAATCTCGTCTTTTCATTAAAATTCATCCTTATAAAAATCATCAAAGTATGAAATTGGCACAGATTGTTCTGATTCTGCTAAATTTCTCTCTCTAGCAATCTGATTTATTACATTAAGTGCGTCTAAAGCTGAACCTCTGCCGTCATTATTTACATCATAATAGATTTCTGGGTGATTATCAACCACCGCAGGATCAACAAGCTGAAACCCATTATTGGGATCAGTATATGTATTTCTATTCATTTCATTTATGATTAACAATGCGTCAAAAGCTGTAGTTTGACCATTATTGCTGACATCAGTTGGGATTGCAGCATTGTGCCATGTTGGATCGCCGCACTCATTGGGTACTTCTGACGGGAAACACACATCTCCCGCCATCATATTCCTATTTTCTAGTTTTTCAAATTTCATATTAACTATTCCAAGTCTCAATATCTGGATCACCTGTAAACGGCCCCATGCTTTGAGGCATCATTTTAACCGGCACAGGAACTTGTTGGATTACCACGGGAACGTGCCGATGATGCTCCCAAGCGATGTAACCAGCCATAGATAACGATAACGCCACAAAAAAACCTAACATAAATTCTTTCACCTTGCTTCTCCCGTGGTTGGTTGGAAAGGTAAAGCCCGCAAAATCCGGTTAAATCGCGTCCGAAACGCAAAACGGGTTTAAATCGCGAGCTTCACCAAGAAATCTCAGCCGGGGGCTTCATAAAAGCCAATATTAAATCCGGGTCGAGTATATTTTTTAACTGTTTCCTGTATACCGTGTTCCTTTAAGTGCTTCTCTGTAATTATACACATTGACTGGCTCTCCCCCTCGAAATTATTTTTACAAAAATGGCATAAATACTTACATCTAAAGTCATTTCTTGTAGGATCGAGCACCGATGGGTTGGTAGTTTGTCTAATTTCTTCAACCCTCTTTCTGAGCATCTCTAAAAATCTACCCTCGTCCGCATCAGTAAAGCAGAAGCTATATGGCGTTGGGTCTGGTTCACCCTCAGTATCTTTATAAAAGAAGATACTCATAATTCTATTTGGAAAATCTGGGAACATTTTGGACATAGCGTAGAAATATAACAACAATTGTGGATCATTCTCCATCTTTTTGTATGTTTTTTCTTCACCACTAGCCCAATCTAAACGACGGCCACTTTTCCAGTCAATAACCTCAATGGTGTCATCATTGACTAGCGTAACGAGGTCAATTGTGCCCTTAATTGCTAATTGACCCTTCTGTGTGTTACCATTAGCGTCTACAAAGTCAAATTTTGCCCACTCTTCTTCGATTGGAAGGTCAAAATGTGGTTCTGGGTAGTATACGTTTCTCTGTCTAGGGTCGAATTGACCGCCATTGTGCGTTAAAAAAGTATAAACTGTATCTGTAATCTCTTGGCGTTCTTTACGGTAGAACTTATGAGTAGATGTTTCGCCGTATTCTTTAATGGATTTTGCGATTAGCTCGTCCACAAAAGCATCAGTATACAGATCGTCTTTGCTTACTCTAACTTTTCCGCACTTATCATCTTCAATCTCTAGCCATTTTTTACGTGGATTATCTTGTTGAAACTTTTTTAGCCCAGCGAGAATTTCCATGACTTTATGAGCCATTGTTCCCATGTCTGCACGTTTACCACTAGCACTTTGCCAACCCAGAACATAGGTAAGAAAATACTGCATTTGACAGAAATCAAAGTTGTTGTAGGACGAACTTCTAACATACGTTACTAGCATTGCTTTCCTTTAGGTATTTGTAAAATTGTTTTACCTTCATCATTAGATCGTCAATGCTTTCGTTTTTATTGTCAATATAGTCTGTGAAGGAGTAGTCATCCAGAGCTACTTCGCTCGAATGGTTATCCTCGTGAACATTTCGTGTTAATCGCACAACCTTGCCACCGGCTTGTTCAATAGCTTTCGCCTCGTTAGGGAAGCGAACGTCTGCAATAATTGCCAGTTCTGATTGTTCTCGTTGTATCTTTTTGATGCAAGAATTTACCCATACTGGTTCATATATCTTACGCATCACATCCGTACCAAGGAATTGCATAAACTCGCGAGCGGTCATTGGTCCAGCTTCATGAAATACCATGCCGTCAGAGGCAAAGCCAGAAGTAACTCCCGGCATGTTTTCCCACAGCAAATGCTCCTGCACTTGGTTCTTTTCTTCGTCTGTTCCGTATAGACATCTAAATGGAATATCAAATAAGTCCATACAAATAGCTTTAAGGTTATCAGCAAAACTATAGAGCTTAACAAAAGGCCACATATTGTTATCTGCCCAAGTTACAAATTCTTCGTCTTTACGCTCTATCCAAAACTCTCCATAAGAATCTGGGTCATGTGTATTGACTAATAATTGACCCCTGCTTCCTATTTGCCAATCATTTACATAACCTTGTTCCTTTAGTATAATACCATGTAATATATTAGCAGTAGTATTCTTACCAGCCTGCTTACGCCCCGCAATTCCTAGAATCATTTTTGTCCTCGTAAATCTCTTAATAAATCTTGTACTTGATAATCTAACATGTTTCCGATATCGTTTGTGTTCATTGACGGAAACTTCAGTTTAAAAAGTCGTCCTAGATCACGTTTGATTTTAATTTTTGCTTCTCTGCCAGCCTGATCGTTGTCCGTTAAAATGACCAACGTTGTTGCACCACTTTGAAGCAGGAGTTTTCTTTGTTCCGATGATATATCCTTCCCAAATAATCCAACAGCGTTTTCTACTCCATTTTCCCACAACTTCCAAACGTCACCTTGCCCTTCTACTAAGAACAGTGTCGAAACCATACTCCTTGTGGCGTTGTGGTAGTTGTAGAGGTAGTCTGATTTCCTGATTCCTTTAGAGAAGATGTATTTAGGCTGCACAAAATCTCTGGTAGCACGCCCGATATATCCGCAGTATATTCCGGCATTGTCCCAGATGGGTATGATGGCTCTGTGTCGAAGGAAGCCGGTGGTGTTTGAAGGTATGTCTCGTACCCCAAAAAATTCGAGTGTTTTTTCATCGAATCCTCTAGAGATGAAATACGGCGATGGTGCTGGATCAGTTCTTGGTCTAATAATATCTTCTTTTGCTCTACTACTTTCAGTCGAAAATGTAGGTCGTTTAATTTTACGCACAAGAGCACTAAAGTCATCGCTAGTGCTACTGCTATTAGTGTTATTTCCATCTTTTGATGCTCCATTTACATCATATACTTTACAAACATACTTCAATGCTTCCGAAAAAGAATCTGTGTCTAGCATACCCTTCACAAATCCCCAGATGTTACAGTTGTAATGTTCGTGACATCCACGAGTCCAACAACGCCACACCTGCTTGTCTAATGAGATTGATAGTCCTTGTGGATTATCACTACCCTCATGAATAGGACACTTCATAAAGATATTATCAGCGTCCTGCACATACTCTAAATCAAAACTATCCAAGAGCTTATAAATGTCTTGGAATATGATATCCCTTACTTTATTTAAATCTAATGTTGAGTTTTTACGTACAGCCTTGCTACGCATGTGCAATTGCTCCCACAGTATTTACAGTTGCTTCTAGTATTATTATAGTATTCAGGAAGCTCTTTTACAAGGTCAAAACCGAAATTTTCTAGGTTTTTACAAGACATACATCTTCCGTCTTGTCTTACCCAAGCGTATGATATAATTTTACTACAATCATGTAAATATTTGAGTCTTTCCTCTGTTAATTTTTTACCGATACCCATTCCTCGATAGTCTGGGTGAACAACAATACATCTTAATACGCACACTTCGGATAGCTCTGTTACGTTTGGATAAATTGCTATAGCTGCCCATCCAACAACTTTATTTCCATCTAATGCAATCCACGCACACTCAATTTCATCTAAGTGGCTTCTAAAGTAGCCATTAGCAAATGAGTCGTCTACGATTTGTGCTGCGTCTTGAACATGACGCATATTAATCTTCGGATGCGGCAACGCTAAATATTGTATATCATTCATTATGTACTCTGATCGTTATGTGTTCTATTGACCCTAACAAACCTAGCCGTTTTACTAAAGTCCTTTAGTGAAGTAGCACCAGTATAAGCACAGGCACTACGAACACCGCCACAAATATCTTTAATAACCCCATCTACTTTTCCTTTATATGGAATAACTTTAACCCTTCCTTCGCTGGTAGCATAGTCATTCATACCATTGTTATGTTTGTTCTGGGCTTTTTCTGATGACATTCCATAAAACGATAAATTCTTCTTAGTAACTTTATCATCTTCATACTCCCACTCGCCTTCGCACTCGTCTGTTCCAGCCAACATACCGCCCAGCATCACAAAGTCTGCCCCAGCAGCGTATGCTTTAGCTATATCACCAGAAGTTCTACATCCACCATCTGCACAGATGAGTCCAAGTTTACCAATGTCTGATCGTAAACCATGAGCTACATGAGCACATTCTGCTATAGCTGAAAGCTGTGGATAGCCAACGCCCGTTTTAAGTCTGGTTGTGCAAGCACTTCCCGGCCCAATGCCAATTTTTACAATGTCAACCTGCCCATGTAAAATCAATTCAGAAACCATTTCTGGCGTACAAACATTTCCAGCCATTATGATCGCCTTTGGGAAATAACTTCTTACCTCAGAACAAAACTCAACGAACCTTTCTGTGTATCCATTTGCAATATCAATGCAAATATTCGGTGTATAACAAAGGAAATCTTCAATATCAATTAATTTTGTAATGTCATCATGAGACATTCCTGTGCTAGTCCATACATTCTGTTCAACATTATAATAAGCGAAATATTCTTCTATGGTTTTCGCATCATAATGTTTATGTAGACAAGTAATAGCATTAAACTGGTTGAGTGCAGCACCCATTTTAAAAGTACCAGTGGTGTCCATATTGGCCGCCATGATTGGAAGTCCATGCCAATCCTTTGGTGAATGATAAAACTTAAAAGTTCTATTTAGTTCCACCTGCTTACGACTTGCCGCTGCCGATCTTTGTGGTACGAGTAAGACATCATCAAAATCTAATTTAACATCACTATCAATATTCATTTTTACTCTATGTCAAAAGGAACTTCGTAGTCATCGTCACTGTCGTCAAATGGAAGGTCTGAACCTTCTATAACATCTCCATCTGGTGATGATCTCATCTCATCTCTGGTTCTTAATTCTTCAAGTTTAGCATTAGCACCAATCATGTTCATGTTGATATAATTACCATCCAAAAGCCCAGCACCATGACGTGCTTTTAATGTGACAACCTTTCTATTGCCTGCGTTTGGACCGTCCTCTGCCAGCTCCTCTGCGGACTTTAATTTAAATATGGAGAATGACGTACACAACCAAATAATCCTGTCAGAGCCGCTTACAGCGTCCGTAGATTCCTTTGTGATACCATCACGATTTAGCTGAACAAACGATAAGCATGGGAAGTCATATTTGACGGTGAGATTGTGCAACTCTGTAATCTGAAAACCAAGAGCTTGATATTCTTGGATATTGTTTGTGATGCCAGACGAACTCATTAATTTTAGATAGTCATAAACTACTAAACAGTCATTTGTTCTTCCGTTTTCATCTTGACCAACTTCGCGAAGAATCCATCGTTTGATGATATTCATAATGGTTTCAAACGGAGCACCAGCTACACTAACATAGGTATATGGAATGTTCCTGATTTCTTCTGCTGCGTTCTTGACGGCGATTAACTTTTCATCATTATTTTGAAACTTTCCGGTCGCAATCTCTTGAATAGGAACACCGCTAATATTAGAGATGACCCTATTCAGGTGATCCTCTTTGCTCATCTCAGTATCGAGCATAAGGACAGGAATACCATTACGAGCATTGTGCAAAGCAACATTATCTGCAAACACAGACTTGCCCACTCCGGGCCTTGCGGATACCAAATCCACACATTTACGACGTAAGCCACCACCAATGACGGCATCATATCTAGAAAATCCACTTGACAATCCTATTTGGTCACATTTGTTTTCAATTAGAAACTGAATATACTCATCAAGATCATCACCGAGTAATTCTGGCTTTTGACCTGACTCATCATCACGTAAAAAATCCATTAGTGGATTTTCAACTAAGCTAATGATTTCATCAATAGACTCATCGCCATTGATAGAACCAATATCGCCCTCGATCTTTTTGGCGACACGTTGTGCGTTACGAGCAAATTCAAACTTCTTAACCTGTGCCGCAAAGTGCAATACATTCTCTTTCCTGACTGGATAATCCATCAGGTCACGAATATAGTCTAGCTCTTGCTCGGTTTTAACTAGTTCAGATAAGTTTAATTGTTCTGCCGCCGAAAGGATGGCGGGGATGTCAAGCTGTGCTTCACTTTCTAGTACCTTTTCAATACACTTGTATATTACCTGATTGTTACGAACAGAGAAAGTGCTGTGCGTAATGAAATCACTAATTTCAACATAAGACTCTAATCCATAAGCAAAAAGGCCAGCTAATACCGCCCTCTCTGCTCCAGCGTCAGAAAGCTGAACAGACATAACAACTCCATTACCTTCCGGTGCAACGATTACACCTGATGTATTCACCATAAACTAGACTTGAATTTACCGCGAAGGATTTGCCACACACATGGCACTCTACGTTTTTCTTCTTGGTTTGACTTCTGTTTCTAGCAGTTCTAGTTCTTTCAAACTTTGATGGATCAAAGTCTGGATCGCGATCTTCACCATTGTCTGACCACTGATTCTTTTTGGCTCTCACCGGAGATTTCCTTTTTTCTAATTCATTGTCATCTTTTATAACTCTAAAATCCTCAGTCACGTTAGACCGAGGAGTTGAGGAAACCGTTTCCTCTTGTTCTTGATCTTCTAGTTTTGACTTTCTCGTTGGTAAGTCACGGGTCTTTACTTGAACAGGCTCTTGTTCTAATGCTCCCATTAGACCTTGCATGAGTTTCTGTTTCTGTTCGTCAGATAGCGAATTGACAAAATCATCAAAGTTCATTTTCTCTTTCCTTTTTCCATTAAAATATCTGCCTTGCGGCGAACATTATACTCTCTACTTTTAAGTAATTCTAGTCTACTTTCTGCGGTAATCAACCACTCGTTAATGTTTCTTGCAATATCATTTTCTCTTTTAATCAAGTCTACCTTAGTTTCGTACTTCATAAATTGCACTTCGATTTGCGTTACCTCGTTAGCTATAATGCTGCCGAGGTTTTCTTTACACCATCTAACTACATTTTCACTATGCGAGCGACACCAAGCTACATGATCTGCAAACTGATACAACTGAAAAGCAAAATTAAAGCAGTCGTCTTGTGTCAGCCTCTCTAGCTGATCGTGCGACATAGCTTCAGCCATCGCAAACTCTGGATTGAATTTGGTTGGCGAAACATTTTCTGCTGTGATGTATCTATCAATACCCTCAAGAAATACTTTAAGCCTATCTGCTGCGTTCAATTTTTTCTCTCCAAAACTCTGGGTCTTCGTCCCAACGTAATTCAACAAGTGTAATCTCATTTATTCTACACCATTCTTTCTTGTCCAAGTCTCGTTTCTTTGCTTGTGCAAAGCCGACTCTAGATTTATGAAAATATGGCACATACTTAAAGTGTTGTTCACCATGCACCTCTACAGCTATTATACAGGACGGAATCAAAAAGTCAAGGGCTAATTTGGATTTTTTTGTAGAAGAACCGGGAAGCGTAACTTCTTCAAGTACCTGATAGGGATAAAAAAGCTCCACTATGATTTCCCTAGCTTGTAAGTGATAGAAGCTACGCCTACTCCGATTGTTAATCAAATATTTTTTGGTGTCGAGATTATACTCTCTACCATTTAATCCCGTAACTTTCATTAGAACAGCTCTCTAACTTCTGCGGTTACAATATCCCGTAGCTCCTCGTTGTCGTTTAAAAAGTTTACTAGCTTTTCCATTCCTTGACACTTAAACGCTTTTTCTACGGCTTCTGTATCCTCAATATCAACGCCCTGATCTTTTAGGTATTTTTTAACTTTAGGATTATCCTTATTATCTACCAAGCAAGAGATAGTATACCACGCCCCTTTTGCTTGGATCATGGCTAGGTCTGTAGCTATTGTTGCAATTTCCTGAGACTCATCAATACCAATTCCGTATCGAATCCAGCTTGCCGCTGTACTCATTGGTTTTCCGCCTGCGGCAGATGTTTTGATTACCCAGTTAGCAACTTGACCAACGTGATTGCCGGATTCTTTAGGTACTTCCCATTTACCTCTATGGGTAATAATCATATTAGTGCCGACCTGAAACTGTAACATATTACCACAGTCTGCCATTTTAGAGGGTGCAAATCGCGAACCACCAGTATTAGCGATATTATGGGTAATAAATACGCAGATGGCTTTCATTCTGGATACATCGCCACTGATACGCTTAAAAAACATAGATAGCAAACGTGGAAGGGCGTTACGAACACCTGTACGAATTTCGCCGTCAATCTCGTCCTGTGGAACCATGTTTGAAGCGGAGTCACAGATCATAAAAAGATTTGGCTCTTCTTTGATAAGTCTTTCCATGATATTAAGATATGTCTCAGCAGATACAATAGGTGTATCGTCTGTAGATTGAACAATCTGAATTGCATCAATGTCAAGCCCTTTAATACCACGGAAGTTTTCTTTTGTTAGTCGCCCCTCTGTGTTTAGATAGAAAACCTTTTTACCTTCCGCTTGGGCTTTTGCAGCAAGATAAAGTGCTGTTGTAGTTTTTCCTGTCTTTGGATCGCCGGTCATGGCAACGCATTGACCTTCTCTGATTCCGCCGCCGAGGGCCATATCTAGTGCTGGACTTAAACTAATAACCTTAAAGTTTTCCAGAGATGCTAATACCTTAGTTCCTGACTCAATAATATTGCCATACCTCTTTGCAATACCAGCAATAATTGGGTCGTCATATTCAATCTTCGAGGTCTTTTTCTTCGCCATTCTCTATTTTCCTAAGTTTGTTTAAAATGTTCTTACCACCATAGCTTTTCTTTCTAGCTTTGGGGTTCTTAATAACTTCTATTTCTTGAGACTCTTTCTCTCTTTCCTTACTTAATAATAGCTCGAACTTGCTAATAATCCCAGAAACTTTTGGATGATTTAGTGAAAAAATTCCTTTAAAGTCATTTGAGTGGATAGCTTTAACCAAAGCCTCTTCACTGTAATTCTTTAATATCTTACCAGCAGCCCATAATTGCTTCTTAAAAGTCCAATCCCAAGGTTTTTTACTCCAAAATTTATAAGGTAACGATCCAACGTTTTTATTTTCGGCGTTTCTCTTGCACATGATTTCGGCAACATAGGCCGCACAGGTACAGTAATCACCAGTGGATTCATGCTTATATTTACTCTTTTCTGTTCTTTCTCTTTTTTTCATTATAAAGCATAGCCTCTTCAAAGCATTGATCTAATGGGTCAATTATCTCTTTTTCAACAATTAATTCTGGCACTAGCCACATCTTTTTGTGTACCATGCCGTCTTTTAGCAGGCCAACGGTAAAGAAGTTTTTAGATTTCTGCCCCATCGCACCCATGACCGACCTAACAAAGTATAAGCCCTCTATATCATCAAGCTCCATTATACACTGATGAGATCGGAATTGCAAGTGCATATCTTTAATAAAGACAGAATTTTCTTTGCAATAATCTTGAACCTTATACCAATCGTCGTAATCTGAAAAGAAAAAATGCTTTCCATCGTCGGTCATCATTTTTACCCAAATGCGATTATAGTCACATTTGGAGTAATGATCCTTCCATTTTTGCTCATCCATTTAATTACCTAATCGTCGTGGTACACCTAGAAACTTTAGAAGAAACACCCTTAGAACGAAAATCATCAGACATTTCTGCTGCATTTTGGGTCATAACTGTAGAACCTCTATCATTCCTAGCGAATTGATTATACAGTGGGGTATTCTTCTTTTCTGTCGCTGGTTGTTGAGACTCAGCCTGCGGTTCTTCTGGCTTTCTTTTTGGTAATTTATTGATAAATCTTTCGACCGTAGCCTTAGCTCTTCCTAAGTCAACGCATAGATCAGCAACACTTAAATCTAAATGATTTTCAATATAGAATTTTTCTGCCTTGCTTAATGGCCCTTTCTTAGTCATTTAAAAATCCCCTTTGAGCTTTTGTTAAATAAATAGAATTATTAGTTTTAAGATATGTCATATACATATCAAATGTATTTCTTGACACTCTCTTCATCTTGGTGTCAAGTGAGCGTTCACGCCTTCCAAATGGCCCCATAGGATCAAATGGTGTGCCCTGATAAATCCTGATATAGTAAGTTTCTTTTGCTTGATTCCTATTTTGAGAGTGTACGATCTGAGCAAAGTGCGGGACTTTGTGTTTTTCTTCTTCCTCTAGGATGTTGCCTGTTTTTCCAAATAGGATGCTTGTTTTCTCATCTGTTGGTAAAAAATTACCGTCTACATATTTCATTTGCGACCTTCCATAATATATCTAGTTTTTTGTTGGGGTGTCATCTTATTGATTTCTTTTGCGGTAGCAGTACCATGCTTATCATACCAAGCCTTTGGAGCTTCTGGTGTCGCTTCACGCTTTTTATGTTCTGCTTCAGCAATCTTATTCTTATTAATTCTTGCGTTCTTGTCCGCAATACTACCAATGGTTTCACTTCCAGTCATACAGCCATGAATACCACCAGTGATAATCCTGAACAACTTGTGTTTTCCGCAAGCTGGACACTTCTTGAGTGGTTTATCGTCAACCTTCTGGAAAACGTCCTCTACTAAGTGTTCGCAACTTGCACATTCATAATCATATATCGGCATTTAATTCTCCAATGCTCGTAAGAATGTTCCTATAATTCCATTCCTTTGAATATCTTCGTAGTGTAGCTTACAAACAGCGATACCTTCGATATTCTTTAGTCTATCCATGCAAAAGCCTAGTCCACTTTTGCCACGAAGGTCGTTTTGTTCAACGTCACCATTGATAATGACCTTACTATTTTCACCCATGCGGGATACAAACATTTTAATTTGTTCTTCGGTGCAGTTTTGTGCTTCATCTAGGATCATATATGCGTTATGAAAGGTTGACCCCCTCATAACTTCCAATGGTCGATAGACGATCTGCCCCTCGTTGATGTATAATCCATAGTACGCACGACCGAGGAAGTACATCAGATTCTCTTTCATCGGAAGAAGATAGGGAGCGATCTTTTCACCCATTTCTCCGGGTAGAGAGCCAATGTCTTTACCCGTACACACTAACGGTCTAGTTACAATAATCTTATCAATTTTACCATGATGTAAATGCTCCGCTGCTAATCCCGCCGCAATAAATGACTTCCCCGATCCCGCTGGGCCAGAGCAAAAGATAATATCATTTTCTACAATAGCACGAATGTAGTCTTTCTGGTTATCGGTTTTTGCTTCAACTGGCGTTACTTTTTGTGGGGCTTTTTCTACTTCTTTGCGTTGTCTCTTGTTAGTTTTCATATATGAAACCTTTTAAAAAAATTTTAAAGATCAGCTTCTTTAACAAACACTCCATCTACCATCTGTCCTTTTCTATCTTTAATATCATCCCATGCTTTAGCCAAGCAGGAAGAAATACTAAGACCGTTTCTTTCGGCAATATTAATTAAAACAACTATCATATCGCCAATATCGTCAGACACATCTTTGCCCTTACAGATGCTATCAGAAAGCTCACCGGCTTCTTGCATCAGCTTGCAAAACTGATCCTTGTCTGTAGAGCCTTCAATAAGATTACGGTCATGATGCCATTGGGTAATATTCTCAATTAGAGTTTTGGTTCCAACGTTTTTTGGAATCGTATTCGATGTTGTCTCTTCCCACATTTTCATTCTAGCTAAGTGGTCACTGTTACTCATAATAAATCTCCTAAGTCCATATCGTCCAAATCATTTTTACTAGCACCGATTTTATAGCTAGTAATTTCATGTTCCTGCGGTGCTACCTGTACGCTCTCGCTACTCATCCAGTGGCTAGTCCAGCCAGCGATAGGATTTTTACCAACATTATCATACGGCAGCCCAATGGTTTTTCTTCTTGACATACAAAGCCAATCAATATATTGATGTAAAACTGTTTCATTTAGGCCAATGATTGATCCATCCTTGAATAAATATGATGCCCATTCTTTTTCTTCGGCGGCGGCACTTTCAAACATCTTGATAGCATCTTCTTCGCACTGTTTCGCCGTGTTCACAAATCCCTCTGATTCTTCTGTATGTAGAATCTTTAAAATAGCCTGAGTATTTGCTAAGTGCAGAGCTTCGTCACGTTTAATGAGCTTAATAATATCTGCATTACCTACCATCTTTTTATTCTCTGCGAACGCAAAACTACAAACAAAGCTAACATAAAACCGGATAGCTTCAAGAATATTGATACTAACAACAGTCATATAGATTTGCTTTTTTAAATCAGATGGTTTAGTTGTATCACAAGCCATACCCATCAAGTTATTATAGTCTGCAATGGCACTATTTGCCCGCTTCATAATCTCTTTATCTTCATAAATTCCATCAAATAATTCAGAGCTATCAGCAAAGACATTCTGAATAATATAACTATAACTTTGTGAGTGGATTTTCTCAAAGAATTGCCAAGTCATAAGACATGCTTCAAGTTCAGTATTAGTAACAAACTCAAGCAGGGTTGGAACGCCCCGACAAATTACACTGTCAAGCATAGTTTGATATTTAAGATTTGACGTAAAGATAAACTTCTCATTGTCAGATAATTCTTTAAAGTCAGACCTATCTTTCTTTAGTTCAATTTCTTCTGGCCTCCAGAAGTTCATCATTTGCTTGCTATCTAAATCTTTAAAGACAGGATATTTAATTTGGTCATACCTTTGAACCCCAAGGTCTTTACCAAGAAAAAGAGGTTGAGTCATCGGATTGACGTTTTTGGTGTTAAAAATAGTTTTCATTCTGATTCATCCCAATTATAATATTTGTCTAAAAACCTGTCGTAAATGTTTGCGTATTTAATGTGTGAACATATTAACCTGTAAAGCTCTTTTGGAAATAATAGCATACCATCTCTTTTAAACAGCTTTGTGGTATACCCCTTCTTAATATTTAACTCTTCATTTGTGACTAAAATCCTGCAACTCATTTTATTTAATTTAATTGTCCATCCATCAATCTTGCACGTTACCATTAAATCGCACAAGCTCCAGACTCACATCCCATGTCTTTCTCTGTGTCACCATCGCCATCGGGAGTATTACAATAATAGAAGTTCTTTAATCCATATTTGTATCCATAAATCTGATCCTTGATAATTGCACTTAATGGAATATTACCTTCTGGATAATGAGAATAGTTGTAATATAGATTTGTACTCATACTCATGTCAACAAATTTTTGAATAACAGCGGCGACATTTAAAAGCCCAATATTGTCTGGCATATCCCAAGCCATAGTATAGTAATTTTTACGCATGTGATAGTTCGGAACTAATTGTTTTAGAACACCATTCTTTGCTTTCTTTGAAATCAATAAACTCCGTACTGGCTCAATTCCATTGGTAGAGTTCTGAATGACGGAGCTAGATTCACAAGGCATAATAGCAGATAGAGTAGAGTGTCTAAGACCATGTTTTTTAATCCTCTCACGCAACCCCTCCCAATCCATATTGTAATGTGGCTTTACTAATTCATCAACAGTTTTCTTATACCAGTCAATAGGTAGTAGACCTTTTGCGTACTTTGTTTCTTCAAACTTTGGACACGCCCCTTTTTCTTCTGCGAGTTCACAACTAGCGTTGATTAAGTTCCACTGAATTTGCTCCATTGTTTCATGGACTAGCTCTAGTGCTTGTTTATCATTATACAATAATTTATTCTTCGCTAAGAATCCAGCTAGGTTTGTTACCCCAACTCCGAGTGACCTTCTGTTCTTAGTAAAGGTTTCACCAGCCAAAACTGGATATTCTTGATAGTCAATGACAGCATCTAGTGTTCTAACCGCCATCCTACAGGCATCTTCAATATCTTTCTCATTTCCAAGTTCTAGAAGATTTAATGCAGACAAAATACAAATGCCAATTTCACCTTCTGGGTCGTCAATGGATTTAATTGGGTTTGTTGGATGAATAATCTCTTGACAAAGATTACTCATGTAACATGGTACACTCCACGATCCGTGTGCATTAGCTGAGTCAATGTTCATACTGTAGATACGGCCAGTCTCAAG
>Ga0181553_10002152_pt1 | contig 17538 bp, 14 predicted proteins | sample 011ome_17_FD_133753 | JGI IMG/M metagenome (GOLD analysis project Ga0181553, IMG submission 133753) | Coastal salt marsh microbial communities from the Groves Creek Marsh, Skidaway Island, Georgia - 011502XT metaG (megahit assembly) | ecosystem: Environmental > Aquatic > Marine > Intertidal...
AAGCCTCTTGGCGTGGAAGAACCGGTGGCAGGTACTGCTCCTACAAAATCGGCATCCTTTGAAAAACCGGCAGGTAAGGCTGCAGTGAAAATGGTAGCGCCAGATCAGATTGATGAGCTCGTGCGATTGTTGAACGAAGAGGCGAAAGCCATTTAAACCAAAACATCATGTCAGTATTTGTATATGTAGAGGATTGGGACGGTGCTTTGAAAAAAGCCTCGTTTGAAGCAGTGAGTTACGCTAAAACTTGGGCGGATATGCTCGGACGATCAGTAGTTGCTCTAGTAAGTGATTCCGCAACTGGTGTGGACGCTCTAGGAAACTACGGCGCCAATGAAATACGCACATTCTCCCCTGCTGTCTCCGGCTTTGGTGTCGCAGAGCAAGTGAAATCTATGAGCGAAGGTGGTAGCGGATTGGTCATTTCAGGAACCAATTTTGGTAAAACTATCGCCCCAGCCGTTGCCGCTTTATCAGGCGGAGGACTAAGCACCAACACGATCAGTGCGCCTTTGCAAACTGCACCTTTGCAAGTGAAACGCGGCGCGTTTTCTTCAAAGGGTATTGAAACCATCGAAATACATTCGGAATTTCCGATCATCAGCTTCACGCCAAACAGTATTGGTATAGAAGAGCGCAGTGGTGCCGGCCAAATCTCTAGTGTTTCTGCACAGGGTTCTGATTTGCTAGAATTGGTTGAAAAATCAGTAACTACAGGTAAGATTGCTCTTCCAGAAGCAGATGTTGTCGTTAGCGCTGGACGCGGGCTTAAAGGCCCTGAGAATTGGGGCATGGTAGAAGAGCTTGCAGATGTTCTTGGTGCTGCTACGGCGTGCTCAAAACCTGTTAGCGACATCGGTTGGCGTCCTCACAGCGAACACGTGGGACAAACTGGTATCCAAGTCAACCCGAATCTGTATATTGCGATCGGAATTTCCGGCGCGATACAGCACCTTGCTGGTGTAAGTGCATCAAAGACAATTGTAGTAGTAAATACAGATGCTGAGGCCCCGTTTTTCAAGGCCGCAGACTACGGAATTGTTGGTGATGCATTTGAAGTTGTCCCCAAATTGGTGGATGCTTTGCGCGCCTTCAAGGCCGCTCAATAATGCAAGAGATAGAAATAACTGTTAAAGGATTATCCTACAGTCAAGGTAAATCAGGAGCTTACGCACTTATCCTAGCCGAAAAGGAAGGAAAAGGTCGTAAGCTTCCTGTCGTTATAGGGGGTGCTGAAGCACAAAGTATCGCTGTGGCAATGGAAAAGTCCGTGGCACCACCTCGACCATTAACGCATGACACCTGGTTCAACATGCTTCAAGAGCTGGGAGCAGTCGTGGAAAAAGTACTTATCCATCGACTCGTCAATGGCGTATTCTTCGCCTCGATACACGCTATTACCAAAGAAGGTACTTCATTGGTTTTTGATTCTAGACCTTCTGATGCGGTAGCGCTTGCCGTACGTATACCATGTCCTATCTTTGCCACCGAGCAAATTCTCGATGCTGCCGGAATCAGCGAACAAGAAGAAACCGCTGGTGACGACTTGATGTCTGAAGAAGACGAGATAGAAGAAAACTCACCGGTAGAAACCATAGAAGAACTCGAAGCTCTTTTAGAAGAGGCTGTTGAAAACGAGGATTACGAACTTGCTGCAAGACTTCGTGACCGCATTGAAAAATTAAAATGATCCTACGCACACTATTAGGAATTCTAGTTCTAACCGGAATCCTTTGGCTATTGAGCTCTCACAAGAAAGCCATCAACTGGTGGATGGTAATCAAAGGGCTCGGACTTCAGTTCATACTTGCTGTTGCCGTACTTAAGGTCCCCGGATTCTCCTGGGCCTTTGATAAATTTTCTATGGGTGCGGTTACGTTATTAGACTTCACCAAAGAAGGTTCTGAGTTTTTATTTGGTGGCTTGATCACGAACACGGAAGGCTTTGGTTACCTATTTGCCTTTCAAGTATTGCCGACCATCATCTTCTTCTCTGCACTCACTTCTTTACTCTACTACTACGGAATTTTACAGCGTGTCGTTAAAGTAATGGCTTGGGTCATGCAGAAAACGCTAAAGCTATCGGGGGCGGAGTCTCTTGCTGCAGCTGGAAACATATTTATCGGTCAGACAGAAGCGCCACTTCTCGTAAAGCCCTACATCAAAAACATGTCTAGATCCGAGCTATTGTGCTTGATGTCCGGTGGGATGGCTACGATTGCTGGAGGTGTCCTTGCTGCATATATCGGTTACCTCGGAGGAGCCACTGAAGCGGGTAAAATCTTTTTTGCAAAACACTTAATCACGGCTTCGATATTGAGCGCTCCAGCAGCCATTATCAGTGCGAAGATTCTTTTACCTGAAACGGAAGAAGTCGATGAAGTAGCAGAGATCAGTAGAAGGTCGATGGGTTCAAACGCCTTGGATGCTATATCTAACGGTACCAGCGAAGGCGTTAAGTTAGCGGTCAACGTCGGTGCTATGCTTCTTGTTTTTGTCGCCTTGGTCTACGGTGTGAACTATATTATGATCAACACTCTAGGGGAATGGACAGGCTTGAATACTTGGACACGTGAAGTAACTAACGGTCAGTTCGATGCCTTCTCTCTTCAGTTCATATTAGGAGCGATTCTCAGTCCTATTGCTTGGATATTGGGAGTTCCCATAAGTGACCTGATGCTTGTTGGCCAATTATTAGGTGAGAAGACCATTCTTAACGAATTCTATGCCTACGTAAGCCTCACCGAGATGCGCGAGCAAGGACTATTCTCCTCAGAGCGTTCCGTAGTTTTAGTCACTTATATGCTTTGTGGCTTCGCAAACATTTCCAGTATAGGTATTCAGATCGGAGGGATCGGTGTATTGGCACCATCGCGTCGTAAAGAGCTTAGCGAATTGGGAGTAAAAGCACTAATCGCTGGTACGATGGCCTCTCTATACACTGCAGCTATTATAGGTCTATTGATCTAATCGTAGATGAGTACGGTCGCGAACTCCATAGATAAAGTCATCATCGGGGTCGATCCTGGAACCGTTGTTATGGGATACAGCGTGGTGCACATTGTCAAAGGCGAGATCAAGCCCGTCATACTCGATGTACTCAAGTTCAACCCTAAGCTTGATCACTACACCAGACTCTCTCACATTTTCAATGAACTAAGCAAGGTTGTAGAATTGTACAAGCCTGACGAAATGGCTTTAGAAGCCCCTTTCTTCGGGAAGAACGTGCAATCCATGCTTAAGCTAGGGCGTGCCCAAGGTGTGTGCATGGCCACTGCTTTATCGAAACAAATTCCGGTCTTCGAATACAGTCCGAGATTGATCAAACAGAGCATTGTAGGCAATGGAAACGCGAGCAAGGAACAAGTCAGCGGGATGCTTCAAAGTATGTACCCTGGGGTGGAGCACAAATACCTCGATGCATCAGATGCTCTTGCTGTTGCCGTTTGTCATCACAGCCAAACTACAGGGTTGCCTTCTCCCAAGCACGGCACAGGAAAACGCTCCTCTTCAAGGAATTCAGGATCTAAAGGAAAAGGCGGCTGGGATGCCTTTATTCAACAGAATCCAGACCGTTTGAAATAGCGGCAGCGATAGTTTGCAGCTCTTCGCTACTCAACTGTAAAGGAGTATTGCTAAAGCTTAATTCGTGCTCAGCATCGATAGGGATAAGGTGTAGATGCGCATGCGGCACTTCCATCCCCAAGACCATGCTTCCTACACGTTTGCATGCTATAGTACGCTTCAAAGCCTTCGCTACGCGCTGTGAGAAGCGCATCAGCGACTGATAATCGGCTTCTGGTAATTCATAGAGCTCGTCTACCTCAATCTTTGGCACACATAGTGTATGACCCTTTTTCAAGGGACGTATATCTAAGAATGCGATGTTGCGATCGTCCTCTGCAATCTTATAGCAAGGAATCTCGCCGGCGATGATTTTAGAAAAGATACTCGACATCGATCCGTGTGAAACTTAAGCTATAGTGATTTCTAAAATCTCAAAGTTCATGACACCTCTTGGCACTTGAATTTCAGCGATTTCACCGACCTTCTTACCGAGGAGACCTTTACCTATTGGGCTGCTTACCGAGATTTTACTCTTTTTGATATCTGCCTCTTTCTCTGCTACCAAACTGTAAGACATCGTTGCGCCATTGGCAACGTTTTTCAGCTTGACTTTGGTCAGTACGCCGACTTTCGAAAGGTCAATATTTTCTTCGTCTAGAACGCGTGCTCCTGCCAGGGTATCTTCAAGCTTGGAAATTTTCATTTCAAGCATACCTTGAGCTTCTTTGGCTGCATCATATTCAGCATTCTCACTCAAATCCCCCTTATCCCTTGCTTCAGCAATCTGATTCGAGATTTTAGAACGTTCCACACTCTTCATGTGCTCGAGTTCATCGCGCAACTTCTTGAGTCCTTCTCTGGTATAATAACTAACTGATGACATAACGTTTTAGATAGGCTTTTACTAAAAAAGAGAGGCCCATCGGGCCCCTCTTGATAGATCAAAGGTATAATATTTTCGAATTACAAGCTAATTCTTGCTCCAATTGAGTGGATGCCACTGAACGCACCTGTAGTCGCTCTGTAAGCGTAATCGATCGCAAAGCTGCCGTCATCACTTGTCGGTACATCAAAGCTAAATCCACCACAGAAACCAGTTACCGCAGTTGTATTGAAACCATCTGCGCGATTGTCTCTTGCTACATAGCCCACGCGTACCTGGAAGTATTCCTTGAGGCTGTATTGCAAACCTGCATGGTAGGTGTCCTTCTCAAAAGCGTTAGAACTGAAGTTCAAGGCCGCTGTTACTTTGCCATTTTCTAATAGCCAATCGTACGACCCACCAATGCTCAACTGAGTTGGTAATTCGAAGATTGCCGAACGGCTCTCAAACGTTTGTGAGTACGCTACACCATAAGTTGGTACGGGTAGAGTTACACCAAATCCGTCACCTTCGTAAGTAATACCAGGTCCAACGTTACGCAAGGTGATACCGAACTTGTAACGATCATCTTCACCGGTGCGGTACTGAACACCCGCATCGAAACATACACCGCTAGTGTTCAAGTTTGAAATAGTACTGCTGTACATTTTCACGTTCGCACCACCATAGATGTTCTCTGTAAACTGCTGCGCATAACCTAAGTTGATGATCAAGCTCTGAGGAGAAATGGTTGCACCGGTTCCTTCAGGCTGGTCTTCTGTAGTTACTTCCCATTCGCCGTAGTCAAAAGCACTAAGACCCATGGTCAATACACCTACGTCACTGACGCGTTGTACCAACGTAGCGCTGTTCATTTGAATACCAGCACCAACCAACCACTGAGTGTTGTTGAAGGTTACCTCTGTTTGTCCACCTGCCGCGATACCCGCGATGTTTACGAAAGTAGCATCCATACCGGAAGCTCCGGCAACGTTTACTCCTCCCCAACCGGCTGAGCGCGCGAATGGATTGATTAATAATTCCGAAGCACCTGCAGAACCCGCGCGTTGCGGGTTACCTGCGAATACTGTTGTTGTTACTGCTACCGAGAGGAGCGTTGTTATAATTGACTTCAATTTCATCTTTTTCACTTCTTAGAATGAGTTCAAATCCACCGGACGCAATGCTCCGAACCATTTCACGACCTTCTCACCCAAATCACCCGCATCAACATGAATGATGTATACACCAGATGCGATCGGCACATTGTAGGTATTTTTCAAATCCCATTCTAGGTAGGTCAAACTATTGTCTTTTCTCAATTGGCGAATGAGTGTTCCACTTGGAGTGAAGATGCTCACCGTACACACCTCTGGCAGGTTGGTGATCTTCACAATGTTGTCCAACTGAGAAGTCTCGTAAGAGCTAAAACCGTAGTACGGGTTAGGTACCACACGAATAGTCTCTAGTGCAGAACTACCCACTGAATCTACGTAAGTGCCCACAGCGATGTTGCTCGTGTTGAATTGGAATTGTGGATTCCCCTCGTTCGGAGCATCGGCCAATTCCTCGTTCTTGTAAGCAGTGTTCACACGAATACGAACGCGTGTTTCTGTAGGAAGCTCTGTATATGGATCAAAATCTAGACCTGAACGAAGTGTAGGAATACTGGTCCAACGACAAGCTCTCCAGAAGTTCGCCTTAGCGATGTTTCCAAGACCACCTGTCTTCACGAGGTCTTCCATGATGTCCTTCAGTGGCCAATTATTAATGTTATCACCTTGGTACGAAAGATCTACGGTGCTACCACCGATAACATCTTCGTCAGCAAACACATAGATATAATGTTGACCTCCGAATACATAACCGCCGTTCACATTGTTACCTGGTGGCAAGAATTCGCGGTCCGTTGGATTCCACAACATGTCATTACCATTCTCTCCTGGCAACCATGAGTTTTCACCGAATGCCATGTTCAAACGTTTTCCAGTCTCTACGTCAATCGCATATCCTGGGAAGTACGACCATCCTGGCGCAATACCCGGAGCACGCTTAAGGTTACCGTTAGCATCCAAAGTCCAAGATGTATCTTGACGCTGCGTCAACTTACGATCACCGTGCTCACTCAAACCAGCTTCTTCCGCTAGTTCGAATACTGGAACACGCGTCCATTTCGTGTAATCCGAGGTGAATACAATGTCTACCGAGTGTAGATCATTGGCATCGTTTAGGTTACGGCCGATAGAAACCGCAGGCCCCATTCCGTAGTTGTTAAATCCGTTCACTACCGAGCGGTTGTTACCCGAAGCATACATGTAAGGTCCCCAAGTACCATCTACGATGTCCTCGAAGAAACCTTTCGCATCTCCATCCTGATCTGGATATAAGGTAGCAGGCTCCTCTGTTGGGAAGCTATTGGTACCCGCAAGAATCCAGTTATAAGGAGTATACGATTTATCATCACTGATACCACTCCACCATTCTTTAGATGGGTCGTCGTAGATGATCTCTGAAGTGATCACACCGTTGTTGTAGATGCCCTCATCATCACCACCTGGAGATGGTGCCTGTTGAACGGCAACCGAGAGTCCCAAAGATGGAATGATTTGCTCGTTGTAGAAGGAGATCGTTGTATCTGATTCCGCCACAACTGCACCTGATTGATCAGTGATGCTCCAGTTCGCAGTTTGGTTTGGCGCATCGAATGTCAAGGTGTATTGACCTTTTTGAACTTTCAAAGGATCTACTACCTTAATAGCTACTGGTCCCATACCACCCATGTAGGTTGGCTGCCCTGTAGCATTGCCTTTCAAAATAGCTTCTACCTCTTCCGGAAGCAATTCCAATTCAGAACCACCGTTACCAACACCGTCTAAACGAGTAATCTCTGGTCCGTCTCCGTATTCTGCGACTTGGATCGTACCACCTTTCTCTGCATCTACCTGGTGAGGGATAGCCGTGTAGGTCTTAATGTTACGACGACCTGCTAGGAAAGGAATTTTTTGTCCTCCTGGCGCAGTAGTTGGGTTGAATTCTTGGAATTGGTTTTGACCGTATGCAATGACCGTGAAGTAGTATTCACGATGATTGATCAATGAACGATCACCCGTTGCGAATTGGTCTTCAGTGATTTGGAACGAAGTAAATACCCCTTGGTTGTTCGTCGTCAGCGTCATGTCCTGAGGAACCAAAGCGTTCAAGTCTGGATCTACTTCCCAGTTGATCAGCTGAGTGATGCCGTTTTTAATATCACTTTGTGCAACCATACGGCTCTGTGTAGGATCGTAGATATCAGAGATACTTACATCCTTATTCGCCAATTGGAAGATTTGGAATCCTTCGAATTTATAATCGAAGTAATCTGGATTTACGTTCAAGATAGAATCGCGATCGTCAGGGCTTACCGTGATTAGCGGATCACGCTCGCGGTAACTGAATCCGAGGTTGTTGCTACCTGGACCGTAAGTGAGTTGAAGAATGATCTCACGATCGAGTTCTTGTAGCTCTACATCCGGTGCATCAGGACCGTTCAATACTTGGAAACAGTTATCGAATAATTTCTGTGCCTTATCATCAGCAATGATCACCTTCTCTACGGAAGCGAACAAATCGTTGTTGATCAAATCGCGCTCCCAAACTACCCCAGTAGTTACGAAGTTAAGTGCACCTGGTGCCAACGAGAATGGACCTGCAGAGTGAAGACCACGTTTATCTTCGCGGTTTGCTGGTGATTCCCACCAATCTACTGGCTCATATGGAGGGTATGCTCCGGTAGTATCGTACGACATACCTGGATACGCAAACCTTGTTGCAGTTCCGTTACCTGATGCAACGAAACCGTCACCGTTACCTTGATCACCTGCACCTGAAGGAGTCTCGATGATGAGCTCTGAACCGTTCTTCCAAAGTGCACGCATGTAGTTGTAGAAATGCGTTGCGTTATCTGGGTTACCTGAAATGTTCGATGCGGTGTTGTTGTAGTACATGAATTGGCTCATGATGATACGCTCATTCACACCTGTTGCTGGATCTTCAGGAACACAAAGACCTGTTTCTGGATCTTTTACACCATCCACACAACCGTCACGGTCGTTGTCCTGTCCATCGAAGTAATCTGCGAAAGGACCTTGGAAGAAGTCAAAACCTACCGCTGGTGGGTTCAAACCGTATCCTAATGGACCTTCATCATCAGTATCTGAGTTGTAACAGTAACCTAGACCACGTGCGATATCACAACCAATAATATCATCAACGTAGTTTCCTAAATCCGGATCAAACCAAGTAGAGAAGTACGTATTTGTCAAACGGAAGGTTGAGCGGTTGATAATACGATAGTTGTTGAATGTCATGTTGTTCACCTCATCGTTGGTAGAGAAGGCGAAGGCTTGTGCACGGATTTCAAAACCTAAGGCACCTGCCTGAGATTCTGTGTGAACGTTACCACGGTCATTGTAGACCCACCAAATGGTTTGGTCACCGTAGAGTACGTCAGTCTCTTTATCACGACAATCGTATTCCTTGTCGATGTCATAAGCTGGGTAATCTACGAGGTAGTCGTAAACACCATCACCGTCGCGGTCCTTAAAAGGAGCAAGTTGGTAAGGAAGCTCACCGTCTACACCGTTACCTGGCCACTCCTTAATACTCTGAGGGATTTGGCTTTCGTAACCTGGGAACAATTCAGCATCGTTACAGTTTGGATCCTCCAAACATTCGAGCCATGCTTTGTGTACATCTACCTCTTCGCGAAGTACGATCCAGTGACGGTCGTATTTATCACAAATCTCTTTGTTGGTCGAAGCTGTACCGTCCGTAGTAAGTGGACCTGGCCAGTAATCGTTACCCGCTTGACGGTAGGTCATCGCAGCCAATTTTAGCTGGTTACCTTCATCCACACCACCGAGCCAAAGAGAACCAGCGAACATACTGTGCTTGTTCGACCCTTTTGGCACCTCGTAGCGTGCGGTGTTCAAATCCCACCACATATCACCACCACCAAGAATCGTAGCGCGAACGTTATTAATACTCAAATCACTTTGAGCTTTAGAGGGCTGACACAATTCCTCTACAGTCTTAAACGAACCTGTAGTGTTCGCTGTACCTGTAGTTCCGGTGACATTCTGTACCTCGCGGGCAGAAAGCGGAAGTGTGAAAGCGGTTGAAAGTAAAAGGAGGGCTACTCTTTTCATATGCTAGTTTTCGAAACTTCTTAATTATAAACCTACGCGGAAACCTAGACGGAGACGACGCGGCAAACTGTACAGACCTGGATTCGCAAGACTCACATTGTAGAGGTCTGCGAAAGATTGTGCGTTGGTCTGGAATTGGACGGCATTCTGACCTTGAGGCGAGCTCAAGTAACCATCATCATTAGGAGAACCCGTGAAGGAGTACACCCCTAGAATGTTCTGAGTGTTCAATGCGTTCAATATCTGCAAGTACACCTCGAAGTTGCTGAATGCTCCTTCTTTAAAGTTCCACACCTTGTTTGCGGTAGCATCCACACGGAAGCTCCACGGCAAGCGAGAACCATTGATGTTACCCACGATTGGAGTTGCAGCATCTGTCAAACCAAAGGCCAATGAACGACGTGTGTACGGCGTACCAGAGTTCGCATTTAATACGAAGTTCACCCCTGCGTTTTCAAAGATGCGTTTGCCGAACCATACAGGACCGTTGTACGCAGGACCTCCACCGTAGCGGTAATCCATGTTCATCACCACTTGGTGACGAGAATCATAGCTCAATGGAAGGATGTAGCGCAAGTTTGGCTGACCTGAACGTGCAATGTTCGCACCAGAGTTCGCACCAGAACCAGTACCATCAGCAAACTGTAGGGTGTAGTTTGCGTTCAAACGAACATTACCCGTACGACGTAAATCGTAAGCAATGGTATAACCTTTAACCGTACCGAAATCCAAGTTTCCGTATGCGATGTAGGTAATAGGATACGCCTCTGTGAAGCTCAATGTTTGCATCATATCACGCATCTCGCGGTAGAATGCACTGATCTTCAATGCAGAGTTTTCGTTCAATTTCTGACGGAAACCAATCTCGTAATCGGTAGTGCGTTGCGGTTTCAAATCTGGATTAGAAAGCAAGTTACCGTTATCACCGTTCTCCAACTGTAAGTAAGTGATCGGGTTCATTCTGTTCAGACCCGGATCTGGACGCTGAACAAGGATATCGTAGTGCGCGAAGAATTCCGCTTCATCAGAAATAGGGAACTGGAACGATACACGAGGAGAAACGGTCACCTGAGGTGCGTAATCCTTGAAGCTTTCGTTCGCCGTAACGGATAGTTTTTGCTCTTCCACACCTGGCTCCTTAAGGAATGGCTGGATACCACCACTGATATCAGCAATGTTCTTTGGATTGGCCTCTACTTCACCGTCGGCAGTGTACCAAGTGAATCCATCACGGTAACCTACAATAGATGAAGGGTTTTCTTGATCGTCCACATATACTACTGCACTTTCGCTGATCCCCTCTGGAATGGTGTAACCTGCAAGTGCTGTAGCATCAAGGTCACCTACTGTATACGCTGGGTAGAGGACGAATGGATCTGCCAAAACTGGCTGGTTTGCATCAAAGCGATCTACACGAACACCAATGTTGAAGAAGAGGTCTTCAAAGGTGAATTGGTCCTGGATGTAACCTGCCATGTAGATAGGCTCGAAAGCCCCCACCATACGGTTACTGTTTCCTTGTGCATCGGTAGAGAAGAAATCGTTCAACGATGGACGAGTGGATAGTTGGTTACCGAGGTAATCGAAACCGTAGTAGCTTACGTATTGCCCCGAACCAATGTTCAAGAGCTCATTCGCAGAGAACATATCTAAAGAGTATGTTTCTGGATCGTAGCTATCAATATCTAACCAATCTGTTCCGTTGGGATCCATGCCCAATTTCTCACGCAATTTGCGGTCAAAAGTTCTAGGCTTACCCGCATCAAACAAACGTGGGTAACTCAACGTATCCTGGAATACATTGTTATTGTCGTACGAGGCGATTGGGTTGTTCAAATCAAGTTCGCGAATCGCATCGTTTTGCAACAAACGCATCAACGTCCAAAGACCTGTCGCACCTAGGTTCCAAGAGCGGTCAAAACGCTGCTCGTATTCGAAACCAACAATGAGTGAGTGGTCTTTGATATCAAACGTAGAGGATGCAGTAATACGGAACTGATCGTTCAATAATTTACTATAGCCTGACTGATTTGCACCAACGTTACCCCAAAGGCCGTAAACAGAAGAAGGTTGGTCACCGTTGAGAAGACCACCACCTGCACGAATGCTCTCAAGAGATACCGCATTATTAAAGATCAAACTCTCGTCAACAAAGTTGAAGAAGTTCGAGGTGTAGTTCGATAAAATCGGGTTGCGATCAGAAGCTTGATAATCTACATCTACCGATTGCCATACCGCTTGAGTGTAGGCATCCATGACTTTACCGTAGTTCGGATCATTTGGATCATTGATCGTATCCGACCCCAAAGTATATAATGGACGGTAGGTAGTTGTAAACTTACCGATATGACCGTAATCAAAGAAGTTCTCTCCGTGACGTGCATCGCGAGAGATACGACGGTTACGAGTGAAGTCCATCTGTAGGGTATAGAATGCGTTTCTGATGAGTGACGCAGAAGAATCTGAAGGGTTTCCAAAACGTTGCTGGAAACGAACGTAGGTAGACCAGTCTTCGGAGAACGACTCGGCGTTGTTCGAGTAGTTCATCAATTCATTGAATCTACTGCCGTTGTTACCTCTGTTCATGTTGTAACGGCCACCAATAGTCAACGTGGTTTTTTCTGAAGTAACGAATTTCAAGTTACCAGAAAAACGGAAAGCAGTACGCGCTACGTTTTCACGGTAGTTTTGAGTTACCAAATCATCAGCAGTCAAAAAGTCTGCTGCATTCAATACACCAAAACCAGATGAAGCGGGAACCAACGGGTTGGCTTGCAGCTGTGCCAATTTCTCGTCGTTTACTTTATACGTTGGAAGCGAACGTGGAGAGCCGTCTTTGTTGTATTGGAATTCCGAAGCAAGAAGGAAACCTACAATAGGCTGGCCTTTTTTACTCTTAATGATCGGTCCACCTAAAGTAAGAGCCCCTAGATTGTAGTGGTATTGATCGAATACTGAACTTGTCAAAATCTCAGAAGATCCGAAGTAGTATGGTGCAGGTCCTTTAGTCGTAGTCGAAATCACACCACCGGTAACATCACCGTACTGTGCTGGAAGACCACCAGTGATTACCTCCGTCTGCAAAATCGCATCACGCGGAAGGTTCACATCACCACGAACCTTAACCCCATCAATGAAGACTACGTTCGTTGAAGAACGCGCACCACGAACGTTGAAAGATCCGCTACCGTCCTGCTGGAATACACCAGCGGTGGTACCGACAATCTGGCTAAGGTTACGATACGGGAGGTTTTTAATCTCTTCTGAACTCACGATATCCGAAGTTTTACCGGTTTCAATCAACTCTTCTTGAGCGGTAACGGTTACCTCTTGGATCATCGTACTTTCTACGGTCATGTCAAAATTGACCACCTTAGGCTTACCTGAATAAACGGTCACTCCATTGAGGTTGAAGTCCGCATATCCGATGAAATTACAGGTAAGGTTGTACACCCCTGCATTCACAGGGTTGATGTTGTACTTTCCATCAAAATCAGTCGTTCCTGTTGCAACAACCACATCCTTATCTTTCACGATAACGGTGGCAAATGGAATGACTTCGCCGGTACGCTTGTCCTTAACAGTTCCTTTTAATGAACCTGGACGTGTTTGACCGAAGCTGATCGCTACGAAAAGGGTCAAAACAAGCGTGAGTAATCTTTTAACCATATGTACTGGTTTTACGTTTGGGTTACAAGTTCGTAAATATAAGAAGTAGAGTTCGAGTAGCGGCATCTAAAAACAGCCTATATTGCAGCGTATACATAGAGACCTATTTAAGTTGATTATCAGAGCCTTAACCCTAGTTATTACCGCAACATTTGCCCTTTTAAGTTGCAACACTACAACAGTGCAGTACGACATTCCTGAAGCATTCGTCGACGAAACGATCTATTTAAGCGATCCTTCGAGCTTTAATTTGACCGTCATTGGCGGCCAATTACTGCTCCCAAATGCCGGTCACAGCGGAATACTCCTTTACCGTAGATCCTACGACCAAGAATTCTATGATTTCGCTGCCTATGAAGCGGCCTGTCCCACACATTGGAGTGAAGGTTGCGGAACACTTACCTCGAGTAACGGTGATTTATATTTCACCTGTGGTTGTGATGCTCATCAGTACCAACTTTTGGACGGACAGAGCACCGATACCAGTTACATCTTGCCTATCAAGGAATACAATTGCCAATACGATGGCATCAACATTATTAGAATCTCGAACTAATCGAGCACCTGATTTCAATGAAAAAAGCCCCGAACCACAGTTGTAGTTCGGGGCTTTTTGATGCTATAAAAGGCGATGATCCTTACACGAAGGCACTCTCTCCAGTGATATCTAAACCTGTGATTAACAAGTGAATGTCATGGGTTCCTTCGTAGGTCACTACCGATTCAAGGTTCATCATGTGACGCATGATGGAGAAGTCTCCTGTAATCCCCATGCCTCCTAACATTTGCCTAGCTTCACGGGCAATTTTCAAGGCGATCTCAACGTTGTTGCGCTTGGCCATAGAAATCTGTGCCGTAGTGGCGCGTCCCTCGTTTTTGAGTTGACCCAAACGCCAAGTGAGCAATTGCGCTTTAGTGATCTCCGTGATCATTTCTGCCAATTTCTTTTGTTGCAATTGGAAGGCCGCGATAGGCTTGCCAAACTGAATGCGCTCCTTGCTATAACGCAAGGCTGTATCGTAACAATCCATAGCAGCACCTAAAGCGCCCCAAGCGATTCCGAATCGTGCACTGTCCAAACAGGAAAGTGGCGCACCTAGGCCATTGCGACCGGGGAGCAAGTTCTCTTTGGGTACTTTGACATTGTCAAAAACAAGTTCTCCCGTTGCTGAGGCTCGGAGTGACCATTTGTTATGTGTTTCTGGCGTTGTAAACCCTTCCATGCCTCGCTCAACGATGAGTCCGTGGATACGTCCCTCTTCATTCTTAGCCCAAACCACGGCGACATCACAGAATGGCGCATTAGAAATCCACATTTTTGCTCCATTGAGCAAATAGTGATCCCCCATGTCCTTAAAATTCGTGGTCATTCCACCTGGGTTGGATCCGAAATTGGGCTCGGTCAAACCGAAAGACCCTAGAAATTCTCCGGTGGCCAATTTTGGTAAAAACTTGCGCTTTTGCTGCTCACTTCCGTACGCATAGATCGGGAACATGACTAGCGAGCTTTGTACTGAACAAGTCGAACGGATGCCTGAATCGCCACGTTCCACCTCCTGCATCATAAGCCCATAGCTGATGTGATCGAGGCCTGCACCGCCGTATTCTTCTGGGACGTATGGACCGAAAAGTCCAATCTCACCCATCTCCTTTACCAAATGCTCCGGGAACGCCGCACGCTGCGCATAGTCTTCTATAATGGGACTTACACTCTTTTTAACCCATTCACGAGTCGCATCGCGTATCATTTTATGCTCGTCCGAGAGCAATTCATCGAGCAAATAATAGTCGGGGTGGTTGAAAACGTCCATATTTGATAGGGTTTGTTTCTATATTTGGCAATGGCCGGTGTGAAAATAAACACAAAAACGGTTTTGTTGTTACAAATAAAACAGACTTTTATTAAAATTGGTGTCCGACAAACACATACTAACATGAAAAAATCACTACTCTTCTTAGCCTTATTTGGCGTCGTTACCTACTCATACACCAATAGCGGGGGTTCTCCAAGCGGTCGTAGCGGCTCGCCAGCCTCTAATGGACAGACCTGTATGACTTGTCACGGTGGAGGTAGCGCAAATGGATCCGAAGTGGTCAGTATTGAGTTCGCTTCTGATACCATTTCACCTGGGGCTATAGCAGAAGTAACCCTGAGCGCCAATGCCTCTGGGGCATCGACTAAAATTGGATTTATGGCCAGCGTAGAAAACGCAAGCGGCCAGCTCGTAACGCCCTCTAACCTAGGAAGCGGAACGAAGCTCGTCAGCAACTATGTTTCCCATACCAGCAGTGGAACTTCAGCGCCTAATGGAACCAAATCTTGGACCTTTGATGTGGCGACAGATGCTAATACGCCAGATAGCCTGACTGTATACGCTGCGGTAAACTTCACCAATAGCAACGGAGCTACCAGTGGCGACTATGTGATCACCACCAGCAAAACCTTCTACATGTATGAGCCTTTTGGTCTTGAGGAGCAAGAACGTGTTGCTTTGAAAGTAGGGCCCAACCCCGCGACGAATGAGCTGCAGATTTTTGCTACTGACCTCAGCGAAGCACGTTTGTACAGCACTACCGGACGCTTCTTATCACTAGAAGGGTTGGGCAGTGCACAAAATGACGAGATCATACTAGATGTGAGCAAGTTAGCGCGCGGCAACTACATTTTGCACGCCGTATTTAAGGACGGTACAACACACTACAAGCACGTTATTTTACAGTAACTTTGCCGCTCTTATGAGCGAAAAGTGGATGTTGATTGTTGTTTTAGGTACACTCGGAATAGTACGAGTGGGCTTTCCTGCATTCTTTACCCACTGGATACGTGGCCAATTCCATCCCTTATTCGACAACCGCAGCACTGTTGGCCTACACCTTTTAATGTGGTTGGTCAGTGGCGTTTTCGCGGGTGCGGCTTTGGTGCTGCTGTATCCTGAACAACCGATGTGGTTATTGCTGGCGGGCATTCCGGCGGTACTCTTGTTACGAACATTTTTGACTTTTGCGCTTGCGTTTTTGCTGCGCGCCAAAGGAACTGCGGTGCACTGGAGCAGTGGATTTTCATTCGCGGCTTCGGCTTTGGTATACGGATGGACAGCTTTGGGCGTTCTAATAACCGTGGCCTTTGACGAGGTGCTGCAAGGCTATAGCTTGACTTTACTGGCTACAGGACATGTGATTGGCTTGGTATGGTTTGCAAAATTGGCGCCCGCATTTCAAAATTTAAAAGACCACGGCCTTCGATTGTATGCCATTTTGTACCTTTGCGCCCTTGAAGTAATCCCAATTTACCTCATTGTCAACTAACACCAATAATGACTAAAGAAAGACTCAACAAGGTAAAATCGATCTTGGTATCCCAACCTGAACCAACGACCGAGTCACATCCTTTTTTCACGCTTGCTGAAAAGCACAAGGTAGATGTGGATTTCCGCTCTTTCATTCACGTGGAAGGCGTCAGCGCATCTGACTTTAGAAAGGAAAAGATACAAATTCGCGATTACCGCAATGTACTCTTAACTTCCAAGAACGCTGTTGATCACTATTTCCGCATGTGTGAAGAGATGCGTGTACAGATCAGCCCGGATACCCGCTACTTCTGTATTTCAGAGGCTATTGCCTACTACCTTCAAAAATATGTAGTGTACCGCAAGCGCAAGATTTACCACGGGAACTTGAAGATTGAGGAATTGATTCCTACCCTGAAGAAATTCAAAAACGAAAAATTCTTGATGCCGTCTTCCGACAGCCTCAAGCCGTCTATTCCTAACGCATTGGAAGAAGCAGGTGTAAGCTATACGCGTGCCGTACTTTTCAATACCGTTGTCAGTGATTTGAGCGATCTAGAAGACGTTTTCTATGACGTGCTCGTCTTCTTCTCTCCCTCTGGAGTAAAATCGTTGTATGAAAACTTCCCTGATTTCAAGCAAAACGATACACGCCTTGCATGTTTCGGTCCGACAACGCAAAAAGAGGCAGAAGCTCATGGTTTGATCGTTGATATTCCAGCGCCAACCAAGGATGCCCCTTCAATGACGAAAGCAATCAGCGATTATATCAAAGAGGCGAATAAGAAGTAAGGAAAATTGTAATTTGAGGGCCCAACCGAAAGGTTGGGCTTTTTTTATGCGCAACACTTTTTCAAAACACGAGAAGCTTACTAAAAAAGAACATTTCGACGCACTCTTTCAAGGGGGGCGAGGGGTGAAGTCTTTTCCATTTTCCTTGCGCTACATCGAGGTGGAGAAATCT
>Ga0181553_10002160_pt1 | contig 17504 bp, 14 predicted proteins | sample 011ome_17_FD_133753 | JGI IMG/M metagenome (GOLD analysis project Ga0181553, IMG submission 133753) | Coastal salt marsh microbial communities from the Groves Creek Marsh, Skidaway Island, Georgia - 011502XT metaG (megahit assembly) | ecosystem: Environmental > Aquatic > Marine > Intertidal...
AAGAAATCCAAAAATTTGTTGGCAGCGACACGGAGGTGGTAGACCTAGCTGGAAAGACGATGACTCCAGGAATCATCGAATCGCATGCCCACCTAATGGGTATAGGCTACAACAAACTAGAAATTGACTTGATGGGGGTGAAGACCTACGAGGAATTGATCCAAAAAGTAGGGGAAGCAGCAGCGAATGCCAAGCCAGGAGACTGGATCACAGGGAGGGGATGGCACCAGGACAAGTGGCTCAAAATGCCTGAGAAGACAGTGAAAGGCTTTCAAACGCACGATGCACTTAGTGCAGTGAGTCCCAACAATCCCGTTTACCTTGCTCATGCCTCTGGGCATGCCTCTTTTGTCAATCAAAAAGCAATGGATTTGGCGGGAATCACCCCTTTGCGCAGCGAAACACCCACTCAAGAAGTGGAGGGCGGAGAGGTCTTACGGGATGAACTAGGCAATCCTACGGGAGTGCTCGTAGAGCGTGCTTCAGCACTAGTGGTCAAATTGATTCCTGAAACTACCCCAGAAAAAAATGAGGAGGCCTTGACGCTAGCGCTGCAAGAACTTGCAGAAAAGGGAATCACTTCCTTTCACGATGCAGGTTCCGGACAGGAGGTAATCGACTTGGTGCAGAAATTTCAAAAAGAAGGCAAACTGACTGCGCGCATGTACATCATGCTGACGGGTAGACAGCCTGATTTGTTGGAAGCCTGGTACAAAAAAGGGCCGATGATCGACCCCAATCACTGGGTGACGGTGCGCTCCATCAAACTCAATTGCGATGGGGCATTAGGCCCTTGGGGAGCCTGGTTGTTGGAGGACTATTCGGATAAGCCTGGCCACCGTGGCCACGAGACCTTGCCGATGTCGGTAGTAACAGAGGTGTCTGAGAAAGCCTTGCCACTTGGGTTTCAGGTTTGTTCGCATGCCATTGGCGACCGTGCAAACCAGGAGATTTTAGATCGTTACGAGGCAGCACTGGCCAAGTTTCCAGAATCAAGAGACCATCGTTTCCGCATCGAACATGCACAGCACCTGCATCCAGACGATATTCCTCGATTTGGAAAGCTGGGTGTGATTGCCGCCATGCAGGCGATTCACTTAAGTTCCGACCGCCCTTGGGCCATTGGAAGGCTAGGTGAGAAGCGCATCATTGATGGGGCGTACGTGTGGCAGAGTTTATTTAAAACAGGAGCTCGAATTGCCAACGGGACCGATGCTCCAGTGGAACCCGTAGACCCACTCCCTTCCTTTTATGCTTCCATCACCCGCAAGACCCTCCAAGGGCTACCAGAAGGAGGCTACGAGGGAGACCAGAAAATGACTCGTGATCAGGCCCTGAAGTCGTATACTTTGGATGGTGCTTTTGCAGAGTTTGAGGAAAATTTCAAAGGATCCATTGAGGTGGGCAAAGCCGCTGACTTCACGGTTTATGATAAAAATATTATGGAAATCTCGGAAGACGAAATTCTTCAAGCTAAGGTGCAAATGACTGTGGTAGGAGGAAAAGTGGTGTACCAGAAGAAGTAGGGGAATAAAATTAAAAGTTAAGGGCCTGTCAGATTTTAGAGCTAACAGGCCTTTTTTTGAAACAATTATTTTTGTATTTTGAATTAATTTACATTTATTTAAAATAACTAAAAAGTTTTAAAATAATATAAATAAAATTAAAAATTTAATTTATTGTATTTTTTAAATATTTTTTGCTTCACGATCGATTTTCAGGTTTCTTTTTTAGTGAAAATCGGCTGGGAGGGGGTATTTAATAAGGTTCTATTTTTTAATTGAGAAGCTACTATGACAGGAATGAAGTTTTACGAACGGTACAAGCTCTTGATTGAGCTGATTGAAAAAAGGAAGACGGGAAGTCCTAAAGAGTTGGCATTAAAACTGGGCATTAAAGAGCGGATGGTTTACAATGTGATCGATGATTTACGTCTTACTTTGGAAGTTGGCATTGGCTTTTCAACTGAAGAAAATTCCTATATTTTTTCTGATAAAAGTGATTGACTGCAAGGAAATTGCAGTGGGTTTGATTGAAATTAGATTTATGAATAATTGATAACAGTTTAATTTCAATCTAAATGCGGCAATTCTTTTCCTTGATCTAATTGAAAAGGAGGTGTTTTCTGCTTCAATTTTTTAATGAAAACTCACTTTAAATTTTTAGTCAAATGAATCGTCAAATAAACTCTTTCAACGGCCTTTTTCTTGTGGTGCTTCTTTTTTCCAGTTGTGAAAACGTATTAGAAATACCCGAGAATCAAAATTTCAATTCAGAACTCGGTGAATATTTAGAATCCTCTGAATTTGATTCTTTTCAATCCTCATATCCTGACTTTAGCTCAAAACTCAATTTCGAATTGTTAAAAAAAATAGAATTAAACGAAAATGAGGTACTTTACTTGATTCCAACTCGGCTTGAAAATTCTAAGATTGGGATTTTGAATATTAGTAAAAATAAAGAGGGAAAATTTAAGCCGTTTTTTGAGTTACGCACGTTTAAGAATGAGATGCAGTCGGCTACTCTTTAATATTTTACAATAGAAGGATTTTCACTTTTAAAAGTCAATGCAAAAAAGGAAAGTCCAGGGAAATTCTATTCTATAGAATTTCCAGGGATTTCAAATAACGCAAGAATTTCCAGCTGTACTGGAGATTGCTATAAAACTGCAATAGAAATTTGTGACGGTGATGGAGATTGCAAATTACTGTGTGATCTACTTGATCTTGGAGGGCTTTGTACCGTATCTATTGCAGTTGCTTGTATCATTCATTGTTGGCAATAAAACTAAGAAAACTTATGGAAATTTTAATCGGACTACTTTTGACTTTGAATATCGGAGCGATCATTTACGCCCTTTTCGATATCCTAAAAAGTAACTTTAAAAAACCGAGACAAGTAAAGACGGGCTGGATTTGGGTGGTGGTTTTTTTTCAAGGCCCTGGATCATTGCTTTATTTTTTGACAAAAGATCAAAAGTAGGTTTCTGCTTAAGTAAGCACTGCCTTCCCTTGGCTCTTTTTCACCTATCTTCTTTGAATCTTCTCTTTTTTTTGAAATAGAAAATGGGATCAAGTGATCGCCTTTATTTTTCTGTGTGTTGTTGCTTTCTATTTTGCGTTGTTGTGAAAATCTCATAATATTCCTATCGGTAAGCACTCCACTCTATGAAAAAACACCTACTCCTCTTTTTGGCATTGGCTTGCGCCACACTGAGCCAAGCACAAACCCAAGAACCTCGTCCCATCTCCTGGAAGGATGTGGCAACCTGGAAATCCATGCCTAACAGCGGCTTTAAACTATCTCCCGATGGGCAATGGATGGCTTATGTGCTGACAGGTATCGAAACTGACGGAGAATTAATTCTCCAAAAGGTAGCAGATCCTGAAAGCAAAAAGATTTTTCCTTTAGGTGCCGCTACCTTTGCCAGCTTTGAATTTAGCGACAACAGCCAGTGGATCGCCTTCAAGGAATACCCCAAATTTTCCGAAAAACAGGCCAACGAAAAAGCCAAAGGCAAGTCCCTTAAAGAAAAAATTCACCTGATCAAGCTAGGGACTACAGACAAAAAATCCTTTGAGGGAGTTGGTGGATTTTATTTTAATGGAGAAGCTGCCAGCCACCTAATTATTGCCCTTCCTAAGGAAGGAAACGGAGAAGCCAAAGGATCAGACCTTCTGATTTATCACCTCGCTACAGGCAAGTCCCAGAATCTGGGTAACGTCCGAGAACATGCTGTAAACAAAAAAGGAAGTCACCTCGCCTACGCGGTCGATGCGGCCCACTCCCAGGGCAATGGCCTATACCTTTTGCAGCTCTCCACGAATTCCATCCAAGTGCTGGACTCGGATGAGGCCGGCTACCAAAGTCTCAACTGGACGGATAAGGGGGATGGATTTGCCGCGCTCAAATTCAAAAAAGATAAGAAATACAAACAAGAAAAAGGAGCTGTCATCGGGGTAAAAAACCTCTCTAATCCTCAGGTAACCCTTTACGATCCTGCAATAGATAGTTTGGGGTTTGATTCAAATTATACCATCAGCCCCAACAGACGTCCAATGTGGTCGGATGACCTAACACGCATCTTCTACGGCATCCATCCTCTGGTAGCAGTAGAGAAGGGCAAGGTCAACCAGGAGCTCAATAAAGATTCACTTCAGCAGGCCGAAGTAGCATCCCTTGAAAAAATCAAGGCAGATTCTACGATTAAGTCAGTTTCCGATCTTCAAAAAGCGATTGCTAAACTCAAGGTAGGAACCACTCCTGAAAAGAAAGCTTTGGATGCCAAGAAGCCTGAAATGACCATTTGGCATTGGAATGATGATCGCCTTCAGTCAAGGCAGCAGGTAATGGAATCCATGGATAAAAATGCAAGTTTCTGGGCCATGTATACGGTTGCTTCGAAAAAGCACCTTTCCTTGCAAGATAGCAGCATGCGTAATTTGACTATTCTTCCCAATCAACACGCGGCCCTGGGTTCAGACCGACAGAAATACGAGTTGGATATCAATTTGAATGGGCAGAATTACCAGGATTTTTACCTAGTAGATTTAACCACTGGTGAAAAATCCCTTCTTTTTGAAAACTTTTACTTGCCCTCTTTTGCTTCCATGCCTCGCCCATCAACAGATGGAAAAAAGTTGCTCTATGGAAAGGATGGACATTTTTATAGTTATGACATCCCATCTCAAATCCATACCAATCTAACTGAAAAGCTCCCCGTCTCAGTAATCGATGTGGAAGATGATCACAATGTGATCAAACCACTTTTCAATCCACTAGGCTGGAGTAGCGATAGCCGATATGTACTTATTCGGGATGGATGGGATATTTGGCAAATCCCAATGTCCTCCAAAGAGGTGCCAATCAACCTTACTCAAAATGGTATAACCCAAGGTATTCGCTACCAGTACCGTATCAATCTGGATCCTGAGGAAAAGGGGATAGACCTGTCTAAGCCAGTTTACATTCGTCTCTATGGGGAGCGAACCAAGAAAAGTGGAATTGGAACGCTTTCCCCCACTAAAAGTGGCCTTGGATCAGGGTTGAAGGTACTTCTTTGGGAAGATGCGAATATCCAAGGGTTGGCTAAAGCCAAGAAGGGGCAAGTATTTACCTTCACCAAAGAGAAGTTTAATCAGCCCACCCAAGTGTACCTTTCGGATGCCACTTTGAGCAATGCCAAGCAGGTTACTGAAAATGCCCCGGATGCAGGCAATTTTGCCTGGTCAGCTGGTGTGAAATTAATTGACTACGTGACCACCAAAGGAGATTCCCTGCAAGCAGCTTTGTATCTCCCTGCAGGCTATGTGGAGGGTAAAAGTTATCCAACAGTGGTGTATTATTACGAAAAGCTTTCTCAAAGTTTACACAACTGGTCCAATCCATCCTACAGTGGAACAGGCTGGAATCCTGGAGTTTACACCAGCAATGGCTATGCAGTGCTGATGCCAGACATTGTCTATAAGATGGATGATCCAGGAATGTCGGCTGTATGGGCTGTACTTCCTGCAGTAGATGCAGCCATCCAAACGGGCGTTATTGATCCCACCAAGATGGGGCTCCATGGTCATAGTTGGGGAGGGTATCAAACTTCTTTCTTGATCACCCAGACCAACCGCTTTAAAGCTGCAGCAGCAGGAGCTCCACTGACCAACATGATTTCTATGTACGACCTTATTTATTGGAATTCGGGAGGAGGAAATATGTCCATCTTTGAAGCTTCTCAAGGCAGATTCTTAGGAGGTCCTTGGGAGAATTGGGATGCCTATGAACGCAATAGCCCTATTTATCACGTCAAAAATGTACAAACGCCTTTATTGATGTTGCACAACGACAAGGATGGAGCTGTGGACTTTACTCAAGGAATTGAGTATTACAATGCTTTGCGTAGATTGAAAAAGCCGGTAATCCTTGTACAGTACCTCGGAGAAAACCATGGACTCGGCAAATTGGAAAATCGAAAAGACTATGCGGTTCGGATGCTTGAATTTTTCAATCACCACCTCAAAGGTATCGCCGCGCCAGTTTGGATGGAAAAAGGAGTGCCAAGATTGAAGTTGGGAGATCACTTGGATGAAAGAGCATTTTGATTTATTGATCCTAGATTCCGTACGAGATATTGCATCAAGCAGCCCCAAAAATAAATCCCTCGGCATTAGCCGAGGGATTTATTAGTAATGCAAGTAGTGGGGGAGATTTTAATCGAATACCTATAGCTTAGTCAGGTAAGGCAAAAGCCACGTAGGCATCTCCGCTTTTGGTGCCTTTCCCGCCTCCGCAGGCAATAACAAGAAATTGTTTTCCATTTCTTTCATATACTGCTGGTGTAGCATGACCTGCTGCTGGAAGTTGTGCTTCCCAAAGGAGTATGCCAGTTTCCTTATCAAATGCCCTTATTTTCTCATCTTTGGTGGCCGCAATAAAGAGGAGTCCACCAGCTGTGACCACAGGTCCTCCGTAATTTTCGATACCGGTATTTTCCATCCCAATTGATTTTAATGAATCGATAGAACCCAACGGGATTTGCCATTTTTTTATTCCTGTATTCATGTCGATGGCGGTCAACAGGCCCCAAGGAGGATTGGAACCATAAATCCCCTGTTTGGTGGTCAGCCTTTTGTACCCCTTCATGTAGTAGCGAGGGTAAAGTTTGGAGTATTCGGCCTCCATTTCTTTTTTGTTTGCTTCATCAGCCTTGCCAAGCAAATAATCGACTAAAACCCCTCGTTCTTCTCGTGAAATATGGGAAAATGAAGGCATCGCTCCCCGTCCTTTTTGCAGCAGCTGACTGAGCAATTCAGTAGAATAAGTTTCTTTTAAATCGAGCAAACTGGGAATGGAAGGGAGATTCCCCTTTCTGTCCAAGCCATGACAATTGCCGCAGTAATTGGTGTAAATGGATTGCCCTACCTGGCCAAAGTTGGCATTAGGAGTCATTTCTATTAGCCAAGGAACTTGATTGGCATTGACATAGAGTGTTTGAGACTCGGGATCAAAGGAAGCACCTCCCCATTCACCCCCTCCATCCATCCCTGGAAAAAGTACGAGTGACTTTTCTGGATGTGGAGGTGCCCAGGTATCTCCAAAAATGGCATTTGAAAGTTGGCTGCGGATGTCTTTTTCCCATTCCGGGCTTAAATTCAAGATATTTTCTTCGGTATAAACCAGGCTCATAAAGGGCTCAGGCAAGCTTGGGATGGGTTGAGTTTTCGAACTCAGCTCTCCTGGCATTTGGGTCTGGGTGACAGGAGTTTCAATGATTGGCCAGACGGGTTTGCCAGTTTCCCGTTCAAAAACGTAGGTATGGCCTTGTTTGGAGATTTGTGCCACGGCATCGATCCATTTGCCGTCTTTTTGGATTCGGATCAGGTTGGGATTGGCTGGAAAGTCTCTGTCCCAAATATCGTGGTGAACCGCCTGAAAATGCCAGATCCGCTTGCCTGTCCTAGCATCAAGCGCCAAGAGTGAGTTGGCATACAGGTTGTCACCATTTCGATAGCCACCCCAAAAATCATAGGTAGCTGAGCCAGTTGGCACAAAAATAATTCCCCTAGTATAATCTAAGGTCATTCCTGCCCAGTTGTTGGCCCCGCCCATGTTCTGGATATATTTTGGGTCCCAAGTTTCATAGCCCGCCTCACCGACTTGAGGAATGGTATGGAAAATCCATTCCCGCTTTCCAGTTCTTACATTGTAAGCCCGGATATGTCCAGGAGCTGCATCTAGTCCTTCTGACAGACGCATCCCCAGAATCAACTTGTCTTCAAAAACAACTCCTGGAGAATTGGATACGATCAGAAAATCTTCCAAATCTGTATCTAGCTCTTTTCGAAGGTCTACTTTTCCTTGATCTCCGAAAGTCAAGATTGGTTCCCCTGTAAGTGCATTTAATGCCATCAACCAGTTGCCTGCCGTAAATAAAATCTGCTTTTCGTCTCCCTCCCCCCAATAGCTTACCCCACGGTTGGTGCCTGCCCAAGAATTTTCGCCTCCCAATACCGTAAATGGATCAAAACGCCAAATTTCTTCTCCTGTGGATGCATTAAGTGCAAAAACATGCAGTTTGGGTGTGGTACCATAAAGTAGGTCCCCCACAAGGATGGGTTGGCATTGAATCTGACTTCGCTCTGTGGCATCACCAGTGTGGTACGTCCATGCTTCCTGGAGTCGGGATACATTTTCTTTGTTGATTTGGGTCAAGGCAGAATACCTCGAACCATCTTCAGGCCCACCATAGTGAGACCAATCCGTATAATCAATTTCCTTAGCTTTTTGGTTACAGGATAAGGCAAAAAGGAGGAACACGACAAAGAGAGATTTTTTGAAAGCCATTTGGGGCAATTTTGGAGTCTAAAACGGAAGTTTCTGAATTACTACAATTTCGATAGAAAAAAAATAAATTCAATTAGCCAGTGAGTATTTCTAAAAATTAATTAGATCAGGCTAATTCGAACTTTCTTGTCTTTCAACTTCTGGTTGTTTACTTTGAATAGCAGTGGTTCCACAGCATCTGTCTTAACTCCCACAAAAGCACAATCCGTCTTAAGTTCAATGATTCCCAGTTCTTCAGGCCCCAATCCCCCCTGTTTAAAAAATAAACCAGCAATATCTCCTTTGGAAATTTTATCCTTTCTGCCTCCTGAGATAAAAAGAGTACACCAAGCCGATGGTACTGGTGGGCTTGTAGGATGTAGCTTTACTAAGTTGGGATTTCCTACAAAATCAGGAAGGGGTTCCTTTTCGTACTGCAAAATATAAGCTGTGCCCTGGCTATTCATACGAGCTGTACGCCCATTACGGTGGATAAACTCTTCTGCACGCTGGGGCAAATGGTAGTGAATGATAAAATCTAGTTCGGGTACATCGATTCCTCGTGCAGCAAGATCGGTAGCCAGGAGAAGTGGATGGGTGCCATTTCGAAATTTAATCAGGGCTCTCTCGCGATCCACCTGTTCCATCCCTCCAGAAAATACCCCATGAGAAATACCTTGTTCACTCAGGTAATCCGATACCCGTTCGATGGAATCCTTAAAATTGCAAAATACAATTCCATTTTTTGCGCTTAAATTTGAAAGAAGTAGTCCCAAGGTATCTAGTTTGTCCTTGGTTGGAGATAGCACCTTTTTTACTTCAAGTTGGCTGAGCTTGTCGGCTAGAAAGTCAAGAACTTTTGGAGATTTTAACCCAACAAAATTAGGGATAGAGACCCCTTGGGTGGCGGAGGTTAGGATTTTCCGACGAACTTCAGGCAGCAGCTGAATGATCTCCCTCATTTCTGCTTCAAAACCAATCTCTAGCGATTTGTCGAATTCATCTAAAACCAAAGTTTGAATAAATGCCGTATCGAACGCTGCTCTCCGCAGGTGATCTGCTACCCTTCCTGGAGTGCCGACTAGTACTGCAGGACGGTGTTTGATTTCGAGTCTATCCTTAGATCCTGCACGCCCCCCGTAGACGGCATTTACTTTCAGCCCAGTTCCCATTTGACGCACGACTTGTTCGATTTGTATAGCTAGCTCCCGCGAAGGAACCAAAATCACTAATTGAACTTCTTCACATGCAGGATCAAGTTGCAAAAGTAGTGGCAACAAAAAAGCAAGCGTTTTCCCAGTACCTGTTGGAGACAAAAGCACCACATTTTCATGGACTGCCAAGGTATCTTTGGCAGCAAGTTGCATGGGATTTAGCTTTTCTATTCCAAGTTTGGATAGGATTTCGGCTTCGTTTTTAACGCGTAGGAACATACGGCAAAGGTAGTCTTTTTGAGTTGTGCCTCTTTACCTCTAGTGAAGAATACCCATGGCAGGTTGACGCTTTGGTAATTCCCTTACCCTACCTTTTCTTGTGGATAGACTTTGGAAATGGGAATTTTCTACCTTTGTACTATGTGGAAAGAAATTTCGGGCCTAATTCGTAAAGAGATTACCCTGGAGTGGAGGCAAAAATATGCGCTCAATGGCATACTCCTTTACGTAGTATCGGCTGTTTTCATCACCTACCTCAGTGTAGGAGCCAAGATGGGAACTCTTTCCATTCCAACCTGGAATGCCCTTTTTTGGATTATTTTATTGTTCTCCGCTGTCAACGCAGTGGCAAAAAGTTTTGTGCTAGAGCAGCAAGGACGGCAGTTGTATTACTACATGATCGCCTCGCCAGAGTCCATTATTCTTTCAAAAATCCTCTACAATACTGGGTTAACCTTGATTTTAGCGCTACTGGGCTACGGTGTGTTTTCGATTATTTTAGGAAATCCCGTTCAGGACCAAGGATTGTTTTTGCTCAATTTGGTCGTGGGGGCCATGGGTTTTTCGGCAAGCTTAACCATGGTTTCGGGCATTGCCTCCAAAGCGGGCAACAATGCCACCTTAATGGCAATCTTGAGTTTCCCCGTGATCATCCCTATTTTATTGCTGGCAATACGGATCTCCAAAAATGCACTGGATGGTTTGGATTGGAGTGTTAGTGCAGACAAATTACTCAGTCTTTTAGCCATCAATGTCTTGGTGGCTGCTACTTCGTATTTACTTTTTCCCTATTTGTGGAGAAGTTAATCCCCTTTTTGGTAGTTGGTTATTTGTTGAAAAATCTTGTGAATAGAGTTGACTGTCCTCCGACCCTCGTCAAATGAGTAGGGTAAGAAATAAAAGACCAGAGCCAAGAAACGTGTGACAATGCTGCTGGGCTAAAAAGCATGCTCCTGACCTAAAGTTAGTTTTCCCCACTTCTATCTATTTCATTAAGTGAACGAGATTAAAAAGAATGTCGTATTTCGACGTACTACTTTGAACTTGGTCCAGCCCTCGAACTCCTATTTCTTCATTCAACGTTTGGCTTTAGGTAGAAGTAAGCTTAATTTAAATTTTGTTTCTAGTTCCATTCACCCTACGACTCTTCTGACTACAGTGTGCGGTAAACCGGTGATAAGATCTTGTTTTTTTTCAGTAGCATAGGTCAACAAGTTTTTCCATTCCTAGTATCTTGTACACATGAAAAACAAAATAGCATTGGTTACTGGAGCGACCTCCGGAATCGGTTGGGCTTGTGCCATTACTGTCGCCAAATTGGGGTATGATCTTATTGCAACTGGTAGAAGAGCTGAGCGCTTGGAGGAGTTACGTCAGGAGCTTCCTGATGGGATACGCTATTTACCTCTTGTTTTTGACGTGCGTTCTCGCCAAGAGGTAGAGCGGTATTTGACCAAACTCCCTTCAGAGTGGGCTTCAATTGATTTACTGATCAACAATGCGGGCAATGCTCATGGCTTAGATCCTATTCAGACGGGAAATGTAGACGATTGGGATGCCATGCTTGATATCAATGTAAAAGGGTTACTTTACGTTTCTAAGGCCATTATTCCAGGCATGACAGAGCGAAACTCAGGCCATATTATTAATATCGGTTCTATTGCGGGAAAGGAAATTTATCCAAATGGGAATGTGTATTGTGCATCCAAGCATGCAGTTGATGCTTTAACAAATGGCATGCGCATCGATTTGAATCCCTTTGGCATCAAAGTTATGGGAATCCATCCAGGTTTGGTGGAGACAGAATTTTCACTGGTTCGCTTCAAAGGGGATTCACAGCGCGCTTCTACAATTTACCAAGGTTACCAGCCCTTAGTGGCTCAAGATATTGCCGATATTGTAGAGTTTGCAGTTACCCGGCCGCCTCATATGGTGCTCGCCGATGTAGTGGTACTTCCTACCGCCCAAGCTTCTGCTACCGTGATTAAGAAAAAATTAAATCCATGAGAAATCTAGGCTACCTATTTCTAGGCTTGACTTTGGCCTGCTCCGCTCCGAAGAGTGATCAGCAATCTTTTTCTGCCCTACAGCGAGACTCTCTTTTCCAGGAAGATGCAAAGAGTAGCGAAGAAGACTTGACTGACACAGATCTCGAAAAATCACTGCAAGAGCAAGGCTTGGTAAACATCCAGAAGGAGATTTCCGGAATCCAAGTGGAATTGAAGTATTCTACGGTAGATAATTTTTTCCAACAGGACGTGTATGGAGATCTTACCCAGTGCTACTTACAGCCTGTAGCTGCTGCGATGCTAGGAAAAGCACAGGCGTCCTTGCAAAAAGAGTATCCTAATTTGAGTCTTTTGGTATACGATGGTGTGCGCCCGCTACGTGTTCAGCAGATTTTATGGGATAGCTTGGATAAGCCGGACAGCATCAAGCCTTTGTATGTTTCCGATCCTAAAATTGGGGGACTTCACAATTATGGGTTGGCTGTAGACCTGACTATTTTTGATCTCAAGTCAGGCAAGCCTCTGGACATGGGTACCCCTTTCGATTACTTTGGATTTCCGGCTTATCCCGATCGTGAATTGCAGATGCTGGCAGAAGAAAAAATTACCAAAACGCAGGTAGCAAATCGAGAAATCCTGAGAAAGGTGATGAAAGGCGCAGGATTTACAGGAATAGGTAGTGAATGGTGGCATTTTAATGCATTTTCACGTAAAGAAGCTGAAGAAAAATTTTCCATAATAAATTAACTCCATCCCAATAACCCTAAAAAACCATGAAAACCTACAGCGCTATTGCCCTTGCCTTCGTGCTATTCTTCTTGCTAAACGTCGCTTCCTATGCGCAGCAAGGGGGACAGTTTCGTGTTTTAGTTTTTTCAAAAACAACAGGATTTAGACACCAGTCCATCCCCAATGGAGTCATGGCCTTGAAAAAAATGAGTGAAAAGCACGTGTTTTCAGTGTACACCACTGAGGATGCCACGCAATTCTCAGACGAGAACCTTGCCAAATACGATGTAGTGGTTTTGATGAGTACTACGGGGACGATATTTAATGAAACTCAGAAAGCTGCTTTTCAAAAGTTTGTCCAATCAGGTAAAGGAGTGGTTGGAATTCACTCTGCCACCGACACGGAATACGAATGGCCTTGGTACAACCAGATGATTGGAGGGTACTTCCTAGCCCATCCTCGTCAGCAAACCTTACGCCTGCACGTGGTGGACCGTTCGCATCCTGCCAGCTGGCATTTGCCTGAAAACTTGCTTTGGACGGACGAATTGTACGAGTTTAAGAGCATGAACCCAGACATCAAGGTCTTGATCCAAGCAGATGAGACCACTTACCAGCCTGCAAAAGGCATGGGGGCCAACCATCCAATGGCTTGGTACCATGAGTTTGATGGAGGGAGAGTTTTTTACACTGCCCTTGGCCATGTGGATGCAGTTTGGGAAGATGTTGACTTCTTGAAGCACTTGTACGGAGGTATTTGGTATGCTGCCAAAGGAAAACTTCCAAAAATGTAATGGATTAGCTGCGATTCTAAAGTTGACTTAGCTCAACTTTGAATCGCTGAAGATAAGTGTCTACAGACGACAGTTCATTTCGCTGTACTTAAATCGTGTTTTCTTTAGTTTAAGTTAATTGAGCGATTATGTGGAAAATCTAAATAAAAAGCGATGAATTCGGAACTTCTGCCGCTAAATTTGGTTTCTCTTACTAAAACCTTTTCTCTGACATGTTGAAAGCGCAAGCTAGACCCGTTCACCTCTACATGGAGGCCAATCCCAATCCCAACTCTTTAAAGTTTGTAGCCAACTTCATGTTGGTGGAGGAGGGGGTAAGTTATGATTTTCCAGATGCAGCAAGTGCTGGAGCAAGTCAGTTGGCTCAGGAGCTGTTCAATTTTTCTGCCGTCCAACGCGTCTTTATTGCTTCCAATTTTGTAACAATCACCAAGTCTGAAGAAGTAGAATGGACTGAGGTACAAACCATTTTTCGTGATCATATCCGCCAGTACCTTGAATCCGGCCAAAAGGCAGTGCAGGTGCTAATTGAGAAGGATCCCTTGTTCGATGAAAACGATTCAGAGATCGTTAAAAAAATCAAAGGCATTTTAGACGAATACATTCGACCTGCCGTAGAGCAGGATGGTGGGGCCATTGTATTTCATTCCTATGTCGATGGGGTGGTGAAAGTGCTTTTGCAAGGATCATGTTCGGGCTGTCCTTCAAGTACAGTTACCTTGAAGGCAGGAATTCAAAACCTGCTCACACGCATGCTTCCTGAGGTGAAGGAAGTGCAGGCGGAGGGAGTATAAGCTCTTTTTACATGGTTAAATCCAACTGGAACTGGGCATTCCTAGGACTACTTGCACTTGGACTTCGACTTCTCGCTGGATCCTTTCCTGAACTCACAGATCAATTCTATTCCCGAAGCATCTTTTTTATTATCCGAAACGGGATTGACTTTAGTTTGGGCTACTTGCCATTTCCTACTGCCTACTTGTTTTTTGGATTGATTTTTTCGCTTTTCGGCCTAGTTTTGCGTCGATTTTTTCGACTAAAAGGAGGGAAAAATCGATGGAAGTATTTGGTGCAGGCAACCGCCAATGGTTTGGGAGCACTGGTTTTCTTGTTCTTGCTACTTTGGGGTTACAATTACCAGCGGACCCCCATTATCGAGCAGCTGTCCCTACAACCCAAACCACTCAGCTTGTCGCAGTTGACTGAAGAAATAAATCTTTCGAAGCACTTAGCCGGTCTGAATCGTGGGCAAATCACAAAGGATACCTTGGCCTTAAGCAAGGTGATGGACTATGCTGCTTTGGAAACTGAAGTTCGCACCACCTTAGACCAAAATTCGGAAGTATTAGCCTTGAATTTTTCGGGTCGACCCCGTACTAAGCAGTTTCCTCCTCAAGGAATGCTGCGGAGGTTGGGTATCCTTGGAATATACTTTCCCTTCACGGGCGAAAGCTACTTGGATCCAGCGTTGCATGGCTTAGAAAAACCATTTACCATAGCTCATGAGATGGCGCATAGCCTAGGTGTGACCGATGAGGGGGAGGCTAGTTTTATTGCTTGGGTGGTTTGTACTCGTGCTGATAATCCGATTTTGCGGTATGCAGGACATTTAGTAATGCTTAGGTACCAACTTCGGGATTACTATGAGATGGACCCAGATGGTGCTTTATGCTGGATGGAAACACTTCCGAGCGGTATCCGTCAAGATTTAATTTCCATTCGAGCGGCCGGAGAACCATTTCCTCCAATTTGGCTTGCCTTGAGTCGAAAATCCAATGATTTATTTTTAAAGTCTCAGGGAGTTAAGGCTGGAATACAATCCTACCAAGAATTGCCCATGCTTGCTTTTGCTTGGCGCAAGAAGACTGCAAAAAATGGAGAGAGTTAGTTTTGATTAACCTAGAATGGCTTGAATTAGCTTAGGTTTTGGATGTAGGGATTTAGTGAATAGTGTTATTTTTTATTTCCAACCCAGACGCCAAGAATAACTGCAGCTATCCCTAAATAATGCCCTAAAAGTAGTACTTCCCCATCCAAGACTCCCCATAGGATGGCTACAATAGGGATGGTGTAAGTAACTAAACTTGCAAAGAATGGACTTGCACTTTTAATCATGATATTGAATAGGATCAAAGCAGTAGCAGTGCCTACCATGCCTAGCAAGGTTACGTAGCCCAAGGCCTCCCAGGCGTCGGGGTGAGTAGCCATTTTGTAAGAAAAGTTAGTTCCTGCAAACAAATAAATCAGGGCCATGGGAAGAATCATCAATAAGGAAATGGAAGATATCTCGATGGACTTGAGTTTGGTAAATCGGGTTTTGATAAAGTGTAAGTTGATGCTGTAGCAGATGCAAGCTGCAATGACATACAAGGCATAGGCATTGATGTTTGATAAGGAATCCCATCCTCCTCCCTCTTTAAAAGTAACCAGGATGATAACGCCAAAAAAGGCGATTACTAGGCCTACTCCATTTCTTTTGGTGATGGAAGTATTGAAAAATAAGGCTCCCGCCAAGACTACGAAAAGTGGAGTCAGTGCATTCAATACGCCTGTAAGTGAACTACTCAGCTGCGTTTGTGCAATAGGAAATAGGAAAGCAGGGATAAGACTGCCCAATAAGCCAGTTACAAGTAAGTTTTTTACTTGTGTTTTACTGAGTTGTTTGATTCTTGGGAGAGATAATGGGAGCAGTAAACTTGCTGCTGCTACCATTCGGTAGGCACCGACCTCTCCTGGAGAAAATACTTCCAAACCTCTTTTTATCAAAATAAAGGAGCTGCCCCAGATCAAGGTTAACACCACGAGGAGCGTCCAATTTTTTAAATTATTTTCTGAGGAAATGGAGGTCATGAGTGGATAAGTGAAGGCAAAGAAAATCAAATTCTAGGACAGGAGGGTCCACTATCTTAGAAAAGCTGCAAGCAAAAGTTAAAGCGATAGAAATTCGTGATCGGCGTAGGTTTCTTGTACGCGTTCCAAAATCGACAAAACTTCCGAATAGCGCTCTGCCGTAACCATCTCGGTACGGAATGGTTTGAAGTTGGGCATTCCTCTGAAGTAATTCGTGTAGTGTCTACGCATTTCCAAGATTCCTTGCTTTTCGCCTTTCCACTCGATCGAAAAATCCAAGTGCTTTTTGGTGACAGCAATACGCTCGTTTAAATCTGGGGCCATAAGTTTTTCACCCGTAGCAAAAAAGTGCTTGATTTCATTAAAAATCCATGGATATCCAATAGATGCTCTTCCGATCATGATGCCATCGACGTTGTATTTGGCACGGTATTCGGCTGCTTTTTCTGGGCTATCGATATCTCCATTCCCGAAAACAGGGATGTGGAGCCTGGGATTATCCTTGACTAGGTTGAGCCAAGACCAGTCGGCCTCTCCCTTATACATTTGTTGACGGGTACGGGCGTGGATGGATATCGCTTGTATACCCACATCCTGAAGTCGCTCAGCTACCTCTACAATCCGAATGGTGTCTTGACTCCAGCCAAGCCTGGTTTTGACAGTAACGGGCAGATTTACACGTTTGACAATTTCTGCTGTCATGGCGACCATCTTGTCGATGTCCAGTAAGATTCCAGCACCAGCACCCTTGCAGGCCACTTTGTGTACGGGGCAGCCATAATTGATATCCAAGATGTCGGGCCCGGCAGCCTCTGCGATGGCAGCAGCTTCCCGCATAGATTCAATTTCAGCGCCAAAAATTTGAATACCAACAGGGCGCTCGTAATCGTAAACATCCAATTTTTGAACGCTTTTGGCGGCATCGCGAATGAGTCCTTCGGAGCTGATAAACTCAGTATACATTAAATCAGCACCGTTTTGCTTGCAGACCGCCCGAAAGGGAGGATCACTAACATCCTCCATCGGTGCAAGCAAAAGTGGGAAATCTCCCAACGCTATATTTCCAATTTTTACCACGTGACATTCTAAATTTCGTGTAAATTTAGCCCAATTATGGAGATTTACGAAACTCGGGCTGAAATAGCCTCTCGGAAAAACTGGTTTTTGTCCTTGGTAGTCATTTCGTTAGTGACTTTTGGAACCTTGGTAGTGCTCCAAGGGATTGCAATGGCACTTATTCCTACTTTTTTTCAGGTATCCCTGGAAGAGTTAATCGCTTTGGTCAATGGCAAATACGATATTCCCAACGGCCGAATGGCCTTGTTATTTACTCAAGGAATTGGCTCTGGTCTAGGGTTTTGGGTTGCTTCTTGGGT
>Ga0181553_10002161_pt1 | contig 17503 bp, 13 predicted proteins | sample 011ome_17_FD_133753 | JGI IMG/M metagenome (GOLD analysis project Ga0181553, IMG submission 133753) | Coastal salt marsh microbial communities from the Groves Creek Marsh, Skidaway Island, Georgia - 011502XT metaG (megahit assembly) | ecosystem: Environmental > Aquatic > Marine > Intertidal...
AAGGCACCTGACTCCATTGAGTAAACCAATCCTGCTGAGAAGGTCGTCAGTCCATGAGCAACCTCGTGACCAGCAATATCGATAGAGGTGAGAGGTGTAATTGATCCACCGTTTCCATCGCCATAGGTCATTCGTGTTCCATCCCAGAATGCATTAAAAAAGTCATTCCCATAATGCACATAACTGTTTAGTTGAAAACCAGCGTTATCAATACTGTTTCTGCCGTGCTCTAAGAAAAAATAATCATAGGTCATTTCAGCTCCCCAATGGGCATCTGTAGCATATTCATCTTGTTCAGGGTTTACATTGTCCCAATCATTATCATCATCAATAAAGTCAACCGCACCTCCGTAAGTTGTTGCATTGTTGAGGTCGAATGTTCTGACCCCATCACCGCGGCTCATGTCATGCAGACGGTATTCTCCACCAAAACTATCAGCAATAATATCTCTTTCACCGCTGTATGCTGTATGAGCAATACCTGGTTCATCTATAGTATGAATAATCTCATGTTCACGAATAATTTCCCCTGTGTTCGCATCAACGTAGATTTCTGCACGTGACATTGGTTCGTTTGCATAGATATTGAATTTATAAGCCATTCTATACATGCTAGCAGTGAAACTGTGCTCTAAGGATACAAAGACTAGTTCACCCTTTGGGAAATAAGTTGCCTCTTGATCCTGAGCCTCCCATTTTAAATGTTGTTCTTCTGCTGGGATTTCCCACTTGTATGTCGTTGCTCCGACATAAGAGAGGGCACTTTCAAGCGCTGCTTCTTCAGATAGAGCAGCAGTTGTCGGACTAACAAATTTTTCAAAAATCAATCCGTTTAAAGAATAAACACGATCGTTATTTGTATGTGCGATCCAAATGGCATCTTCAACTAAATTTCCATAATAGGTTTGTTGAAAACGATAATGCACATGGCCCAATTTATCTTTTTCTTTGCGGATCAATTTGAAATCAATATTGGGATCAAATTTGAAATTTGTTTTCATCCATCCGCGTAATTCATCAATTTCAATCTGATTAGATTTTCTGAATTTAATATAGGATGGAAGGTCACTGAATTGGCTTTCACGAACTAATTCGGCGTTTGGGTAAAGACGACTCGCCGCGGGATCTGTATGAACTTGCCGAGTAAATCCAATGGGTGCAGAAAGTACAATCAGGAGAGCTGTTAATACTCCATTTTTTAATAATCTCATAAGGCTTGTATGGTTTATTAACTCATTAAATATAAGTATAGTAATAACAAAAACAGCCGCCCGAAGGCAGCTGTTTTTTAACAATTGATATATTTATTAACTATTGTTTAACCACCTTTTTGATTGTGATTAAACGATTTTCATGGTCATAAAATTCTACAAGATATGTTCCTCTTGCGCTTAATCCTTCTAAGTCAATCGTAGAAACTGAATTATTCAAAGTTACGTTAGTAACAACCTTACCTAACAGATCCTTTACGACAATTGTTCCTGAAGGCACAGCTCCAAGGTCAACCGTAATGGATCCACGCGTTGGGTTAGGATAAACTTTAACTTGGTTATCGTCCCATTCATCGGTGCCTAAACAATCGACAACTTCTATTGTAATTGTATTCATAAAGCTACAAGTACCTTCAAGAGTATAGGTAATAACCCATTCTCCTTCACCGGCAACAGCAGGATCAAATGTACCCGTTTCATTATCAATACAACTTGCACATGTCGCAGACCATGTTCCACCACCTTCACTGGCGTCCAAATCAAATTCGCTGCTCTGAACACAAACAGGTTCAACAGGTGTAATAGTAATATCAGACTCTTCTTCAACGTCTGCTAAAACAGGAACGCGATCACTTACGCAATTGTAAGGGTGAATCTCCCAGTTGTAGAAGAAGTAATAATAATCTGGACCAGCACTGCTGCTTGAAATCACAACCGATTCAGCTAACGTGAATGGATAAGCAGGTCCGCCACTATTGTTACGATACAAATCTGGTTCAGAACCAAGGGCTGTACCTAGTTGAAGGTTATCACCAACTGGTAATTCCAAATCTAAAATCACAGTGCTTTCACCGCTTGGGATATTGACAGAACGTGATTCGATGAGTGTTCCATCCGCATCTCTTAATTCTATATTTCTAATTCCAGATCCATTTGCATAAACATCAATAGAGTGCAAATAAACCGGAGAAGGGTTACTGAACACTAAGTGCTGATCTCCAGCAAAGAATCCGCCGCCACCAAAGGTGTTGTCAACAGGACCAACATAAGAAGGGTCTTCAAACTGATCATCTTCAACATAGTAAGTTGTTGCTTCATCAATTGCAGGTGTATTAAATATATCTCCTTCATATAAAGGTGAACCTCCAGTTGGAACGTCATACCATTTCAGGATTCCAACTCCTGAACCAGTTAATGTTGCAGATTCTCCAGGACAATTAATATCACCCTCAGCAGTAGGTGCTTCAGGGAATGAAACGGATACATAATCAACAACGGTATACGTGTCACTACCAACAAAGTTTGTTGCTGTTAATGATACTTCATATGTACCTTCACTTGTGTAAACATGCGATGGGTTTTGATCAGTAGAGGTCGCACCATCACCGAAATCCCATGACCACTCAGTAGGTGCATTAGTCGATAAGTCTAAGAAATGGACAATTCCATCACAGCTTATTGTCGTGTTTGAAGTAAAGTTTGCTTCAGGAGCATCTTCTGGTATGTTACACGACCATTGGATTTCGAATCCTGCGTCTTGAACAAAACCGTCGGAGTGGAAAAAGATCGTGATTGAAGAACCAGAAGACGAAAGGTCAGTAGGTAATTCATTATCGCAGAAACGTCCGATTAACGGGCTAAATACATCTGGTCCATCATAAATTTCAACATAATCATAATCGCAGGTGACACCAGGTCCAGGCTCTACGTTAAAAGACGGAAATGTTAAATCAACTGTTTCCGCTCCAAAAGGAGAGATTGTTACTTGAGCATCCTCACCAGAACCATAATCACCGTCTGGACCGCCACTATCAAATACAGTACCCTCACAACCTAATTGAGTTGTTGCGCTGCCTTCAACAGGCAAGATTAAAATACAATCGAGCTCTGGATTAACTGTGATATAATCTGTAAATATAACTTCGTCCGTACCACAATCGCCACCATCAGCATATAATGTTACCGTATAAACTCCTTCAGCCATATACATGTGAGAAGGGTTGGTTTCCGTGCTTGTTTCTCCGTCACCAAAATCCCATTCGTAAGTGATTGCATTTTCACTTGTGTTTTCAAAATTAGCTACCCAAGGAACAGTACATCCGACTGTGTCTGGAGTAAAAAAGTCTGCAACGGTAACGGGGTTGTATACATCGCCAACACCTACTGCATACCATGCGTTTGCTGTTTGCTCCACTTCGAAAGTACAAGTTCCGAATAAGTCAATTGCAGATTGAATCGCGTAAAAACGAGCATCGGCGTGATTAGAGCCTGGAGTTAGATATACGGTTAAATTTCTAAATGCAACCGCGCCAGCATCTTCAATCCCGATGGCTTCGACGACATAATCATCACCATTATCATTGGTTCCAGAACCGCCTTCCGTTAATAGATAAAACCAGAAATTCTGTACTCCACTATTTGTGTGCACTCCACCGCTATCTCCTCCGTCAAGGGGAGCCCAATCATCTCCAAAATAGGTGTCAGGATCACCATAAGCATTAGGGTTGGACATAGAACGTAAAGTAAGTCCAATCTCAGCGCCTACCAACCAATCGTAATCACCTGGTCGTGCATAACGCTCAATTGCATTACCGAATATGTCACTAAATGATTCGTTTAATGCACCTGATTCCGCTTCATAAATAAGTCCAGCAGTAAAAGTTGTTAAACCGTGAGTAACTTCGTGTCCAGCAATATCTAATGATGTGAGAGGTGTAACGCCCCCGCTTCCGTCGCCATACGTCATTCGTGAACCATCCCAAAAGGCATTTACGAAATCAGCACTGTAGTGTACATAGCTATTCAAAGCAAAACCAGTATTGTCGATACTGTTACGTCCATGTTCGAGGAAATAATAATCATACGTCATTTCTGCTCCCCAATGCGCATCAGTTGCATATTCGTCTCGCTCTGGGTTGACATTATCCCAATAATTATCATCATCTGTAAAATCTACTGCTGCACCGTAGCTCGTTCCTTCGTTCAGGTCATAAGTATTGACACCATCACCTCTAGTGCCATCTCTTAGACGATATTCACTTCCAAAGCTATCAGCGATAATTTCACGCTCTCCACTATAAGCTGTATTGGCTGTACCTGGTGTGTCGATATGTTTGATGATTTCATCTTTGTCTATGATTTCACCATTATTTGCATCTACATAGATGTATGCTCTTGAAACAGGATCATGTGCATAGATATTAAATTTATACGCGAGTCTGTATGCATTAGCATTAAAACTGTTCTCGAGTGAAATATGCACTAGTTCTCCAGTTGGGAAATAAGTTGCAGTTTCGTCATTTTGTTCGTGTTTTAGGTGTTCTTCTTCACCTTCAAGTTCCCACTTGTAAACATCAGCACCAACATATTCAAGGGCTTTGTCTAATGCAGCTTCCTCAGATAGACTTGCAGAGGTAGGAGAGGTGATCTTATTATAAATCATCCCATTAATCGCGTAGACCTTATCCGATTTGGTATGCGCAATCCACATAGAATGTTCAATAGGATAACCGGCATACATCTGTTGATAACGATAATGAACATGACCAAGGTTATCCGGTTCTTCACGCAATAATTTAAAATCTATGTTGGCATCTAACTTAAAATTGGATGCCATCCATTTAGGTAATTCATCAATATCAAATAATTGATCTGTTCTGAATTTGATATAGGAAGGTAGATCACTGTGGATACTTTCCCGAACTAATGCGGCATGTTTGAATTTGTTGTGCGCATCCGCACCATTAAGCACGCGCTGAGCGCTAAGCTGTGTGGGAAGGATAAACGCAACTAAAAAGTAAGCAATAGCTTTTAGTTGTAATTTCATGGTTAGTTTTTTTCTATCCTTGCAAGGTACCCAAAAAAAAGCAAAATTCCTTGAGATCAAACGATTTAAAGTTTTGAACAGTTTTGAAATGGAGCGAATAATAGTGACTGGAAATATAAAATAATTGAAATGAAAAAAGCCGCTCCATTTTTTTCAAGAGCGGCTTTAAAACTAATTCGATTCTTTTATTATTGAACAACTATACGCTCGGTCTTAATTGCTTCGCCATCTTGTCCAATAATGGTCAAAATATATATGCCACGTGCATCCCAATTCTTCAGCTGTAATTCATTTGTTTTACCTGATATCGGATAGGCGAGAAATTTGCGTCCTGTCATATCGTAGATTTCAATATTTACATCTAGTTCATAGATAGAATTAATCATCAATTGTCCTTGTGTTGGGTTTGGAAAGATGGAAATACCATTTGAAACTGGATTATCTTCAATGCCTGTATTATCGACAGGTTGAGTACACGTCCAATCAATTTCAAAACCTGCATTGTTAACTACCCAGTCAGAAGAGAAAACTATGGTAATAGAACCTTCAGTAGATTCTATTGTTGATGGAGGAGGGGAGCTATTGCAATAGGATCCTATAAGAGGCGAAAACGCATCAAGGCCATCATACACTCTCAAATTGTCATATGAACAACTTGGTCCTGTTTCCACATCAAAGGAGATGAACTCTAAGGTTACCGTCTCTGCATCTGTCGGGGCAATCGTGATTTGTGATGACTCTGTATTACCATAATTTCCTGTTGGCCCCCCGCTATCGTACAGTTTTCCTGTACAGCTATTCTGTGTCGTTTCTGTTCCAGAAGTTGGCATAATAACCGGACAATCTAAATCCGTATCGATCACAATCATATCTACAATAATGGTATCATCTTCTCCACACACATCGCCATCAGCATATAATGAAACGCTATACGTTCCTTCTGCGGTATAGGTGTGTGTTGGGTTTAAATCTGTGCTTGTCTCGCCATCACCAAAGTCCCAAATAAAATCAACTCCGTTCACACTTGCATTTGAAAATGAAACTGTAAAAGGTACTTCGCAACCTTCTTCTATATCTACGGTAAAGTTTGCGATTACTTCATCGCTATATGGCTCTCCTATACCAACAGCATACCATGCGTTGGTTGTTTGTGCGACTTCAAAAGAGCAACCGCCGTATAAATCAACCGCCGCTTGGATTGCATAAAAACGGGCATCCGCATAGTTTGAACTCGGCGTTAAGTATACAGTTAGGTTTCTGAAAGCGATAGCAGCTGAAGCTTCAATTCCAATACCTTCAACATCATAATCATCACCCAGGTCGTTGGTTCCAACATCCCCTTCCGTGAGTATGTAAAACCAATGGTTCTGAACACCACTGTTCGTGTGAACACCTCCACCATCGGTCCAAAAATCTCCACCATATGTGTCAGGGTTACTGTGCATATTTGGCTCAGCCATTGAACGAATTGCTGTTCCGATTTCTTCTCCTAGTAACCAGCTATAATCATCCGGGCGCGCGAATCGCTCTACCGAATTTCCAAATATGTCACTGAAGGATTCGTTTAGAGCTCCTGATTCTCTTGAATAAATTAATCCTGCTGAAAACTCGGTAAGACCATGCGTAATTTCGTGTCCTGCAATATCCAGTGTAGTTAAGGGTGAATATCCCGCACCATCACCATCACCATAAGTCATGCGGTCTCCATCCCAGAAAGCATTTACAAACCCCGTGCTGTAATGTACATAGCTGTTCAATTGGAATCCGTCGTTATCGATGCTATTTCTTCCGTGCTCAAGGAAAAAATAATCATAGGTCATTTCAGACCCCCAGTGTGCATCTAATGCATATTCATTCAATTCTGGTCCTGCTAGATCCCAATAATTATCATCATCTATGAAATCAACCGCGGCACCATAATCTGTGCCATTATTTAAGTCAAATGTGCGAATGCCATCACCCCGACTGCCATCTCGCAATCGATATTCATCGCCAAAACTATCTGCAATTATGTCTTGCTCACCACTATAGGCTGTTACTCCGATTCCCGGTTCATCCACATGATGAATCAGTTTGTTTTCACGAATAATATCGCCGTTTTCAGCATCGACATAAATTTCAGCTCGGTACAATGGTTGTTGTGCATAGATGTTAAATTTGAAAGCCAGGCGCATGTTGCGTGGATTAGTGTCACCAACTTTCGCAACATATGTGAGTTCACCCTTTGGGAAATATGTTGCTTCTGGATCATTTTTTTCCCATTTGAGATGTTCTTCTTCACCTGGGATTTCCCATTTGTATAGGCTTGCTCCAACGAAAGATTTTGCTAAATCTAATGCTGAGGTTTCATCTAGATCTTGCGTTTTAGTTTGCAATTCGCGAAAAACCAAACCATTCATGGAATAGATTTTCCCGTTTTTTGTGTGCACAATCCAAATGGCGTCAGCGATTGGAATACCATCGTATAATTGTTGATATCTGTAATGAATATGTCCTAAATGATCAGGTTCCGCACGTATTAGTTCGAATGTACTTGATGTGTTTAGCTCATAATTCGCGCGTAGCCATGATTCTAATAATTCTAGCGGCACTTCGCTTTGTGACTTGAACTTTACAAAAGAAGGTAAGGTTGATTGCTGCCCAGGACGGACCATTGCAAGTTCTCCAAATTGCTGCTGTGCAAAATTAGAAAATGGTAATCCGAGACAGAGCAAGAGTAATGTGTAGAAGTGTTTTTTCATGTTGTTTGAATAAGGTTGAAACAATCAATACTGATATATCTAAACGATACAAATGCTAGTCAGCGTAGACTAATATTTATACAAAATTAAGACTACCTGCCCCCAAACAAATAAGTAGCGCAAATTGTTCGTGTCAAATTATCGACCGAATAATCGTTGAAAGAATAATTTTAATGAAATGATAATGGGAGCTAAAATTCGTCTACACGTTCCAGTTCGAATGCGACTTTATGGAAAAGTAATTTAAACTCTTCTCCAGCTTCTCTCATGTCTTCGTCATATTCTTCGTAAACCCAGATTACCTGTAGTTTTGTGTCTGCGGTTGATTCAGCGAGCGATCGAATTATGTTTCTGATGACAAGCGTAGAGCTGGTATTAAAATATTCCAATCTGAACTCAAGTTTGGTGATTTCCTGGGGAGATTTCAAATAATCTTCTAAAGCTTCGTTAACTGGCGCATAAAACGCATACGGGTCTTCAGGAATCGATATTCCTGCAAGCAGAATCGTACCTTCATCAGAATTGATGTTGACCTCTGGTGTCTTACGCGTGGCTTCAATTTCCAATGACATGTGATTACTTACATGTAGTTTTTCGTTTGATTACTGAATTTCACTTTTTTTGGTGCTGATGAAATTAGTCAAAATATTCCGTAAACAAAAAAAGGAACGCTATAAAAGCGTTCCTACTAAGAGTATAGTCGTAGTTTTTACCGGTCTTTTAACGGACTACTAGTACTTGTCCTTTATACGTTTCCATGATACCGTTCTTATTTTTAAGGTTCACTACCCAAATATAAGCGCCATCAGGTACTTCCGTATTATCAATTTGATTGCTACCATCCCATGGTATATTAACATTTGATGTTTGGTAGACTAAATTGGCTCCTTCATTATAAACGGTCATGTTAAATTCAACACCATCCATAATCTTTAAAGCGGATGGGATAAACGTTTCATTTAGGTTGTCACCATTTGGAGAGAAGGCGGTTGGCGCTAATAAATTATAATCATCTTCAATGCTAACCGTCTTTTGTAAGGTGTTTTCACAACCTTGATCATTTTCTGCATGCAACGAAACCATGTAGTCTCCTTTTTCGCGGAAAGTGTATGCAGTTTGCGCTTCATCAGAAATGATCTGACCATTAGCATGCCATGCCCAATCTGAAGCAGGTTGTGAAAGATTAATGAAATCTATTGTAGGAATCACAACATTTTGCTGGTCCCAAGAAAAGTCTAGCTTTGGTAACTCATGGACAACAATAGTTTCTGTAGATGTTCCAAGAATCTTATTTGAAGAAGTCTTTCTTATTGTTAATGTCACTTCAAACTTCCCATTCGTCTCATATTCATGATTCACCGAACGGCCTGACCCAATTGCTCCGTCGCCGAAATCCCATGAGTATGACACACCAGCATCTTGCCCTTTAGCTGAGCAAACGATTGCATCCCCTTGACACAATTCATATTCGCTTAACATGATTACAGCATTTACTTCAGGTGCATCTACTTCGATATTTTGACGCGCATCAGCATTGTCAAGTCCATTATTAGCAGACACGACTGTATGAGTTGAATTGTTGTCCTCACCTTGCGTATTAACATCATTATTATCATGATGATTCGAATTAGCTGGATTAACGTTGTTGTTCATATCAGAACGATCTTCGGTCTGAGCAACGATATTATTCTCTTCGTTCAGTTCATTTCCTTCAGGAACTGCATTGTCCTCTAACGCCAAATCAGCAGGATTATCAATGATTGAATTATTATGATCTTGATTTGTATTTAAAATTTCAGTTTTATCCTCATTCAACTCATTGTTTGCAAGAGGCGTTTGATTTGTTGATTCATTGTTCCACGGCCAGAAATATACAAATCCAGCAACTAAACCAATAACAGCAGCAGTACCGCCAACCCAGCTTAAAATAGCGCTAGTTCCACCAATTTGTCCTTTGATTGCAGACCAAACAGATGGATTATAAGGAGCTTCGTGTCCTTCAACGGCATTTCTAAATGCGTCTTCCATTGGACTTAGCTGATTACTCAGCTTATCCCATGCAGTTGGATCGAACGGGGCTTCGAAACCGTCCACTGCATCTTTAATTATTTTGTCAAAATTATTCATTCTCATTTAAGTGCGCGAATTGAGCGGTAAGCTGTTTTCGCAGTTTTTGTTTAGCCTTGGCGAGGTTCGACTTTGAAGTTCCTTCACTGATGTCTAAATAATCAGCAATCTCTTTGTGGGTAAATCCTTCAATGACGTACATGTTAAAAACCATTCGATAAGCAGGTGATAATTCACTAATTGCCTGAATGGCAGTTTCGGCTTTGAGTTTTGTGTAAAACTCATCTTCTTCAACAGAAAATGGAATTTCCTCCTCAGCATCTTGGACGCGTTGTTCGTCTTCGATGAGAAAGGGATCCCTTTTATTTTTCCGAATCTGATCAATGGCCGTATTTACCATGATTCGTCTAATCCAACCTTCCAAAGAACCCTCAAAATTGTAAACATCCAGTTTTTTAAATACTTTAATAAAACCGTTTTGAACGATATCTTGCGCCTCATCCTGATCCTTTGCATAACGATAGCACACAGCCATCATTTTTCCATAGTATCGTTCAAAAAGACGCTTCTGGTATTTGCGTTTTCCACGGATACATCCGTCAACTATTTCCTTTAGTTCGTCTTTGTTTTCCACTTTGATCCTCCCTTTATAAACGATACGAGTTTGAGGGGGTTGCCCCTTTGAATAAAAATAAGAAAAAAAAAACCATCATTTTTCTCGTTTGTTTGTAAAATGATTAGTCATCAGCAATTTAATGCAGCTCGTCGATGAATAGGCTATTTATTTCGAATGATTCAGATGTTGATTCCATTTTACTCGGAGAATAACGAAAAACTTATTAATTTCGCAGTGGAAAGAATTAAAAACGAATCAATAAAATAATAAAATGAAAGTTACCGTAGTAGGAGCAGGAAATGTAGGTTCAACATGTGCCAATGTTTTAGCTCACAATGAAGTTGCTAATGAAATCGTATTATTAGACATAAAAGAAGGTGTTGCTGAAGGAAAAGCCCTTGATATGTGGGAAACTTCACCAGTAAATCTTTACGATTCTCGTATTACAGGATCGACGAATGATTATTCAAAGACTGCTGGTTCAGAAGTAGTTGTTATTACCTCAGGTATTCCAAGAAAGCCAGGGATGTCTAGAGATGATTTGATTGCAACAAACGCTGGAATCGTAAAGTCGGTAACTGAAAATGTAATCAAACATTCGCCTGATGCAAAAATTATTATTGTATCAAATCCTTTGGATGTTATGTGTTATACTGCCTATTTATCAGCTAAGGTTGATAAGAGTCGAGTAATGGGTATGGCTGGTGTTTTAGATACCGCTCGTTACCGCTCATTCTTGGCGCTAGAATTAAATGTTTCTCCAAAAGATATCCAAGCATTGTTGATGGGTGGACACGGAGATACAATGGTTCCACTTCCGCGTTATACAACTGTAGGCGGAATTCCAGTAACAGAGTTGATTGATGCCGATAAATTAGATGCTATCATTGAGCGTACTAAATTTGGTGGTGGAGAAATCGTAAAATTATTAGGAACTTCTGCTTGGTATGCACCAGGCGCTGCAGCAGCTCAAATGGTTGAGGCAATTGTCAAAGACCAGAAGCGTGTATTCCCAGTTTGTTCATGGTTAGAAGGTGAGTTTAATCAAGAAGGAATTTATCTTGGTGTACCGGTTATCCTAGGGAAGAATGGTATCGAGAAGATCTTAGAAGTACACTTGAATGAAGATGAGCAAGCATTATTAAACGAGTCAGCAAATGCTGTTCGTAAAGTAATGGGAGTGCTTGATGGAATGGAAATTCTTTAGTCAGAATTCTAAATATTTGAAAGCGTGTGTCTTTGACGCACGCTTTTTTTGTTTCTATAAGTAGCTCAAGCCTGCATTATTTCTTAATTTTGCCTTATTCAGAAAAGAAGTATAGAATTATGTCTCAAAAGTCTAGAAGAATTACCCCGATATTTAGCTTGTTGCTTTTTTCTACTATTACACTGTTATCGTGTGGTGGTCATGATGAATCGACTTATCAAAACGAGGATGAGCTGTTAACGGAAGATACACTGTCATCTGCGCAAGAGGTGATTGATACATTACCACCGTTTGAATCGATAGCGTCTCAATTTGATCATGATTCATTGGTTTTGCCTGAAGGATTTACTTGGAGAATTTTATTTTCTGAATCTGTAGATCAGGTGAAAAGAGCTGACGGTGCTACTTTTCCAGCCAAAGGCAAGCATGATTTAACCGTTTATGTTCCGTCCGAAGAGGATCCAGAAAACAAAGGAATATTATATATATCCCATGAAACCAGCGGACCTCATCCCGAACTAGGTGACGGAGGAGGTGCTACTGTTTTTGATATTGAAAGAAAAAATGGTTCTTGGGAAGTCGTAGGAGATTTTCACCATATTGATTTTTCATCTATTGGCTTTACGGATCGTAATTGCGGTGGTTCACTCGGTCCAAATGGAAATGTTTTTACGTGTGAAGAGACTTGGGGATATGACGATGCGTACTTTACAAAAAAAGGATTAGCGGATCGTGAATTTGAAAGTGGTTTGCCCATGTGGCAAAATATTGGTTATGTTGTAGAGGTTGACCCACGTGAACGCAAAGTGGTGAAACGTCATATGACAACGGGGAAATTAGTGCATGAAGATGTTTTGTTTACAAATGATAATAAAACATGTTACATCACAGATGATTACAGCCCAGGTGTTTTTATGAAGTTAGAAATGCCGGAAGCGGGTGATTTTGATAATGGTCAACTCTATGCTTACAAACAATCTGACGATGGTGAATCAGGAGAATGGCTGAAGTTACCAATGGATACGAACTCTTTGGTAAATTGTCGTCGTATTGCTGTTGAGATGGGGGCTACAATGATCATTCGTCACGAGTGGATTGAAGAAATTAACGGGAAGCTCTACATCAGTGAAACTGGTGAAGATCATTTTAGTTGGAAAGAATCAATTGAAAGAGGCGGAACCGTTCCAAACTACGCTCGAAAAAATTTAGCGGAGTCAGAAACTGAATTTGATGATCCATTTGGACGTGTTGTAGTCTTTGACCCTGAGACTAATAAGATGTCTTCGTATTTAGAAGGTGGATTTTTTTCGGATAGTTCTGGATGTTTTTCCAACCCTGACTGTAATACATCCGTTAACATAGGAGGAAAGGATTATTTGGTTCTAAGTGAGGACATCAATTGGTATGATCGTGGACGAGCGGGAGATGATGCTGAAACGACCAAATCATTCTATAATGAAATTTATTTTTTGGATATGAGTATTCCATCGCCTACCGTCGATGATTTGATGCGCTTTTGTATTGCACCAGTGGGTTCAGAAACAACGGGCGTAATATTTTTGCCAGACGGATCAATGGTTATGAATATACAACATCCAAAAGCAGGTAATGCCGAGCCATTTAATCGTTCGGTCACTGTTTTAGTTGAAGGGTTTTAATGAAGAAGAGATTAAAAATAGGATTTGTGTTAATGGGCTTATTGACAGCGACTATCGCCTGTAATAAACAATCGGATAATTGCTACGAGGAAAAGCCTTCAGCAGCATTTATGTTTGATTATACAGACACGGTGCAGGTTGGACAGGTCTTCATGGTTGATATCAACTACGTTGTCGAAAATTCTTGCGGAAATTTTGGTAAAATAGATGCGCAGAAAATTGAAAACACGTTAGAAGTCAAATTGTTTACTGTTTATGATGGTTGTCAGTGTGATGATGCTTTTGTTGAAAAAAGCGCAACTTATCCGCTGACATTTGAAGAGGAAGGAACCTATGAACTCAAATTGTGGGTAGCAGAAGAGTCTTTCGATGCATACATCATTTACGCTCAGAATTAGTCACATCAGAATTTCTAACAATTTATTGGTGGCAAACGTTTTCCACCTCTTGAATAGTAAGGGCTTAATATCCTTACTTTTGGTCTGTGAGTATATTAAACGTTGACAAATTATCAGCTGGATACGATGGTATAGCAGTTCTAAAGAATTGTTCATTTCAAGTAGACAGAGGAGAGGTGGTTGTGATTCTTGGCGCTAGTGGTGATGGCAAGAGTACATTGATGAAGGCATTAGCCGGTTTGATACCGCAACTTACCGGACAAGTATTTTTCGATGACGAAAAAGTGAAAGACCCAACCGAACAATTGGTTCCAGGTCACCCATTAATCAAATTAATCAATCAAGACTTTCAGTTAGACGACTTTCATACGGTTGAAGAGAATATTCGTTTGCGCTTATTGGCTTATGATTCGGGTTATCAAAAAGATCGCGTACAAACCTTATTGCGTCTAACCAAGCTAACAGCTTATAGGAACGTTAAAGCCACTGAACTTTCGGGTGGACAGAAACAACGCTTGGCGATTGCTAGAGCCCTTGCTGATGAGCCTGAGTTTATTTTATTAGATGAACCCTTTAATCAGCTTGATTTTCAAATGAAACAATCGATTTCAAGACATATTCATTCTTACCTCAAAAAAAACGGTATCGGTGCAATCATGGTAACACATAACGGTTTAGAAGCAATGGAATGGGCGGATCGCATTATCCATCTGTCTAAAGGAAAAATAAAACGAAACGCAAATGCCAGGTCCTTTTATGAGACGCCTAAAACGCTTGAAGAAGCGCGTTTCTTTGGGCCGGTTAACAAGGTTGTTATAAAGGATGAAAAAACGATATATTTCAGACCCGAATCTTTCCGTTTGAGGAAGGATAATCAGTACAAAATTCCGCTTGAAATACTGTTTAAAGAAAGTACTTTATTGGGATGGTATACCGTCTTTGAATTTCAACATCAAACGAGGCGAATTCAATTGTATTCGACGAAAGACTTGTCAACAATTTCGAAAATTTTCGTCAAAAAACTTCCTTTTTCTGATTAATTTATCACCTTTTATCCTTATATTTGACTAATTATTAATCACTTTTAATGTTTTAGGGATGAAAGCTACACTGATTGGGGAGAATTTAAAATTATTGCGAAAACGTAAAAAATTGTCGCAAGAGGAATTGGCGAAAGCCTTGGAATTAACACGATCGTCCTACAGTGGATATGAAAATGGTGTTGCGGAACCTAATCTTGAAAATCTCATAAAGTTTGGTGCTTTTTTCGGAATTTCGTTGGATAAATTGATCAAGACAGACTTGAAAAACTTCTCGGACAATGAGTGGGTGAAGATTGATCGCGGTATTGAAGCGGATATAGAAGGAAAGAATGTGCGTATTATTACCTTGACTGTTGACCAGGATAATAATGATAATATTGAGCTGGTATCTAAGAAGGCAAGAGCAGGATATACAACTGGATTTTCTGATCCAGAATTTATTAGTGTCTTACCTACGTTTAATCTTCCGTTTTTAAAGAAGGACCGAAAATACCGAACTTTTCCAATTAAAGGTGATTCAATGCCGCCGGTTTCGGACGGCAGTTATGTCGTTGCAGAGTATGTTGAGAATTGGAACTCTATTAAAGATGGATTCCCACATATCGTTGTCACTTTAGACGACGGCATCGTTTTTAAGAATGTCTACAAAAGGCTAAATGATAATCAATCTTTTCAGCTATGTTCAACGAATCCTATGTACGAGCCGTATGAGGTTCATGCGAATGATATTGTTGAAGTGTGGAAATTTGTGAATTATATTTCATCCGATATGCCTACGGGGTCTTTTAAGGAAAGTGAATTGACAAAAGCGATTCTTGACTTGCAGACAGAAGTGAAGCATCTTAAGAACGTCTACATTCCAAAATCGTAAGTTTAATAGGATCAAATGTTTTTTTTTAATGAAAGAACTTAGGTCTTCCCCCAAATCGAAAGGAAGCGCCAATAGAGAAAGTGTAGGCGCCAGGAATGGCGAATTCTGCATGGACACCAATGAAATCAGTTGGGAAATAACGTGTACCTCCTACAAATGCCATAATTTCTCTGATGTCAAAAGACTCACCATTTAAAGAAGGATCGCTGGAAGTGTTATGGGTTCGATAGGATAAAAACATCACTTGTCCGCCACAATATACATCAACTTCATCCAAGCTATTTTCATAAATTTCTTTCATATGAATTAAGACCCCTCCATATCCTGCAAAAACGTCAATCGTTTCGGTGAAATTTTCCGTTATAAGCGAGGTTCCCGCCTCAAACGAATAATCATCTACTCTTAACTGATGGTGGTGAAAAGTCCCACCAAAGCCAACGCTTAAACGACGGACCAAGGCGAAATCAGCATGTAATTGAAATCCAGGTGTCCATTTAAAATAAGGATCGAAGTCACGATATTTAAGGACTTGGATTAGCATATGCTATTTCCCGCCGTTATTCGATAAGTCCTTATTGTGAAATTCCTTGGTTAATTGGATATATGCCGAACTATAGTTGTTGTGTGCATCCTTGACGAAAAGTTCTTCGATATTAATATCTTCCTTGTCCTGATTTGAGAATTCAACATAATACCTTTTGATATGACCATTAGGGTCTAAATGCTTCAGGATCCTTTCAGCGTATAAGCCTTCATCTAATGCGATGGCGAGATGTTTTTCAAATAGATTATCTGGAAATACGACTGCAATTCGTCCGTTTTCTGCTAATAAATCGGCACCATACTCATACAAGTCATAGATATTAAGATCATCCGTGTGGCGCGCTTGATTACGTTCAGCATTAGGTGCTTTATAGTCTTGATCGAAATAGGGAGGGTTGGAGATGATAAAATCGTATTTCTCCATACTAGCAAAATCTTGTAAACGAGCTGGAACGCCCATAATACGATCGTGATAAGGTCCGTTTTGAAAATTAGCAAGCGCTTCTTGTATATTCTGAGGTTGCGGCTCGATGGCGGTTATGACTGCGTCTGGATTTTTCTGTGCCATCATCAGCGCGAGAACGCCAGTTCCTGTACCGACGTCTAGAATGTGTTTATATCCATTAGAAACCCATGCACCAAGAATCATGGAGTCAGTGCCCACTTTGTGCGCATTCTGCTCTTGAATGACATTAAAATACTTAAATTGAAAAGGTCGACTCATTCTTCTTCGTCTGCGCCAAGGTACATGTCAATGAGTCCTTCTGGAGATCGAACCAACATTTCTTTTTTCGCGCGATCTAATTTTAGAATAAATTCTTCTTTTTTAGGAAGGAGAATTTCAATTCCGTTGGCTTCAATTGCAATTAAGGGATTATTTGGCAAGTCCAATACATGCAGAACCGTTCCTAATAGTCCGTGCTCCTCATCGATTACTTGGTAGCCTTCAATTTCGTGGAAGTAGAATTCGGTACCTTCTAAATCCGGAAGATCTGAAAGCGGCAAGTACAATCCACATTTTACTAAATTTTTAGCTTGGCGTTCGGTATCGATGTCTAGGAATTTGACCACCGCATGGCCATTGGTGCGAATCGCAATTCGTTCCAAAAAAAAAGGAATCAGTTTTGTGTCGTATTCGACAAAAACTGATTCCAAATTTTCGTATTCATAAGGATCGTCAACATCGAGGTATATCGCCACTTCACCTTTAAAGCTGTGTAGTCGGCTAATACTGCCTAATCGATAACAATCCGTTTTTAGAAACATCTTTTATGCGGTGAAGATTACTCTTCTTCCGGCTTCGCTTCTTCCTCAGCAGCAGG
>Ga0181553_10002165_pt1 | contig 17495 bp, 15 predicted proteins | sample 011ome_17_FD_133753 | JGI IMG/M metagenome (GOLD analysis project Ga0181553, IMG submission 133753) | Coastal salt marsh microbial communities from the Groves Creek Marsh, Skidaway Island, Georgia - 011502XT metaG (megahit assembly) | ecosystem: Environmental > Aquatic > Marine > Intertidal...
CATATGGCGGCGCTGAAATTTGCCGATAGCCTGTCGCGGCTGGGCACTGAATCTGCTTTTGTTGTCTTGGCGCGCGCGCAGGCATTGGCCGCCGAGGGGCGTGACATTCTCAACCTTGGCATTGGCCAGCCCGATTTTCGCACCCCCGATCATATTGTCGAGGCGGGCATAAAAGCGCTGCGCGATGGCCATCACGGCTATACCCCCGCCAATGGCCTGCCCCGCCTGCGCGAGGCGGTGGCCGCTGACCTGCATCGCCGCCATGGCGCCGAGGTGAACCCCGATAACGTGGTGGTGGTGCCGGGGGGTAAGCCCACCATGTTTTTTGCGGTCATGATGTTTGGCCAGCCGGGCGCTGAAATCATGTATCCCAACCCCGGCTTCCCGATTTACGAGTCGGTCATCCGCTATTCCGGGGCAACCCCGGTGCCGATTGCGCTGAAGGAAGAAAACGGGTTTGCCTTTTCCGCCGAAGATGTGCTGGCCCAAATTACCCCGAAAACGACGTTGATCATTATCAACAGCCCCGCCAACCCAACGGGCGGCGTGACCCCGAAAGAAGAGATCGACAAGCTGGTGGCAGGGCTGCAGGCACATCCACATGTGGCACTGATGTCTGACGAGATTTATTCCAACATGCTTTATGACGGGCGCCAGCATGTCTCGCTGCTGCAATATCCCGAAATTCGCGATCGTTTGATCATGCTGGATGGCTGGTCGAAAACCTACGCGATGACAGGCTGGCGGCTGGGGTATGCCGTATGGCCCGACAGCGCTGTGGCCCATGTCACGCGGCTGTGCATCAATGATCATTCCTGCGTGAACGCTGCGACCCAATTTGCAGGCATCGCCGCGCTGGAAGGCCCACAAGATGCGGTGCGCGATATGGTGGCGCAATTTGACGCCCGCCGCCGGGTGATTGTGCGCGAACTTAACAGCCTGCCTGGCATCAGCTGCACGGATTCGGGCGGTGCGTTTTATGCATTTCCAAACATCACGGGCACCGGGCTTAGCGCCGCGGCGGCGCAGGATTTGTTCTTGGACAAGGCCGGGGTTGCCACCGTGGCAGGCACCAGCTTTGGCCGCTATGGCGAAGGCTATGTGCGCTTTTCCTACGCCAATTCCACGGAAAATATCATCGAGGCGATGGGCCGTATTCGGGCTGTGTTGTCGTGATTGCAAAGCCGCTTTTCCTGCGGCGCATTGCGCCCTAGGGTGGGTGCAAACGGAAAGGGAGCTTGGGTATGCGAAACGGTGGGCAGCTATTGGTAGAATGCCTTGTGGCGCTGGGCGCGACCCGCGCCTTTGGCGTGCCGGGCGAAAGCTATTTGGCGGTGCTGGATGCGCTATACGACACCCAAGGCCAGCTTGATTACGTGCTATGCCGCAACGAAGGCGGCGCGGCCTTCATGGCGGCAGCCCATGGCAAGCTGACCGGCCAGCCCGGCATTTGCATGGTGACGCGTGGGCCTGGGGCCACCAATGCCTCGATCGGGGTGCATACGGCGATGCAAGATAGCGCCCCGATGATTTTGCTGGTGGGGCAGGTGGGCACCCAGATGAAGGGGCGCGAAGCCTTTCAAGAGCTGGATTACAAAGCCGTTTTTGGCACCATGGTCAAATGGGCCGTGGAAATTGACGATGTCGTGCGCATACCCGAAATCATTTCGCGGGCATGGAAAACCGCCACCACAGGCCGCCCCGGCCCGGTGGTTGTGGCCCTGCCCGAAGACATGCTGACCAGCGCCACCGATATGGCGCCTTTGCAGGGCGGCTTTCCCATGGCCGAACCGGCCCCCGATGCCGGCGCTATGGCGCAGATGCATGCGCTGTTGGGCGCAGCAAAGCGCCCGCTGATTTTATACGGCGGGTGCAATTGGCAGGCGGATGGCATGGCGGCGCTGCAGGCCTTTGCCGAGGCGGCCGATATTCCTGTGGTGTCGGTTTTTCGCTATCAAGATCAGTTCGATAACCACTCGGCCTGTTTTTGTGGCGAGGCGGGCGTGGGCATGACCGCCTCGGTGCGGCAGCTGCTGGATCAGGCCGATGTGATCTTGGCTGTGAACAACCGGTTTGGCGAAAATTCAACCGATGGCTACACGCTGTTTAGCCACCCCCACCCGCGCCAAAAGATTATTCATGTGCACGGTTCGGATGCCGAGATTGGCAAGGTCTATCCACCGGTTTTGGGTATTCATGCCGGGCCAAATGCATTTGCCCATGCGCTGGGCGGCTTGGCGCCTTTGGCAGGCCCTTGGGCCCAGTGGCGCCACGCCGGCCGCGAGGCGTTTTTGCAGGGGCTAGAGCTGCCTGCGCTGCCTTCGCCGGTCGATATGGGGCAGGTCAGCGCCTATCTGCGCAAGGTTCTGCCCGAGGATGTGATTGTGACCAATGGCGCGGGCAATTTCACGGTTTGGCCGAATAAATTTATTCTTTATGGGCCGAAAGCACGGCTCTTGGCGCCGCAATGTGGCGCGATGGGCTACGGCGTGCCTGCCGCCATTGCGGCCAAGCTGGCCCACCCCGAGCGGCTGGTTTTGTGTTTCGCGGGCGATGGTGATTTTCAGATGAACTGCACCGAATTGGCCACCGCGGCGCAGGCGGGCGCACAGCCGATCATTTTGATTTTGAACAATGGCATCTATGGCACCATCCGCGCTCACCAAGAACGCCACTACCCCACGCGCGTGTCGGGCACCACCATGGCCAACCCCGATTTCGCGGCACTGGCCCGCGCCTATGGGTTTCACGGCGAGAGGGTCGAGCGCACCGAGGATTTTGCCGCCGCCTTTGCACGGGCCACGGCCTCGGGCACGGGCGCGGTGCTGGATTTGGTGATCTCGCCCGAGGCGCTGACGCCACGGGTGACGCTGAGCCAGATGCGCGACACCGCGCTGGCGGCCCAGCGCGGCTAAGCCAAGTGGTGGCTGGCGGGCCTAGTTTGCCTGCCAGCGCCCTTCGAAATCTTCTGGCACAAGCAAGATATCGCGGCCCAGCTCGTCTATGCGGCGGCGCCCGCACAGCGCCATCGTGATATCCATTTCCTTATGGATTACTTCCAGCGCCTTGGTCACGCCGGCCTGCCCCATAGCGCCCAAGCCATAGACAAAGGCACGCCCGATGTAGGTGCCCTTTGCCCCCATCGCGACGGCTTTCAGCACATCTTGGCCCGAGCGGATGCCGCTATCAAGGTGCACTTCGGTTTGGTCGCCCACGGCATCTAAAATGCTGGGCAAGGCCCGGATCGAGCTAAGCGCGCCATCCAGTTGCCGCCCGCCATGGTTGGATACGATCACGGCATCAGCGCCCACCTGCATGGCCATTTTGGCGTCTTCAGCATCCAAAATGCCCTTCAAAATAACCTTGCCGCCCCATTCTTGTTTGATCTTGGCAATCTTGTCCCAGTCCAACGTGGGGTCAAATTGTTCGGCCGTCCATGCGGCCAGATTGGCGGTATCGCTGACGCCTTGCACATGGCCGACGATATTGCCGAAATGGCGCCGTTTGGCGCCCAGCATGCCAAGGCCCCATTGCCATTTTGTGGCCAAGTTCACCATATTCGCCAGCGTTGGTTTGGGCGGCGCCGACAGGCCATTTTTCAGGTCTTTGTGGCGCTGGCCCAAAATCTGCAGATCCAGCGTTATAACCAAGGCCGAGCAATTGGCGTCTTTGGCGCGTTGGATCAGGCTGCTGACAAACCCTTGGTCTTTCATGGTGTAAAGCTGAAACCAGAACGGGTGGCGCGTGGCTTCGTCCACGTCCTCGATCGAGTTGATCGACATGGTGGACAAGGTGAATGGCACGCCAAATTCCTTGGCGGCGCGTGCCGCTTTGATTTCGCCATCGGCGCATTGCATGCCGGTCAGGCCCACGGGCGCCAGCGCCACGGGCATGGCCACATCTTGGCCGATCATCTGCGTCTTGGTCGAGCGCCCCGACATATCAACCGCCACGCGCTGACGCAGGCGGATTTTGTCGAAATCGCTGGTGTTTTCGCGAAAGGTCTGTTCGGTCCAGCTGCCAGATTCGCAATAGTCGTAAAACATCTTAGGCGCGCGGCGGCGGTGCAGTTGCTTTAGATCGTCGATGCAGGTGATTACGGTCATGGCGGGGCTTTCGTGCTGGTTTGGTAAAAAAAGCTTACCGATCAGGGCGGGTGGTTTCAATCTGCAATTCGTTTCTGTGCCAAAGGGCGGCATGCGCGCGCTTTGGCGTTGCGCTTTGTGCCAAGGGGCATAATGTGCCGGCAAGAAAGGCAGGCCGATGTATTTCGATGATTTCACCCCCGGTTTTACGTATGAAACCGAAGCTGCAAGCTTAAGCGAGACAGAGATCATAGAGTTTGCAAAGCTTTACGATCCACAACCCTTTCATATCGATCCGGTGGCCGCCGCCGCCTCGACCTATGGCGGCATCATCGCCAGCGGTTTTCAAACCATGTTGCTGGCGTTTCGCCTTAGCTTGCAAGCGGGCATCTGGAACGAGGCTTCGATGGGCTCGCCCGGTATGCGCGACGTGGCGTGGACAAAGCCGGTGCGCCCGGGCGACCGGCTGCATGTGCGCGCCGAAGTTACCAGCATGCGCGCCTCGAAAACCCGGCCCGACCGGGGGATGGTGGAATTTGCCTATGCGGTGATCAATCAAGAGGGCGACACAGTGATGCGGTACGAGGCCACGCATATTTTGAAAAGACACGCGTGATATGAGCATTATTGCACTGGGGCTGTTGGCCAGCCTTGCCGCGGGCCTGATGACCGCTTTTGGCGCGTTGCCGGTGCTTTTTGGCAAACATATTTCGCGCCGGGGCAGCGATATGATGCTGGGCTTTGCCGCGGGCGTGATGATTTCTGCCAGTTTCTTCTCGTTGATCCTGCCCGGCATCGAGGCGGGCCAAGAGGTATATGGCAGTGTCACGGCTGCGGCCTTTGCCGCGGGGTTTGGCATTGTCTTGGGGGCCGCATTGGTGGCTTGGCTGAATGCCACCTTGCCGCATGAACATTTCATCGTTGGCCCCGAAGGCGCCGACCCGGGCGCTTTGCCAAAGATTTGGCTGTTTGTCATTGCCATCACCATCCACAATTTCCCCGAAGGCATGGCCGTTGGCATTGGGTTTGGCGGCGGTGATGTGACAAATGGCATTGCGCTGGCCACGGGAATTGGGCTGCAAAACGCCCCAGAGGGGCTGGCTGTGGCGGTGGCGCTGCGCGGGCAGGGCTATTCGGCGGGGCGCGCCTTTTGGATTGCCACGCTGACTGGCTTGGTTGAACCTGTGGGTGGGCTGCTTGGCGTGTCTTTGGTGCATGTCTCGGTTTATGTGCTGCCCATCGGGCTGACATTCGCCGCCGGTGCCATGATGTATATCATCAGCCACGAGATCATTCCCGAAACGCACCGTCATGGCCACCAGAACCGTGCCACAACGGGGCTGATATTTGGCCTTGTGCTGATGCTGCTTCTTGATGTGATCCTTGCGTAAACACGCCATTGCCAGTATGCGGGGCGCGACTTTCATAAAGGAGTGCGCATCATGGCGTGGAAGGTATTCATCGATGGCGAGGCGGGAACCACGGGTCTGCAGATCCGCGAGCGTCTGATCGCGCGCGATGATATCACGTTGGTGCAGCTGGACCCAGAGCGCCGAAAAGAGGCCAGCGCCCGCGCCGAGGCCTTTGCTGCGGCAGATGTGGCGATTTTGTGCCTGCCCGATGATGCCGCCCGCGAGGCAGTGGCGCTGGCCGCACCCCATGGCACGCGGATGATCGACGCCTCTACCGCCCATCGGGTCAACCCCGACTGGGTATATGGCTTTGCCGAATTGGCCGCAGGCCAGCGTGCCGCCATCGCGCGTGCACAATTTGTGTCAAACCCGGGGTGCTATTCCACTGGTGCCATTGCGCTGTTGGCGCCCTTGGTTGCGGGGGGGCTGGTGGCCCCCGATGCCGCGCTGACGATCAATGCGGTGTCGGGCTATACCGGCGGTGGTAAGGCATTGATTGGCGAATACGAGGCCGGCACCGCCCCGGATTATTTTGTCTATGGCTTGGATCATACGCACAAACATATCCCCGAAATCATGCGCGCCTCGGCGCTGCGGCGGCGGCCAATTTTCGTGCCCTCTGTGGGGCGGTATGCCCAAGGCATGATTGTGCAAATTCCACTGCTGTTGCAGCCCGGTCAAACCCCGGCCGATTTCAACGATTGCCTGCAGCGCCATTATCAGGGCCAGCGGTTTGTGCAGGTGGTGGCGCCCGAAAATATTGGCCCACGGGTAGACCCGCAGCGCCTGAACAACACCAACCGTATGGAGCTGGCGGTTTTTGGTGGCCCCGAACAAGACCGCGTGGTGCTGTTGGCCACGCTGGATAACTTGGGCAAAGGGGCATCGGGGGCTGCTGTGCAGAACCTCAACATCATGCTTGGCACCGACGAGGGCGCGGGGCTGGTTGGCTAAACCGCCGCCGAGATGGCACAAAAAAGGCGGGCCGCGGTGCCCGCCTTTTTGCATTTCAGGCAAAAGCTTAGGCGCGATGGGCGCCATCGGCCAGCGATTTCACATAGGCCAGCACGTCGGCCACGGGTTTGCCGCTGGCAATCTCTGCCACAATGGCCGAGCCCACAACGCAGCCATCGGCCACGCTGGCGATGGCCTGCGCGGTTTCGGGTGACTTGATGCCAAAACCCACGATGACCGGCAGGTTGGTTTGCGATTTGATCCGTGCCACTTCGGGCGCCACATCGGCGGCCTGTGCTTCGGCGGCGCCGGTGATGCCCGTGATCGACACGTAATACACAAAGCCCGATGTGTTTTGCAGCACCTTTGGCAGGCGCTTGTTATCGGTCGTGGGGGTGGCAAGGCGGATGAAGTTGATACCAGCCGCAGCTGCGGGCAGGCACAATTCGGTATCTTCTTCGGGCGGCAGATCGACCACGATCAGCCCGTCGATACCAGCCGCGACGGCATCGCGCAGAAATGTGTCAACGCCGCGCGAATAAATCGGGTTGTAATAGCCCATCATCACGATCGGTGTTGTGGTATCGGTCTCGCGAAACGCGCGGGCCATATCCAGCGTCATTTGCAGGGTTTGGCCGGCCTCTAGCGCCCGTTGGCCTGCCAGCTGGATGGTGGGGCCATCGGCCATGGGGTCGGTAAAGGGCATACCCAGTTCGATGATATCCACACCGGCGGCGGGCAGGCCCTTCATCACCTCAAGCGAGGTGGCATAATCAGGATCGCCCCCCATGATATAGGATACGAATGCTTTTTTGCCTTCGGCTTGTAAGGCTTGAAATTTGGCGTCGATGCGGCTCATGGGCACTCCTCCGATAGGCGTTGGCCCCGTTTGCCGTGTGCGGGCGGGAAAATCAATGCCCTCTGGGCGCTATCTGCGCCCACGCCATGCTTGCACCCTGTGGCGCGGCGCACTAGAAGCGCGCAGATCATGGCAACAGGAGGCCGGCATGGGTTTCAAAATGGGGATCGTGGGCTTGCCGAATGTCGGCAAATCGACGCTGTTTAACGCGCTCACCAAAACCGCAGCGGCGCAGGCGGCGAATTTTCCCTTCTGCACCATCGAGCCGAATGTCGGCGAGGTGAACGTGCCCGATGCGCGGCTGGACACGCTGGCCGCAATCGCCGGGTCACGCCAGATTATCCCAACGCGCATGACCTTTGTCGATATTGCCGGGCTTGTGAAGGGCGCCAGCAAGGGCGAGGGGCTGGGCAACCAGTTCTTGGCAAACATCCGCGAGGTCGATGCCATTGCCCATGTGCTGCGCTGTTTCGAGGATGGCGATATCACCCATGTCGAGGGCCGGATCGACCCGGTGGCCGATGCTGATACGATTGAAACCGAATTGATGCTGGCCGATCTGGAATCGATCGAAAAACGCCGCGCCAATTTGGTGCGCAAGCTAAAAAGCAACGACAAAGAGGCGGCCACCCAAGATCGGTTGCTGGCCGCAGCCCAAGAGGCGCTGGAAAACGGCAGGCCCGCGCGCACTGTCGAGGTGGCTGACGACGATCTGAAAATGTGGAAGATGCTGCAGCTGTTGACCACAAAGCCGGTGCTTTACGTCTGCAATGTGGCCGAATCTGATGCCGAGGCAGGCAATGCGCATTCCGCTGCCGTGGCCGCCATGGCACAGGCCCAAGGCAACAGCCATGTGGTTATCTCGGCCCGGATCGAGGAAGAAATCAGCCAGTTGGACGACGAAGAAGCGCAGATGTTTCTGGGCGAGATGGGGCTCAGCGAGCCGGGGCTAGACCGGCTTATTCGTGCCGGCTATGCGCTGTTGCATCTGGAAACCTATTTCACCGTCGGCCCGAAAGAGGCCCGTGCCTGGACCATCCGCCAAGGCACCAGCGCGCCGCAGGCGGCGGGTGTGATCCATGGTGATTTTGAAAAAGGCTTCATTCGCGCCGAAACCATCGCCTATGACGATTACATCACCTGCCAGGGCGAGGCGGGCGCGCGTGATGCGGGCAAGCTGCGCGCCGAAGGCAAAAGCTATATCGTCAAGGATGGCGATGTGATGCATTTCCTGTTCAACACCTAAGGCCTATCTAAGGCCCAACGCCCATCGGGGTGGCCAGTTTGGCCGCCTCTTTGAACAGGCTTTGTAAAACTGGTGTTTGTGGGTCTTGATACAGGGCGATCAGCCCCACCGTCGGGGCGTTGCTGGCGCCGTGAATAGGCACCACAGACAGCCCATGCCCGCGGCCCAAAAATTCTGCATGGTCTATGGGCAGCACCGTGGCCTGCCCGCCATTCAACACCGCGGCAGCCAGCACGATGGTGGACGAGCTTTCAATACGGCTTTTGGGGCTGATCCCGGCCTGCATGAAATTGCGGTTGATGATACGCCGGTTTTGCATATCAGGCGTCAGCAACGACAGCTGCACATCGGCCAAATCCGCCCATGTCAGGGTTTTTGCATGGGCCAAGGGGTGATCGGCGCGGCACACCAAGGCGTAGTTTTCGCTGTAAAGGGGGGTGGTGCTGACCCGGCCCAGCGGCTCGTTGTCCAGATAGGTAATGCCTGCGTCTACATCTAGATTTTCCAGCAGGCCCAGAATTTCCACCGAGGATCGCGACAGCACGGAAAAAGACACCTCAGGGTGGGCTTGGGCAAATTGCGCGGTCAGCTTTGCTGCCTGTGTCAGGGCGGTGGGAATCACCGCCAGCCGCAAATGCCCCGACAGGCCCACACGGGCGGCGCGCATGTCATCGCGCAGGCGGCGCGTGTCGCCCACGATCTGGCGCGCCCAAACCAAGGCGCGCTGCCCTTCGGGGGTTAACCCGCCATACCGCGAGCCGCGCCGCACCAGCTGCACGCCCAGCTGTTCTTCCAAGTTGCGTATGCCGCTGGACAGGGTGGGCTGGGTGATGCCCAGCGTTTCGGCGGCCCGGCCAAAATGGTGCTCTTTTGCCAAGGCCAGCAGCATTTCCAGTTTGCCAATCATCACAAATCCCTATCGCTTTTGTCAAAAACGATAGGGATTTTCACTTGGCTTGCCAAGCTTAGGCCGCGTTGGCCCATTCGCCTTTGCGAAATACTGGCACGCGGCTGCCATCGGGCAGGATGCCGTCGATATCGGTATCGGCACCGCCGATCATCCAATCAACGTGGATCATGCTGCTGTTGCCACCCTGTGCGGCGATCTGGTCGCCCGATAGCTGCGCGCCGTTTTCAAAACATTTCGAATAGCATTGCCCCAGCGCGATGTGGCAGGCGGCGTTTTCGTCAAATAGCGTGTTCAAAAACAGCAGCCCCGATTGCGAGATGGGCGAGGAATGCGGCACCAAGGCCACTTCGCCCAAGCGGCGGGCGCCGGCATCGGTATCTAGCAGTTTTTGCAGCACGCTTTCGCCCCGCGCGGCGCGGGCGCTGGTGATCTGGCCGCCGGTGAAACGCACCTCGATCTGGTCGATCAAGCTGCCTTGGTGCGACAGCGGTTTGGTCGAGCGGACATACCCCTCGACCCGCGCTGCATGGGGGGTGGTAAACACCTCTTCGGTGGGGATGTTCGGGTTGCAGGTGATGCCGTTATTGGCGGTCGAGGCGCCGCCGTGCCATTCGTGCCCATCGGCCAGCCCGACCGTTAGATCTGTGCCATCCGAGCGGAAATGCAGCGCCGAAAACCGCTGGCCGTTCAGCCAACGGGTGCGCTGACGCAGCGCATCGTTATGGGCCGCCCATGCCGCAACGGGGTCGTCCACTGTGACGCGTGAGGCGGCAAAGATGGCATCGGCCAGCCGCTGGGTGGCCTCGGCTTGGGGCAGGTCGGGGAACATGCGGCTGGCCCAGGCGGTGCTGGGGTAGGATAGGATATTCCAATTGATGTCGAAATTGGCGATCTTTTCCAAAGCGGGCTTATAGGCAATGGCGTTGGCCTTGCTGGCGCGGGCCACTTTTTCGGGGTCTTGTTCGGACAAAAGCATGGGGTCATCGCCCACAATCGCCAGCCGTGCGGCCCCGCCCGCATAGGCCTGCGCCATGCCTTGATAAAGCCAATCCGCCGCGCAATCGAATGTCGCGTCTTGGCCATGTTGAAACCGCGCCAATGTGATCGCTGGATCGCTGAAAATGGGGGTCACTACCCCCGCCCCGGCGGCATAGGCCGCAGCAGTGATGCGGCGCACCAGCGGCAGGGCCTCGATTGGGGCGGTCAGCACCAGGTCTTGGCCCGGCTGCAGGTTCAGCCCTGTGTGCACCGCCACTTGGGCAAGGCGGTCAAGGTAACGGTCGCTTTGCGCGGCTTGGGTCATGGCGTGCTCCTGCTTTGGTTTGACCCATGGTTAGTGCGTGGTGTGGGCCGCTGCAATGGGGTGGCGCCGCGCTGGCCTAGCTGCGTGGGCGGCGGGGGCGGCCCAGATGTGGCTGCAGCCCGCCAAGCATGCGCAGACAATGGTCCATTTGATCGATGGCGATGAATTCATCGGGTTTATGCGCCTCGCGGATCGAGCCGGGGCCGCACACAACCACATCCATGCCCATGTTTTGAAACAATCCCGCCTCAGTACCAAAGGCCACAACATCGGCCCCATTGGCGCCGGTCAGCGCGGAAACGATATCGCGCGCTTCGTTTTCCAGCGTGGGTTCCAGCCCGGCCACCTCGCCCATGGTTTCGGTTTCGATGCTGGCCTCGGGCCAAACTTTTTGCATGGCAGGCAACAGCTGGGTTTGCACATATTCGGCCATGGCGCGGCGCACAAAGGGGCCATCGGCCTCTTGCACGGGGCGCATTTCCCAGATCACCTCGGCAAAGCTGGGGATCACATTATGGGCGGTGCCCCCATTCAGCCCGCCGGTGTTGATGGTGGTCCATGGTGGCGAAAAGCGGCTGGTTTCAGGGGCGCGTGGTTTGAGCGCCTCGCGCAGCTCCATCAGGCGGGCCACATAGCGCACCGCGTATTCCACCGCGTTGACGCCCAGATCGGGTTCCGATCCATGGCCGGCTGCGCCATGAAAGCGGGTTGTATATTCGCAGCAGCCCTTGTGCCCCTCGATCACGCGCATTTCGGTGGGCTCGCCAATAATGGCCATGCCCGGTTTCAGCCCCCGGTCTTGCAGGGCTGCCACCAGTGCTTGTGCCCCGATGCAGCCCACTTCTTCGTCATGGGTAAAGGCGAAATGAATGGGGCGATGGGTGGCTGCGCGGCCCAAGTCTGGCGCCATGGCAAGGCAGGCGGCGATAAAGCCTTTCATATCGCAGGTGCCCCGGCCATAAAGGCGGCCATCGCGCTGGTGCAATTCGAACGGGTCGCTGGCCCAGTTTTGGCCCTCGACGGGCACCACATCGGTATGGCCAGATAACACGATGCCGCCTTCGATATCGGGACCGATTGTGGCGAATAAATTGGCTTTGGTGCCGGTCGTGTCGTGAAACACGTCTACCCGCGCGCCAGCCTGTTGAAGCTGGGCTGCAACCCAGTCGATCAGCGCCAGATTGCTATCGGTCGAGATCGTTGGAAAGGCCACCAATTGGCGCAATATATCGATGCTGGTGTCTAGCTTTGTCATCTTGTGCCCTTTCCGCGTGTTGCATTTTTGTGCCCTATTTGTGCCCGCCCCGGCATGTCAAGGACCGACGGTTGAGCGCTGGGAAAAGACCATCGCGCGGGGGCAGAGCGGGGGCTGGCCGACGCAGCGTCATTTGTTCAAAACAACCCCGAAAGATGCGGAAATTTCTGGACGTGCGGCGCAATAGCGCCCTAACTGTTAGGGCGAACATGGAGGGTATCATGCTGGACGCACCGCAGGATAAACGGCTGTCTTTTGAATTGGGCGACAGGCTGACTGCCGAGGACGGTTGGGTTTACATGACGGGGATGCAGGCGCTGGTGCGTCTGCCTATCCAACAGCGCAAACGCGATGCCGCGCAGGGGCTGAACACGGGCGGCTATATCTCGGGTTATCGCGGCTCGCCCATCGGGCGCTACGATATGGAGCTGTGGCAATCTGAAAAAGAGCTGCGCGCGCACAACATCTATTTCCAGCCCGGCGTGAACGAGGATTTGGCCGCCACCGCCACATGGGGCAGCCAGATGGTGGGGCTGTTTCCCGGCGCCACCGTCGAGGGGGTGTTTTCGATCTGGTATGGCAAGGCCCCGGGCATGGACCGTTCGATGGACCCGCTGCGCCACGCCAATTTTGCCGGAACCAACGAAAAGGGCGGCACTTTGCTGCTGGTGGGCGATGATCATGGCGCCAAGTCCAGCACGGTTGCGTGCTATTCTGATTTCAACTTTGTCTCTGCGGGCATTCCCCTGTTTGCCCCTGCCAACGCCCAAGAGGTGCTGGATTATGGCTTGCATGGCATCGCGCTAAGCCGGCATTCGGGCTGCCTGAGCGGGATGAAGCTGGTGACCGATGTTGTCGAAGGTGGCGGTAGCGTGCGCGTCTCGCCCGATCATCCGAAAATCACCATGCCCGCGAAAGAACGCCATTACGGCATTGCGCCCTTTATGGCCGTCATGGAGCAAGAGCGCCAACTATATGATATCCGCATTCGCATGGCGCTGGAATATATTCGCGCCAATGACGTGAACCGCCTGTCTGGCGCCAAGGATGCCCGCATTGGCGTGGTGGCGGCAGGGAAGGCTTGGCAGGATTTGAACCAAGCGCTGGGCGGTATGGGGTTTGACGGCAAAACCTTGGGCGGCGAGCCTGTGCGCCTGCTGAAAGTGGGCGTTGTTTGGCCGCTTGATGATGCCATCGTGAAAGAGTTTGCCAAGGGGCTTGAGACGATCATTGTGGTCGAAGAAAAGCGCCCGCTGCTGGAAGATCAAATTCGGGCGCATCTATACGGCACACCCGATGCCCCCCGGATTGTGGGCAAAACATTCGATGGCCATGTCTATGCCGCCAATCGTGGCGAATTGGCCTTTCCCAATATTGGCGAAATCGATCCCAATATGATTGCGGGTGTTCTGGGCCGTATGGTCAAAGAGCAAAACCCAGCCGCCACGATCGCGCTGCCCAACCAGCCCACGGGCGCCGCTATTTTGGGCGGCGGTGCGTTGCGTATGCCGTCGTTCTGTGCGGGGTGCCCGCATGGCCGCTCGACCCACGTGCCCGATGGCAGCCGCGCCTTGGCGGGGATTGGCTGCCACACGATGGCGGTGTTCCGCGACCCGGCCAAAACCAACTCGATCACCCAGATGGGCGGCGAGGGGGCAGCGTGGCTGGGGCAGTTTCCGTTTACCGATGAAAAGCACGTTTTTGCCAATATGGGCGATGGCACATATTTCCATTCGGGCATGATGGCCATCCGGGCCGCCGTATCTGCCAAGGCCAATATTACCTATAAACTGCTGCATAACGGCTTTGTCTCGATGACGGGGGGCCAGCCCGTAGATGGCGAGATTGACCCGCTCACGATGATCGACCAGATCCGCGCCGAAGGTGTGGGCGCCATCGCGCTGGTCACAGATGAAACCGAGAAATTCGAGGGCAAAGCCCTGCCCGAGGGTGTCAGCCTGCATCCGCGCACCGACCTTGATTTGGTACAGCGGCAAATGCGCGACCGCCCGGGCGTTACCGCCATTATCTATGATCAGCCCTGCGCCACCGAGCGGCGCCGCTTGCGCAAGCGTGGGAAATGGGTAGACCCGGATAAACGGGTTTTCATCAACCCCGATGTCTGCGAAGGCTGTGGCGATTGTTCCACCGTGTCGGGCTGCATGGCGATCGAGCCATTGGAAACCGAATTTGGGCGCAAGCGGAAGATCAACCAATCCTCGTGCAACAAAGATTTCAGCTGCGTCGAGGGGTTTTGCCCCAGTTTCGTGACCGTGGCGGGTGTGCAGGTGCGCAAACCCGAAGTGGCCGAGGTGACGATTGACGCCAGCGCATTGCCAATGCCCGAATTGCCCGATGTTGGCGCCTCGTTTGCGGTGCTGGTCTCGGGCATCGGCGGGGCCGGGGTTGTGACGGTGGGCCAAACCTTGGCGGTGGCGGCCCATGCCGATGGGTGGTTCAGCTCGAACCTTGATATCACGGGGTTGGCGCAAAAATATGGGGCGGTGCATTCGCATATCAAAATTGCGCGCACCCCTGATGACATGACCGCCACGCGCATCGCCACCGGCGAGGCGGCGGCGCTGATTGGCTGCGATCTGGTGGTGGCGGCTGGTGATGAAACCATCGGCAAGCTTGATCTGGACCGCGCTGTTGCGATCAGCGACACCACCGTGGTGCCCACCTCGGAATTTGCGCGCAACCCTGATTGGCAGCTAAATGGCGACGAACAACTGGCCCGACTGACCCGGGTATTGGGCGACCGCGCCCGTGGCATTGATGCACAGGGGCTGGCGGCCAAGCTGCTGGGCGATTCTGTTTATGCCAATATGTTGTTGGTTGGGGCCGCGTGGCAGCAGGGCGGCTTGCCGCTGTCGCTAGAAGCCATTCAGCGGGCGATCGAATTGAACGGTGTGAAAGTGGCGCAAAACCGGCGTGCCTTTGATTTGGGGCGTTTGGCCTATGCCACCCCCGAGGCCGTGGCGGCCATGCTGCGGGGCACCGAGGCGCCGGTATTGTTGTCTGCGCGCCGGCCCAAAACGCTGGACGAGATGCTGGAACGCCGCTTGCCCGAATTGCGCGAAATCGGCGGGGCTGGTCTGCAGGCACGTTACCGCGACAAAGTGCAGGCTGTGGCCAATGCGGCCCAAGCGGCGGGGCTGGATGATACGTTGGCGCGCGCTGTGGCACAGTATTATTACAAGCTGCTGGCGGTGAAAGACGAATGGGAAGTGGCCCGGCTGTACAGCAAGCCCAGCTTCAAGGCCGCGCTGGCCGAAGCGTTCGAGGGAACGCCGAACCTGACGTTCCATTTTGGGGCTTGGCCGTTTGGCGGCATAGATGCGCGCACTGGCAAGGCTGTGAAAGGCCCGGTGAACGGCAAAATGGCCATGCGCTTTTTCCGCGTCATGAATGGCTTGCGGTTCTTGCGTGGCACGGTGTTTGACCCGTTCCGCAACACCGACGAGGTGAAATTGGCCACCCAACTATTGGCCGAGTACGAGGCCGATCTGGCCTTGGTGGTGGCGCTGTTGGGCAAAGGCCAGCCCAGCCCCGCCCAGCGCGAAGCCGCCGAGGCGTTGCTGGCATTGCCCGAGCATATTCGCGGCTATGGCCATGTGCGCGAGCGCCACGCGCGCGAGGTGGCCCCCAAGCGCGAGAAGCTGCGCGCAGCCCTGCGTGCCCATGACGCCGCCGCCGCCTGAATGGGCGGCGGTATCGGACCTGCGCATCGCCACTTGAATTTCACGGGCGCGGCGCGTATGTGGGCGACTGATCCTGACGAAGGAAACAGATAATGGCCAAAACCAATCCGCTGCAATTTGTGCAGCAAACCCGTTCCGAGATGGCCAAGGTTGTTTGGCCCACCCGCCGCGAGGTGATGTTGACCACGGTGATGGTTTTCATCATGGCGGCGTTGACGGCCATCTTCTTTGGCTTGGTTGACCTGGGCATCCGCGCCGGGCTGCAGGCACTGTTGTCGGCGGTAAGCTAAGCCGGCGCCGCTTGGGCGGCGGCAAAAATGTGCCGTTGCTCTTGATATTGCGGGCCAATCTTTGTAACAGGCAGGCCTGATCTAAACGTGGCGTGTGGCGATTCGTGTTGCACGCCGATTTTTTGTTTCAGGGGCGAGGGGCGTAAGCCGCTTTATCCTAAAGAATTTTTGGCCCACGGGCCGAACCGGCAAGGACTGAGGTCGATATGGCGAAGCGTTGGTATTCGGTAAGCGTTCTCTCGAATTTCGAGAAGAAAGTTGCCGAGCAAATCAGAACGGCTGTCGCTGAAAACGGCCTGGAGGCCGAGATCGAAGAAGTATTGGTGCCCACCGAAGAGGTGATCGAGATCCGCCGCGGCAAAAAGGTTTCGACCGAGCGCCGCTTTATGCCCGGCTATGTGCTGGTGCGCATGGAAATGTCGGATCGTGGGTATCATTTGGTCAACTCGATCAACCGCGTGACGGGTTTCTTGGGGCCACAGGGCCGCCCGATGCCCATGCGCGATGCCGAGGTTCAGGCCATCCTGGGCCGTGTGGCCGAGGGCGAAGAGCAGCCGCGCACCTTGATCCGTTTCGAGGTGGGCGAGAAGGTTAAGGTAAACGACGGCCCGTTCGAAGATTTCGACGGTATGATCGAAGAGGTCGACGAAGACAGCCAGCGCCTGAAGGTGTCGGTGTCTATCTTTGGCCGCGAAACCCCGGTCGAGCTGGAATTTACGCAAGTTACCAAACAAGGGTAACGCAACGGTTTCCCTGAATTCAGGGATTTACATGTGGGAGGCCCGGTGATCGCGATCACCAAACCGCACCACGGCAACGCAATGCCGCCCAACGCGTTGGGGGGCAGTTGGAAAAAGGAGAGGCCAAATGGCCAAGAAACTGATCGGCACGCTGAAGCTGCAAGTGAAAGCGGGCCAGGCGAACCCTTCGCCGCCCGTCGGTCCTGCGCTGGGTCAGCGCGGTATCAACATCACGGAATTCTGAAAGGCGTTCAACGCCAAGACGGCAGATATGGAGCCGGGCGCACCTTGCCCGACCGTGATCTCTTACTATCAGGACAAATCGTTCACGATGGAGATCAAGACGCCGCCGGCATCGTATTACCTGAAAAAAGCGGCCAAGCTGCAGTCTGGGTCGAAAACCCCGGGCCGTGCGACCGCAGGCAGCGTGACCGTCGCCCAGGTGCGTGAAATCGCCGAAGCAAAGATGAAAGATCTGAACGCCAATTCCGTAGAAGCGGCGATGCAGATCATCCTGGGCTCTGCCCGTTCTATGGGCGTCGAGGTGAAGTAAGATGGCAAAAGCAGGAAAACGTATCCGCGCTGCACGCGAATCCTTTGGCAACCAGGAAAACCTGTCTGTTGAAGCCGCCGTTGCACTGGTGAAAGCCAATGCCACCGCAAAATTTGACGAAACCATCGAGATTTCGGTGAACTTGGGTGTCGACCCGCGCCACGCCGACCAGATGGTGCGCGGC
>Ga0181553_10002166_pt1 | contig 17488 bp, 16 predicted proteins | sample 011ome_17_FD_133753 | JGI IMG/M metagenome (GOLD analysis project Ga0181553, IMG submission 133753) | Coastal salt marsh microbial communities from the Groves Creek Marsh, Skidaway Island, Georgia - 011502XT metaG (megahit assembly) | ecosystem: Environmental > Aquatic > Marine > Intertidal...
AGTCCAGATCCATCCAGTTGCCATGGCTACTTTTTGAAAGCAGCGATAGCCCGCTCACGTGCATGTTTCAGATCAACCAGAGGCATTGGGTAGCATTCAGGCTTCAGTAAACCGGGGGCGTGAATTGCCCTGCTGTCCAACCCGGATAATTCCGGCACATATTTTCTCAGGTAGTCACCATTTACATCAAAACGCTGTGACTGTGTTACTGGATTAAATACCCGGAAATATGGAACGGCATCTGTACCGGTTGAAGCACTCCATTGCCAGCCACCATTATTGGCTGAAAAGTCTCCGTCAACCAGATGACGCATGAACCAGGATTCCCCTTTACGCCAGTCTATAAGCAATTGCTTGGATAAAAACATGGCCGTTATCATTCGAACCCGGTTATGCATCCATCCTGTCGTCTGTAACTGCCGCATTCCAGCATCAATAATCGGGATTCCTGTCCTGCCCTGACACCATGCCTGAAAAGCCGTTTCATCTTCACGCCAGGGGATATGTCCCAGGTCCTGTTTGAAAGGCTGGTTCATACTCACATGGGGATAGTGGAACATGATATGCTTGTAAAAATCCCGCCACAGCAATTCATTCTGCCAGGTCAGCACCCCGTCTCCCTCTTGCCACCTGCTTGCCTGTTGCCAGCAATCCCGGATTGAGACAACACCGGCCGCCAGCCAGGGTGACAGCGTACTGGTTCCACTGATTGACGGAAAATCCCGTTGCTCTCGATATTGACCTATTTTTTCCCGGGCAAAAGCTTCAAGTAAATTCAGGCCATAGGCTTCCCCCGCTGGCCAAAGTTTGGTCCAATGGTCTTGCGGTATTGGCCAGGCAATTTTATCCAGTGGTTTTTCATGGCTCAGGGCCGGTAATTTATCCGGTCCGAACGCATTCTCCGGACAGGACACAGGATCTATTTGTGAAGGACCAATAATCTGACGTGCTTTCTTTGAAAACGGGGTGAAAACCTTGAAGGGCGTACCACTATTATTGAACAGGCTACCGGGAGGAATAAGGACAGAATCGTCGAAGACGTCGACCTCTACGCCCTCTGCCTCACACAGGAAACGGACAGCTTCATCCCGCCGGATTTCATTCAGGGGATATTCCTTGTTGAAATTCAGCGAGGAAATCGCCCACTTCTCGATGAGTTCCTCCATAAGCGATGGAATCGCCGCGTAATCAGGCACCTCGCAACATATCAGGGGAATTCCTCTTTCTGCCAGGGCGGCCTTCAATTCAACGAGGTTTCGACGCCAGAAGTCCTGTTTGATTGGTGCATCATCATGGCTTTGCCACTGATCGGGAGTTGCCACGTACAGGCCTGCTACCGGCCCTTTGCTAATGGCTGCATGCAGGGCCCGGTTGTCCCGGAGGCGAAGATCCGTGCGAAACCAGCAAAGATTGAGATTGCTCATATCTGGTTGCGCAGGCTCAGGTCATCAGGATAGGGCTGCAGGTACGCCTGTTTCTGGATGTATTCATTGGGGTGGTTACGAAAATGACCTCGCAAAAGGGTCACCGGAACTATCAGCGGAATGATGCCGTTTCGGTACTGCTCTATCACTTCTGAAAGGTTGGCTTTTTCCTCACTGTTCAGGTCATTTTTCAGATAACCCTGCAGGTGCATAAGCACATTGGTATTGGACTTGCGACTTGCCTTGCGGGTCAGGAATTCCATCAGTTTCTCGAAGTATGCCTGACCCAGCACATCAATATCCTGGTTGCCTGCATCAGCCAGCATGCGGCCTAACTCGATATATGACTGGGGATTGTGTGCCATCAGCGTGTACTTGTAGGAGGCATGAAAATCCGTCAGCTTTTTCGCTGTCAGCCCCTCTGCTCTCAAAGTCCGGAAGCTTTGATAGGCAAACACGCGGGTAATGAAGTTTTCCTTCAACACAGCATCCTGCAAACGCCCGGCCTCCTCTACCGGTAGCAGTGGATAGGTATCAGTCACTGCCCTGGCGTAGACACCGCGGCCCATTTCTTCCTGGGGATACCCCTTGTCGTTATAGACCTTCACCCTGAACAGACCACAGCTTGGAGACCCCTTGATAAAAATATAACCACTGAGATCACCGAGATCCTTCACTTTTTCCCTGGAAAATTCTTTCAGAGGCGCCGTGACATTTACTTCCCTGTTATCCACTTCCACCACGTCTGGATCTGCCGGATTACCAACAAGACGTATCGGTTTTCGGGGAATACCCAGTCCTATACTGACCTCGGGACACACAGGCATAAAATCGAAATATCGCGCCAGGTCACGGGTACATAGAGAGGAATGTTTATGGCCACCGTTGTAGCGCACTTCCTCGCCAAGCAAACAACTGCTGATGCCCACACGGATTTTTGGATGTGGCTGGTTCATGTCTTTGCCTTCACGTAATTGCCTGCCGACTCTGTAACTTCAGTAAGTTGCCGAAATCGCCTGGCCGAAATTCATCTGCCCGGCTATAAGGTTTGACAGGCTGACCCAGAACTCGGACTGATGCCCAACCGCGGGCATCAATTCAATGGAAATACCACTGTGACAGCTTTTGAGTTCCTTTATCTGCTCAGGCACATCATGCAACAAATGGCGACCTTCCGCAAAGAACAAGGGGAGTATCTGGAAGTGGCTTTTTCCTGCAAGAACATGATTGTTGATAACTGTTTCCAGGCTCGGGCTGGCCATTTCCATGTAGGCAAGCACCGCCCTGTTTTCAAGCCTGGCGTTAATTGTTTCAAGGCCCTGCTCAAAAGTTTTACACCAGCGACTGTCCCTGCTGCCATGGGCTAGCAGGATCAACAAGGGCGAGTCGGATTTCTCTTCAGGAACGCTATCGGGGTATTTGCTTTGATCATCCATCATGTCAGGTAATACGTATAGTTCTGGCATATAATGCAGTGAATTAATTCCAATATACGCAACCAGTCAAAAGATAGATTTATGAGCAAACGCGCAGTCCTTCTGGCCAACCTGGGGTCACCAGACAATCCGGATGTTCCATCCGTTAGACGTTACCTGAAACAGTTCCTGATGGACCCCTATGTCATCCAGCTTCCCTGGATGCTCAGGTGGATGATCGTCAATCTTTTTGTGCTGCCCTTTCGGCCCACGAATTCGGCCGAGGCCTATAGCAGCGTTTGGACGGATAAAGGCTCCCCCCTGATTGTACTTTCCCGGGAAATGCTCGCCAGAGTCAGAGAAAAAACCGGTACGCCGGTTGCACTGGGCATGCGATATGGTAACCCCTCCATAGAATCAGCCATGCTGGAACTGGCACAAACTGATTTAAGTGAAGTTCTGTTTGTCCCGCTGTACCCCCATTATGCAGAGAGCACAGTAGCCACTTCCATTGCTGAAGCCAGGGAGGTTATTGAAAAACATGGACTCGATGTTTCCCTGAAAGTTTTTCAACCCTTCTATAACAGGGCTGAATATATTGACGCACTGGTGAGCAGTGCTTCCCCCTACCTGGAGAATAATGCGTCCTATGATCATGTCCTGTTCAGTTACCATGGACTGCCGGAACTTCATCTCACCAAGGCGGATCCCACCAGCAGCCACTGCCTGAAAAAAGAAAACTGCTGCAGCACTCCCTCACCTGCCCATGCAACCTGCTACAGGCATCAGGTATTCGAAACCACCCGTTTGTTTGTGGAAAAAACCGGACTGCGTGAAGACCAGTATACACTGACCTTTCAGTCAAGACTTGGACGGGCCAAATGGCTGGCCCCCTATACCGAGGAAACCCTGAAAAAACTGGCGGGCCGTGGTGTCAGGAATATCCTTGTCATGTGCCCGGCATTCATCACAGACTGCCTGGAAACACTGGAGGAAATAGAAATGCAGGGAGGCGATGTGTTCAGGGAAGCCGGCGGCGAATCACTGACATTGATTCCCTGCCTGAACTCGCATCCCGAATGGATCCAGACACTGGTGAAATGGATAGATGATCCGGCTGAAGGAAGTGCGGCCTGATCCTGGCGAATTATCGAGCTGAATCTACCCGAAACCCGCCCGGCTCAAAATCCCGCAGATCCATTACCAACTGCTCGTCGGACCCCTCTTCAAACTCATTGAAGACCAGCACCAGATAATAATGGTTCTGGGCCAGTCGCCTGTGTGTCACTACCTGCCCCTTGATGTTGAAAGAAGAGCGATCACCTGGAATAGCAAACTTCAGGCTCGCATTGTGGGGATAGTCGTCCTGGGCCAGCAAAGCCTGAATCACCTTGCTGTCACAACTGACCTCAATGCTGGAACGGGACACGTTCACGCACTCGGTGCAAAATACTGTTGTCTTTTCAGGGCCGGCCACTGACAGTGCTACCGGAAACACAATGGGATATCTTGGAAATGCGCGTCGTTCGTTCGTGGCTCACCCGTAACGTCTTTTTGGATTTGTTGACATTCTATGGACTACTCCAGCCTGAACATACAGGAATGAGAATAAAGCATGACCTGGATCACAGGACAGCTCCCTGAACAGTGAAAAATGTGAGCTGTAGCACTGAAACAGTGAATATGGTCAGGAAAACAGGTCAGTAAAAGCCTCGTCAAGCCGTTCAAAACGAAAAGAGAACCCGGCGTCCTGCAGGCGGGCCGGAACAACATTCTGGCCATGAAGCAACAACCTGTCACCCATCTCACCAAAGACAAGCCTGACTACAAATCCCGGTAATGGAAGCAGGGTTGGCCGATGAACTGACTTGCCAAGCTGGCGGGTAAACTCGGCATTACTGACAGCATTGGGAGCTGTGAGGTTGAATACGCCTTCCACAGACGGGGTCTCAACAAGAAAATCAAAAGCATGAATAACATCCTCGCGATGCACCCAGGTCATCATCTGCTGACCGGATCCGATGCGGCCTCCGAGACCAAGATAGAACGGCGGCAAAAGACGTTTTAATACTCCTCCGCCTTGACCAAGCACGACTCCGAGCCTGACGATACACAGGCGAATTCCCAGATCCCTGACACCTGCTGCAGCCTGTTCCCAGGCTTCACAGAGTTCATGGGTGTATTCCGGATTGGAACGGGCTTCTTCAGTCAGGGGGCTATTGTCATGAGCTCCATACCAGCCAATGGCTGAACCGCTAATCATGACCTCAGGTTTGTCAGACAATGTAGACAGGTATTCAACCAGGCTGTGCGTCATTCCTATACGACTATTGTACAGTGCCTGCTTCCGCTTCTCGCTCCATCGTCTGTCGCCGATCCCTTCACCAGCAAGATTGATAACCGTATGGAATACTTCACTGCTCTTCAGTTCATCAAATCCTTTGTAGTAGGAGACCTGTTCCCCACAACGGTTTTTATGCCTGGCAGGATTTCGCGTAATCACCACAGCTTCATGACCACTGGCAGCCAGGTGCTCCAGCAGCCTGCTGCCAATAAATCCCGTGCCTCCGGTGATCAGGTATCTGGCCATGATTAGCTCAGGCGTCTGCCCTCACCAGCCAGGCACATCCCTGCATCTGAATCGCACCGTCATTCTCAAATCCCTTGAGCAGTTCAACCGTTTCCTGATAGGCCTGCTCACGGGTTTCCTCCGTTGCCTCAGCCAGGGCATCCCCCAGGAAAAGTGCGTCCATGGTAAAGCGTGCAGCGCTTTCCGGGGTGGCACCAGGCCCACCAAGATGCTGGTTGCCGGTCCACTTGGTGATCTCGATATTTTTAAAGCCAGCGGTTTCAAGGATATCCACCAGGTAATCCTTGTCACCAAAAGCAAAAGGTCCGGGAGCATTGGGGACCGGTGGAGGCAGGTCTACATACTTGCCGGCGATGGCCATTAACTGGCCTACCCAGGGCTGTTCCGAGGGTGGTCCCCAACAAACAAAACTGGTCCGCCCTCCTTCCTTCAGAAAACCATGCATATTGGTAAACGCTGCATGGGGATCTTCAAAGAACATCACACCAAAACGGGAAAACAGGACATCATATCCTTCAAGTCTGACGGTCGATGCATCGCCACAGATGAAATCCACATTGTCCAGCCCGGACTCTGCCAGGCGGGCATTGGCGGTATTGACCAGTGTCTGGCTAAGGTCAAGTCCGGTGACATGCCCTTCACTGACGAGAGGAGCAATATCGAAAGTGGTAGCTCCACCGCCGCAACCAACATCAATAACCCGCTCAGAGGACTCAAAGGCCGCATGGGCAATAGCTGCGGCGCCAACTGGTGCAATCATTCCTTCAAACTGATCCACATAGGTATTCCATTTTTCACCCATTTCTCCTGCCCAGCTTTCAGATTCCATTTCCTGGGGTAATTTGTCTGCCATAAGAATGTTCCTTGGATTTATTTGTTCTGACTACCGATACGATAACTGCCGGGATTCAGTTTTCACAGGCAGTTTCAGCAGGCTTATTCTTTCGTAAACAGGCCTGGATAGCCAGAGCCAAAGACTGTGAACAAGCTAGGACTTGGTAAATATTATGTCGAGGGAGGCTGAAAAATTCAGTGGCCACGCCGGGATCGATACTCAAGGCTCGCTGGAACTGCCCCTCGGCGAAATAAGCGTCGGAAACGGAGAGACATTATCTCCATTCTCTATCTTGCTGACCCCTTCCTTTTCCACTTCATCAATCCGTATGATGGCCTGCATGGGAATGAAGCTGCGTTTTACATCCTGGAATTCCGCTTTCAGTTTTTCCTCACTCGGATCCACGACCACCTGGGTCCGTTCACCAAAAATGTAATCCTCCACTTCGATAAATCCGTACAGGTCGCTGGAATATACCTGCTTGGCAAAAACCTCGTAGATCTGGCCCTTGTTCAGGAAGGTGACTTTGTAAATGGGTTCTTTGCTGTTTTTAGCCATGTTGGTTTCCGAATTACACTCTCTAATAGACTCTCAATGACACTATGACGTTCACTGGCGGCTTATATCAGGCTGATTTTACGCTTTTCAAGGGTAAGGTACTGTAATTTCTAGAGAGTTACGACTGCCTCGTTTATAATCCGCCCTCTTTTTCAGGACCACTGAGCTGATACTCCCAACATGAGCAAGAAAGTCTTCATAAAAACCCATGGCTGCCAGATGAATGAGTACGATTCTGCGCGCATGCTTGACCTGCTGCAGGAAAGCCGCGATATGGAGCGTGTAGACTCAGCAGAAGAAGCCGACGTCCTTCTGCTAAACACCTGTTCTATAAGGGAAAAAGCCCAGGAAAAAGTATTTCATCAACTGGGTCGCTGGCGTGAGTTGAAAGTACAGAAACCCGGCTTGAAGATAGCCGTTGGCGGCTGTGTTGCCAGCCAGGAAGGAGAAATGATTGGCAAGCGTGCCCCCTATGTGGACGTGGTATTTGGCCCCCAGACCCTGCACCGCCTGCCTGAAATGCTCGATACCGACACTGCAGGTAACCCGGTTGTGGACATCAGTTTCCCGGAAATTGAGAAATTTGACCGCCTGCCGGAGCCCAAAGTCGCCGAATGCCAGGCTTTCCTGACGATCCAGGAAGGCTGCAGCAAATACTGTTCATTCTGTGTGGTCCCCTATACACGGGGGGAAGAAGTCAGCCGCCCCATGGACGACATCCTGGCAGAGGCCGTGGTCCTGGCCGAACAGGGTGTACGGGAAGTCAACCTGCTGGGACAGAACGTCAATGCTTACCGGGGCCTGAGTTTTGAGGGAGATATAGTGGATCTGGCGACCCTGATTACCTATGTTTCAGCTATCGATGGCATCGACAGGATTCGCTACACCACCTCTCATCCGGTGGAATTCAACCAGAACCTGATTGATACCTATGAAAGCGTCCCGGAGTTGGTCAGCCATCTACATCTGCCCGTACAGCATGGTTCAGATCGTATTCTCGCGCTCATGAAGCGCAACCACACGGTACTGGAATACAAGTCCACCATCAGGAAGCTGCGGGCCATTCGCCCTAATATCAGCATTTCGTCTGACTTCATCGTAGGCTTTCCCGGGGAAACCGACCGGGACTTCGAAGACACCATGAACCTGATCAACGAGATCGGTTTTGATCACAGCTTCAGTTTCATCTTTAGTGCACGTCCGGGAACACCTGCCGCAGACCTGGTGGATACCACACCGATGGAAGTAAAAAAACAACGTCTATCAATTCTCCAGACCCGTATTCTCCAGCATGCCAACAGTATTTCAGAAGCCATGGTAGGGACCGTGGAACCCGTCCTTGTGACGGGCCCTTCCAAGAAAGATCCGGGTGAATTACAGGGCAGAACTGAAAACAATCGGGTGGTAAATTTCCGCACGGATGATCACGGCATTGTTGGCCAGATCGTAAACATGAAAATCACCGATGCCCTGCCAAACTCGCTCAGGGGTGAACTGGCTTGATATTGGTCAATAATTCAAGGACTTAGATTCAGCAACAGATTCCCCATCTTACCCAAAAATTAATACATTTTCCCGTTTCACTTGGTATACTGCGTACATGAATTCTGCCCCAGGAGGGCCAATTTCTCCCTAAATGGCTAGTCAAACCCTTTCCCAGCGTCTGGTACTGGAACCCGATAATCCTCAACGTCTTGCCAACCTGTGCGGTCGGCTGAATGAACACCTGAAACAAATTGAGCAACGTCTTCTGGTGAAGATCCAGAATCGCGGCAGTGAATTCATGGTGACGGGGGAGCCTGTCGCCGTAAAAAATACCTCCCATATTCTCCGGAACCTGTATGCCCTCACCCAGGCAGAGACAGACCTTGTTCCAGACACAATCCATATGGCCATTCAGGAAGGAATCAACAACCAGATGACGCATGAGATACCGGAAGCCGCTCCGGGCAAGCAGGATATTCCAACTGAAGACAACGACAGCGGGGAAGATTTCCTGCTGCTCAGAACCCCCAAGGCTTCAATCAAGCCCAGGGGTCGCAACCAGAATACTTATGTCAGGGCCATACTCAGGCACGACATCAACTTCGGTATAGGTCCTGCAGGAACCGGTAAAACCTACCTGGCAGTTGCCTGTGCCGTGGAAGCGCTGGTGAAGGAAGAGGTCAGTCGCATCCTGCTGGTGCGGCCCGCCGTGGAAGCCGGTGAAAAACTGGGTTTCCTGCCAGGCGATCTTTCCCAGAAAGTTGATCCCTACCTGCGACCGCTGTATGACGCACTTTACGAAATGCTGGGTTTTGAGCGGGTGGGTCGCCTCATCGAAAAGAATGTCATTGAAGTGGCACCGCTGGCGTACATGCGCGGCAGAACACTGAACAATGCCTTTATCATTCTCGATGAAAGCCAGAACACCACCACCTCCCAGATGAAAATGTTCCTTACCCGAATTGGCTTCGGATCCACGGCTGTTATCACGGGCGATGTTACACAGATAGACCTTCCCAAAGGCGCTGGCAGCGGTCTTGTCCAGGCCTCCAAGGTGCTTGAAGGTGTTCAGGGCGTCAGTTTTACGTGCTTCAAGTCACGCGATGTCGTGCGACATCCTATCGTTCAGAAAGTGGTCGATGCCTACGACGAACATGATCGCCAGTCGATCACCGAACTCAACTCTGAAAAAAACAGGGACAGCGATCGTTTCAATGAACGGGACCATTGAAGTGAATGTTGACCTGGTTAATGCCAGTACAGACTCACAGCTTCCTTCTCTCTCGGACTTCAGGTCCTGGGCGGAATCAGCTCTGTCTGCTGCCCTGCCCGCGTCGGATGCACCACACCCATCGACTGAACTCAGTATTCGCATCGTGGACAAGGAAGAATCAGCCGAATTGAACCGTCACTACAGGAATAAAAATGGCCCTACCAACATCCTGTCATTTCCCTATGATGGAATTCAGGGAACCGGTATCTCCCTGCTTGGAGACCTGGCTATCTGTGCCCCGCTTGTGCGGCAGGAAGCGCGGGAACAGGACAAAAGTGTTAAGGCCCACTGGGCACACCTGGCTGTTCACGGTGTTCTTCATCTAAGCGGTTATGATCATGAAGAAGAGGCAACCGCGCAGGAAATGGAAACCCTTGAAATAAACATCCTCAATTCCCTCGGTTACAGGAATCCCTACTCACAGGACTTGAAAGGCAATGAGTGACGATCAATCTGGCAGCGATTCGGGAAGCAGTTCCTGGATCGGTAAACTGACGAATTTATTCAGTGACTCTGTAGACGACACCAGAAGCCTGGTGAACGTCCTGAGGCAGGCAGAACAAAACAAGGTCATTGATGCTGACGGGCTCAGCATTATTGAAGGAGCACTCCAGGTCAATGACATGCAGGTACGGGAAATCATGATTCCCCGTTCCCAGATAGCGACCATCGATATCACCGATTCACCCGAGGATATCATTCCCAAAGTGATTGAAGCAGGCCACTCACGGTTTCCCGTCATAGGTGAAAGCAAGGATGACGTGGTTGGCATTCTGCTGGCAAAGGACCTCCTACCCCTCGCACTGAATGCAGACTCCCGCTTCAATCTCAAGGATGTTTTGCGACCGGCTATTTTTGTCCCCGAATCCAAACGCCTGAATGTCCTGCTCAAGGAGTTCCGGGAAAACAGAAACCATATGGCAATTGTCATCGATGAATACGGCGGTCTCGGTGGACTGATTACCATTGAGGATGTGCTAGAGCAGATCGTAGGAGAAATCGAGGATGAATACGATATCGATGAAGAGGACTACATCAAGTCCTACGACAAGGACAGTTACACGGTAAAAGCACTTACCCCGATCGATGACTTCAATACCTTTTTCCACAGCAACCTGCCGGATAATGAGTTTGATACGATCGGCGGGCTGGTCCTCAACCAGTTCAAGCACATCCCGGAGCGTGATGAGAAAATTGGCGTCGGTCCCTACCTGTTCAAGGTCCTCAGTGCCGACAATCGCCAGATCCGCTTACTCCTGGTGACTACCATATTTGCGCCAGAGGCAACCGGGCAGGACTGATGACCGATTCCGCCCCGGTTCCTGTCAGTACGCCCGCCGGACCCCACCCGTCACTGTTAAAACGATGCCTGTTTGCCCTTATCGCAGGCGCTATCGGGCCGCTGGCATTCAGCCCGAATAATATGTGGCTCCTTGGGATCATTTCAGTAATGGGACTATATATGGCCCTGAAACATGCGACACCAAGGCAAGGGGGCTTCACGGGCTGGTTTTTCGGAGTCGGCTTCTTTGGCACTGGCGCTTCCTGGGTTTTTGTCAGCATCAATGTTTATGGCAATGCCGGTCCGGAACTTGCCGGCTTCCTTACTGGCCTGTTTGTTGCCGGCCTGGCCCTGTTTTTTGCATTGCAATGCTGGATAAACCAACGCTTTTTCAACTGCTCATTCTATATTTTCAGTTTTGCCGCATTATGGGTACTGGGCGAATGGCTACGCAGCTGGTTTCTCACCGGCTACCCCTGGCTTTATATGGGGTATCCCCATACAGACTCGACTTTCTCCGGAGTTGCCCCCGTATTTGGTGTTATGGGTATTAGTCTTATTGTCGTTATTACCGGCGCTTCTTTTGGCGAAATGTTTCTGGTCTGGCTGCGTACACACTCCGGTTATACCGTGGCCAAAACCTATCTGCCAACGGGGCTGTTTTTTATGTGGATTGCCACATCCCTGTTGGGCAACATCACCTGGGTAACACCGGTTGCAGACAGTACGCTGGAAGTAGGACTTGTCCAGGCCAATATTGACCAGAAACGTAAATTTGACCGAAGCTTCATCGAGGAAAATCTTGATCGCTATGAATCCCTGTCCAATCCACTATGGGATACGGACATCGTCATATGGCCAGAAACAGCCATTCCCTATATTTACGATCGGGCTGGCCCTGTTCGTGACTATTTTTCAGGCCAGGCCCAAAATTCCGGTACTGCACTGATCACCGGTATCTTTGGTGAAACTGATGCCGGCCTTCACAACAGCATAACCAGCCTGGGGATTGGCAGCGGTATTTATCACAAGCAAAAACTTGTTCCCTTTGGTGAATATGTTCCCCTGCGATTCCTGCTGTCAGGTTTGCTCGAGCTGTTTGCATTACCTATGTCATCCCTTGAAGAAGGTACGGCAAACCAGGACATGCTCCGGGCCCATGACTACACCATAGCCCCTTTTATCTGCTACGAAGTGGTATATCCGGACTTTGTACGCAGACAGGCTGTTGATGCCGATCTCCTGGTAACCATCAGTAACGACACCTGGTTCGGTGCTTCCTGGGGTCCCTTGCAGCATCTGGAAATGGCTGCAATGCGCGCACTGGAAAATGGGCGCTACATGATTCGTGCAACCAACAATGGCGTTTCCGCCATCATCAATGAAAAGGGGCAAATTACTGCCCGCTCAGGTCAGTTCACAGCAGAAGTACTGCGCGGGGAAGTACAGGTAATGACAGGGCGCACGCCTTTTTCCTACTGGGGTACATGGCCCATTCTCCTGATATGTACAGGTCTTCTCATCCTGGCAATAAAATCTCCATCAAAACTACTGATAAATATTTATCGATTACGTAGTCGATAGCCATATCAAACCATGAAATCAAACTATGGTTTAATAGATCACAATAGTATTGGGACAATTTTGTTCCAATTTTCATCAGGCAGGTGATCGAATTGACTAATACCATTATTCAAACATTGATAATTGGCTTGTTAATACTGCTGACATTAGCAGATATTCCATGTGTTTATTCTCAGAGCAATAAAGAATTGCCAGTTGATTTGCAGATGTGGATTACGGAACAAGATGGCTATTCTGCAGACCTTACACAAGTATATAGCCATCTAGAAAAAGCTCTTTCTGGAACTTTTCCAAGAGGAATAGTACCTACCCCACTTCTTGATGCCGGAAAAGACCCAGGGTCTTTTACAAATATTCTTCAAAACGTTATGGAAAATTTGTCCGAATTGGAAACGAATACGAATATATTAGCTTCACTAATAAATCAATATGAGAATTTATATAGCTTGGACTCCGCTTGTCAATATCCCACTTTGACTCCCCCCGAATCACTAGATGAAGCAGTAAGTCAGATATCAGAGATAACGCAGAATGTAACCATGTTGACGATGGAAATTTTTACTGAAAAAGAGACTACATTTCTTCGTAACAACCTAGACTTGGTAATAAGGTCTATTTACAGCGCTCCGTATGGGGCGGGCATAAATATTCAAAATATCGATACTATTAAAAAGTATATTTCTATTATGGATAGCCGCAATATTACAGATTTGTTTTGTGCTGCACAGCAGATAGCAGCTTTACTTGATAGCAAATGGCAAAGTAATCTGAGGGGACTATTAGCATCACATCCTCGAGCTAAAGAGAAAATCATCAAACGTCAGCAAACACCATTAGGGGAAATAGTTTTTGGAGGTGAAGCTGATAATAATTTACTTTCTGGAAATGTTTTGTTTGTTGCAGATCTTGCTGGAGATGATATCTATGCTCTGCAAACAAAAGATTTATGGAGTGGTATTCCTCAGATAATACTAGATTTCGAAGGCAATGATATTTATGAATCTTTGGAAACTGGAGGTTATGCTTCGGGTATAGGTAGTATAGGAATTCTCGAAGATCATGACGGAGACGACACCTATCATGCCGCTTCACTTACACAGGGATTTGGCTTATTTGGTATCGGCATGTTATATGATCATCAAGGAAATGATGAATATTTTGCTTGGGGAATGGCTCAAGGATCTTCACTATTTGGTATAGGTGCAATTATTGATAATAAGGGTACTGATCGATATCAATCTGCAGGACTTGCCCAGGGTGTAGGTATGACTAATGGGCTAGGAATACTTACTGACAGAAGTGGCGATGATGTATACCTTTCTACAGGACTTTCACCTACAAATTATGGTACACCTGGCTTATCCGATAGCTGGAGCCAGGGAGTTGGAGTAGGATTTCGCACCATTTCTCCTGGTGGCATTGGCATTTTGAGAGATAGTCAAGGTAGTGACCATTTTACCGCCGGATCATTCGCACAAGGTGGAGGCTATTTTTATGGACTTGGACTATTCAGTAATTATGGTCATCAGGACGATCGATATCTAGGTTCACGATATAATTTTGGTTGGGGGGCTCATGTGGGCATGGGATATTTCCTGGAGCAAGGTGGAGACGATGAGTATAAAACGCGTCAAATAGTCTCATCTGGACTAGCTTGGGATCTTAGCCTTGTACTATTTGAAGATAGATCTGGTAATGATACTTATAAAGCAGGTGATTTCAGCCTCGGTGCTTCTGCCCATCACTCGATAGCCATTTTTCATGATTACTCGGGCAATGATAATTATTTAAATATTTATCCCGCGAAATCATCACAAGGTCAACCAAACCTATCAATTTTTATCGATAGTGGTGGAGATTCAGATTATTTTGAGTTTTCGAAAAAAGTTGAACCTTGTCAAATAAAAGATAAAAGCAGCTTCATATTAATTCATGCAGATACAGAAAGTTTAAATCAACTTAAATGTAAGAATAAATAATTTTGTTGACTGTAAATTTTCAAATCAAACTAATAATTGCCTTTTTCTTTTGGGCTTTGAATGTAGTGCTTCATTATGAGTTCTCAGAATGGATCGTTATTGCATTTAAGACACCACTGGGAACATTCAGACCAATTGATCTTTCAACTGAAATCGCCATCGTTATCTCTTTAACTTTTATCATATATATCTTATCCAAAGCTGTTAATGGCTCTTCGAAATGGCTTAATACTTTTAGCTGGATAGCGATAGTATTTTCCATGTACCTATCAATGGAGAAAATTACAACCACCCAGGTTGAAATGATACACTTTCTACAATATGGAATTATTGCCTGGTTGTTTGCATGGTCTTTTGATCCTGTTAAGAAGCATTGGCCTATTATTACCCTGGTATTACTTACCACTTGGCTTGGGATATTAGACGAATTAAATCAATACTTTTATCTGACAAAAAATAATAGCACCTATATAGACTTCAATGATTTTGTCCTTAATCAAATAGGTGCCTGTGCTGGAATACTTGCCTATTATAACTTTGCTACTTCACCTCATAAAAATGGCAAATGGGGAAGCTTGCAGAAAACGACCCTGATACTATATTCCTCTCTGGGCTTTCTGATCTTAGTGTTATTGCTAAACGGGAATTTAATTTACAACCCTCAAAAAGAGATTCCGCCAGGAGGTATTGAAATTATAAATAGCAAGATCTTGATATATATGCAGAGAGAACCTGATATTTTTAATAGTTATATTCCAACATTTAGTACGGGCACGTATTACGTAGCAGGAGCATTCCAGGGAATATTTGCCATGCTTCTAATTACGGCATCAGCATGGTCTTACAAGTCCCTTTTAATGCTTAATAACAATCCGTCGCAATTTTGATGATATTTTCCAGAATCATCAAAGGATCAACCACTGTTGACACCAAGTAACCAGGCGTACAAGCTGATACTGAATACACTCAGCATGCAGGACAGTACGATTGCTGTTGCCGCGAGGTTTTCAAAACAGCGATATCGAATTGAAAATACATATACGGAAATGCCTACCGGCATACAGGAGAGCAGGACGGCTGTCTGCATCCATAAGGTTTCGACCTGAAATACAACACCAGTCATAAACCAGACCACAGCCGGTAAAACCAGGAGTTTTAGTCCAACCATCAGCAGGGCTTTGGGAATTTCCCCCCGGATACGATAACGATTGAGTCCGGCCCCAAGCGCAATCAGGGCCGCAGGAATGCCAGCGCGACTGAGTAGTTCCAGTGATTCAAGCAGTGGCCTGTACATGGGTATCCCGACCAGGTTGACCACCGCACCCAGTACAAGACTCCCACTGATCGGATTCCTGAGAATCTCGCGGGTCACCTTCCAGACATGGGCACCAATGGCTTTCCCCTCTTCGATCCTGAGCTCAGCCACTATAGTGCCAAATGAAAAAATGAGCAGATTATGAATGGCAATGATCATGAACATGGGGACATAGGCTTCCTGACCCAGCATCTCCAGGCAAATCGGTATGCCAAGAATAGTCACATTGGGATAGGCGCAGCCCATGCCAAAAATACTGATGCGTGTAAGCCCCGGTCCATAGACCAGTCTTGCTGTCGCCATGCCCACCAGGTAGAGGATGGAGATAGCCAGGTAGTAGCCCCATAACAACGCCAGGTCCATCTGGGCCGGAAGCTCAGCAGTGGCAGTACCATAAAAAAGCATGCATGGCAGAATAAAGCTGAATGTGATTTTTTCCATGGCACGCACTTCCGACTCCTTGACGACGTCATAATGAGCCGCCAGCCAGGAGCAAAATGCGATAGCCACAATGGGGAAAAGAGTCTCTAGAATAAACATGGAGCAGTCACAAAAAAATGCTGACAGCATTAAAGCATGTCAGCATTTTTTATGCGAAAAAGCCGGTAAAAACCCGGCAGGTATTTTACTTGAGATAGTAAGGGGTAGCGTCTTCCACCGAGGCAAAGCGCTTTACAGAATCAAACCGATCCAGTGCCAGTTTACCCTGTTCGTTTACCACGATCTCACCATCCAGTGACGACTTGGCAACCCCCGTCTCATTATCCAGGTGAACCTGAACCAGGGTGAATTCGGGAGCCACATTGTTTGGCGTCTCCCAGAGGTAAGGATTGCGGGTTTTCAGGCCGGGCGTTACCAGGAAGTGCATCATCTGACCATTGTCAGTGTCCTCCTTCCAGGCATACTTGATCCGGTATCCTGTGGCTGCTGCAGTAAATATATACCCCCTGGACTCCTGGGCTTCCACACTGGCCAGGAATGATTCCAGGTCATTATCCTGCTGGTATTGACGCCATGCCTTCTCAACCGCTTGCTGCTGTTCTGCGGAAGACCAGTCAATTATGGACAGTCGAATACCTGCATCAGTTTCATACTTCACGTCATCGGCCTCACCCGTAAGGATAATCTTTGCCGCAGCCTGAGCATGCGTGGCGAATACCGCCAACATCATGATCGCTGCCAAACTTTTAGTGGCAGTCAGTGAAAAGCCAAACATTTTCATAGGCATAACCTCCTCAAGTTCAATTACATGTTAAACGTGTTACCGTTACCGCATGATCAGGAAAAGTAACTGGTCTCCCCTTGTCACATTCAGGGCAATGGTTCCACTATGACTTTCCAGAAACGTCATCAATGCATTTCTGGAATCTACAGGCTGCCGGTTAATTGCTGTAATAATGTCGCCGGCCTGCAAGCCATTGCGATAGGCGCGACTACCCTGTTCCACAGAAGTGACCAGTACGCCTGAGATATTTCCGTATGCTTCATGGTCTGTCGGAATATCACTAAGTTGCACGCCTTCCATTGCTGTCGATTCCCTTGCTGGCAAACCATTGTCTGCCATATCAGGGGTATCGCCGATTTGTACTTCCACATCCATTCGCCGGTTGTTCCGGATCAGGCCAATCACCACATCACTACCCGCCCTGGTCAGTCCGATGGTATTGCGAAGATCAGAAGCCCCGTCGATGACCTCTTCATTCACTGCCACGATGATGTCTCCCGGCTCAATGCCGGCTCCGTCTGCA
>Ga0181553_10002176_pt1 | contig 17444 bp, 22 predicted proteins | sample 011ome_17_FD_133753 | JGI IMG/M metagenome (GOLD analysis project Ga0181553, IMG submission 133753) | Coastal salt marsh microbial communities from the Groves Creek Marsh, Skidaway Island, Georgia - 011502XT metaG (megahit assembly) | ecosystem: Environmental > Aquatic > Marine > Intertidal...
CCAGTGATCCGCTGCTCGACATCGCGCTGCGGCTGGAGGAGGTCGCTCTGTCCGACGACTTCTTCATCGAGCGCAAGCTCTACCCGAACGTCGACTTCTACACCGGCCTGATCTACAAGGCCATGGGCTTCCCGACCCAGATGTTCACGGTGCTGTTCGCACTCGGACGACTGCCGGGCTGGATCGCCCAGTGGCGCGAGATGATCGGCGACCCGGACACGAAGATCGGGCGTCCCCGCCAGGTCTACGTCGGCGAGCCGCTTCGGGACTACACACCCATCACCGCCCGCTAGGCGGTCATCGGCCTACCGTGTTCCCACGGCAGGCAGTCATCTGCAACCGTCCCAGTCTCCAGGCGTCCGCGTCTCCAGGGACCAAACGGGTCAGTCGTTGGCGTGCAGGTCCGCATTGAGTCCGCCCCAGGTCCCTGTGCGCTGCACGACCTCGATGGCACCCGTCTGCGAGTTGCGACGGAACAGCAGGTTCGAGCCTCCGGAGAGCTCACGCGCCTTGGCCGACCTGCCGTCGGGCAGCAGTACCTTCGAACCACCGGTGACGTAGAGGCCGGCCTCGACGATGCAGTGGTCGCCCAGTGAGATGCCGACTCCTGCGTTGGCGCCGATGAGACAGCCCTCTCCGACGCTGATCACCTCGGTGCCTCCACCCGACAGGGTGCCCATGATGGATGCACCGCCGCCGATGTCGGACCCATCGCCGACGACGACTCCGGCCGAGATGCGTCCCTCGACCATGGACGTGCCGAGGGTGCCGGCGTTGAAGTTCACGAACCCCTCATGCATCACCACAGTGCCCGAGGCCAGGTGGGCGCCCAGTCGCACGCGATCGGCATCGGCGATGCGAACGCCACTGGGGACCACATAGTCGACCATTCTCGGGAAGCGGTCGATCCCATGGACGGTCAGATGCTGGCCCTTGCGACGCAGGTGCAGGCGAGTCTCGGTGACGCGGTCGATGGGCACCGGCCCGACGCTGGTCCACGCGACGAGCGGCAGGATGCCGAAGATGCCGGTCAGGTTGATGGAGTGCGGGCGCACGAGGCGATGCGAGAGCAGGTGCAGCCGCAGGTACGCGTCGGCGGCATCCGCGGGCGGTGCCTGAAGATCGGGGATGATCGTGGAGACGGATCGAACAGTGATCCCGCGCACGGCATCGGAGTCGATCCCCGACTCCAGATGGGGCACATCGACCGGCCTGGTGCCAAGGACCGGCTCGGGGTACCAGACCTCGAGGACAGCATCCCCGTCGTAGGTGGCCAGTCCCAGGGCGGCAGCCCCGCCGGTCACGGTCATGGGTGCGGTGGCGTCAGTGCTCATACGGCTACCGTATCGACGTGACCTCGTATCCTCCGCTGGACCTCACGTCGGACGTCGTCGCTCTGACGGCTGCCCTGATCGATGTCCGGAGCGAGTCTCGTGACGAGCAGCACCTGGCCGACCTTGTCGAGGACGCGCTGGGGTCCGTGCCGTGGCTGACGGTCGACAGGCACGGCAACACGCTCGTCGCCCGGACGCAGCTCGGACGCTCGGAGAGGGTCCTCATCGGTGGCCACCTCGACACTGTTCCTGAGCACGGGAACCTCCCGCATCGGTTCGACGGGGATCTGCTCTATGGCCTCGGGGCGTGCGACATGAAGGGCGGCGTCGCGGTGTCGCTCCACCTGGCGGCGACTCTTGCCGAGCCCCTGCGCGATGTCACGTACGTCTACTACGAATGCGAGGAGATCGACGCCGGCCTCAACGGCCTGCGCAGGCTGGCGGAGGAGCATCCGCACCTGCTGGAGGCGGATCTCGCCATCTTGATGGAGCCGTCGAACGCCGGAATCGAAGCGGGTTGTCAGGGAACGCTACGGGTCGAAGTCCATGCCGAAGGAACGCGTTCCCACAGCGCGCGCTCCTGGATGGGTGTCAATGCGATCCACGGCGCAGGGGAGATCCTCGATCGGCTGGAGTCCTACGAGCCGCGCAATCCCACGATCGACGGGCTCACCTATCGCGAGGGCCTGAATGCGGTACGGATCGAGGGCGGCGTTGCCGGCAATGTCATCCCGGACTCCTGCACTGTCACGGTCAACTACCGCTTCGCTCCTGATCGAGATCTCGAAGAGGCGGTTGCCCACGTGCGCGAGGTGTTCACCGGTTTCGAGGTGAAGGTCACGGATGCGGCCCCGGGAGCGCTTCCGGGCCTGGATCGGCCGGCGACCGCCGACTTCGTTCGAGCGGTCGGTGCGGAGCCGCACCCCAAGTTCGGATGGACGGACGTCGCGCGCTTCACCTCACTCGGAATCCCGGCGCTCAACTTCGGCCCCGGGAATCCTGCGATCGCCCACACGCGAGACGAGCACGTCTCCATCGAGGAGATCAGGGCCTGCTACTCGCTGCTGGCGGCGTGGCTCGCGGTCGAAGGCCGAGACAGGGGATGACGCACACGACGGCGGCCCCTCGAACTTCCGAGGCACCGCCATCGTCGTGGTGTGCGCTCAGGACTGCTTGACGGCCTCCACGTCGAGCACAAGGGTGATCTCGTCTCCGACGAGCACGCCGCCGGTCTCGAGAGCGGCGTTCCAGACCAGGCCGAAGTCCTTGCGGCTGATCTTCGCCTTGCCCTCGAAGCCCACGCGTGTGAAGCCGAAGGGGTCGAGGCTGGTGCCGATGTACTCGAACTCGACGGTGACGGGACGGGTGACGCCGTGGATGGTGAGGTCACCGGTGATGGTGACGTCAGCTCCGGCGATGGCCACGGCTGTCGAGGTGAAGGTGAGGGTCGGGAACGCCTCGACGTTCAGGAAGTCGGCGGACACCAGATGACCGTCGCGGTCGGCGTTCTTGGTGTCGATGCTGCCGGCCTGAATCGTGAGCTCGGCGGTCGAGGCCGCGAGGTTGGCGCCGTCGATGACGACGGACCCTGCGAACTCGTTGAAGCCGCCCCGCACCTTCGACACCATCGCGTGGCGGACGCTGAAGCCGATGGCGGTGTGAGTGGGGTCGATGGCCCAGGTGCCGGTGGCGGCGCCGAGGCCCATGTTCTCCGTGGTGGTGGTCATATGAAGCCTTTCGCAGCAGGTAGGTAGTTGATTCATCAACTATTGCCACGATAGCAGGTAGTTGAGCATGCAACTACCAGAGGAGGTCCTAGGGTTTCGTCCATGCCAGCGGTGTGCGTCTTCTGCTCGTCCAGCCTGACGATCGACGACCGCTACGTGGAGCTCGCGGCACGCACGGGTGAGGCCATCGCTCTTCGGGGCTGGGACCTGGTCTCCGGCGCCGGGTCCATCTCGATGATGGGCGCGGTGGCCCGTTCGGCGCGTGCGACGGGAGGGCACACCATCGGGGTGATCCCCGATGCGCTCGTCAGGCTCGAGGTCGCTGACCACGACTCCGACGAGTTCATCGTCACTCGCGACATGCGCCAGCGCAAGGGCCTCATGGATGAACGGTCCGACGCCTTCCTCGCCCTGCCCGGCGGCATCGGCACTCTCGAGGAGCTCATCGAGGTCTGGACCGCGCGGAGTCTGAACATGCATCGCAAGCCCGTGGTGGTCCTCGACCCCTGGCACGACTTCGAGCACCTTCACGCCCTGCTGGATCACTGGCAGGAGAGGGGCTTCGTCCGCCCTGCAGCCCTGGCCCACGTGCACTGGGCGCGCGACCTGGATGAGGCGCTGGACGAGATCGAGCGTTCATGGGCCACGATCGACGCCACGAACGGCTGACTGGTCGCCTCCTGGTCGAGGCCGTGATGGAATGACGGTATGGCCGTCGTCTTCGTTGTTCTCGCGATCCTGGTGATCGGTGGAGCGGTCGCGTTTGCCGCGGGCCGCTCGCCCGGCCTCCCCGGCGCAGATCGCGATCGCAGGCCCGACGGCGGGAGTGGTTCCACGTTCGATGTGGTGGTCCGCGGGTATCGCATGGACGAGGTCGACGCCCGGATCGAGGCACTGGAGCAGGAGAACGCCGCTCTTCGCGGCCGGCGGCAAGAACGCGGCTGACGGGGCGCCCGCACGACCCGGCTGACGGTCGCGCCGGTGGATCCGCGATAATGGGGGCTCGCTGCCTGCCCTGCAGGCGAGGAGGGGCATCCCGGCCCCGGCGAAGCGACGGAAGGGGACCCACATGGCCGCGATGAAGCCGCGGACGGGCGATGGCCCGCTCGAGGTGACCAAGGAGGGACGTGGCTACGTGATGCGCGTGCCTCTCGAGGGGGGCGGCCGTCTCGTCGTCGAGCTCAACGGCGAGGAGGCCAAGGAACTCGGTGAGCATCTGCTCGCCCACTTCTCCTGAGCACCAGCCACGTGTGAAGGGCCCCGGACACCAAGGTGTCCGGGGCCCTTCAGCGTATGTGGATGCTGTCGGCGGGCGGCACTACTCGCTCTCGCGAAGCGAGGCCAGCAGGAGGCCGTCGCCCACGGTCAGCAGGGCCGGCAGCCAGTCGTCGTCGGACTTGATCATGGAGGCCGTGTCTCGCAGGGCGAGGGTCTCCGGCTCGCGATCGGCCGGGTCGGCAACCCGACCGCTCCAGAGCACGTTGTCGAAGATCACCAGTCCGCCCACCCGCAGCAGTCGCTTGGCCTGGGCCAGGATCGCCGGGTACTCGGTCTTGTCGCCGTCGACGAACACGATGTCGTAGGCCGCATCGGACATGCGCGGCAGGACGTCGAGTGCCCGTCCGGCGATGAGTCGCGCCCTCGTGTGGTCGAAGCCCAGAGCGGTGAACGTCTCGCGAGCCACGCGCTGGTGCTCGGACTCGACATCGATGCTGGTCAGAACGCCGGTGGGAGTCATTCCTGACAGGAGGGCGGCGCCGGAGACACCCGCACCCGTGCCGATCTCGACGACAGTCTGGGCACTCACCGTGGCGGCGAGAAGGCGCAGGAGGGCGGCTGATGGCCGGCTCACGGCTGTGCAGCCGAGCTCTGCGGCCTTCTCTCGGGCCTCGCGGATCACCTCAGAGTCGTCGGACCAGCCGTCGGCGTACTCCCATGACAGGGGGGTTGGCAGGTATGGGTCATGCCCGTCGCTGGCGATGATGCACCTCCAAGAGGATCCGGGGCTGATACGAGAATCGGCAGCCGAGTTCGCCCGAAGCCTAGTTGAGAACTACCGTGGGATGTTGCGGACCGTACCGAGGACCGCAGGAGCAAGGAGGTGCCATGACCGAGGACGCCCCGACGCCCCCTGTTGGGCCGGACTCCGGGCAACCCGTGCGTGCGCCCTATTCGCCGCCGGCGCCGTCCTTCGCGGCCAGCGCCTACCCCACTCCGCCCGTGGTCCCCGCGCGTCGACGCGGCCTGGGAATTCTCGGAACAGTCCTCGTCGCTGCCGTCGTGGCGGCCGTGGTCGGAGCCTTTGCCGGCCTTGCCGGATACGTGGTCGGACGCGACTCCGATGCCTCCGAGTCCGTGGCGGTCGGAGGAGCCCAGGTGTCTGCCCCCCTGCGCCCCCTGGTCGACGGATCGATTGCGGAGATCGCATCGACGACCCTCCCCGCCGTCGTGTCATTGGTGGTCGACGGTCCATCAGGATCGGGGAGCGGCTCGGGCTTCGTCATCCGGCCCGACGGCTACATCCTGACCAACAACCACGTGGTGAGCGTCGCCAGCGGTGGCTCGGTCGAGGTGGTCTTCGCGGATGGGGATCGCCGCAAGGGAACCGTCGTCGGGACGAGTCCCTCCTATGACCTTGCCGTCGTGAAGGTGGAGCGTGACGGACTGCCCACCCTGCCGCTGGGCAACTCCGACCAGGTGCGGGTGGGCGACGTCGTCATCGCGATCGGAGCGCCGCTGGGCCTCGACGGAACCGTGACGTCAGGCATCGTCAGCGCCCTCGACCGCCCCGTCATGGCGGGCGACTCGGCGACCGACGTCTCCTACATCAACGCGGTCCAGACGGACGCCGCGATCAATCCGGGCAACTCGGGGGGGCCGCTGCTGGACACCGGGGGCAACGTCATCGGCGTCAACTCGGCGATCGCCACGCTGGCCATCGGCGGTGAAGCGGGCAGTATCGGCCTCGGTTTCGCCATCCCCAGCAACTCCGCGGCGCGGGTCGCCAAGGAGATCATCGCCACGGGCACGTCTCGCACCCCGCTGATGGGTGTGCAGCTGGACCCGGCCTATACGGACGCGGGCGCTCGTGTCAGTTCGGTGACGCCTGCGAGCGGCGCCTCCGAAGCAGGCATGCAGCCAGGCGACATCGTCCTCACCGTGGATGGTCGTTCGATCGACAACGCGACGGAACTCGTCGTGGCTATCCGGTCCTACGCCCCGGGCGACACCATCAGCATCGACTTCGAACGCAACGGGCGCCAACTTGCCGCCGATCTCATTCTCGGCGACGACAGCAGGGCCGAGTAGCCATGTTCGATATCGGACTGGGCGAGATCGCCATCATTGCCGTCATCGGCCTGCTGGTGTTCGGCCCCGAGCGGCTGCCGCGGGCCGCCGCCGACGCTGCCAAGTGGCTTCGCCAGATTCGCGGCATGGCTTCAGGGGCACGCCAGGACCTCGCCGATTCGGCCGGCCTGGACCTGAATGATGCGATGGACTCGGTCAAGGAACTGCGCGACTTCCATCCGCGGCGACTGGCCGCCAGCCTGCTCGAGGAGCCTGACGACGAGACGGCGAGACTGCCGACGACGTCGAAGGCCGACGACGCGGACAAGGGTCGGCCGGCGTTCGATCCGGACGCGACCTGACACAGCTGGCTGGCGCCGGCTGCCCTCCCGGTCGCTACCGACCGGCCGGGGTGATCCCGAGGCTCATGCCCGCAAGGCCGCGGGGCTTGTGCCCCAGCATCTCGGCGACCGCGCGCAGCGCTTGAGAGGCCGGAGCGTCGGGCGTGCTCAGCACCAGCGGGTGACCGGAGTCTCCGCCCTCACGCAGGGCCACGTCGAACGGGATCTGGCCCAGCAGCGGAACGTCCGTGCCCAGTTCCTTGCTCAGCATGGACGCCACGAGCTCACCGCCGCCGATGCCGAAGAGATCCATCGGCTCTCCGCAGTGAGGGCACGGGAAGGAGCTCATGTTCTCGATGACGCCCGCGACCTTCTGGTGGGTCTGGGAGGCAAGCGTGCCCGCCCGGACAGCCACGTCGGCCGAGGCGGCCTGGGGCGTCGTGACGACGACAAGCTCGGCACTGGGCAGCAGCTGGGCGGTCGAGATCGCGATGTCGCCCGTGCCCGGCGGCAGGTCCAGGAGCAGGACGTCCAGATCGCCCCACCACACGTCGGTCAGGAACTGCTCCAGGGCCCGATGCAGCATCGGACCCCGGAAGGCGACGGGCTGAGCGACGCCGCCGGGCTTGAACGGCAGCATCGAGATTACGCGAACGCCGTACGACTGAGGCGGCATGATCATGCCCTCGACCATCGTCGGCGGCTCCATCGCATTGAGAATGCGCGGAATCGAGTGGCCGTAGACGTCGGCGTCGACGAGTCCGACCGTCAGGCCCATCTCCGCCATGGCGACGGCGATGTTGGCGGTCACCGATGACTTGCCCACGCCTCCCTTGCCCGACGCGATAGCGAACACCTTGGTGGTCGAGCCTGGCTGAGCGAAGGGGATCTCCTTCTGCTCGTGGCCGCGCAGCTTGTCGCGCATTGCCGTGCGCTGGGTGTCGGTCATGACGTCGAGCTCGACCTCGACCTTGGTGACGTCCGGCACCGTCATGACGGCAGCAGTGACGCGCTCGGTGATGGCATCCCGCATGGGGCAGCCCGCAACGGTCAGGAAGATCCCGACCGCGACAGATCCGTTCTTCTTCGCCTTGACGGACTTGACCATGCCGAGTTCGGTGATCGGGCGATTGATCTCCGGGTCGTTGACGGTGGCGAGGGCAGCGTGAATTGCATCGATCGAGGGCTCTGGCATGGCTCGATGCTATTGGGCGTCGCTGGAGCCCGCCTCCGGGGTCTTGCCGTTCCTCTTCCGCCCGCCCTTGGCTCTGGTCGAATCCTGATCGTCGAGGTGATCGCGGAGATCGTTGGCCCATTCGCGAAGCTCGCCACGAACGTAGTCGCGGGTGGCAACATCGCCGATGGCCATCCGCAGGGCGGCAAGCTCGCGTGCGATGTAGTCCGAGTCGGCGAGGAGACGCTCCGTGCGGGCCCGGTCCTCGGCGAACTGCACGCGATCACGATCGGCCTGACGATTCTGGGCGAGAAGGATCAGCGGTGCCGCATAGGACGCCTGCAGTGACAGCAGCAGGGTCAGGAAGATGAACGGGAACGGATCCGGCGCCCCGTCAGCGATCGCCACGTTGAGGGCGATCCAGATGACGATCGCGATCGTCATCCACAGGATGAACGCCCACGAGCCGATACCGCGGGCGGCGGTCTCCGAAAGGCGACCGAACCGCTCGCTGTCGACGGACGGTCTCAGCGAGCGGGTGCGGTCCAGTGGCTGGTCGAGTCCCTCGGACCGGCGGGAGCGGGGTGCTGCCATGGTCACTCACCTCCCGCGACGTCGGGCTCGTCGGGAGCATCCCGCCAGTCCTCGGGAAGCATGTGGTCGATGACGTCGTCGATCGTGACGGCACCGAGCAGGTGTCCGCCCTCATCGACGACGGGCAGGGCGACGAGGTTGTAGGCGGCGAATAGTCGAGTGACGACATCGAGGGGGGCATCGGGGCCCACGGGCATCAGGTTGCCGTCCACGATGGCCGAGACGAGGGTGCCGGGGGGCTCGCGCAGCAGCTGCTGGAAGTGGCAGGTGCCCAGGTAGCGGCCGGTCGGAGTCTCCGTCGGGTTGCGCGCGACGTAGACCTGCGAGGCGAGGGCGGGCGAGAGGTCGGGGTTGCGGATGTGGGCCAGCGCGTCGGCGACAGTGGCGTCGGGGGGCATCACGATCGGCTCCGTCGTCATCATGCCGCCGGCGGAGAAGTCGTCGTACGAGAGGAGTCGCCGCAGGTCCTCGGCATCGTCCGGCTCGATCAGGTCCAGGAGGTCCTCTGCCTGGTCCGGCGGGAGGTCGGCCAGCAGGTCTGCCGCGTCGGCCGGGTCCATCTCCTCCAGGACGTCTGCTGCTCGCTCGGCCTCCAGGGCCTGCACGATCTCGATCCGCTCGTCGTCCGAGAGCTCCTCGATGACGTCTGCGAGCCGCTCGTCGTCCAGCGCCCGGGCCACTTCGACCCGTCGCTTGGCAGTGAGGTCGTGCAGGACGTTTGCCACGTCGGCCGGTCGCATGGAGTCGAACTGCGCCACGAGCTGCTCGGCGGGCTGGTCGGTGCTGGGCAGGGCAAGGCCGGTGACGTCGGTCCAGTTGACCACGAGTGTGGATCCGCGTCGACGGATTCCGCTGCCCGCCTTGCGGACGAAGAGCTCGGAGACGAACCAGTCACGTGTCTGGGTCTTCTCGACCGCGACGTCCAGGAGGGTGACGGACTCGCCGGTCTCGCTCATGTCCACGGTGCGGTCGAGGAGCTCGCCGATCAGCAGGGTCTCGTTGGTGCGCTTCTCGAAGCGGCGAAGGTTCACGGTTCCGGTGACGATCACCTGACTCGCGTCGATGGCGGTGACCTTGGTCATGGGGACGAAGATGCGGCGGCGTGGCTGGACCTCGACCACGAGCCCGGTCAGGCGCGGGGGGTTCGATCCGATGCGCAGCACCACGATGGCATCACGAACCTTGCCCACCTTGTCGCCGTTGGGGTCGAACACCCCGATTCCGGCAAGGCGGGCAAGGAACACCCGAGTTGCGGTACCGATCGTCACGTCGGCAGGCTACCGCCGATAGGGAGGAAGGTTCCATGGCCGCTCCGGTGCGTCCTGCATCGACTCTCACCAGACCGCCTACGGCGGACCTGGTGCTTCTGGGCGTCGCCGTCCTGTTCATCTCCTCCAGCGGCCCGATCATCGCGGCCATCGCGGCCCCGGCGATGGCCATCGCCTTCTGGCGCTGCCTGCTGGGATCGGTCCTCACGTCCCCCTGGGTGCTTCTGCGCCGCCGACGCGAGCTGCTGTCCCTGAGCCGGCGGGAGGTGCGGCTCATCGTGCTGGCCGGCGTCCTGCTGGGCGCTCATTTCGCCACCTGGATCCCGTCCCTGCGGTTCACGACGGTGGCCTCGTCCACTGCTCTCGTGGCGACTCAGCCTGTGTGGGCGGCGCTGATCGCCCGATGGCGGGGGGCGTACATCCCGCGGTCGGCATGGATCGGGATCGCCGTGGCCCTGGTCGGTGTCCTCGTCCTGACCGGCATCGACCTGTCCGTCGATCCCCGTCACCTCATCGGCGACGTGCTCGCACTCATCGGCGCCATGCTCGCAGCTGCTTACGTCACCGTGGGCGAGGAGGCGCGGCGCTCGGTGTCCACCGCCACGTTCACGACCGGGCTCTACGCCAGTGCGGCCGTGCTCCTCCTGGTCATCTCCGTGATCGGCGGTCAGGCTCTTGTCGGCTTCAGCCTGCGGGACTGGGTCCTGATCGGGCTGCTGACCCTCGGGGCGCAGCTCCTCGGCCACACGCTCATCAACAAGGTCCTGTCGACCACGTCCGCCACGGTGGTGTCACTGGCCATCCTGTTCGAGATGCCCGGTGCCACGGTGATCGCTGCCATTGCACTGGGTCAGTTCCCGCCCTGGGGCATCCTGCCGGCCGTGGGCCTCATGTTCATCGGCATCGTCCTGGTGATCCGCTCGGGATCGAAGACGGTCCCGTCGGAGACATCGCCGCTATGAGGCGGGATGCCGCCGAAGAGACCGGATGAGGGTCTTCGTCAGCTGGAACGACCCTGGCCGAAGCTCTCGTAGGCGCGCAACACCTTGGTGTGCCATGCCTTGTTGACTGAGCTGTTCTTGCTGGCCGCGTTCTGCTGCTGCTTCGTGGTCAGAGTGCTGGGCAGGGCGCGGAACACCTCGGTCTGCACGATGGCCATGCCGCGCTGGGTCGTGATGAGGTCGTCGAAGATGATCTTGTCGTCCTGCTCGTAGGACAGCCCTGCCGCGTAGCCTGTCGTGGAGTCATCGGTGAAGTCCGATCCTGACTGTCCGGGGACCTTGTCGCCCTCGTCAGTCATGACGGTCGGGCTGTCGTAGCACCTGGCGCTGCGGATGGCAGCGAGGGCAGCCTGCGCCTTGGCCTCGGAGGCGTACTGGTAGATCGTCACGGAGCCGCTGGCATTGGAGTTGATGGCATAGCCGACTGCTCCCATGTTCCTGGCGGCGGGAAGCTTCACGGTGCCCTTGTTGTCCCAGCACAGGGTGGGGCGGGTGTACCGGGAGTCCTTCTCGGAGAAGTAGTAGTTCTGGCTCCAGGAGCCGAGGGTCGTGGGCATCTGTGCTCGCAGCACCGTCTGCTCGAGCTCGGTGGGGTTCAGGGTCGTGTAGTCGTCCGCCTGGGCGGCGGGAGCCGCGATGCCGATGGCAAGGACGGCAGCGATGGACATTCCGGCGAATGTGCGCGTGTGAAAAGTCATAGGCGCATTATGGGAGGCGACCTGTCGTGACGTGACAGGATGCGGCGGTGACATTGCCTTCGATTCCGGACGCAACCGCGGCCCTGCTCTTCGACTGCGACGGCACGCTGGTCGACACGATGGGGCTGTACCGCATCTGCTGGCGTCAGGTGTTCGGCCGGCATGGATTCGAGATGACGGACGAGTGGTTCGACACCTGGGCCGGGCACAGCACCGGACCGTTCGTCCGGGCGGCCTTCCCCAATGGGCCCGACGACCTGATCGCGACCGTCACGCGCGAGGGACACGACCTCTTCCTGGAGTCGACGCACCTGCTGGAGCCGTTGGAGCAGGTGGTGACGATCGCCCGCGAGAACCACGGCCGACTACCCCTCGCGGTTGTCTCAGGCGGCCCACGGGTGACGGTCATGGAGTCGCTTCGGGCAGTGGGGATCGTCGACCTGTTCGACGTCATCGTGACGGCTGACGATGTCGAGCACGGCAAACCGGCTCCGGACGCCTACGTGCGTGCAGCCCGCGACCTTGGCGTCGACCCGGCCCTGTGCGTCGCTTTCGAGGACACCGACTCGGGCATGTCCTCGGCTCAGGGAGCAGGCATTCCCGTCATCGTCGATGTGCGCCACCACGAGGCCTGATACTTTCTGAGGGCTGTCACAAGTATCTGCCGTCAGGAGCACTCATGTTCGACTACACGTCCCAGATGTTCCACGTGGGCCATCTCGTCCCGAACCTCGAGGAGGCGATGGACCAGTTCGGCACCGACTTCGGCTTCACCTGGACGGACGTCGTCGTTCGCGAGGAGCAGTCACTGTGGACACCGGAGGACGGGCAGCGGTCGATCCGTCTGAAGTTCTGCTACTCGATGGCCGGTCCGCAGCGGCTGGAGCTCATCGAGGGCCCGGAGGGGACCCCTTGGTACCACGGAGATCCGGAGAACCTGCATCACGCGGGGGTGTGGGCTGACGTCCCGTCCCTGACCGAGGAGCTGCTGTCCCGTGGATGGACGCTCGTCATGGCGCAGAGGTCACCGGAGGAGGGGTACGGCTCCTTCACGTACGTCCGGTCGCCTTCGGGCTTCCTGCTCGAGCCCGTGGCCGAGGCGAACAAGCCCCGCATGGAGCAGTGGTTCGAGACCGGGGTCCTCGGCTGACCCACGCCTCCGCCTCCGCCTGCGTCAGTCGTGGTGGCGAATCCGCGGGCTGGACCCGCCACGCCTGACGCACGTCGCGTGCGGGGACAGGGGTCCTCGGCCAGTGGATCTCGGGACCTAGGTCCCTGCCTCGTCGGTCGTAGTTTCTTTAGAGTCACTACAGATCAAGGCACACGAGGAGGTCGGTGGATGCGCACCCGGATGCACCCTCTGAGCAAGGCTCTGTACGACGTTCGGGAGGACGGACTCGTCGACGTCACGCAAGGCGATCGACACGGAGTCTTCACGCCGAACGGGGTTCGCGTCGAAGGCGACCTGTACAACGTCGACATCCACCTGTGCCATTGGCTCGCCGGACCCCAGCTGCCGGCCGGGGCGGCCGGCAACCCCAAGGACTTCCCTGCCGACTCGCACACGCATGGACGGGTCGACGCTCGCTCCGACGAGACCGGGCGGGCCGACCGATGACCGCCGTTGGTGATCGCGTCCTTGGAACCCTCGACGGCCTCAACCCGGATCAGGCCGCGCAGGCCGAGGCCTATATCGACCTGCTCGACGACGATTCGCGGGACGTTCCCGACGTCTACCGCTGGACGAACCCGCTGCCCGGTGTTGCGCTGACCGTGCCCGAACTAGGCCTGCTGGCGCGAGTCTTCGACCAGGACGACGCCAACCTGCCCTACGTCCAGAAGGGGCTCGAGGACGGGGCCATCGACCAGGTCACGTTCGCGGAATACCAGGAGACGAAGATCCGTCACTTTCACATGGTGCTGGAGCAGTTGCTGGCCTAGTCTTCAGTCTCATGACGACGACATCGCCCACAGGACAGGTCAGCGACGACTGGTGCATCGACAGCGCATCGTTGAATCAGCGGTTCCCGGTCTACACGCGGTTCAATGCGAACGACGTGCTTCCCGAGCCCATCTCGCCTCTCGGGGCCGACCTGGTGTGGAATCCGCACATCCTCCCGGGCTTCTCGAATGCCTATGCCGACATGGGCGCGATCTCCGTCGCCGAGGCCAACAGCGACCAGAGCGCCTTCCCGGCAGCCTGCTTCCGCTACGGCCACATGTACGTGAACGTGACCGCTCCTCGTCTCACCGGCATCCGCAGCGGCCTGGGCTGGGAGGCGATCGACGCGTCGTTCTTCGGCAGTCACCCCGACGCGCCCCCGCATGAGGACCACCCCGACGACGGTGACCCCGACGTGGCCAAGCGCCTCGCCGAGCGCACCCAGTGGACGTTGACGACCTCCACCTACCCCGACCTGGAGGAGGACACCCGGATCTCCGATCGACTGCGCTCGCAGCGGCCGGACTTCGACGAGATGAGCGGTGCGGCCCTGGTGGCCTATGCCCGAAGCCTCGCGCCCTACCAGCGGATGACGTGGCGCGGTGAACTCATTGCCGGTGCCCAGTCGGCCATCGGACCGACCGTTGTCGGAACCCTCATCCCCGAGGGCCTGGGCCTGACCGCGTACGACCTCGTCGGACCTGCCGGTGATGTGGTCTCCGCAGCTCCGTCGTACTCCCTGTGGGACCTGTCCCGCGTTGTGCGCGCCGACGGTGCCCTGAGCGAGTTGTTCGATGCGGGTGTCGATGGCATCGTCCCGTGGCTGAAGGATCACCACCCTGACTTCCACCAGCGCTTTCAGGCGTTCCTTCGGGAGTTCGGCTACCGGGGACCGTCCGAGTGGGATCTGGGCGCGGACTCCTGGGAGACCCGTCCCGCACTTCCCCTCGCCCTCATCGACCGGATGCGCCACCTCGACGACGACCAGTCGCCGGCCGCCCGCCGAGCCGAGGCCATGCTGGCAGCTGAGCGAGCGGTGGCTCGCGTGTCGGAGGCGATCGCGGGAAGCGAGGAGGCGACGGCGACGCTCACGCTCGCCCTGGACTCTGCGCGCCGCTTCGCTGGATGGCGTGAACTGGGCAAGAGCAACTGCATCAAGATCATCAATGAGGCCCGCGTGGCCCTGCTCGAGTTCGGGCGGCGGCTGACCAACGAGGGGCACCTGGACCACCCACGACAGGTGTTCATGGCACTCGACAACGAGCTCGACCGCCTGGTGCTGCAGCCCGATCTCGTCACGGATGCGATCAAGCAGCGCGAGCAGGACTGGAAGGCGTACTTCGACCTCGAGGTTCCGCTGTTCCTCGATGCCCGGGTTCCCCGCCTGCCGATTGCTGAGGTTCCGCGCAAGGCTGCGTCGGCCTTCCCGATCGCGGCGGCCGGCGAGACCCTGACGGGTATCGGTGCTGCTGCCGGAGTGGCGAGTGGCCGAGCAAGGATCGTGCTGGATCCCTCTGCTCTCGCGGACTTCGAGCCGGGTGATGTCCTGATCGCCCCGCAGACGGATCCGTCCTGGACGCCGCTCTTCGTCGTCGCGAGTGCTGTTGTCGTCGGTGTCGGTGCGCCCAACAGTCACGCGATGATCGTCAGCCGCGAACTCGGAATCCCCTGCGTTGCAGGGCTTGAGGGTGCGACGAAGCGGATTCCTGACGGGGCCATGGTGACCGTAGACGGCTCCAGCGGTGCCGTCACCATCGACTCCGTCGGCTAGCGTCGGCTGGTGCGCGAGCCTCTGATTCGCTACCCGATCGTTCAGTATGCGTATGTCGTCGAAGATCTGGATGAGGGCGTTCGGCACTGGGTCGAGGTCATGGGAGCGGGGCCGTTCTTCGTCAGCCGCAACCACCGCGGGCGCGAGCATCGCTACCGCGGCGAGTTGGACGATGCGGTCTTCTCCTACGCCTTCGGACAGGCCGGACCAGCACAGATCCAGCTGATCCAGTGCATGGACGATCGCCCCTCGGTGTACCGGGACATGTATCCGGAGGGTGGGGAGGGATTCCACCATGTCGCGTGCCTCGTGCCCGCACCGGACATGGAGAGTGAGGTGGCGCGCTTCACCGATGCGGGTTTCGAGGTTGCATCGACCCTGCACTCGTACGTCCCGGTGGCATACCTGGACTGCCGAAGTGCCCTTGGCTTCTTCGTCGAACTCCACGGGTTGAACGACGATGTCGAGGAGCTCTTCCGCGAGATCCGTGAAGCTCATGAGGACTGGGACGGTGTGACGGACCCCATCCGAGTGCGGAGCAGGTCGAGCTCCCTATGAGCACCATGCCGCTGCTTGCGCATCCAGTGCGCCAGCACGCCTTCGTCGTCCCCGACCTCGATGAGGGCATCGAGCGCTGGCGAGGAACCGTGGGCGCGGGCCCGTTCGTCGTCATGCGTGACTATGTCGGAACGGATCTTCGCTACCGCGGAGACCCCAGCACCACCGCGGTCGACTACGCCTTCGGCCAGTCCGGTGACATCCAGGTGCAGCTCATCGCGCAGCATGACGAGGGGTCGTCCATCTACCGGGACATGTACGCGCCTGGCGAAGGTGGCTTCCACCACGTCTGCGCGCTCGTCCCGATGGACGACTGGGACCGACAGGTAGCCGCCTTCGCCGATGCCGGCTACGCGATGGCGGCGTCACTCATGACGTCAGCGCCCGCCGTCTACTTCGACTGCCGCGATGACTTCGGCTACTTCGTCGAGCTCTACGGTCGCACCGAGCGATCGGCAGGCTTCTTCGCCCATCTGCGCGACCTCCATGAGTCATGGGATGGTGTGACCGATCCGATCCGTCAGCGCTGATCCGAGGAGTTCACGTTCATGACCCAGCCTCCGTTCGACCTCGTGCCACTCGCGACCGTTCGCGTCGAGCGCGGTGACATCCATCGCATGGGCGAGACGGCGTTCCACCGTCGCGTCATCGGTGGGATCGCGGAGGGGCGTTGGGAGGGTGAGCGCCTGAGTGGCGACATCATCGCCCCGGGCGGGGACTGGGCCATCCCTTCCAGTGATGGGACGATCATGCTGCTCGAGGTGCGTCAGGTGATCCGGACAGACGACGGAGCACTCGTCTACGTGACCTACCAAGGCCGTGCCGATCGTTCCCGCGGCACCTACACGGTTGCGCCCACCTTCGAGACCGATGACGAGCGCTATGCCTGGCTGAACGGCATCCAGGCCATCGGCCAGGGCCGCAACGAGGGTGATGCGATCGTGTACGAGATGTTCGAGGTCCTCTGATCCAGAACGCATGAAGGCCCGGAACCTGCTGGGTTCCGGGCCTTCACACGCTGGTGTCGATCCAGCCTGGTGCGCTACTTCCTCGTCGTCACCAGGCGGCCACCAGCTCCGACCGCTCCGAGCACTCCGGCGATCGCCAGCGCCAGTGCCCAGATCGGCGTGGTCGGTGCCTGTGAGCCACCGCCCGCAGCAACTGCGGTCGGGACCGTCGCTGCTGCAGGAACCGCGACTGCGACAGGCTCGGCTGTCGGCACCGTTGCGGGTGCAACCGGATTCACGACGACGGGAACCTCGGTGACTGGGGCCCCGCAGGCGCCGAGGGTCGCCCCAGCGGGTGTCTGCGCCGCGATGGCGGCGTTGACGGCATCCACCGTGGCGACGTTGGCCGAGTACTCGGCATCACCCGTCGTCGGGCCTGAGCCCGTTCCGGTCACGTCATAGGCGATCGCAACCGTCGTAACTCCGTCGACCAGGCAGATGTCCTGGCTGCCGCTCGCGGTTGCGCTGGCCGTGAAGACGGCAGCTCCACCTGTAGACACCGGCGTTACCGGAGCAGCCGGAGTCACGCACTGCCAGTTGGCGACTTCCTCGTCACCGAGATTGGTGAGCACGTCACCGGCGACCGGGCAGGTCGCGGTTTCCTCGATAGTCGACTCTCGAGTGCAGGTGCTCTCCGAGGTGACGGGATCATCACTCGTGGAGTAGCCCTCAGGGCAGAAGTAGGGCGAGGTGTTGACCGGGTCTGCTTCGACGACGCACTCGGGCTCTGTCTCGTCTCCG
>Ga0181553_10002182_pt1 | contig 17430 bp, 17 predicted proteins | sample 011ome_17_FD_133753 | JGI IMG/M metagenome (GOLD analysis project Ga0181553, IMG submission 133753) | Coastal salt marsh microbial communities from the Groves Creek Marsh, Skidaway Island, Georgia - 011502XT metaG (megahit assembly) | ecosystem: Environmental > Aquatic > Marine > Intertidal...
CCAATGTCGGCCTGTAAGGCGATGACCGGCTGACGGCGCGTGGCCACGACGGCTGACACGCAAGGAGATCGATATGAACAACATGCGCAGAGTGGGGGCCCTGGTGCTGGCGCTGGGCACGACGCTGTCCGGGCTGGTGGTGGCAGCCGAGACGAAACCTGTGGTCCTTGCCACCCCGGCGGCGAACGTCAGTGATGTCCAGGTACCGATCTACAAGTCGCGCGTGCTCACCACGCGAACCGCGGTCAAACGCATCTCGGTGGGCAATCCCGAGATTGCCGACATTCTGATCACCAGCCCGACCCAGCTCTACCTGCTCGGCCGTTCGCTGGGCAGTACCAACGTGCTGCTCTGGGATGGCAGCAATCGCCTGATCGACAGCCTCGATCTGGAAGTGGTGCACGATCTCAGCGGCCTCAAGAGCAAGCTGCATCAGGTCATGCCCAATGAACCGATCGAGGTCTTCAGTGCTCAGGGCGCCCTGGTGCTGCGCGGGCAGGTCAGTAGCGCCGCGGCGATGGACAACGCCGTCAAGCTGGCGCGCAGTTACGCCGAGCAGGCCGCCGGCGATGCCAAGCGCCAGGGTGCCGGTGCCGCTGCACAGCCGCAGGAGCCGTTGCAGCTGATCAACCTGCTCAGCGTCGGTGGCAGCCAGCAGGTGATGCTCGAGGTGAAGGTCGCCGAGATGCAGCGCAACCTGTTCAAGAACCTCAACGTGCGCTTCAACGCGCTGGACTTCGGTTCGTCCGGACGCTGGTCGGGTGGCGGATTCAACAATGGCCAGGGGCTAGGCTTCGACGAGGACGGTTTCGTTAACCCGACCACGTTGTTCGGCGATGGCAAAGGCATCTTCGGCCAGTTCCTCTCCGACAACTTCCTCTTCAACGTGGTGCTGGAAGCGGCGAAGGACAACGGCTCGGCCAAGGTGCTCGCCGAGCCGACGCTGACCACCCTGACCGGGCAGCAGGCGGAGTTCATCTCCGGTGGCGAGTTTCCGGTGCCGATCACCGAGGACGACGGCATCACCATCGAATTCAAGGAATTCGGCGTCGGGGTCAAATTCCTGCCGGTGGTGCTCGATTCCGGCCGCATCAATCTGAACCTCAATGTCTCGGTCAGCGAGCTCTCCAATGCCAACTCGCTGGTGCTGGACACCGGCCTGGAAAGCATCCTCGGCAACGGTGTCAACCAGGTCATCCCGTCGCTGACCAAGCGCAGCGCGCAGTCCACCGTCGAGCTCGGCAACGGCCAGACGATCGCCATCGCCGGCCTGATCAGCGAGAACACCCGCGACTTCGTCAGCCGCTTCCCCGGTCTGGGTGACGTGCCGGTGCTGGGCCAGCTGTTCCGTAGCCAGCAGTTCATCCACGGCGAGACCGAACTGGTGATCCTGGTGACGCCTTACCTGGCACAACCGGTGGATGCCAGGACGGTGCGCCTGCCGACCGAGAATTTCGTCGAGCCCAGCGACGCGGAGTTCTACCTGCTGGGCAAGACCAAGGGCAGCGCGCCTGGCCGGGCAGTGCCGGCCAGCCTCGGCATCAGCGAAGGCCGCTTCGGCCACGACCTCAAGTAAGCGGAGTCGCCATCATGAAAATTCTGCCCTACGCCTGCTTGTTCACCCTGCTGGCCGGCTGCGTTCCCTACCAGGAAGGTCGTGTCGGCTCGCTGGGCAGCACGGTCAACGCGACCCTGTATCAGCAGATCGCCGACAAGAACGTCGCCGCCAACCCGGGCACGGCGCTGTCGCCGGTCGGCACCGATGGTCCGCTGACCGAGCAGGTCATCGAGAGCTACCGGGGCGCCACCGGCGATGCCCAGCAGGTCGCGCAGCCGATCCAGATCAACGTGGGCAACTGAGGTTCGCGTCATGAACGCCTCCTGCATGGTTCGTCCGTTCCCGCAGCGTCAGCGTGGCTCGGCCATGGTGCTGGTCGTGGTGGCGCTGGCGGCGATGATGCTCATGGCTACCCTTGCGCTGGACGGCAGCCACATGCTGCTCAACAAGACACGCCTGCAGAACGCCGTGGATGCCGCGGCGCTCAGCGGTGCCAAGACCCTGCAACAGGTGCGGGGTTCGGGCAACGCCGGCAGCCTGACGCAGGACGCTGCGCGCGCGACGTTCCAGCTCAACGCCCAGGCGGCCGGCAACGACGAGTTGGCCGCTGCGCTGGGGGACAACCCGGGCGCCATCGTGCAGGTCGATCTGGCGGCCAGTGTCTACGGACCGTTCTCCTTTCCGGGGCCGATAGATGCCCGATACGTGCGCGTGACCGTTGCCGAGCTGCCGTTGCAGGGTTTCTTCTGGGGCATGCTGCAGGCCCTGGGCAACGACGCGGAGAAGGAAATCGCGGCAATCGCCACGGCTGGTCCGAGCCCAACCAGCCCGTGCGACATCGCCCCGCTGATGGTCTGCGGCGATCCCAACCAGCATGATCCAGCCAACGGGCTGGTCTGGGGGTATCGCTTCGGCGATCTGGAAGTGCTCAAGGGCGCAGCCGGAAACGACCCGGTCATCGGCCCTGGCAACTTCCAGCTGATTCGCCTCGGCGACAGCAGTGGCGCCGCGGATGTACGTCAGGCGCTGGCCGGCGGCACCGAGCAATGCAACAGCGTTGGCGAGTCGGTAGAGACCGAACCGGGCAACACCATCGGCCCGGTGTCGCAGGGCTTCAATACCCGCTTCGGCCAGTACAGCGGTGCGCTGTCCGGCAGCGCGGACCAGTATCCGCCGGATTTTGTCACCGACTTCAGCTCGCCGCGCATGAGCTACAACGACAGCACCGGTCAGGCCGAATATCAGGGCGAGGTGGTCAGCGCCAGTGGCGGCGATCTCTCGACTGCCAGCACCGCGCTCCTCGACTACAACGACTGGCGCCAGCGCGTGGCCAACTGCCCCAACGGCTGCCGCGCTGACGGCGTCTCCGAGCGACGCATCCTGCGCATTGTGCTGGGCAACTGCACCGGCAGTTCCGGCGGCCAGACCTCGGTGCCGGTCCTGGGCTTCGGCTGCTTCTTTCTGGTCCAGCCACTGCCGACCGGTTCGGGCAACAAGGCGCAGGTCTTCGGCCAGTTCGTCAGCGAATGCGAGGGCGACAACGTGCCTGACAGCAACCCGGTGAATGACAGCGGCCCGCAGATCATCCAGCTCTACAAGACCTACATCGACAACAACCGCACGCCGAGCAACGACTCGTAGGAGGCGGCCATGAGCAGCCAGGCAATATCGGCAAGGGCAAGACAGCGCGGGCTCGCGATGGTGGAACTGGCCATCGCCTTGCCGCTGCTGCTGTTGCTGCTGCTGGCGTTGGGCGAGATCGGCCGGATGCTGTTTCAGTACAACAGCCTGCTGCAGGCCAGTCGCGACGCCAGCCGCTTCGTCGCCGGGCAGGCGTGGAATCGCACCCTCGGTCAGATCGAGCTGAGTGCCGATATGATCGATCAGGCGCGCACCCTGGCGGTGTACGGCGCCCCGGTCCTGCAGGCGGGCAGCGAGCCGCTGGTCAGCGGGCTGAGCACGTCTCAGGTAAGCGTCAGCGCCTTGGGCAGCAACCATGTGCAGGTCAGCATCAGCTATACGTTTCAGCCACTGATCGGCAGCGGCCTGCCGAACTTCGGTTCGGGCGGGGCCACGCTTGGGTTTCCGCTGGTCGCCACCACCGTGATGAGGGCGCTGTGATGAACGCCAGACGCATGCGCGGCGTGTACGTGGTGGAGTTCGCCATCGTCGGGTTGCTGCTGTTCATCGTGCTGTTCGGTGTGCTGGAGATGGGGCGGCTGTTCTTCACCGTCAACGCGCTCAACGAAACGGTGCGTCGGGGCGCGCGCCTGGCCGCGGTATGCGAGATCCACGAGCCGCGCATCCTGCGCCGGGCGATCTTCAACGCCGCCGAGGACAGCGGTGCCAGCAGTCTGATCGCCAACCTCGAGACCGCGGACCTGACCCTGGTTTACCTGGACGAGAGCGGTGCGGCGATCGCCAACCCGGCGCAAGCCAGCGCCACCGGCTTCAATGCGATCCGCTACGTCCAGCTGCGCGTGGAGAACTTCACCTTCGACCTGCTGATACCCGGGTTGAGCGGTGTGATCACCCTGCCGCCGTTTTCCTCGACCTTGCCGCGCGAAAGCCTTGGGCGTCATGCCGAGCCCGATGCCGTTCCGGAGATCACCCCATGCTGAATACCCTTGAAAAACCCAGTAGCGTCACGGTGGGAGGCCCGGGCCTGCGGTTGCTCGTCAGCAGCCGCGATGCAGGTGCCCTGACCCGGCTGAAGACGCTGGCGCAGCAACTGCCCGGCCTGCAGGTCAGCACCCGGCTGGTGAGCAATGGACACACCGACCCGCTGTACGGGCTGGAGCAGATGCCCGATCTGCTCCTGCTACACGTCAGCCACCTGTGGCGCGAGGAACTCGCTGCGCTGCAGCAGCACCCGCTCCAGCAGCGGCCGCCGCTGCTGGTTTGCGGCCCTCAGGACGATCGCGACTGCATGCGTATGGCGATGCAGGCCAGTGCCCGCGACTTCCTGCCGGAGCCGCTGGTGGAGCAGGAGCTGTTGGCCGCCATCAGTCGGATCGCGCTGGAAACTCGTGACGGGCACGGGAGCGGTGGCAAGGTCATCGCGATCATGAATGCCAAGGGCGGTTCGGGCGCAACCATGCTGGCCTGCAACCTCGCCCACAGCCTCAGCGCCTATGGTCGCCGCACCCTGCTGCTTGACCTCGATCTGCAGTTCGGCACGGTCGCCCATTGCCTGGATGTGCGTCCGAGCCACAGCCACATGGAAGTGCTGCAGCGGATCGATGAGCTGGACAGCGTCGCGCTGCACGGCTTCTGCAGTCATTTCAGCCCGACGCTCGACGTGCTCGGCGGCCGCGCCAGCGAACTGTGCCTGACCCAGGACATCCAGCTGGAGCAGGTCGAGGCGCTGCTGCGGCTGGCGCGCTCGAGCTATGAGTGGGTGGTGGTCGATCTGCCGCGGCAGATCGACCACCTCACCGGCATCACGCTGGAGCAGGCCGATCAGGTCTACGTGGTGCTGCAACAGTCGCTCAGTCACCTCAAGGATGCCGTTCGCCTGGTACGCATCATGCGCGAGGACCTCGGCATTCGCGGCGACCGCCTGCAGCTGGTGGTCAACCGCTACGACAAGACTGCGCCGGTCAGCCTCAAGGACATCGCCGAAGCGCTGCATTGCGGCGTGCCGCAGCGGCTGCCGAACGACTACGCGGTGATCAACGAAAGTCAGAACACCGGCGTACCGCTGGGCCTGCACGCGCCGCGGGCGCCGCTGACCCAGGGCATCCGGCAGATGGCGCAGGAACTGCTCGGTAACGACACCGCCGAGCAGGGCCTGCTCAAGCGCACCTTTGGCCGCCTATTCGGGGGATGACCATGCTCAGCGAACTGCGTACCCGCCTGCAGGCAGGCAAGCGAGCCCCGGCCAAGCAGCCGGTTCCAAACCCCGGCCCGGAACGGCTGGAAACCGGCATGGCGTGGGAAACGCCGGTAGTCGAGAGCCTCTACGAGACCCGCAGCCAGCTCAGCGCGACCGACGCCGAATGGCGGGAAAAGATCTACCAGCAGCTGCTCAAGGTCATGGACCTGTCGCTGCTCGATTCGCTGGAGCCGGCGGATGCGGTGTGGCAGATCCGCGAGATCTGCCAGCGCCTGCTCGACGAGCATGCCGCACCGGTCAGCGCGGCGGCGCGCCAGCAGATCATCAAGCAGATCACCGACGAGGTGCTCGGCCTGGGTCCGCTGGAACCCCTGCTGGCCGACGGCACGGTGTCGGACATCCTGGTCAACGGCCACGCCTCGGTCTATGTCGAGCGTCACGGCAAGCTGCAGCGCACCGATGTGCGCTTTCGCGACGATCGGCATCTGCTGAACATCATCGACCGCATCGTCTCGAGCCTTGGCCGACGCATCGACGAATCCTCGCCGCTGGTGGACGCGCGGCTGAAGGATGGCTCGCGGGTCAACGCGATCATCCCGCCGCTGGCCATCGACGGGCCGAGCCTGTCGATCCGCCGCTTCGCGGTCGATCTGCTGAACGCCGAGAGCCTGATCCAGATGGGCACCCTGACGCCGGCTATCGCCCTGGTGCTCAAGGCCATCGTGCGTGGGCGGCTGAATGTGCTGGTGTCCGGCGGCACCGGCACCGGCAAGACCACCATGCTCAACGTGCTGTCGAGCTTCATTCCGCACGACGAGCGCATCGTTACCATCGAGGATTCTGCCGAACTGCAGCTGCAGCAGCCCCATGTAGTGCGTTTGGAAACCCGGCCGGCGAACATCGAGGGGCGTGGCGAGGTGAACCAGCGCGAGCTGGTGCGCAACAGCCTGCGCATGCGCCCGGACCGCATCGTCATCGGCGAGGTGCGCGGACCGGAGGCGCTGGACATGCTGGCAGCCATGAATACCGGACACGACGGCTCGATCACCACCATCCACGCCAATAGCCCGCGCGACGCCCTGAGCCGCATCGAGAACATGGTGTCGATGAGCGGTGCGACCTTCCCGATCAAGGCCCTGCGCCAGCAGATCGCCTCGGCCATCGACGTGGTCATCCAGCTCGAACGGCAGGAAGACGGCAAGCGTCGGCTGGTCAGCGTGCAGGAGATCAACGGCATGGAAGGCGAGATCATCACCATGACCGAGATCTTCGCCTTCGAGCGCCGTGGCATCGGCGAGCATGGCGAGGTGCTCGGCGACTACCGGGCCACCGGGATGGTGCCGAGCTTCCGTGATGTGCTGGCCAAGCGCGGCATCGAGCTGCCGCTGGAGCTGTTCCGGCCGGACTGGATGGAGGGCACGCAGCCATGAGCCAGCTTCCCACCGAGTTCATCCTGATCTTCCTCGGCATGGTCTTCGTCGCGGTGTTCCTGCTCAGCCAGGGGCTGACGGTGCCGGTGTTCGGCGAGGCCGGACGGGTGCGCAAGCGCATCCGCATGCGTTTGCACCTGCTGGAGCAGGCCAACGACCTGCCGAACATGCAGACCCTGTTGCGCCAGAAGTATCTGACCCGGCTGTCACCGCTGGAAGCTGCGCTGGAACAGTTGCCGCTGATGGACCGGCTGGCGCAGATGATCGAGCAGAGCGGTCATGACTACCGCGCCTACCGGGTTGTCCTGCTGGGTGCGGTGCTGGCCGTGCTGGTGGCGGTCGCCACCTGGATGCTGCTGCGCCTGTGGTGGCTGGCGCCGCTGCTGGGCTTCCTGGCGTTCTGGCTGCCGATCCTGAAGATCAGCGGTGACCGCAGCAAGCGGTTCGCCGAGTTCGAAGAGGGGCTGGCCGATGCGCTGGACTCCATGTGCCGCGCGCTGCGCGCCGGGCATCCGTTCGGTGAGACGCTGCGGCTGGTGGCCGAAGAACAGAAGGGCGCCGTGGCGCACGAGTTCGGCCTGACCTTCGCCGATCTGAACTACGGCAACGACGTCCGCCGGGCCATGCTCGGCCTGCTGGAGCGCGTGCCCAGCATGACCGTGATGATGCTGGTGACCAGCATCCTCATCCACCGTGAAACCGGCGGCAATCTGACCGAGGTGCTGGAGCGGCTGAGCCGGTTGATTCGCGGTCGCTTCCGCTTCCAGCGCAAGGTCAAGACGCTTTCGGCCGAGGGGCGCATGTCTGCCTGGGTCCTGATCTCCGTGCCGTTCGTTCTGGCCGCGGTGATCATGCTGACTACGCCGGAGTACCTGCCGCTGCTGATCAACGAACCGATCGGACAGAAGCTCAGCCTGGCAGCGTTCGGCGCCATGCTGGTGGGTATCTTCTGGATCCGCCGGATCATCCGTATCCAGGTCTGAGCGAGGACGCGGTCATGGACTATCTGTACGGTCTGGTTCGAAGCGTGGTCGCCGACGAGATGCTGGTGCGCCTGATCTTTCTGGCGGCGGTCGTGCTGAGCGTGATGCTCGCGGTGGGCACCACCGCAGTGTTGCTGATGGGCCTGCAAGACCCGATGCGCCGGCGCCTGGCGCTGATCAAACGCGGCGGCCAGCGCGAGCACGGCTTCAACGAGCCGCCCCTTGGCGGCGTGCAGTTGCTGCTGCAGCAGGTCGGCGAGCGCTTCGTCAGCAAGGACGGCGCGCACCTGTCCGGCACCCGGGCATTGCTGCAGCACGCCGGCTACCGCTCGGCATCGGCCCTGCAGATGTACTGGGCGATCCGCCTTCTGTTGCCATTGCTGTTGCTGGTTGCGACCGTGCTGGCGCTGCCGCTGGTGACGTTGCCGTCGCTGACGACCGGCCTGATGGCCGCCGGGATCGCGGTCGGCCTGGGTTGGCTGGCGCCGGCGATGTTCGTGGAACGACGCAGGAACGCCCGGCAGCTCCGTTTGCGCACCGCGTTTCCCGATGCGCTGGACTTGATGGTGGTTTGTGTCGAGTCGGGCCTGGCGTTGCCCCAGGCGATCGAGCGGGTCGCCGAGGAGCTGGCGGTCAGTCACGGCGAGCTCGCCGAGGAGCTGGCGATGGTCAACGCCGAGATTCGCGCCGGCATATCCAGTTCGGCCGCGCTGGCGCATCTGGCGGAACGGACCGGCCTGGAGGATATCCGCGGGCTGGTCAGCCTGCTGGCGCAGAGCATCCGCTTCGGCACCAGTGTCGCCGACACCCTGCGCATCTATGCCGACGAATTCCGTGACCGGCGTACCCAGGCGGCCGAGGAACAGGCTGCCAAGATCGGTACCAAGCTGGTGTTTCCGCTGATTTTCTGCCTGTGGCCGAGCTTTTTCCTAGTCGCCATCGGTCCCGCCATGATCGGCGTACTCAAAGCCTTCGGGAGACTCTGAGATGAGAAGAATCGCATTGCTGCTGGCGCTGCCGGTCGTACTCGCCGGATGTCAGACCATGGGGCCCGAGCCGGGCGAAGGGCGCTCCATCTACTCGGGCCAGCACTCGGTACTGTACCGGGCGCGGCAACAGGCCGGCTCGCTGGAACAGGCACTGCAACTGGCCGACATGGCCTATCAGGCGGGCGATTTGGACCAGGCACTGTTCCAGTACCTGCGCGCCCTGGAGCTGCAGCCCACGCAGTACTCAGCGCTGGTATGGGTAGGGCGGATCCATCGTGAGCGCGGCAACATCCAGCTGGCCGAGCTGGCCTTCGACGAGGTACTGCGCAAGGCGCCGGACAATCTCGATGCGCTGGCCGAGATGGGCATGCTGCAGCTGGCCAAGCGCGATCAGGAGCGCGCACGGGAACTGCTCGACCGCGCCGTGTCGCTGGACCAGCAGCGCCAGGCGAGCGCATCTGCCGCTGCAGCGGCAGATGCGCTCAAGGTCGATCGTCAGTCGCCGGTACGGCTGTACAACGCACTGGGGGTGCTCGCCGACCTGAACAACGACTTCGCCCAGGCCGAGCGCTATTACCGGTTGGCCTTGCAGATCGAGCCGCGTTCGGTGCTGGTGCAGAACAGCCTCGGCTATTCCTACTACATGGCCGGGCACTGGCAGGAAGCCGAGCGCGTGTTCCGCCGCGCGCTGGATCGCAACACCGCCTATGCGCCGCTGTGGCGCAACTACGGACTGCTGATGGCGCGCACGGAACGCTACGAGGAGGCGCTGTCGGCTTTCGAGCAGATCGGGTCGCGCGCGCAGGCGAGCAACGATGTGGGCTACATCTGCCTGGTGGAGGGCAAGTTGGACGAGGCCGAGCAGTTCTTCCGCAGCGCTATGGAGCAGTCGCCGTCGCACTACGCCACCGCCTGGGACAATCTGGAGCGCGTTCGCCAGCTGCGCAAGGTGCGCCAGCTCGGTCTTGGTCAGGCGCAACCCGATGCGGTTGCCTCGACTGCCGCCGACGTCAGGGTATTCGCCGTACCCTGACCGGCGGGACGATGGCCGCCGTAGCGGCGGCCTGGTCGCTGCGCGGGGCGCGCGGCAGGTAGCGCTTGAGGCGCAGGGCCGGCGCCTCGATCAGATGCCAGGACAGCACGGCCAGCAGCAGGCTGCCGGCGAAGCTCAGCAGCATGAAGGGAACCAGGGATAGCTGCCCATCGGTCCAGTGCATCAGCAGTTGCTGAAGTGGAAAACTGAAGATGTACAGGCCGTAGGAGAAGTCGCCGGCCTTGCCGAAACCGGACAGGCGCGGCACGCGCAGGTGTGCCAGATAGAGCGTCAGGTAGGGCAGGGTGAGCAGGTGCACCAGTTCCCAGTGCTCGCCGCGAGCGCTGACGAGATTGGCCGCGAGCAGTAGCAAGGCGAGCGTCCAGTGCCAGTGAATGCGCAAGCGGTACAGGTACAGCACCACGCCGGCATAGAAGAACATCCCCAACCGCGAGGCCTTGCGTAGCAGGTCGCTCTGCAGTTCGAGAAGCGGCATCAGATGAAAGTGCACGCCCACCAGCAGCATCAGGCCGATCAGCGCGCTGTTGCGACCGAAGCACTTGAGCAACCCCAGGGTGAGCACCGATGCATACATCAGCACCTCGTAGGGCAGCGTCCACAGCGAGCCGTTGACCGTATGTGGAAACGGATTGGTGGAAAAGGTCCCGGGCAGGCGGAACTCGGTGATCAGCGCGGCATTGCTCAGGTAGGCGAGTGTGCCGGGTGCGGCGAAATAGTCGCCCAGCGGCAGCGCCGTCGCCAGCGGGCCGACCAGCAGGACCGCCAACAGCACCGATACGAGCAACGCCGGAAGGATGCGCAAGGCCCGCTTGGCGGCGAAATCCAGCACGCTGCGACTGTTCAGCCATGAGCCAGCGATGAGAAAGCCGCTCATGACGAAGAAGATGTGCACGGCGATGTCCGCCGAGTCGTAGCTGCCGCTGAACAGGCGCAGGGGCTCCCGGTCAGCCTGCCCGGACAACCCGTAGCTATGGCCGAACACCACCATCGAGGCGGCGAAGAACCGCAGGAAATCGAAGTTGTTGTCTCTTGGCGCGGTGGTTGGCGCGTGCATCGGTTCCCCCTTGGGTGTGATCAGCGCAGCGGAAAGGTCTGGTTCATTCCCAGCGTGCGGCTCTCGCCATCGCGGATGGCCTGCTCGATCAATCGCAGCCGCTGCGGAGTCTGATGCCGCCGGGCGATATAGCGCAGCAGCGCAAGGAAGATCCGCCGGTTCAGGCGGTACAGCCAGGGCGAGGCCGCCCAGATGTGGGTGTCGAACCAGGCCTGGTTGCGTGCGGTGTAGTAGGCGCGGAAGTCGGAGTCACCGAGCAGGAAGGCTTCGTAGATGTTGCGGGTGTGGGCCTTGATGTTCCACGACAGCTCCAGCTCGTCGATCACGGCGTCGGTGACCAGGCGCAGCCGGCCGCCACCGGCAGTGATGCGGCGGGTGTACTCGGTGTCGTCGGCGTAGAGCACCAGCTCGCGCAGTGGCACGCCGATGGTCTGGTACAGGCTACGGTGGGCGAGCATGCCGCCATAGGGTGCGAACGGCAGATCCAGCGTACGCGGCGGGATGCCTTGCGGGCGCCCCCAGGGCAGGCGGCGCCAGATCTTGTAGGGCAGCTGCGCGACGTGAAATCCGAAGTAGCTGGAGCGCGGCTGGATTGCGAAGCGGCCCGGTACGCCGCGGGCGATGTCCTCCTGCTGGCTGGCGCGAAAGCCCAGTACCGCGGCGCGATCCAGGCCGACCTCGTGCCCGAGGCGGGCCAGCTCCTCGTGCAGCAGGCGTACGGCGGCGGCGGTGGGTGCATTGTCGTCATCCATCATCCAGATGTAATGCGCGCCCTCGGCAAGCGCCGCCTGCAGCCCGACCGCGTAACCGTTGGCCGAGCCGGTGTTGTGTTCCAGCGAAATGATGCGTACCTGGCCGGGCCAGCGGCTGCAGAGCTGCTCCAGCGGCGCGCGTGACGCATTGCTGACCACCAGCACGCGGGTGATCTGCTCGAAGCGGAAGGCCTGCTCGATCAGGCGCTGGAGGAATGGCAGGCGCTCGCCATAGGTCACCGTGACGATGGTGGTCTGCTTAAGGGCCGCCTCGTCGGGCAGCTCGGCGGCTTTCACGCACGGACGCAGGGCTTCGGGGCATGCAAGGTTCGACATGGCGGGCATTCCTCAGCCTTGTTCGGAGGTGGTGACTGGGATATCGCCGGTGGGCGCCGCGGGGGCTACCCGATCATCGTCGTCGGGGCTGAAAAAGGCGTGGAATACCCGAATGAAGGTTTCCCCCGGGGCGCCGCTGGCGCCCGGAGCGGGAATGAGTTCGGTATAGGAGTAGCCGTCCGCCAGAACCAGCGAGGTCCTGAATGGTGCGTCTGTGCTCATGCTGTGGCTCCTGAAGAAGCGGGGCTGCGGGCCCTGATCAGAATGAATAACGTCTGTTGTCCACCGGCCGGGGAGGAAGCGAGTCCGAGGCGGGTTCAGCGAAACGATGCTGTCGAGCGCCCGGCAGCGGGCTGGCGTTCTGGCCACCGCCGGATGCGCCGCAGTGGGGTGCGACAGTGGCCGGGGCGGGTCGGTAGGCGATGACGCTGGGGCCGTTGGCGGGGTCGCATGCGTGGTCGTCGGTGGCGCCGGGTGACGGCTGTGCCGGGGCGGTCGAAAGCGGTTCGCTCATGCTCATGGCACCGCTCGATCCGCTCATCAACACAAGGGCAAAGCCGAGCGCGCGGGTCGCCCGCAGCCATTGCTTTACTGTGTTCATCCTTGAAACCTCGTAAATGTGGTGATGGGGAAGGGTGTGGTCAGGCGTGCTTGATCGGAACCACCGCGGCTGGATAGAGCGGCGTGCTCGGTTGGGAACTGGGCGCCAGGGCCAGGCCGTCGCCGAGCCTGGCTTCGCGCAGTCGCGCCTCGACGAAGGCGCGGATCTCCAGCTCGAATCGCTCACCCGAGAAACGTTCGGCGTTGCGCCGGCAGCTTGCCGCGCTGATGCGCGCGCGCTGGTGTTCGAACTCGTCGATGGCCGCGCTGATCGAAGCAGTTGTCTGCTCGGGGTAGAACACCCCGGTGGGCTCGGCATGCTCGAGCCCCCGCACGGTTTCCAGCACGCCGCCGCGACCATAGGCGATCACCGGGGTGCCGCAGGCCTGGGCCTCGATCGGCGCGATGCCGAAATCCTCTTCTGCGGCGAAGACGAAGGCCCTGGCGTGCTGCATGTGGCGCAGCAGCACCTCGAAGCTCTGGTAACCGAGCAGGGACACATTGGGCCCGGCGACTTCGCGGGCCTTGTCCATCTCCGGGCCGCTGCCGATCACGATCAGGCGCTTGTCCGGCATCGCCGCGAAGGCCTCGACGATCAGCGGAATCTTCTTGTACGGCACCATGCGAGAGGCGGTCAGGTAGAAGTCTTCCTTGGCCTCGTGCAGGGTGAACTGGCGGGTATCCACGGGCGGGTAGATCACCGTGGATTGGCGCCGGTAGCTCTTGTTGATGCGCCGGCCGATGAAGTGCGAATTGGCGATGAACTCGTCGACGCCGCTGGCGGTGCGCTGGTCCCACATGCGCATGTAGTGCAGCAGCATGCGCGCCAGCTTGGCCTTGATGCCGCGCTCCAGGCTGGCTTCGTGCAGGTACTGGTGCTGCAGGTCCCAGGCGTAGCGGATGGGCGAATGCACGTAGCTGATGTGCAGCTGATTCGGCCCGGTCAGCACGCCCTTGGCCACTGCGTGGCTGCTGGAAATGATCAGGTCATACGAGGACATGTCGAGCTGCTCGATGGCCAGCGGCATCAGCGGCAGGTACTTCTGGTAATGGGTGCGCGCCTTCGGCAGTTGCTGGATGAAGGTGGTGGTGGCGCGCTTGCCGCCGAGGTGGGCACGGTCGGCGTCGGAGAGAAAATCGATGACGGCGAACAGATCGGCGTCCGGCCAGACGGCGCACAGCCCGGCGAGCACGCGCTCGGCGCCGGCATACGTCACCAGCCAGTCGTGAACGATGGCAACTTTCATGGCATGACATCCTTGATTGAGAAAGAGTGAGCAGCGAGGCGGTGAGCCTCAGCGGCTGTGCAGGCGTGCCAGTGGCATCAGGTCGTGTTGTCTGGTCAGGCGCCTGCCGGCGTGAGCCAGCGGTAGATCCAGCAACTGTCGGCAGAGCTGGGCGCTGCCGAGGGCCAGCAGCAGGCCGAACACAGCGCCAGCCAGGCTGGCGGTTGGGCCGGTCAGGCCGAGCGCCTGGGTCAGCAGCTCGCTCAGGCGCTGCATCGCCGGCAGCAGCAAATAGAGTGAGTAGCTGAGGCTTCCAAGCCAGACGAGCGGCGGTGCCCGTAGCGGTAGCCGGCTGGTGACCAGCAGGAAGATCACGATGGCCAGGGCATAGGTGAGCAGGTCCCGGGGCCAGGCGGTTGCGTCCGCAGACCAGCCGGCCAGGAAGATGATCGGCAGCACCGGCAGGTAGATTCGCAGCGTGTAGCGCGCATATTCGCGGGCGCGTCTGCGGGCATAGCTGCTGCTTTCATGTTTGGCCTCATACCTGAGTGACGCGAAAAACATCAGTGATAGCGCCAGCGGCAGCGTGACCGGCAGCTCTGTGCCCAGCAGCTGCCGCGCCAGGGCGAGCAGCAGCGCCACCGCCAGCAGCACGAGCGCGCAGCTGGTCCGCAGACTGACGCTGTGCAACAGGCCGAGCACCTGCAGCAGCAGGCAGAACCCGTAGAACAGCAGGATTGGCGGCAGCGCTCCGTAAGCGCCGATGACCTCGAACGCCATGGCGCTGCCTGGCGCGGCCACACCCGGCAGCCAGGCCGGTGCCGTCGGCAACAGAATGGCGGTCAGCAGCACCGCCAGCAGGTAGACCGGCAGCAGGCGCAGCAGGCGGCGGACGACAAAACCTCGCCCGCCGTCGACGCTGGCGTGCAGGCTGGCCGGCACGATGAAGCCGCAGCACAGCAGGAACCAAAGCATCGCCAGCAGCCCGGGGTCCAGGGCGTGCTGCAGTGCCCAGCCGTCTGACAGTGGCAACAGCAGGGTCTGGAAAATCAGGAGTAGGGCTGCGCTGCCGCGTAGCGCGTCGATATGCGCCAACCGTTCCATGGTCTGCCTCGCTTGATTGATAGAGTTGAGTGTCGGGACTGCATTCGTCGGGCATCAGGGGCGGTCCGATGACCAGGCGATAAAGGACGGCGGGCTGGGTTTGCCCATCAGTGCCTTGTCGATCAGCTGCGACACGGTCTGCGCCGAGCGCTTCCAGGAGTAGCGCTCGACGTTGGCCAGGCCGAGGGTGCGCAGGTCATCGCGCAGGCGCGCGTCCTGCAGCACGTGGCGCATGCAGCGGGCAATGTCCTCGATGTTCAGCGGCTCGAAATAGAGCACGCTCTCGCCGAGCACTTCGGGTATCGACGCGGCCCGCGCGGCGATCACCGGGCATCCGCAGGCCTGGGCCTCCAGCGGCGGAATGCCGAAGCCTTCGTAGAGCGAAGGGAACACGAAGGCGGTGGCGCCCTGGTATTCGCGCACCAGCTGATCGTCGTTCAGCCGGCCGAGAATGCGTACGCGTGGATTGCCATCAATGCTGGAGGTGGAGCCGGAGAACACCGAGTGCGAGTCGCCGACGATGTGCAGTTCCACGTCATCGAAGCCTTCCAGGCTGAGGAAGGCCGCGACCATCCGCGCGAAGTTCTTGTGCGCGTTCGGGGAGGACACCGCCAGCACGTATGGCCTGGCATTGCCGCTGCGATCCGCGCCACTCGGCGGATGGAATTTGGCCGCCACCGCGTTGGGGACGACGCAGATCTTCTCGCTCGGGTAGCCGTAGTAGCGGGCGATTTCCTTGCGTGAGAAGTCGCTGACGGTAATCAGCGCCTTGATGCGCTTGAGCAGCAGCGGCGTGAGCCCCTTGTAGACGCTGCGGAAGGCGCGCGAATAGCTCTCCGGATGGCGCACGTAGGTGATGTCGTGATGGGTGGCGATCTGGTTGCGGTAGATCAGCGGTGCCGTGTTGCACAGTGATACCAGCGGCGGATAGCCATGGCGCGCCAGCCACAGAGGCAGGTCCAGCTGTTCCCACAGATGCCCGTGGTTGCGGCCGATGCGCCGCACCTGCAGGCGCTCGGCGCTGGCGTGCATGCGGATGTCGGCCGGCGCAATGAATGTCAGGTCCTTGCGCATGGCGGCAAGCTCCAGGCAGACCTGTTCGGCAAAACGTTGCACACCGCGGGTTTCCTGAGTCAGGAAACGGGCGTTGATGGCGATCATGTAGGGCTCTCCTTGCGGGGATGGCGTGCGCCGCCGGATGCTGGCCAGCGGCGAACGCTGGCAGGTGGCGGCTTTGGCGACTGGCGAAGCGATGCGTGGTGCGTGGCGGTCAATGCGGGTTGGCCAGCGCGTGCTGGTCCGGTTGCGTTTCGCCTGGGTGGCCGGTCGTGCGGTCAGTGCATGTCGTGACAGGGGTCAACCGTCGTTCTGCACCGCGCGCAGGCTGATGATTTTCGGGAATCCATCGAGCTCCACCTCGGTGCTGCAGGCCTGGCCTTTGCCCGGACACTTCCACTCGGTACTGGTGACCACGCGGCCGTGCTGGGGCTGGGCGGTATCGATCAGCGCCACCTGGCCCGCCTGGCCTTCGGTGTTCTGCAGCTCCACGGTCCGCGGTTTGCCGGTGCTCCAGGCCACCATCAGTTCATCGTCTCCGCGGGCGAATCGCAGCATCACCACGTCACCCGGGGTTTTCTCTTCGCGGCTGAGGAAGCTGTACTGGCTGACGATCTGGCTGATGGAGGCGAGCACCGAATAAGCCGGCTTGAGGGTGAAGTCCTGCCGTACCAGGCCGAAGTTGTGTTCGCGTTCGGTCTTGTCGGTGCCATCGTTGCGGAAGTCGTACCACCACATGCCCTTGATGTTCGGGAGCGTTCGGGCAAGGAAGAATGCCCGCGCCAGGTAGGCGGCCTGCAGGGTTTCGTCGATGCCGCACGCGCCCTGGTGCGAGGGCCAGGCCATCTCGGTCAGGTAGAGCGGCACCGGACGCCCGGCGGCGCGGGTCAGTTCCTTGTCCACCTCGGCCATCCAGTCGATCCAGGCTTCCGGTGTATTGCGCCGCCAACCGCGGCAATGCACGTAGGGGTGCAGCGAGAGGCCGTCCACCGACTGCATCAGGCCGTTCTCCAGCAGGCGCAGAGCGAAACCAGACTCGATGCCCTGGCTGGTCACGGCGCCGGCCAGCACGGTGGCAGCCGGGTCACGCTGGCGGATGATCCCTGCCGCGTCGGCGATGAGCCGGGCGTAGTCCTGGGTGAACGCCGGGTCGCGGGGGTCTTCCACGTCCCACTCGTTCCAGATCTCGTAATAGGCAACCTGGCCCTTGAGGTTCTCGGTAACGAAGTCGACGTAGCGGTTGTACGCGGCTCGCACCGGCTCGCTTCTGGGCTTCTCGCCATCCCCGTGATGCTGGTTGCCATAGCCGAGAATGAACTGGGTGCTCAGGCCATGGCGGGCGGTTTCCTTCAGATAGCGCTGCCAGGACGGTTCGATCTTCAGCTGGTTCGGCTGGCGCTCGACATAGGCCCAGTGGGCATCGGTGCGTACCGAGGTGATGCCGGCGTCG
>Ga0181553_10002183_pt1 | contig 17421 bp, 10 predicted proteins | sample 011ome_17_FD_133753 | JGI IMG/M metagenome (GOLD analysis project Ga0181553, IMG submission 133753) | Coastal salt marsh microbial communities from the Groves Creek Marsh, Skidaway Island, Georgia - 011502XT metaG (megahit assembly) | ecosystem: Environmental > Aquatic > Marine > Intertidal...
CCACGAGTCTTCATTTCTCGACGCGACGCGACGTGGTCATGACTGAAGTATTAACATCCACGAAGCACTCAAAACATGCATACTGGTACGTAGCGCGCAACGCGCCAGCCTCGTCCCGCGGTGCAATGACGCGCTCGTCGCGTACGTGTCTATTCATCTTCGATGGCATTGACCACCCAACGCGCGCAGTGGATTAGGATCGGCCCAACGGCTCGAACGCCACGGGGGTACGCTCGTGGCAATCTCGCACGCTCACACACCAACTGGGTACAAATCCCCCAACGCTTACGGCGCGCGAGCGGTGTTCTCAGCGGAAACGACATCAAAGTTCTTCCAAACCAAAGTGCTCGGCGCGGCTGCCGCGACGTCGGGCGCGAAGAAACTCATGCCCTACGCCCCGGACGCCCCGCGTAACCGTCCAAAAGAAACTCTCACGAATGATATTGGACACCGCTTCGGACCTTCAACCGTGACGAAGCGCCGCGAACGATACCGCGGTGCGTCTTCGATCACATTTGGCGACGCGAGCCGAATGCGTCCCGAGCCGTGGCGGACGACCAACGACGTCATGCGCGCCCGCGCCGCGATTGTCGCCACCACCGGCCTGGACAATCCAGGAATTTCAGCCGCAATTGCCAAACGCGTGCACGCCGCGCAGCGACGGTGAACTCACGTGATCGGTATTGCGCCGAATGTTTCGTCGTCGGTCCCGGCTGAAGAAGGTTCTTTTTCGAGACGCGAGCTCCATCCTAGAACGTCATTCCGTCGCGCGATGCAGAACGACGGCATAGACGACTACGACGACCGCGATGGCAGCGACCTTCCCGGTGGGTTGCATGTGCGCGCAGACGCGCCGCGCGCGCGAGACGACGCAACCGCGGGGCGGTCGACGTTGGGATTGCAACGCCTCGCTCAGGAGAAACGCGCCGAGAAACGCGCGCGCGAGCGCGATCTCGGCGCGCACTTGCGCGACGAAGATGAGTATGATGACGAAAGTTGCGATGCGCGCGTGCGTGGCGTGCGAGGAGAGGCGTCAGGTCGCACATTTCGCGCGAGACGCGACGAGACGCCGTCGCACCCCGGAGGCGTCAACGTCTTCGCCAAGGAAGCGATCGACCGCAGGCGCAAGGAGGCGCGATTCGGACGCGGGTTAGACGTTCGACGGGATGATGTTGAGCGCGGCAGCGACGGTGGGCACAAGCCGTCGTGGGCGCGCGATGATGGGGAGTGGGAAGAGACGCCGGCGCGCGCGCGGGACGGACGGCTCGCCACGCCCAGCGTCGGCGGCTCATCGTTTACTCGCAATGATCGCACGCCTCATCACGCGTACGCGCGTCAAGGATCATGGGACGACGTCGCGGCACAACCTTTGGCGGTGCGCGGCGGTATTGGCGGGCAGACGTCGTCGACGCCGTCGTCGAGGAGCCACGCGTTGAGGTTTGAGACGCCGGCGTCGACGCCGAGTTGGAAGTCAAATGCGTGGGCCACGGGCGCGATGGCGAACGCAAACAAGTTTGTGAGCGAAGGCACATCTGTGGAGGAAGACGACGCGGCGAGGAACGCGCACGTCGACGCGCCTGGGGATGATGATGAAAAGGTGCTGGACCGCGCGTGGTACGACGACGACGAAGGCGGAGGCGCGCACGGGGACGCACACAATCCATTTAGCACGAACGCTCGCGACGAGGCGCGATACGCGAAGAAAGAACAAGAGTACGCCAAGCGTCTGACTCGACGTGATGGCACGTTGATGTCCATGGCGTCGTCTAGGCGCGTGAGCCAATTGAACGCCGACTCAAATCAATGGGAGGAAAATAGAATGATGACATCGGGGGTCATTCGCATGAAGGAGATTGATTTAGACTTTGACGACATCGAAGAAAGCCGAGCGATATTACTCGTGCACGATACCAAACCACCGTTTTTGGACGGACGTATGGTGTTTACGAAACAGCAAGAGACGGTGTTGCCGGTGAAGGACATGACGAGCGATTTGGCACAAATTGCGAGGAAAGGAAGCGCGTTGGTGAAAGAAGTGCGCACGAAACGCGAGGAGAATAAAGGTCGGGACAGGTTTTGGGAGATGAAGGGGAGTAAGATGGGATCTATTACGGGCACCACGAAAGCTGAAGACACGGAGGCGGCGGTGCATGCACAGGCGGCTAAGGAACGGGACGACGACAGACCCGACGTCGTCGGCGCCGACGGAGAAATTGATTTCAAGGCTGGCGCAAAGTTTGCAGAGCACATGAAGGATGGGAAATCAAGCGCGCAAAGCGAGTTTGCAAAGACGAAAACAATGAAGCAACAGCGTGAGTTCTTGCCGGTGTACGGATGTCGGGAAGATTTAATGCACGTCATTCGCGAAAACCAAATCATCGTCGTTGTTGGCGAAACCGGAAGCGGTAAGACGACACAAATGACGCAATACATGCATGAAGAGGGATATTCGACGTTTGGTATGGTTGGATGTACCCAGCCCCGCCGCGTGGCCGCGATGAGTGTAGCTAAGCGCGTGAGTGAGGAGATTGGATGCGAGCTCGGCCGCGAAGTTGGCTACGCCATTCGCTTTGAAGACTGCACTAGCGAAGATACGGTGATTAAATACATGACTGATGGCGTGCTACTACGAGAAACCTTGCGCGAGCCGGATTTGGACATGTATAGCTGCATCATCATGGACGAAGCGCACGAACGGTCGTTACACACCGACGTGTTGTTTGGTATTCTTAAAAAGGTTGTCGCCCGACGTCGGGATTTCAAACTCATCGTCACCTCCGCGACACTCAATTCTCAAAAGTTTAGCGATTTCTTCGGCTCGGTGCCGGTGTTTCACATCCCTGGACGTACGTTCCCTGTGGAAGTATTGTACTCCAAGACACCAGTGGAGGATTATGTCGAAGGTGCGGTCAAGCAGGCGCTCTCAGTACACTTGTCGAGCGACGCTGGAGACATTCTCGTCTTCATGACGGGTCAAGAAGAGATTGAAACCGTGACGTATGAATTAGAAAACCGCGTGGCGACGCTCATGGACGAAGGCACATGCCCACCACTTAACGTTCTACCCATCTACTCCCAACTTCCGAGTGATTTACAAGCAAAGATTTTCCAAGACGCCGAGGATGGAAATCGCAAATGCATCGTCAGTACGAACATCGCTGAAACGTCGTTGACGCTCGATGGAGTCATGTATGTCATCGATACAGGCTTTTGCAAGCTCTCCGTGTTCAATCCACGTATGGGTATGAACGCGTTGCAAGTGTTTCCTTGCTCCCAAGCCGCGGTGAACCAACGTTCCGGTCGCGCTGGTCGTACGGGCCCGGGGACGTGTTACCGCTTGTACACCGAGACGGCGTTCAAGCACGAAATGCTCATTTCCACCGTGCCCGAGATTCAGCGCACAAACCTCGGTAACGTGGTATTATTGTTGAAATCTCTCAACGTGGAGAATTTGTTGGATTTTGATTTCATGGATCCGCCGCCGCAGGAGAACATTTTGAATAGCATGTACTCATTGTGGATTTTAGGCGCGCTCGACAACACGGGTGGATTAACACAGCTCGGGGCGAAAATGGTTGAGTTTCCCGTGGACCCACCTCTGGCACAGATGCTCATCAAGGCAGAACAAGCTGGATGCTCGAATGAAATGCTCACCGTTGTGGCGATGCTTTCTGTGCCGTCAGTGTGGTTTAGACCAAAGGATCGTGAAGAGGAATCAGACGCGGCGCGCGAAAAATTCTTTGTCCCTGAAAGTGATCACTTGACCTTGCTCAACGTGTACCAGCAATGGAAGAACAATGGCTATCGCAACGACTGGTGCAACAAACACTTTATCCAGGGCAAGGGATTGAAGAAAGGCCGCGAAGTGCGCGCGCAGCTGATGGATATCATGAAGCAGCAGAAAATTCCGCTGTTGAGCTGCGGGCAAGATTGGGACGTGTGCCGTCGGTCCATCACGGCGGCGTATTTTCATCAAGCTGCGCGCTTAAAAGGCGTAGGCGAGTACGTCAACGCGCGTAACGGTATGCCATGTCATCTTCACCCGAGTTCAGCACTGTATGGATTGGGATACACGCCAGATTACGTCGTGTACCACGAGCTCATCATGACATCAAAGGAGTACATGCAGTGCGTCACCGCGGTCGAGCCGCAATGGCTCGCCGAGTTCGGTCCGATGTTTTTTACGTTGAAGGAGAGCCATTCGAGCATGCTCAAGTCAAAAGCCAAACGCAAGGAGGACAAGGCGAAGATGGAGGCTGAGATGCAGGCCAAGCGAGAAGAGGAGGAGGAGCGCGACGTGGCGTCTCGCTTGCACGATGACGAACGCCGCGCGCGGCAGCGGAGCCAAATTGTCACTCCTGGACAGGCGCGATCGATTTCTGGTACACCACGCGTGGATTCTGGTGGATTAGCATCGCGTCCATCGACGGGATCGAGACCTTCAACAGGACAACGCCGCACCGGACCGGGCGGGCGCACGCCGGGTCGAAAGCGTTTCGGCCTGTGACGATGTCTTAAAGACAGTCTAAATTAGTCTAAATTAGTTTGCTTTGCGTTGACAATTCTAGTGTATGCTGTGTTGATAAATGTGTTTTGTCTTCATACTAATTCCCATGCCGAGAATAACGTGCACAAAAACGAGCACATTATCGTCCACCGCCATCAACTGCGAGTTTTCGTAGATGATCCATGAACACTTGAAGCGAAACGTCGTCTGTGTACAGATCTGTCGTGCCACCCATGGATGCGCCGCTGTTGTACGTCGCACTTGGATTCAACTTTGCGAGCAAGAAACGCGCCTGCGAACCGTGCTGATCACAATCAACCAATCTCGGTACTGGAAATCGCGTGCTGAGGATGCGCTCCGCGTCCGCCTTGGGCGCGGCGAGCAATTCTTTAAACGCCGTGTGTTCGGGTTGATCCTGGTAGTTCGCCTTGCGCCATTGCGCAATTGTCATACCGTGGAACACAACGACACTGAAATACGCATCAAGAACAAGTATTTTGTCGGCGGCGATCGAACACACGTCCAAGAGCACGGGCTCAGGTGGACTGTTGAAGCTATACGCGGTGAGCGTCGGTTGGATCATCACCAATGAATTAAAGACGTTTTCTCGTGATAGAATCATGCGGAAATACGCCGTCTCATCGGGAGAATTGTTGAATACTTGCACAAACTGTGATCGTCGCAGGTTGAACATGAACTGTGGGTAAATGCTAAACTGCGGCATGAGCTGGAAGGAGTGCGGATCATCCTTGCGATAATCGCCAAACCGTTGACACAATTCGATGAGCTTTCTATCCAGCCATCGTGTGGCGGCTGGGCAATCGGTTTCTTCTTCAGTTTCCATCTTCCAAGACAACTGTCGGGCTACTAAGACCGCGGCTGCTTCTTGGTCGAAACCAGCGGCGATGTCGTTGATGTTTCCGCCCTCTGTCCACCGCCTGCTTGTGGTGATGACGCGCATGCGTGTCTCGCCGGTGGGCAGCGTAAACGTACACAAGAACTGCATATAAAACTGCTGCGCTTGCTGTCCTTGCATCGCAATCGGCTGCGAATCCTTTCCACCCGGGTTTGCAACCTCAAAGTACACCGCTAAAGACGTTTCATTCGTCAACGTGCACAACTTCCACGCCGTCGTCCCGCCGCTGCCGATGGGCGAATCCGCAACCGCACCGGGCAAGCCCTTTCGATCGAGAGCCGCACACGGCCCGATGACACCCGCTGTCCTCACGTCACGACTAGTAATGACTTCGAATTGCCCATTGTAGGCGATGCCCAAACCACCGTCGGAGTCTGGCGCGAAGAGCTTCTGAAAGGATGTTTTGAAGACGGTGTGCGAAAACGACTCTGCCAACACCACGTTGCCGCCCGTCTTTTCTACGCACACCTTCATCTCAGCCAAACCCACTTGATCGAGCGCACACGCAAAGACATCTAACACGTGCCCGTTTGCGCACAAGTTAATCGCCACCTCTTCGTAGTACTTTTTGGCCTTGTGATAAAACGGCGCGGCGCCCTTGACAATGTCCTTGTGCGAACGCACCGCTTGCTCCATATCCTTCGCCACGATCGTGCCGCCGCCATCCGTCGCGGCACCTCCCGTGAACAACATCGCGCGCGCATTCATACCAATCGCACTCGTGGATAATAAGCATGACGCCACCATGAGCGCCGTGCCCGTACATCGTCCGCGCCGACAGCTCGGCAACGGCGCAAACGCGTCTCGATTCAACTCCTCCAAAATCGCCGTCAATTGGAACTCGCACTCACTCAGCGGCACTAGAAACTTCGACGCCGGCATCGCACCACTCACATGATGCCCCGCGGCGGCTCCTGGCGCGGGTGCAGACCCACCACCGTACCCAGCGGCCCCGCCGCCCCGCCGTCCGCCGCCGCCCAACGTCAACTGGTCCTTAATCTGCTGCGTCGTAAACTCCTTATTCCCACGAAACACATAACTCTTCGGACAATCCGTAAACCCAAGCTCATGCACGTGCACATGCGTCCCAAACGTCACTAACCCCACGCTCGCGTCTTCCGGCAATAAACTCAACGCTTGCGTCACCGCTCGAGCGCACGCCCGCAGCTCCTCCTCCTCCGCGCACGCATCCACGACAAATAAATACGCCGGTGCATTCCCCACCCCTGACCGTCGCGGCAGCGCATACTCCACCGTCGTATAACTCGGAAACAACTCAGCGGGTAAATTCGTCTCACTCAGCGCGTTATAATGCGGTGGAAAGTGATTCCTCGCGTGGCACATGGCGCACACCCAGATCTTGCTCGCGAAATCCACGCGCGCGTACGGATTCAACACCCCTCCGCACCCCTTACACCGCACCGGTTCATACGGCACGCGCGGAACGACATCATGCGAGATATTCTTCGTCGGCGTCACGATCGCACCGAACGGCACGACGCATTCGCGCTGTTCCTTGCGCGTCGATGGCACGACGTTCCAGGACAATCGCACGCCATCTTGCGCTTCGAGCGCGCTCCAGTCCACGGGCGCGGGCGCCACGGGCGCGGCGTGCGCGTGCTGGGCGTGGTGGAGGGTGCCGTACGCGTCGGCGGACATCGCGGCGCGCGGCGACGACGACGCGCGTCGGCGGCGGCGGCGATTTGACGTCGTCCATGGATGGGTTGGCGCGCGGAACGGTCATGGGGTTGACGCCACCAGAATTGAGTCCCTCTGTCCCTGGTCATGATTGGTGATTTTACATTTTTGACGTGGGCCAAAGGCGCGCGCGGTCGACGCCGCGACGGCACACGGCGGCGACGGACCGCACGCGGCAAGGCAATTCGGCGCGCGAGCGAGCGCGCGGTGCAACGCGTGTGTTCGCGCGCGGTGAGGCACGCGCGGCGTGCGTGACGCGCGATGGCGACGCGGTGCGGAGGGATGTGGTGATGATGATGATGATGATGATTGGACGCGTGCGCTCTGCCGCTGCGGCGCGCGGGTGGGGGAACGTCGCGCGCGGAGGCGGTCCGCGGGATGCGTTCGATCGCATGCTCGCTCGAGGGGACGTGAGGGCTGGGGATGACGCGCAAGCGCGCGCGCTCGGGGCGTTGCAGCGCGTGTTTGACGACGTCGTCGCGGCGCCGACGGCTGGGACGGCTGGGATGGCGTCGATCGTCGGGTGTTACATGCATGGTGGCGTCGGACGCGGGAAAACGATGCTCATGGATGCGCTGTTTCGTTCGTTTGAGGGCGACGCGCGCGAAAGGGTGCGACGGGTGCACTTTCACGCGTTTATGTTGGACGTGCACGCGCGGTTGTTTGCGCTCAGCGCGGCGTCGAGAGACGGATGCGCGGCGATTGGGGAAGAGTTAGCGTCGACGACGCGCGTGTTATGCTTGGATGAGATTGAAATCTCAGACGTTGCGGATGCCATGGTGTTCAAGCGCGTGATGGAGGTGTATTTGCGACGCGGCGGCGCGTTGGTTGGGACGTCGAATTCGGCACCAGACGGACTCTACCGAGGCGGCATTAATCGCGCAGCGTTCGCGCCGTTTATACGAACGTTGCGCGAGACGTGTGAAATTGTAGATTTGGTATCCGTAGACAATGTGGATTACCGACGGGTCGCCGAACGGCGTGGTGCTCCGGGCGACGCCGCGGCTGCGTATTCGTCGCCTCTGTATTCGCAAACCATTGTCTTCGCCGCCGACGACGCGTCGCGCGGCCAAGGTTTAGCCCGGCGCCGAGCACTCTTGACGAGCGCGTGGGATGCATACGCTCAGGAGACGTCGCACGCATCCAAGGCTAGCACTTCTTTAGTGATTCCTTTGGCGGGAGGCCGTAGTATTCGCGCCGAGGCGCGCTCGGGCGATCGCGCCGTGTGGTTTTCATTCGCCACGATATGCGGGGGGAACTTCGGGCCTATTGATTATTTGGCGCTCGCGCAGCGCTTCAAAGTCGTGTGCATCGAAGACGTGCCTTCACTACCAATTTTTAGCGCGGAAAATGAAGCGAGGCGGTTCGTCAACTGCGTTGACATCCTGTACGAACACGACTGCGTGCTCTTGGCTTCGTTCGCGTCGGCGACGTCGCCGGACGAAATCTTTCAAAACACGAGCAATGCTAAGACATGGCGTAGTGCCGGTGATGAACTCACGTTACGCCAACGGACGGCGTTAGAATCGAACGAAGACATCTTTGTCTCCGCCGTCGGCGGCTCGAGCGGACGCTCGACGACGATGACATCTGAAACCACAGAATGGAGCGCCACTGGCCGATTCGGCGCCGCTTTGGCGCACGTACAATCAGAAAATTTCACCGCAAAAGCTGCTCCGCGCGCGATATCGCGCATCGCGCACATGTCGAGTGCATCGTACGTCGAGCGCGCGCTCGGCTCGCGCTCGCGTCGACCCGCCGCCGACGCCTCCATCTCGCCCTCCGCCTGACGCTCTTCACGGCCACCCGCACCCTAGTATAGACACATAGCGCGTAGATATTCATGTACTACTGGTAGTCGTATGTATGCATAGTCGCAGTCACGAAACATGTTTTAATAACCAGAGTCTGAGGCTCAGACTTTGACTTACTTTTTCATACGCGACCGCGTCTGACCCAACGCCACACTTCGACGCCCGCGATGCTCGCGCCCACGTCCTCGTTCGCCACTACCGCACCGTGCGCGCGCGCCGCCACTCGCGCCGCGCCGCGCCGCGCCGCCGTCGCCGCGCGCGCGTCGAACGCGACGCCGAACGCGTCGACGAATGTCCCGGTGACGTCAGCGCATGTCGTCGTCGATCGCCGCGCATTCGTGCGCAACGCTGCGCTCGTGGCGTTCACCGCGGCGGTGACGACGCCGAGAGAGGTGCGTAGATAGATGTGCGAATGTGTGTGTCGCGTCGCCGTGCGGCGTGAATGCGTACGCCGCGCGCGCGCGCGACGCGACGCACGATCGCGCGCGCGCGCAGTCGGGCGTCTGACGGGGTCGGGCGCCGGGGTCCGCGCGTTCGTCGCGTGCGGTGGCGCGCGAAGCGTTTGATATGGGTTTATGCGTGGCGATGCGTGGCGATGCGTGGCGATGTGTGGCGATGCGCGCGGTGCGCGCGCGCGTACTCAAAGGTTTGGCGTACTGACGGGTTGGTTTTATCTCGCGTTTTGTCTCGCGCAGGCGAAGGCTTTCCTCGGTTTCGGCGAGAACAAGGAGGAAAAGTACACGGCGGAGACGACGGCTATTATTGCTCAAGTGAAGGCGACGTTGGAGATGGCGCCCGGTGCCGAAGGTCGCGAGGAGTCGATCAACCAAACGCGTCAAATGACCAACGCGTGGGTGGCCAAGTATCGTCGCGATAACAAAACCACTGGGAAGCCATCGTACGGGCAAGTGTACAGCGCTTTGAACGCGGTGAGCGGTCACTTTAACAATTTCGGTACCAAGTACCCGTTCCCGGCGAAGAGAAAGGATCGCGTGTTTGCGGAATTCGAATCTGCTGAGCTTTTGTTGAGCCGCGGGAGATAAGACGGCGCTCGACGCGAGCGCGTTTTGGACGCCGAGTTTGTTTCAATGTTTCAAGTTTCAATTCATATCTTCCTATAACACTGTGTTATCATCATCATCATCATCATCATCACACTCACGACGTAGGACCAAAACACTCAACAACAACAACAATGCTATGACGAAGTAAAGCGTACGAGAAGCGTCACGAAGAAGCGCGCTCGCGAAGCTCTGCGTCGAGCGTCTTCAATGCCTTGACGAGAAAAGCTTCACCGTGCGCCTTTAACACCTTGACACACATATCCTCCTTTGCTTTATGTTCCGGTTTGCGATCGTCGACTTTGACTTCAAAGTAACACTCTTCGTCCTCCGCGACGTCCCGACTCGCCTCTGGCACGACGATTGTGCCTTTGACTTTAATCGCGCTCGGCGTCTCCCCATCGCTGTCTTCGTCATCGTCCCCGCTTGCGCCACCATCGCACGCAAACGTCGCGCTCCAATCTAATTTCAATTCAAAGTCAAACCCATGCTTGGGTTTCCCGCGAATCATCACCACCGACGCGTCGCCTTCGCACGACTTTACGCTCACCACGCGCGCGCGAACGTCTCCACCCTCATCGTCTCCACCACCCACGAATCCCGCCGCCGCGGCATCCGCGACGATAAACCCATCGTGTTCGACACATAACAACGCTTCGAGCCTCGCGCGCGCCCAATCCGTGTGCCCGCGCTCTTCCCACGTCCCCGCCGCGTTCCACGCCGACACCTGCGTCGACGCCAACCCAGCCGCGAGCGCGGTCGCCTCCGCCTGGGTAATTTTCTATCGCACGCGAACGAACCGTCAGTGAAAAGAATACAAACGCACGCGCGCGCGTACCTTGGCCGTCGCCGCGGGCGCCTCGCCGGCGTTACGTCCGTGCCAGTAGTGATAGCTCAGCTCGCCTTTTTTGGCTTGCGAATCTTGCGCGGGCGTCGCGCGCGCGTCCGCCATGTGCGAATGGCGACTCGATAGAACGATGATGCGCGCGATGCGCGCTCGAACGCGTGCGTTTGCGCCGGCGCCGGCGGTGCGCGCGCGCGAGAGAGAGAGTGAGGCACGCTGGGACTGCCGAAGCCAATGTCTCAGCGCGGCAGAAAGCGACGCCGAACGCGACGCATCCGCGATCGACATCGCGCGGCGTCGCGCGCGCGCGCGCGTAGGACGCGCGCGTGATCGTCTTCGCGTGCGCGCCGGGCGGCGTTATCGATCGACGCGCACAGCGAACGCGCCGCAGTACGAGTGCTGACTTGTGTTGAGCATTCTCGAGTCGTGTTCGAGGCGGCGTGATGACGCCGCACGCCGTGACGCCGACGACATCGGCGCGCGGGCGCATACACGGCAAGGGGTACAACGCGCGCGATGGGTACGCGTGGCCGCGCGCGGGCCGAGCGCGCGTGCCCGGGGATATTTTGTTTTGGCACCGCGTGGAGACAAAATTTTTCGACGTCGCGTTCACGCACTGGGCCGTGTACGTCGGCGCGTGCGGGCGCTGGGACGCCGCGCGCGCGTGCTGGATGTGGGTGTGTGATGATGACGATGGTGCTGATGATGCGCTGGTGGAGTGCGTGGTGCATTTATGGGGCGCCGCGGAGCCGACGGATGACGCGTCGACGACGAACCGGGACATGGATGAAAACGCCTCGTGCGTGTTGACCCCACTCGTGGACGTCGGTGACGATCCGAGGTGCGGCAACGCGCAATTCGATGTGGTTTATGCGCCTCTGCGTCAGGGCGATGTTCTCGATCGATGTCGATTGGCAGTGGAGAAGGGATTTTATGAAGGCCGATACGGCGGATATTGCGTTCGGGCAAACAACTGCGAACATTTCGCGACGTGGGCTCGATACGGCGTGCGTTGTAGCGAACAGATTGAAAGGCGAGTGTCGATTGGGTTGAATGTCGTGCGCGTCGCCGCGTCGCTGTGGAGCGGTGTGCCTGCGCCCGGAATAGATGTGGCCAAGGCTATTATTTTAGGCCCGCGGTCGCATCCAGACGACGACGCGGAAATCAAACGCGCGATACTCGACATGCGCAGCGGCCAGGCGCGCGCACACACCGCTGAGGACGACGTATCGCATATATTAGATTACATGCTCGACCGCGTGGAGATTCAAGCGCGCACAGAGCGCATAGAAGCTGCGAGATTGGCCAGTCTGCCGCCTTCGGCGCGGTGCGTCGAGACTGAAATAGCCACGCTATCATTCGGCCGCGAGCGCGCACCTCGCGGGCAATCGTCCACATCCTCGCACGACATCTCCATAAATGCAGAGCAATTCGCACAGGCTGCAGGCGCGCTCGGTGCGTTCGTTCGCACGGCATCCTCAAGCGCGTTTCGCGTCTTGGGCGCCATCGGAGACGAGCTCGCGCGGCCGCGCGGCGCGCGGCCACCCGCCTCGCCGACGTCGGGCGCGCAGAATTCCCCACCGCGCACGGACAACTAGTCAATTAGTGTACATCACCATCCCTAGATCGCGCGTGTCGCGCATCGTTCATTGTAAAAGCACGCCTCGTATACAAATGTCTGTTCGCGTCCCCAGAGGGGAACCAGCACCACAGCGCGCACACGCCATTGTCCAGCGCGCGCACCCCCCAGACGCATCCACACCATCGCTCACCGCGCACGCACCGACACCCGACATCACACACGATGTTTTCAAACTTCAAACGCACGCCAATGTCGCGCGACGACGCGTCGGTGTCGACGTTTTCGCATCGAAAACCATTCGAAGAGCTCTCCAACGCCTCCACGGTGGAGCTGCGCACGCAGCGCAAAGCCTACGACGGCGGTCGTAGGCTCGATGACGTCACGCGCGGGTTCGTAGAGACGCCGGACGCGTTGCGACGCGGCGGTGCGGACGACGCGTGCGCGGCACGGCGTGGGGTGCGACGGACGGATGACGCGACGCCGGTGAGCTTTACGCCCGCGGCTACGGCTACGGAGGAATTCGATCGCTATCGCGCCATGACGCCGTATTTTGGCAAGCGTTTATCGACGCCGACGGTGAGTGATAGCGTGGATCCCGCGGAGCGGCGACACGGCGCGGATGCAGATAGACATCACCATCGTCATCATCATCGCGGAGCGACGTCAAACGACGTCGAAACGACGCGTTCGGCGGTTTTGGAAGTTTTGTTATGGCGCGATGCCGCGCGGTCGGCGATTCATTTTACGCTAGGAATGGCGATTTTGTTAGCGTTTCAAGTCGTTCCGCGCTCGACCGTGAGTGGGGTGAGCATGGCGTCGTATGCAGCGATGTCGTACGTGGCGTACAAGTATGTGTTCGCCGTCATGTTTCCGCGGCTTTCGTACGGGTTGGAATTGAATGATCGCGCCGTCGGCGATATGGCGCAGCGCTGGGCGATGTCTTTCAACGCGTTCGCGGCAAAGCATCGTGGCTTGCTCGCTGGCCAGGACAACACGGCGGTGTTTCGGGCGTTTACGATGTTGTACGTGACGTCTTCGCTCGGTCACGTCATGTCGGCGTGGGCGGTGGTCACCACGTTGTGGGTTTGTGCGTTCACGTTACCGAGCGTGTTCGAGACGTATCGATACCCGCTCACAAATGCGTACGTGCGCGTGCACGTTACTGTGTCATCGACGTTCAATGCGTTGAGCGCGCCGAAGCGCTGGTGCGGTGGCTTCTCCATAGGCATTGCTACGTTTGCGTGCGTGTCGCTCCGCGCGCGTTTGTGCTTGTCGTTTTTAGCGCTCGTGGCGTTTAGAATGTTTCGCGAAACGCACCTTCGCGAACTCGAGGCGTTTGAGAACATCGTGCGAAGCGCTGGGCGACGTATGTCGCGAAGTATGAATGAATTTGCGATGATTGTTTCGCCCGTCGTTCGTCATCGTCGTCGATGATTTCGTACGGACGACTGAAAGACCGAAATCCGAAATTGTGTATCACTGTATGAACTTGCTACGACTACATCCTACTCTATGATTTTCTAATAATGACTGAATGCATGAACACGCACGCACGCACGCGCATGCTACATCGCGTCGTCGTCGACGATTTTTAAGCCGGCTTGTTCCGCGAGTGCGCGCGTTGCCCGTCTCAAATAAAACGTCTTGTACGGTTCTGGTAAATGTCTCAATCCCTCACCCGCGCGTCGCGCACTATCCACCGCATCTTTGCCCGCACGCAAGTCTTTGTTTCCATAAATATCCTTGGCGTCGTATTCGTCGTCGGCGAGCGAGCGCCAGAATACGTTCACTGCCACGGATGGCTCGGCGTCTTCGGCGTACACGTGATGGTACCAAAACGCCGGGATAAACAACGCATCTCCAGCGTTGAGCTGGAAATCTACTCGACTTTCGCGCGCCTTATCATAAAACAATGGAAATTTCGCGTAATCGTCGGGCGCGCGAGGTGGGTACGCGATGTCCTCGACGCGCGAGCTCGATCCCTGCGCGTACATGTACGGATCCGCGGCGGGCGGGAACAACGCAACGCGCTTACGTCCGACAACCTGCACGAGCACGTTATCGTGCGTGTCGTAATGCATCCATAGCGTCGTCCCAGGCGAGCTTATGCGCAATACAGAGCTATGAAATCGCTCGGCGGGCCAAATTTCGGGCAGGTCGAGCGCCGCGGCGAGCGCCGGGTGCGTTCGTCGCAAATCCGTCGCCACTTTGCCTTCGACGCTGCGCAAATAATATCGCTCGCCGCGCTCAATCACGGGTTCGAGCGCCTGCGCCGCCGCGTTTTGGCTCACGCGCGTGAGCAGTTCCCCGAGAGGCATTTTGCGAAACTCGAAATTACGCTTGGTATTCGGCGCGCGATGTCCCGCTAAATCCACGACGTCGCTCGGACACACGTGCGCGTCCGCCTCCATATCTTCATCGATGCATTCGCGCACGCGCACCATGGTCCACGGCGTTGATGACGACACGAACGATGTAAATACGCGCGGCTTCGGCTCGAGCGCGCGCACGTGCACGCGCCATTGCTCTATAGTTTCGCCAGACGTCGTAGACGCTTCGCTCGTCTTCAGCTCCGCCTCGAAACGCACCGGCCACACCGCGCGCGCATCCGCATCCGCATCGCGCACCTTTAACGCACGCATAGGTGTCGTTAACCCGTCGCGCGCACTCTGCATCGCGCGACTGTCGTCGTGGATAGCATTTTCGTCGTAGACCGCCGCCGCGAACCGCGCGACGTCCAAAGCCCCGACCGACTCCAGCGCGCGCACCACCGCCTCGCGAGCGCCCTCGGGCACCGCACACGCTAAAACACCCAAACCACCATCGCTCGCGACGTCGCGTCCGAACGCATCGCCCGCGACGCCGTCGTCATCCAGCGTAAACTCGACGAATGTCACGTCATCGATTCGCCCTCTCGAGCGCGTCCAGCGCCGTCTCTCTCTTGCACCGTCCTCCGCCGCCGCCGCCGCCGCCGCGCCGCGCGCGAGCGCGAGCGGTCGCCGCCGCGTCACACCCACGATCGCATCCTTCGCGCGCTTCGCCGCGCCGTCGCGGTCGACAGCCAGGAGCGCGTATAACATGGATGGATGCGGCGGCGCAAAGTGATGCTCGTCGATTCGCCTTCCCACGCGAACTCGTGCGCGCCATCGATCGCGTTGGACGCCGCGACGCGACGCAACACCCTCGATGCGTGTTCCGCATCGTTTCGCGCACCGCGATCGCGGCATGCGGCGTCGTTCCGCGCGCCAGCGGCGTTGAAAGCGCGCCGCTCGGGACATCCAGTGTCACAACGCGCGCACATCCGCGCGGAAAACACCCGCGCCGCGCGGACACCGTCGCCCGAATCGCGCGCCGGGCGATGCCGTGCGACCCCGTGCGCGCGTGCGTCATCGACGCGCGATCGACGCGCGCGCGACGGCGCGTGAAATCGCGAATGCGCTGCGAGCGACCATCGAGTGCAAAATTTAAAAATTTTTTAAACTGTCAATCGCCGCACACGATGACGCGCGGGTCGGAACCGCTCGCGGCGGCGCTCGAGACGCTCGGTGCGCTGGCGAGCGCGAGCGATGGGCGTGTCGGCGCGCGATCGACGCGAGGGCGACGCGAGAGAGTCGCGCGAGACGCGTTGCGCGACGTGTCAAACGATGATGATGAAGCCTTAGCCATGAAGATGATGATGCGTTCGAAATCGGCGCCGTCGGCGGACGCGGAGGCGACGCCGGATGTCGGACGGGATCGGGCGGTGCGCGAACGGCGGGGACGCGCGCGTGCGGCGGCGGTGGTGACGCCGAAGACGGTGAGCCCGCCGAACGCGTCAAAGTCGACGAAGAGAAAGTTTTTCAAGCGAGACGTCGTCGACGACGACGACGACGACGACGGTGATGATGTCGACAAGGGCGCGTCGATGCGCGCGGATGTGCCGTCGGTGATGATGCCAGTGATGTGTACGCCAGTGTCGCGCGCGGAGTCCGAGACGGTGCGCGCGATGGCGGAGGCGAAGCGATTGGACGCGGCGTTTGCAAAGGCGGCGGCGCCTTCGGCGTCGCGTCCGCGGTTGACCGACGATGATCACGCTATGGGCGATAGCGTCGCCGCGGCGTTTGCGGCGACGATTTCGCCGATGCCTAAAGTGCGCGCGCCTCGTCGGTGGTTGGCGGCTGAGGAGAAGACGTTTGTGTGTGGCATTGACGGGTGCGCGAAGAGGTACGGGAGCGCTCCGTCGTTGTGCGCGCATAAACGCGCGAGACATCCGGGATGGAAAGCGCAAAAATCGAGCGAGAACGGTGGTCGGTGGTCGCATCGACGTAAAGCGGCCACGACACAACAGAATGACGACGCCGATGGCGACGACGCCGATGGAAACGCAGAGGATGGAGGTGACGACGGAGACGACGACGCCGCGGTTCGGATGAGCCGCCAACGCGGCGCGAGCGGCATTGACGACGACGCGCGCGGTACTGCGTTAGGGGCATACATGGAAATCGTTGCTGCTGACGCACACGGACGTATGGGTCAAGCGAATCGCGCGAAGCGTCGATTGACGCGCGCAGCGAGAGACGTCCGCGTCGCGCTCGCGGGATCAGGCATGTCGTCGCCCGAACGCGCCGCCGCCGCGTCCGCCGCTCGCATCTACACCGCCATGGAAGACGCCCTCGATGCCGAGCAAGAACGCACATCTGCATGGTTAGACACCCTAGATGTCGTCTCGCACGTCGTCGGGCGCACGAAATCATTAACAGCTGACGCCGAGGCGCCCGAAGAGACGCGCCGAGCGTGCGCCGTCGCTCGCGTCGCGCGCGACATGCTCCGCGCCATCGGCGTACATAACCTTTGATCTCGACAGGTCCGCGCTTAAATGCCAACCATTCTCGTCATCGCGACGAACAATGACGCGCACCGCGCGGTGCGCGCCGCTATTATGTACAGTACCTGTTCAGCTCGCCGTGGTGAGCGCCGAGGGCGCGGCAAAGGTGGTGGCGCGATATCAGCGGTCGATGCG
>Ga0181553_10002199_pt1 | contig 17354 bp, 16 predicted proteins | sample 011ome_17_FD_133753 | JGI IMG/M metagenome (GOLD analysis project Ga0181553, IMG submission 133753) | Coastal salt marsh microbial communities from the Groves Creek Marsh, Skidaway Island, Georgia - 011502XT metaG (megahit assembly) | ecosystem: Environmental > Aquatic > Marine > Intertidal...
AACTTCTCCATAACACCGCATCAGATTTGGAGAAAGTTGTTCCTAATACGACCGTATACGACCGCTTACGAACGTATATATACCGTATATAGAATTTTTGGTCAGATAGTTAAAAACGACATCGAGCGAGGCCTAAGTAGGGTTTAACCACTTACACCTTTGGCGCACCACGTGTGACCACCTACCTCGTGGTGAGCATGTGCGCACGACGTACTACTCTTTTGCTGCCTTTGGCACACCGCGACGATCGACGAGGCGCGTGCGTTGGTTGTATTCGTATTCGTAGCTCGCGCACACGCATGCGCGCATCGACGGCGTCGGCGGCGACTGGATGATGGTCACGCAATCACATCAAATCAAAAAGCGTCAATAAAGTGCACGTGCTGATGATGATGATGACGACGACGACGCTGGGATGGTGGTTCGTCGCGCTCGCGGTCGTCGCAAGCGTTGGATGGCACCGGGTTCGATGTGGTCGCGCCCCTCGCGGTGGTTCGGCGGCGGCGAGGATGGTGGTGGCGGCGTTCGAGGGCGTCGCGAGGCGGTCGCGGCGGAGCGCGGCGCCGAGCGGCGGCGCGGGACAGACGTTATCGTCGTCGTCGTCGTCGTCGTCGCGCGATGGGCGCGATGGGCGCGATGGTGGTGGTGATGCGAGTACGAGTGGTCGTCGGTGGCACGGTCGCGCGTCGGTGGCGGTGGAAGGGCGGGCGCTGGGGGTGATTGGAGTCGTCGTACACGACGCCGGGCGGCGGTTGGACGCGGCGGCGGACGTCGTCGCGCGGGTCATCGTCGCGCGAGGATCGGCGAGACGCGTGGTGGTGTACGATAGAGATGGTGAGTTTGCACGCGTGCGTGGGATGCGTGCGCTCGAGCGGGCGTTTGGGGCGATGGTGTTAAGGGCGAAGGATGAGGCGCGCGCGTTTACGTACGCGTTGCGCGCGTGCGACGCGCAGCGCGGAGGACTCATTCGGCACGTGAGCGGCGTTGATCGCGTGGACGACGATGAAATGAGTAGTGATAAGAAAGATGTATCTCTAGCAGGAGAATGCGAACGACGACACGTGGTGGTGGATGTATTAGGCGGGCGCGACGCGTGCGCCGCGCTCGTGGACGCCGCGCGAAACGCCGACATCGACGACAAAGACATGGTTGACGACGCCAATGTCAAGTTTACGTACAAGCCCAAGGTCGAGCGTTTAGAGCGATGGATGCGCGAGCGAGGAAGTTTCATACCGCCACCAGACGCCATCATCGTCTTTGGCGAGACGTTTCATCTTGACGGTTTCCCGCCGTGGCAGTTGCACGCCGCCGAGCTCTACCACGAGCGAGCGATTGAAACGTTCACCGAGCGCGATTTCGATAGCATCATCGAACGTTTCGCACGCACCGCGCAACGGTTCGGGCGATAGACGCGTAAGATAATGTGATCATTCATCTAAAAACTGTTGATTTTTTGTGACATGTCTAAGAACTCGTCGCTCGACGAAAGCATCCGTCGAGCGCTATACAATATTAAAACGACCCGCCTCAACGCGCGCGCCGCACTCACTTCTTCCCCGCCGGTTTCGGGTTAAACTTTGGATCAATCCGCTTAAACATCGGCGCGTGTTTGAGCATGTCTGGAACAATCACCATGCGAACTTTACTCCCTCGAATGTACACGTGCTCCATTCTACTCTCCTTACCGTCCCGTCCGACGTGCGTAATGTCCGTCATTTGACAATTCCAGTTATCCTCAGTCTCCACCAACTGCCCACGGTACGTCTCCCCAGTCTTCAACTCAATCTGCATCGCGCAAAATCACGTCGTCCGTCAGTACACGTCGAAAAACATCACGCACGCGACGCGCAAACGCTTCAAACCGACAACCAACCCTAAACCACATTGAATCGAATCCGCGCGCACGTACCGTCACCACGTGTCCTTCAGACTCGTGCAACAACTTGACTGGAATCCCAACGCCTTTGCCGAGCCCTTTCGACATGTCGGGCGAGATCTAGTCGCGCGGCGTCGCCGTCTGTGCGCGTTTTCTGTGCGTGCTCGAACAATTCACCGATTCGTTCGACGATCGTTCGCCGTCGTCGTCCTCGATCGATCGCGTGCGCGCGCGTGAGAGCGTGGCAAACAAACGAACGCGTGTGTTCGTGCGAGAGATTCGCGCACCGAGGCCGATCGACGTGCGTGGTCGAACGAAACGAACGACTATGCGTGCCAACAAGTGACAGCTCCATTCGTCGGCGCGCACCTCACGTCGTCGCGCGTCGCGGCGTTTATTCGCCAGTCATGGGGCGAAATAAATCGGTGAAAAAGGACCGCGGGTACATCACCGCCACGGAATGGCGCATCGACGGTGGTGGGGCGAAAGACCGTCCAATCGACGCGCCGTTTCGAAGGTTGCCTTTTCATTGCTGCGCAATCTCTTTCCTGCCGTTCGCGAGCGCGGTGTGCGCGCCGGATGGCACGGTGATGGATATTTCACACGCGGTGCCGTATGTTTTGAAGCACAAGAAGCATCCGGTGTTGGGCACGGCGCTGGAGTTGAAGGATTTGATTCAGTTAAAGTGGCACAAGAATAGCGACGGCGCGTACGAGTGCCCGGTGTTGAACAAAACGTTTACCGATAGCACGAGAATCTGTGCGATTAAGACGACGGGAAACGTGTATTGCATGGAGGCTATCGAGGAGTTGTGCATCAAGGCGAAGAACTGGAAGGATTTATTGACGGATGAGAGTTTTAAGAGGAGCGATATCTTGACGTTGCAAGACCCGCTGAAATTGGACTCGAGAACGTTGGATACGTTTGATCACGTGAAACGCGGTGTGGAGGTTAGAAATTTAGTACGAAAGGATGATGACGACGATGGGAATATTAATAAATCGCACGTGAGCGAAGACATGCGACGGGTGTTGGATTCTCTCGGTAGTGAGGCGGCGGCGGAAATCGGCGCGCGAGGCGGCAGCAGCGCGCAAGCGGCGGCGCAAGCGGCGTTAGAAGCAGCGAAAGCGAAAGATACCGCCACGAAACGGGCGCAAGGGATTGAAGTCAAAGATCCAGCAGATAACAGTCACTTGCTTCGAGCGCCTGCATACGTAGCGCCTGCGGATATGGTGAAATTCAAACCTGGTTCGCACACGTGGAACACTTCGGAAGAGAGCGACAAATTAGACACGCGCACCGAAAAAGAAAAGGCAAAGCGCCACGCAGAGATGGCGAAATATTTAGTGCCATTGAAAACCAAGGTGAATGAAATGCGTACGACTGGGCACAGCGCTATGGGATTCACGTCCACGTACATGGATGCGCACACGAAGAATCATCGCGCCGAAGAAGTCGTGTGGACAAATCCAAAGAAGAAGGCGTACCTGCGCCTGCACACAAACATGGGAGATTTGAACATAGAATTACACTGCGAATCCGCACCGCGCACGTGCGAAAACTTCATAACGCTCGCCGAGAAGGGTTACTACGATGGCGTGAAGTTCCATCGCTCAATCAAGAACTTTATGCTGCAAGGCGGCGATCCAACGGGCACCGGGCGCGGCGGGCACTGCATTTGGGGCGAGAAGTTCAACGACGAATTCCAAGGCAACCATCACAGACACGGCGACCGCGGTGTGTTAAGCATGGCAAATAGCGGGAAGAACACAAACGGCTCGCAGTTTTTCATCACGTATAAACCGACGCCGCACTTGGACAACAAACACACGGTGTTTGGCCGCGTCGTCGGCGGCATGGAGACGTTGCAGAGAATCGAAGACGTCCCCACGGATGCCATGGATCGCCCGACGCAAACAGTCAAGATTACCTCGTGCACGGTGTTTGCGAATCCATACACAGAACTCCGCTTGGCTGAAGAGAAAGCCGAGCGCGAGGCTGAGGAAGCGAAAGCCAAAGCTGAAGCCATGAAGAATGGCGGCGCGCACACTGGGAAATTCTGGAGCGACCCTGCGACGGCGCTCGCGCAAGCCAGTCAACGTGCCGCGCCCGTATCGAGCACGGCTACAGGTGTTGGTAAATATGTCGCCGCGACGCTCGTGAACACCAGCGCACCACCAGCGAAAAAGCCCAAGCAAAGCGGCGGCTTTTCTAATTTCGACTCTTGGTGACCAAACCAGTTGTAAAACAAAACACTACCGGTACAGTAGCAGCAAACAATCAATACCCGTCATCGCTCCAACGCACGGCGTACGATTGTGACGCTAAGTGTTCCTCTATCATCGCCGCCGTACGTTCGTTACATCCGGGCGTGCGCCCGAACGTTTTGGAGTATCCGTACACGTACACCTCTCTCCTCTCGTCGTCGCGCTCGATACGTCCGCCACCTATGACGCGACCGACGACGGCTTTCGCGCCAAACTCGCGGTCGAGGTCGCGCATGAGTTTCCCATAATTGTCTGCGTGGTACGCACACCCCGCGTACGCGCGAACGACGAGCTTGGCGCCGCCTTTGTGCGGGTCAGACAGTTGCACCAACACATACTTGTGCCGTCCGCTCGCGACGTCGATGGCTGGCACGTCGACTAATATCGACCCTTCTGCGGGGGCGTGCGCGGCGATGTAATCCACCGACGTCGCTTCGCGCACGAGCGCGAGCGCGGCGGCGTTGAGAGCCTCGCCGGTGTGGTCACAGAATTTTGGGACGTCTTCGACGTTCATGTCGCGCGCGCGAAAGTGAGGCGATGATATTAAAAGTCTTACAGCGAGGCGCAGCGGGGTGTCGGTTGAGACGGTATAATATTTACGCCCCCCATTCCATGTCACACGAGTCTTCGCAATCCTCGGCGCGCCAGCCCTGGCGAGAGACGGGAAACACCGCGCGATACTTTACCGCCGCGCGCGGCTCAGCCATCATCGACGCCACGGCGTCTCTCCACTCCAAGTAATGCGCGGTCTCCTTGTGCGCATTCGCCGCCGCACTCGTCGCATACACCTCCACCAATACAAATTTCGTTTCATCATCCACGTTCTGGAACACGTCAAAACGCAAATTATCTTCTTCAAGCATTGAATTCGACGCGTTCTTTACGCACGCCGCTCGAAACGCCTCGACATCCTTCGCCTCGACTCGACAGTACACGTGTACCACCGACCCATCTCCCATCTCGTCTTCATCCTCCAAACTCGCCTGTGTGGCGTTCGAATACGTCCAATCTTCATCGCTCGGGTGCACGGGTGCGTAATTCTCCACAGAAATAATCAAATTCGTCTCCGCTTTCATCGCTTGCCACGCCTTGGAGTGCGCCGTCGTCTTATGATTGGCATTCGAATCCGCATCCGCGTACGTCTCCACGAACGTCCACGACCCGTCGTCGGTCGCATCGCGTAAAATATCAAACCGCACGTTACCAACCTCCCCGATCGACGCCTGCGCGTTCGCCAGCGTCGCGCGTTTAAACGATTCATGTTTATCGATCGCTGACTCATCAACCTTGACGCGCACGAACGTGTGCTTGGACGCGGCGCAGCGCACAGCGAGGGCACGCCTGCCGCCGCGCGCGGAGGACGACGACGGCGACGCGGAGGACGACGACGGCGACGCGAGACGAGACGCGATTGCGTTCACCGTGAGCGATGCGAGCGACATGATTGGCTGTAATTCGATGCGACGAGGCGCCAACTGGCGTCACTGTGTGGTACGCGAATCCGATGACGACGCCACCGACGTCGTCGCACGCGGGCGCGCACGCGGCGAGCACCGCCGCAGGGTCGTTCTTTGCCGATGTGTACGACACCGCGACGTCCATGGTGTCGCACGAAACGCTGTCGTCGTTTGCGCAGGATGTTCGAGGAGGATTAGAGACTGGCTTGGAAGCTGCGCGCGAGATCACGGCGCGCGCGAGCGCGTTCGCTGAGCGCAGTGGGGTGACGAGTGAGGCGCTTGATGCTTTATTGCGTCGACAGCGCGCGGAAGAGGTGCGTGATCGTGCGTCGTGCGGCGACTTGAAACGATTGTTTTGCGATGATTTGGTGTTGCGAGTTTGGAGCGCGTAGGCGCGCGAGAGAGAGCGTTGCGTACTGACGATGACGTCTGCGTTCGTGTGCGCGACGAAAATGTGAACAGAAGGATACTCGTGTAGATTCGGGCGTTGGGGCGTACGTGTATGAGGTGGAGAAGGCGATGGAGGGTTGGGACGTGCGTCACGCGCACGTGGAGAGTCGAGCCCAGTTGGCGTTGCGTTCGAGCGCAGAACTCGACGCGAGGATCGCCAAACACGAAGGTCAGTGGACGGCGTTGGAACGAGAGTTATCCGAAGTGTCTGGGATGACGAGCAAGGTTTGGGAGTACAGCGAATCGCTGAATAAGACGATTGCTATGATGGGCGAAGTTGAAGAAATGTTACTCGAAGCCGAAATTGGCGCGCAGCTGGATGCGTTATATAGACGACGCGATGACGCCGAACGCGCCGAGCTCGAAGCTGAGGCTAGATTCAAAGACGAACTCGCGCATGTTCGACAGCTTCAAGATTTGCTCGCGAGTGACGCCATGTCAAATCAAGTGAGCTCGCGTACGACGGAGGAAATCGCCGCCGAGCAAGAGTTGAAACGAAAGCTCGCGAGCTTGGCCAAGAAGAAATCGCGCGAATCGGCATCGGCATCGATGGAGGAACAAACTCTAGCTGGAATTGCGTCGACGCTGGATGTATCGGCGAATATGGCGTCCGGCGTATCGCCGAACGACTTGGATGACTTTTTCACTCAAGACGAAGATGAAGACGAAGAAGGCGGCGCTTCTAGCGGCAAGGCGTACACACTCTATGGTTTACGCGCGCGGGCTGATCAGAGCAAGGGTGCTATATTGAACGAACCGCAAGATAAAAAGCCCATCCATGGGGTTGATGAAGAAATGGCGGAGCGCATCGCACAAGCCAGAAAGGAGGCGCTTGGCATTCGTGACGAAGACATGGTTGGGGTGAATTTACGTCCACCGCCACCGAGCGGTGGTGCAGGATCATCGCCATTAGACGAAGCACAGTCGCCTCGTAGAATAGTCATCGAGTCGAAAAGCGTCACCGGACAAGTCACCGACAGAGCCTCAAAGCTTGTCGGTGATTTGAGGTCGTTTTCATTCTCCGCCGCAGCCGAAGCGGCGGCGGCGGCAGCCGCGAGCGCGGTTTCCGACGTCACCACGAGATTACGCAAGCAAGGGAGCGTGGAAGAGCCCGTGCGTGTTGAGCATGAGGGCGTTGATACGGCTAAGCAATCGTTCTACAAGAAGAAGGATGCGGGTACGTCAACATAGAAAATACGACGCGCGTTTAGCAGTCCAGATTACAAATATGTAACATCAATGATTTTAAGCAGTTGCGGCGGATTGCAAAGCCGCTTCTTCCTCTTCGGTGAGTTTCGGCGGGCGCTCTCCTGCGCTCGCGGGCCATTCATCGTCCCGCAAGTGGCGATTGAGCGCATTTCGAAGTCTCTCCTCTTTCGCGCCGCTATGAAAGTGAACTTTTTGCGAGTCGCGGAACAAATAAAATGATGGCGTAGATTTCACCCCGAGTTCGTCACGTGCGAGCACCGTGGTTGAGCCGTTTTCGTTTCCGTACACAGTAATAAAGCGCACGGTGGGAAAATCTTCGGCTATTTGGTTGAATTTTTTTGTAAACGCCTTGCATGGACGACAGAACGTAAAACCGACTTCGAGACAAATCAACCTATCACCCTCCGTCTCCATGACTTCGTGCCACTCCTCTTGTGAAACAATGTGCGTCACTGTATCAACATTCACATTCTTCTTCCACCAACTACGCCACTCTTCAAACGAAACGACACCATTGTTATCCGAATCGAGTTCGTTCATCAATCCTTGCACGTCGAGCGCTTTCACTCCGAGCGCCTTGGTCGCCGCCGCGAGCTCGTTAATCTCCAGTAATCCATCCCCAGATGTGTCGAATTTATTGAATACCTTCTGCAGTTGCTCATCAGTCAACGACTGTGGGCTCACTCCCGATTGTTTGCCAATAGCGTTGCGCACTTGAAGCAACGTCGCTTTAACGTCGAGCAGCTGCACGCCGAGCGCCGCCGCGCCCTTGACGCCCGCAACAAATCCCAACGTTCCCGGTACCACGCTTGTCTTGCACGTCAAACGAGGCAATATCTTATCCGACGCCTGCCCAGCTTTACCACCCAGTACGATCGCATTCGGCGTATATTTCGCCTCGAGCTCCAAAATGTACTTGTCCACGCGCGCCGCGTACGCCGCCCACGCCTCCTCGGTATCGCTCGCCGTGCCCGCCTCTGGAATCGGTGCCAATCGTTCTCCATCTGACCAAGAATCCACGACCTTTTCCCCGGCGAAATTCTTCACAATCACCCCGTCATCGTACAAACTCGTGCTAAATCTCCCGCCGACCATGCAAAACATCACCAACCCGCTCGCGACGTCCACGCCTCCTCCAAACTTCAATTCCGCAAACCCACACGCCTCGGCGCCGCTCATCACCGCCACGTCCAGCCCCGTGGCGGCGTGTACCTTACGTTCAACCTCGTCTCGGCTCATCGCGCCCGCTTTCGCGAGCTCGCCCTCGACGCGCGTTATCATCCCGGATAAGCTCACCCCGACGCGACCGCGCCACTCCAAACTCTCGCATAAACTCTTCACCGCCGTCGCCACATCGTCCGCCGTGGCGTTCGCTTGCAACTTGGTCGACGCGCCAGCCTTGACGAACGCGCCCGTGCGCGAATCCACGGGCGCGGCGCGGATATCCGCCGCATTCGCGGTGATGTACACGCCTAAAATCTCATGGCTCGGCGGCTTCGGACCGTCCGGCGTCGGCGGCACCGCGCCCGCCGCGCGTCGCGCGTGCGATGGCGCGCGACGACATCGCGCGCGCGCGCCCGCGGTGCGCGCGGATGGCGGCGCCGCGCGCGATGGTGTCGTCGTCGGCATCATGATGTGATGCGAGCGTTAAAGTGACGACATCTTTACAATAGCGCTCGACGACGACGACGACGACGACGACGTCACCGACGATGACGCGCGCGACGGCGACGCCATCGCGAGCGGTGACGTCGACGTCGACGCGACGCGCGAGAGACGTGCAGCGCGCCGCGCGCGTCGGCGGTCGCGATGTTGAGCGTTATCGATCGTGTACGCTGACGCGCGAAACGCAGCGTGGACGCGCACGCGGTGACGTCGCGCGCGCGATGAACGACTCGAGTGCGAGTTATGATGATGACAATGATGCCATCGCCGGTCCTGGGCCGGGGTCGATGGATGCGCAGCCGCGCGTGCGGTGGAAGAATCGAGCTGAAATTCAAGTCTTCTTGAATGAGCTCTCGGCGTCGTTTCCCGACGAGTTGGATGAGATGCGACAAAAGGTTCGGGATGATGTTCGACGAGCGTCACAGTGCGCGGTACAACTCATCGCTGCTCAAGCGTGTTTCGTAGGCGCGATGTGTTTGAGTTCGCAGTCGTTGAATTACTTTAGCGCGCCGCAGTTTACGCTCGCGAGGGGCGCGATGTCGCTGCCGTTTATTTACTTACTCGCTCGCACGAGTGGCGACACCATGCGTGAGTTGAGAAACGTGAAGAAACGAAACGCATTGTTTACGTCGTGGTTAGTGATTTTACTCGGCGCGTGCGTGTGCTTGGCACAGATTTGTTTGGCGTACGGGTTGAAGAGCGTGTCGCTCGGCAACGCCGTGGTGTTGGGACAGCTCGTACCCGTGTATTCGTGTACGATTGCGGTATTTCAGGGCATAGAAAAGCCTAGCGTTGGAAAGTTTGCGGCTATTGCGGTGAGCGTGCTCGGCGCGATTTTATTGCTCGACCCGGCGCGCATGTGGTTGAGCCAAGGGAATATCTTGCTCTTGTTACGAAGTGCGATTTTCGCGGACTATCTCGCGTTTCAGCAGCCCATTTTGCGCGAATATAACCCAATCACCGTGGCCGTGGTGTCGCAAACAATCGGTGCATTGATGAGCATTGCGATTGCCATTCCACACGTCTTGAGTGATCATCTCACAGCCCACGCATCAATTTCGCTCGTCACCGCTGGAGGCGCGTGGGTCGCCGTCGCCGGCGTTGGCATTTTAGCCTCAGCGGCATATACGCTCACGACACGTGCGGAGACGTTCACTACACCCGTTGTCACGGCGTGTTATGGATCATTACAGCCTATTTTTGCCGGCGTGGTCATGTCTGCTGGTTTAGGAGGCGCTGTGCTCGCACGAGACGCCATCGCGGCGTCGCTCATTTTAGCTGGAAGCATCTTCGCCGCGGCGAAATCCACGCTCGAGCGAAGCGAAATACGCGTGCTCGAGCGCACGGCGAAGGGAGCCTGGAACACGTTGAGTGGCGATCCAACGATCGCGATTCCTCGCGTGCAAGAAGGCTCGAGTTACCCCTCACCGATCGACATGACACTCGATTTAGAAGATTCAACGTTTGACGCGTCGCAAACCATAGACGACGTCGATGGCGCCCCTGAACAGGGTACGATGATCATTAAAAGCGGTAAAGGTAGCTCCCGCGCACGCGGTACGCGAAGTGGAACGGTGAAATTAAAGCGCAAGAGTCGCCGCACGCGACTTGATCGAGCGACGGCGCTGTGGACCATAGCTTGGGCTTTTGTTTTGTCCATCGCGTCGCTCGCCGGCGCCGGTTTCATCGGTTGGAGTATCATCTACCTGTACTGGCGATTCTTGTGTTAGCTTGTGAGTTGTTATTAATAGAAGTAGTCTATGTTTCCTAAAACTTTCTCGCGTGAAAGTCGGCTTCGTCTAAGAAGTCAGCAATGACGGTTGACCCACCAAACTTTCGCCCATTCAGCGCGGTTCTCGCCGCCATGGCGCCGTCGACGGATGCGTACTGTACAAACACCTTGCCCATCCCAGGCACATCCGAGCCATCTTTACTAGGTCGAGGGATTACTACCGCTACGATTTTTCCGTATTTGCCGCACTCTTCTTGCATGTCCTCCATGATATTTTCATATTCTTCGTCATCAGCCAACTCTTCGGCGGTGACACCCATTTGGTCAAAAGAAACCACCATCGACGGCGGGTTCGCGGACGGCGGTGCGATAGCTGGCGGCGGCGGTGGAACATTCATCATCGGACCGGGCGCGCTCTTATCCTCGGCGCGACGTACGGTGAGTGTTTTATCGCCCATTTGCATACCATTCAAGCCTTGACACGCGATATCCGTCACGGAAACGTCTTGGTAGACGACAAAACCGTACCCTTTACTGTTCCCATTCTCCTTGTCGCGCACTAAATCGAATTTAGCAATCGGACCGAACGCTTCAAGTAACTCGCGCACTTGCGCTTCGTCCAAAAAGTACGGTAATCCGCCGATGAAGATGCGATCTTCGTGTTCCTGTAAAATGTTCGCCGACGTCGTCGTGCCGAGCGCGTTTTGATCCAATCCAATAGCCGCTAAATCCAAGTTGGGATTTGGCGTCGACGGCCCTAAGCCAATCGCTAATTGTGAGTTGTAATCATTCGGTCGCCGAATTCTCACTTGCGCGCCATCGATTATGACACCATCCAACGCCAATGCGTTTGACGCCTCCTCTACGCTTCGAAATTCCACGAAGGAAAACTTCTTTTCTTGATTGATGTACACATTCACCACCGGCGCACCCTCTTCAGCGTTGGTGCCATTAATCGCAATCAACGCATTGTTAAAGAACGTCGCGAGTTGCGCCTCGTTGGTCTGTAAAGGCACGCCTCCGACATAAATTCTGCGCGCATGGCGCGTCGCTTGCATCGTCATCGGAATGGCGACGCCCGGAACCGCGCCATACCCCATACCCGGCGGCGGTGCGAACGCTCCGGCGGGTGGTAAATTGTTCGGGTCGACTATGCGCGCACGAGACACAAGTCATCGTCGTCAGTCACCGCGGTCGCATTCGTTTTGCTCTCGAGGATCCTACGCGCGAATCACGGGACACACAAACTAGCGTCGCGCATCACGCACCTCCTTCCGGTAACACATCGAACAACGTTGCACGCTTCCTGGGCTTCCTCTCCCACGCCCCAGGGCTCATGGATCGCTCGCGTTCGCTTCGAAATGCCTTTCGAGGTCCACCGCGATCGCCGCCGCGACCGCCGCCGCGGTAGCCTCCATGGCCGCGTCGCGGCGGCGAACGCGAGTCGCGGCGGCGCGAATCGCGACGGTCGCCGCCGTAATCGCGACGGTCGTCGTCGTAGCGCTCGCGGCGGTCGCCGCCGTAGTCGCGACGGTCGTCGTGGCGCCCATACATGTGGGCGACGCTGCGGTGTGTGAGGACGCGAGTGCTCGAGTGCGCGCGAATGTAGCAGTTGCTGGCAACGAGGGATAAATATGATTGTACAAGAAGATGCAAGCGCTAGAAAGAAGTGATATCAAAGCCCGACCCGAGATCAAAGCCCGAGATCTTTGACCGATGTGCGATTGGTTTGAATGAGGGAAAGATTTTTGTAGTAGCCGCGCGGCGAGCGTTCAGAGCTCGGCGCAAAGTTTGCGATGAGCGAACGGAGTTCCATCTCATCCAACACGTCTTCGGTGTATGCTGGATACGCCGAACGGAAGGCTTTTGATATTTCAGTTTGATGCACGCGTCCGCCGGCGCTGCGAGAAAGCCGAGTGCTGGCAAATATGCAAAAATCGTCGTATTGCGCTTCCAATTTGCTCAACGTCGCGGCGTCAATACGCTTCGGGCGACCGAGTTCGCTCACACCTGCGATGGTTAAAAATCCCACACCAGCACTAATGCCCCACGTGCTGTCACCCCCAAATGCGCTTTCACCCAAGACAGCGATAGCGACGCCGCAGACGGCAAACCAAGTCGCGACGGCGACTTGCGCGCCGACGCTCGCATCCTCCATCTTGTTAACGCCAGTCGCCTTCTTCAGCACCCAATCCGACGGTCGCTCGCTATCGGTGCGGCCTAAAAATAACAATAATACCGACACCGGCGACGCGAAATACAACGCCACAGCCCACAAAGCGCCACCCGCCACGGTGCTCAAGTTGAACGCGCTCTCCTCGCCGGTAAAATCAAAATCCCCGCCACCATCGGCGTAGCTCTCAATCGAGTCCACGCCGTATAAAAACCCATCGCTCGCATTTTCATACACCACCGCCACGATTGAAGTCATGACGAGCGCGATCGAGCCCACGATGAGCCACGTCTGCGCGTTTTCTCTATTCTTCACCTTTTCGCGTCGCGTAATCAATCGTGGGTCCCTCCCGTCGTTGTCCCGCCCGGCGCGCGCGCGAACGACGCGTCGCGTGCGAACGACGCGCGACTGCGCCACGCGACCGCGCCGCGCGCGCGATGCGCCGCCGACGCCGCCGATGGGCGGCGACAACGCCAGCGTCTGTGCTAAAAACGTCGACGTCGACGTCGAGGCGCGAGCCACCACCGCGCGCGCGCGCACACGCCGCCCCGGCGCCGACCGCGCCAGCGCCTGTGTCGTCATCGTCGTCATCGTCGTCATCGTCGTCGGCGTCGTCGTCGCCATGCGCGCCGTCGTCGACCGCGCCGCGCGACGTCGAGTGCCGTCACTGTGCGCCGCGACTTTGCACATCAATCATCCATGCGCGCGACTCGCGCACTGGCGCGCCTGGCGTTCCCGCCGCGCATCACCCCCGAAGGCGTGCGAATATCATCCATGCGTCCCGTCGACGCCGCCGAGGCGGTGGCGCGCATCCTCGCCGCGCGCGCGAGCGCCGAATCGACGAAATCATCAGCAGCAGCAGCGACGCTCGTGCAATCGTGGATGACGTCGCGAACGCGCGCTGTACGCGCCATCACGCACCCGCGCGTGCCCGAAGACGTGGCCAAGAGAGTGTTCAGGCCTCTGAGTGCGCTGGAGTGTGACATGGTCGAGCTCGGAGGCGCGTTGCCGTAGGAATTAGATTATTGAAAGTTGTAACAGTATGCCAAATGTGTAGACGTCAAAACACGCCGTCCGCGCCGCGCCAGTGCGCGATGTCGGCGCGCGCGCGGTTCGGGTATCGATTCGCCCTGTTCGGTGGCGTCGCGTTCGGGTACGATCTGGCGCTCGTCGGGGGGTTATTGCCCACGCTCGCGACGACGCTTGCGTTGGATGGCATTGAAAAAGGCTTCGTCGTGAGCGCCGCGAAGGGCGGTGCGGTGATTGGCGCGTTCGTGGGCGCGGCGGCGATGCGATGCTTTGGACGAGTGCGAAGTGCGGCGGTGTTGAGCGCGTGTACTCTGCCGTTCGGGTCGTTGTTGTGCGCGTTGAGCGCGGATGCGTCTCAAGTCGGGCTGGCGTTTGGGCGCGCCGTGGTCGGCGTCGGCGTCGGCGCGCTCGCGGTGATCGTTCCAGCGTATTGCGGTGAGATTGCGGATGATCTCAACCGCGGTCGCGTCGTGGCGTGCTACGAGTTATCGGTGTGTATGGGGATGATTTTAGCCAACGTGAGTACTTGGTTTGAACCAAGCGAGACGTACCGATTTGTTCTAGGCTCACCGCTCGTGATTGGCTTTTGGTGCGTCGTGGGATTCATGACGTGTCCGGAAAGCCCAAGATGGTGCGTGCGCGCGGGCGATAGCGAGCGCGCGAAGGAAAGTTTACGAGCGCTCGAAGAGCCAGACAATAACATCGAGACGCTCGTCTCGACTATCGAAAACGAAGAGCAGCACGCCACGTCCTCGAGCGAACGAAATGTGAGTTTCTGGCAAGCTCTCGTAGATGCCACGCACGGCGGATGGTGTGAAGCGATGGATGGTGAGGAGAGACGCGCCGTGAATTTAATTCTTTGTCTGGCGTGGTTCAACCAAATGTCGGCGTCGACGTCGATTATCAACTACTCTTCGCGGATTCTGAATCAAATTTCCACGACGACGACGACGACGACAAATTCGTCTGGCATCGCCATGGAGAACATTTATTCCGGTTTGATCGTGGCTTTCAAGACGCTAGGGGTGTTGATATCAATTCACCTCGTCGATTCATTTGGACGTCGGCCGCTGCTCTTGTATGGGAACGCGTTTTCGGCGTTTGGATTGTCCATCGCTGGTTTAGGCTTTGGTATGAGGAGCGTTCCATTAACTCTTATTGGTTTGTGCACTTTCATATTTGCATTTTCATGTAGCTCAGCGAGCGTGTTTTGGGTCCTGGTGAGCGAATTCTTTTCCATGAGGGTGAAATCCGCCGCAGCGGCGCTCGTCACCGCCACGCTCTTCTTCGCCGGATTCATCTCGGACTTGATATTTGCGCCGATGTTGAACGCTTTTCACGCTGGTACGTTTGCGTTCAACGCCCTGTGGTGCGTGGCGGCGACTATTTTCGTGTACTTTTATATTCCCGAGACGCGTAGAAAGACATTTCGAGACATTCAACGCGTCTTGAGAAACGGTGATGTTGATGATGAAGATTTCGCCCCAGTCTATCAATCCGTCAACGGCAGTCGCGGTATCGAGTTTGCAAACATTCGCACGCACACCATCACCGATGAAGATGCCGCACCAGCGCAGTCGCGTCGCGTGTAGAACGCGATTATTAACGAATAGCTACCGGTAGCCAGCGGCGCGAGTTGTATGATTGTATGATAACGTTGCATGTATGTATATTACAGAGAATAGGCGTCAACCACCTATGGTACATTTACTACGCCATATCCGGCCCGCCAATCGACGCCGTGCGAATAATCTGCAGCAACGAGCTCCCGATGACGACAAAGATGAAAAATCCTAGCATCACCGGCCCTACGGCGAACCCATTCTTCTTCCCCAAAGACGCAGAGATATCCACCGCGCCGCGCTTGTGAATGTTCCCGTGGAACTTACGCGACTTGGCCGCCATCATTCGTGCGCTCGCCTGTGTGTGCGATCGAAACCGTGCGTGCGCGCGTTAGAAACCTCAAAATATTCCAGCACCCGCGCCATCGATCGCGATCCATCATCGACGCCGGCGCCACGCGTGTGGACGCCGACGACGCGCGCATCGACGCGCATATCGAACGTACCATTGTGTGCTTTACGCGTGCTGTGCGTGAGACGGCGTGAGCGAGGCGACGACGGCGTACGGTGCGCCGAAGAATGCCGCAGCCGTCGATCGAGGGTGTTGACAAGGCGCAATTTGCGTCCAGTGACTGGACTCCAGCCGTCGTCTTAATGATGCGTAAACATACATGATTTTACAACCGCGAACGGTGCCGCGCTAAAACAAGACTTAATTATAAGTGCGCGATGACGTAGTACGTGCGCGGGATCGGGTCTCGTGCGCGCGGGGATGCGCGCGCGGGCGGCGCGTCGCCTGACCATCGGCCGAACGAGCAGTTTGGGTCGCCGAGTTGAGCGGCGGTTTGCGTTCGCCATGGGAGAAAGTACGATTCCGGCGCATCGCACCATGATTTCCATTGCGCCTTTGCTGGTGTTGGTTCGAGTTTGAACGCGCGGCGGAATTTCGTACGCCAAGGGGCGGATTTCGCGCGTCGGACGCTCGCTCGATTGACGACGGACGCGATGAGCGTCGAGCCGCCTGGCGTGGAGACTTTGGCCGCAGTGGCGATTACGCGTCGCACCACGCGCGGCGCAAGATAATAGAGCAACCCTTCGAACACCCAAATCACATGAGCATCACCCGACGTGAACCCGACGCGCTCGAGTTTTGCCAACCAATCGTCTCGTTCGATGTCTGCGTACGCCTCGGCTCGCCCGCGACACAGCGAAAGCGGTGGATCACCCATCTTTTCGCGCTTTTCCCGCAACACGCTCTCGACATCCACTTCAAACACGGTCGTCAGCGCTTTACACGCATCGCTCGGCGCGCGAAGACGCCACGCGCGCGTGTCAAAACCCGCCCCTAAGAAGACGACGCGCTTTTCGCGCGACGGCTCCGCCTCGTGCGCTCGCCTCAACGCCTCCACCACGGCGTCATCGAAGAATTTCGTGCGTATGGCGATCCGGCCTTTATCCCCTCTCCCCTTACCACCGCTCGCGATCGCCGCCGACGACGACGACGTCGCACCGGACGCCACCGCCGCCGTCCCAGTCGTCCCACCGACACCGATGCGACCGCTCAACGCCTCCGCCCATGGGTCGATAAACAACGCCTCCTCGCCGCGTGCGGATTCAATCGCGCGCAACGCCGCGATAGAATTCGCCGATTTCACCACCTCGGTCGCCACGCTGGGCGCCATGCGCCGCGCGACGCGACGCCGCGCCTCCAAATGTCGCGCTTCGCGAGGAAAGCAAGCGATGATGACGTCACGCGTGTGCGCCACATCGCGACGCGTTTTCACGGACGCAGCGCGACGACGACGACGACGATGGACGGCGCGGCGAGGACGATGACGATGACGATGGTGCGCTCGAGCGCGGTGGCGCGCGGCGATGGCGGCGCGCTGAGGCGGTGTGCGCGACGCGTTGGAGCGCGGACGAGGCTGACGGTG
>Ga0181553_10002209_pt1 | contig 17290 bp, 19 predicted proteins | sample 011ome_17_FD_133753 | JGI IMG/M metagenome (GOLD analysis project Ga0181553, IMG submission 133753) | Coastal salt marsh microbial communities from the Groves Creek Marsh, Skidaway Island, Georgia - 011502XT metaG (megahit assembly) | ecosystem: Environmental > Aquatic > Marine > Intertidal...
CTGAAAAAAAAAAGGAAATTCTTATCTGCCCTTATACTCTTACGGAGGTAATAAATGCAATTATTTACGCTGGAGGAAAGCCAGTTTATGTTGAGATTGATTTAAAAAATGGATTACCATTAGAAGATGATTTAAACAAAAAGATAAATGAGAATACTGCTGGTTTAGTGCTTACTCATTTATATTCGAATAAAGAAGATATATTAAATTTTCATAAAAAATATAATGAAAAAATAAAAATTATTGAAGATGTTGCAATTAATTTTGGAGCGAAAATTGATGAGCATAAATTTCTTGGGACTTTATTCGATTATGGGTTTTATAGTTTCGGTATTATGAAACATCTTTGTACATTTCATGGAGGTGCCATTTATTGCAAGGATGCATCAAAATTATATGAAATAGAACAAAACTTAAAAAACAATATTAATTACCCAATTATTAAATCTTTAAAATTAGTATTTTTTTGTATGTTTATTGATTTTTTTTATAGTAAATACATATACAACTTTTTTACACATTATATTTTGATGCTTTCTTTCAACAAATTAGATGAATTAATGAATCCTAATGTTCATCCCAAATTTTTTAATTTTACCCCAGAACACTATAAATACAACTTTCAAAGTAGTTTTGCGATAGCAGGAATTGAAAATTTAAAAAGTCTAGAAACAAAAATAAATAGTAAGATTGAAAAAGTAAAATTATACGAAAATTATTTAGATAAGAGTTTAAGAATTAACAATTTCATTCATTATAAAATTAATTCATTTTTAGAATTTCCAATTTTGTTAAAAAAAAATAACAATAAATTTTTGAGCAAAGAATTGTTAAAAATAGGTTATGATATAAGACATACTTGGTATGTAAATAGCATTAGATATTTAAAGCCTAATTCTAATTTAGAAGATTTTTATAATTGTGAATATTTACATAAAAAAGTTTTAAGTTTACCAACACATGATCAAATATCAGAAAAAGATATTATTAGAATATGTGAATTAATAAATTTTCATGAAAATGATGAAATAATTTAAAAACTGAATTTATTATTTTGTTTGTTAATTTTAGAAATTAATTTTTTTGATATCGTCCCTCTTTGTTTTTGTGGATTTCCATATACAATTGTATTTTCAGTTGTTGTTTTTGAAACAAGTGTTCCTGCTTTAATAAATGTATTTTTTCTAACAATTACACCGGGCATTATAATTGCTTTAGGACCAACAAAAACACCTTCTTCAAGTATAACTTTTTTTTTGTACTTTATAAAAGAGTGATTTTTTATACTTTCAGAAGGATCAAAATGACATAAAATAGTTGTTCCAAAACTAATGCAAACATTATCTTTAATTATTATTTTCTCTGGAAACTGAGTGTCAAAATAACAGTTGTTTCCTATCCATACTTTAGATATGTTAAATTTTACTCCAGCAAGTTTATAAAAATAGCAATTAAGTTTTGGTGGTAAATAATTACCAATTATGCACATTAACCTTTTTAACTTTTTCATATTATATTTAATTTAATAAAACTTAAAAGACTTCATCTATTAACCATTTATACATTATAACTATCGATAAATATGTCAAAAAATAAAGTTACAATTATAATTCCTGTTTTTAATGAAAAAAATTATATTGATAAAATCATCAAAAAAGTAAAAAGTAATGTTTATTTTAATAAACAAATTATAGTTGTTGATGATTGCTCATCTGATGGAACTAGAAAAATAATTAAAAAGATTAAAAATATTGATAAAATAATTTTTCATAAAAGAAATTTAGGAAAAGGAGCGGCAATTAAATCAGCTATTCCTTATATAAAGGGAAGTATTGTTGCCATTCAAGATGCTGATCTCGAATACAACCCCACAGATCTAAATAAATTAATTAAAATAATGATATCAAATAACTCAAGAGTTATTTATGGATCTAGAGTTTTAAATAAAAAAAGATACAATAGTGATCTATTTATTTCTAATTTTAGAACTTTAGGTAATCATGTATTGACTATTATTTCAAATTTTTTGAATAATCAAAATCTTACAGATGCACATACGTGTTATAAAATATTTAAATTTGATATTTTTATGCAATTAAATTTACAAGAAAATGATTTTGCATTTTGTCCAGAAGTTACCACTAAAATTTCTCTACTAAACGAAAAAATTAAAGAAGTACCAATTTCTTTTAAAGGTAGGACTGTTGAAGAAGGTAAAAAAATTCAATTTTATGATGCTATAAGAGCATTGATTACCATACTGAAATATAGATATTTTGTGAAATTTTAATTAAATGAAAAATATTTTTTCTACTAAATGGAAATATGAAAATAAATTTTTATATTTAATAGTTTTAATATGTTTTTCATTTATAGCTTACTATCATTTAAGTTCTGGCTATTCTATGTCATCCGATTCTGAAAGATATTCAAGATGGGCAGATGATTTAATCAGATTTGATTTCAATTTTTATGATTTTTTTTTAATTGATACAATTGAAATAAGACCCCATCTATTATTTTTTTCAGTTCCTGTATTCCTGATTGCTTTATGCAAAGTTCTTTTTGTTAATGAGTGGCAATTTGCTTTTTTATTATTAAATCTATCATTAGTATTTTTCTCTCTAATTATTTTTGTTAAATGTCTTTTATTAGTCAATGTTAGACCAGTTTTAATATCTCTAACATTGCCAATAATTGTTTTATCAGTCGATATTTTAATATGGCCAAAACATATACTTTCTGACACGATTTATGCATTTTTTGTTCTTATTGCTACTTACTTTATAATAAGGGGAATTACTCAAAATAAAATTTATTATTTTTATCTTTTTGTCATAATGTGTTTGTTATTTACAACAAGACCATCTTCATTTCCTGTAATTTTTGTAATTATATTTTTTTCTCTAATTTTAAAATACTCAATTATATTAAAACCCAAGATAATCTTACTATTATTAATAACAGCATTTGCTTTTATACCTTTTGTATATTCTCTAATTTATTTTTTTATTGAATTAAATTTGAATGGAAATGTGAGGTTAGACTTTATAACTAATATGGTCAATGACGGTATTATAATTCATGATCGTCCTGAAACATGGGTTAATAAGCCTAACAATTTAATAGATGTTGTGTTTATATATTTTTTAAGATTAATTAATTTTTTTAATCCCTATGCATCTACTTTTTCAACATTACATATCGCTTTAAATATAATTCAAATTTCTATAATATTATTAGCGATAACTATATGGTCATTTTTTGGAAGCCATATAAAAATTTTTAATAAAATATTCTTATTCATTTTATTATTATCTTTTTCTGTAGCAGCTTTTCATTCGTTCATATTAATTGACTATGATTGGAGGTACCGTTTCCCAATAATATTACCACTAATAATGCTTTTTCCAATTTCCTTAGAAATAATTTTAAAAAAAAATAAATTTAATTAGTGTTTCTTAAATTAAATTTTTAATATTAATTTTTAATTTCATTGTGTTTTTAATATCTTAAAATTAATTTTTATTATTTTTGGCAAGTCTTAAATTAATTATTTTATTCCTAATGTTGCAATTATTTTTCCATCATTTTCTTTTAATAGTTTAACAATAGAACAAGTGTTATTCATTTTTTTTAGACATTCGTTTTGAGAAGACTTTAGTTTATTTCCATATAGTTTATTATATCCTTCTGGTGATGCAGGCATATTTTCTCTAAAATTTAATATTATCCTTCTTAACTTAGGAAAAAAATTGATTATAGCAGGTTTTTCCTTATTACATTCGCACAAAATCTCAGATACTTTTGAATCAGAAATTTTTATATCTCTATAAAGATATTCTGGAATCCTATAAATTATCCTTGTCGACCTACTTATATAAACCTCATCTATCTTTTTTTTATCTAGAATTTCTTTATTTTCTTTAATTAGTGGGTCTAGTCCTAAAAAAATAGGATCGGTGTCAAAAGAAATAAAATTTAATTCATATAAATTATTTTTATTAATTTTTAGAAATTTTATTAAGTCAAAAGAATAAATAAAACTGATAAAGAAAACCATTATTATCAGGGATTTCTTTTGAATATTAATAGAATTTATTAATATAAAGCCAAAAAGTATTAGATATGACCACATAAAATATCGAAAGTACATTACATGCTGTTTCATTACTGAAAGTTCATTAAAAAAATAAAGAGAAAAAATAAAAATTGATGTTAATAAAAAGAAACTATTTTCCCATTTATTTTTAATAAAATTTTTAAAACAAATAAAAAAACAAATAAAAAAAATGATTAAAATATATTTATAATTTTCAATATAAATATATGCCAAATCTAGATAGTTGTTATCTAAATGAGAAAATCCATAATTGTTCAACTTTATTGGTTGTAAATTCCATGAGTTAAATTCTCTTGCTTTAGTGAATAAATAAACCGTCAGGATTGATGTTAAAAAGGTAAAACAATGCACCAAGCGTCTTTGATTGTCTTTTATCCAAGGTTTGCCATATACAAAAAAACAAGGAATGAGTAGAGCTATAGGAGATTTGAAGCATGCTCCTATTCCAAGTAAAATAATAGCTTGAGGGGTGTAATTATATTTTTTTTTAATAATTATTTCCATAGCAAGAAGTAAAAAAATAATAGACCATGGTTCTGTAAAGCTACCATTTGCAATATATATCATTTGTGGATTCCAATAAATTGCAAGCGCAAAAGGTAAAATTTTTAAATTTGGAAATTCTCCAATAATCATTGGCCTAAGTATCAATAACCAAAATAATATTGAAATAAAATTTGTAAATCGGATTGCGTCCATAAGATTTAGTTCAAAAAAATAAAATAAAAAATTAATTGGTAATGATATAAAAAAAAGCCCTCTAGGATCCTTTTCGTGACCTATTACATCGACTGAAGACCAAATATAAAAAATGATTAATAAAAAAAAATTTGCTAAATTTCCATATTTTTTTTTATAAAGAAAAACTGTTAAACTAATAATTATTAATAATAAAAAAAATCTTGATTTAAAAAAGAAAAAAAAAATATTTTCAATTTTTAAATTTTGAATAGTATCTTTTTGAGACATTATAGAAGAGATCCAAAATTCATTATTTACTAAAGAAGCTAAAACAAAGTCTCTATGATCACCACCCCAATTGAAATCTCCAAAAGATATATTATTTAAATAAAAAACTGACGGAAAAATTATAATTAATAATATAAATATGTGATTTATTTTAAAATCCCTAAATTTTAATTTAAAATTAAACTGTGGAAATGTTATATTTTTTAGAAAAAGAGTTGCTGTAAATAATAAAACAATTAAAAAAATAGAGAATAAATTTAAAAATTTTAAATAAAATATTGCATGAGATAAAAAAAGACAAAAAATTAAAAATAATATATAGTGAGAAGATGGATGAGTTTTTAATAACTTCATCTTTTTAAATATTTTTAGAAAAAATTTTATAATTTTTAGAGTACCATTTTATAATCTCATTTAGCTCTTTAAATAAATTTTTTTTGGGTTTCCATCCTAAATTTTGAATTTTTTTTGATGATACAGAATATCTTTTATCATTGAACGGTCTATCTTTAGTATATTTAATGCTTTTATTTGACTTTTTCATAAGAGCACAAATTTTTTTTGCTATTTGAATATTTTGAAAACTTTCATCAGAGCCTATGTTGTATATTCCACCATTTACTTTTCTAATAATGATTTCTAAAGCATTACAGAAATCTCCAACAGATAGAAAATGTCTTCTGTTAAGGCCATTTCCATGAATTTGAATTTTTCTATTATTTATTAAAGAGAAAATACATGATGGAATTAATTTTTCAGGAAATTGTCTAATCCCATAAATATTATTGGCTCTTATTATAACAATATCTTTTTTAAAAATGTATTTATAACTTCCAGTTATCATTTCTGCTGCAGCTTTGGATGCAGAATAAGGATTTGTAGGATTTAATGAGTCTTTTTCATAACTTTTTCCTCTTAATTTATCCCCATAAACTTCATCAGTACTGATATGAATTATTTTTTTAATTTGATTTTTAATACAATTTTCTAAAAAAATATGTGCTCCTAAAGTATTTGTTTTTGTAAATTCTATAGAATTAGCAAAGGAATTATCAACATGACTTTCTGCAGCAATATTAATTGCACAATCTATCTTTTTTAAATATTTCACATATTTCTTCGTCTCTAAAATATCTGATTTAATGAAGGTAAAGTTTTTATTATTAATAATTTCTTTTAAAAATAATTTATTTCCTGCATATGTTAATTTATCGAGAGCAATGATTTTTGAATTTGGAAACTTAGTTAGTATATGCTCACAAACATGAGATCCAATAAATCCAGCTGCACCAGTTATAAAAAATTTTTTCATTTAATGAATTTATAAAAATTTCTTCTCAAATTTTTTAATTTATTAATTTTTATTTTATTTAATAATTTCTTATTATTTAAGGTAAACGAATAAGTTTTACCATTAGAATATATTAATTTTGCTCCGGTAAAAAAAGAAATATCTTTTGCTAAATCGTGCAAATATATTTTAGAATTTGAAGATAGATTAAATATTCCTTTTAAATCGTTAATTATTGAAAAGTAGACAATTTTAACAAAATCTTCAATTAATAAGAAATCTTTGTAGTAATTTTTTTTTGGGACAATAACAAGTTTCTTTTTAAGATTTTTTCTTATATCGTCAAAAAAAAGATTTGTAACTTTTCTTGAATTATTTCTATTTTCTGCACCCACAATATTTGAAAGTCTGAATATCAATATATCTTTTTTGATATTACAACAATTTATTTCAGTTTTTAATTTATTTTTTCCGTATCTTTCTGTTGGTGTTTTTTTAGAAGTCTCCCTCAAGTTAAAACCGGGTCCATATACTTTTCCACTACTAAATATTATTAACTTAGATTTTGCATTTTTTAACTTTTCTGCACATGATAAATCTTGATCATGTTTAGGGTTGTACTTTTTCTTTAAAAATAAACTATTAATAGAACAATTAATAACATAATTATATTTTAATAATTTTTTTTGTGAATTTTTTAAAAAAAAATCAAAACTAGTTCTTGTAACTAAAAAGTTTTTATTTTGAAAATATTTAAACAAATTTGTAGATAAAAAACTATTTTTTCCAATAATTAAAATACTTTGTTTCATTAACTTTAAAATCTTGGTTTATATTATTGTTTATTTAAAATAAAATGATATTTAGTTTAAATTTAATCTTATGTCTAAGCTAACTTATTGTATTGTAATACCTGTTTATAACGAAGAAGAAATCATACTAAATGTTATTTCTCAGGTATTAAATTTTTTCAAAAATACCCATAGTAAAATATTAATAATCAATGATGGTTCTAGAGACAGCACTAAAAAAAAACTTGATAAGATCAAAAATAAAAAAGTTAAAATTATTCACAAAAAAAATGAGGGTCACGGCAAGACAATCACCTTAGGATATAAAAAGGCTATTAAGATGAACGCAGAATTTATTTTACAAATAGATAGTGATGATCAAATACCAATAGAAGAATTTAAAAAGCTGATTAAATTTAAAAACAAATATGATTTTGTAATTGGAAATAGACTTAATAGAGATGATCCCTTTTCTAGAATTCTAATTTCTGGGCTTATGAAGTCTATTATTTTTTTATTATATGGAAAATATATACTTGATCCCAACTGTCCTTTAAGAATTATGAAAACAAGTTTTTTAAAGCAAATAATTAAAAAAATATCTTATTCAACAATTCCAAACATTTTAATTACAATTTTATCAAAAAAAAAAAATTCTTATAAAAGTGTAAATATTAAGCATATTGAAAGATATACAGGTAGCAGTATTAGATTTTTAAAATTATATAAAACATGTGCTTTAGCTTTTTTTGATATAATTAAATTTAAATTTTTATAAAATTTATAAAAGAAATGAAAAACTATATTCAATTGAAGAATCTGAAAACTTTAAAATAGATGATATTTGGAATTTATATAAAAAATATGTCAATAATAGTCAGGTTGATTTAATATCATCTTTTGATTTCGATAAAGATACAATTAAAAAAGCTGAAGGCATTTATATTTATACAAATGATGGAAAAAATATTTATTATTTTTTTCAAAAATGATGTTTGAAGTAGGTGCTAAAAAAATTTATCTACCTTTTTCTAATAATTATGAAGCAAATAATATAGATGAAGTTAAAAGATTTTTAGATTGTAATAAAATAAAAAATTTAGATATGGTTTTAGTACACGGAATGTCATCAGCAAGAATGTCTCTTAACGATACAGAAAATGGTTTTTTTAACATTGATGGTAGAAGCTTCAGATTTAAAAATTTATTTTGTGTAGATGCTAGCATACTACCCACAAGTACGATAGAGTCACCTCAAGGAAGTATTATGGCACTATCGCATAGTATCATTGAAAGAAATTTTTAATTATGGAAAAAACTGATTTTTTAATAATTGGTTGTGGATTATATGGCAGTGTATTAGCAGAAAGAATTACCAATGTTTTAAAAAAAAAAGTTATTATTCTTGAAAAAAGAAATCATATTGCTGGAAATATTTATAGTCATGAAGATCCTTACACAGGAATAGAATATCATAAATATGGAACGCATATTTTTCACACAAGTCATGAAATTGTTTGGAAATATATAAATCAATTTACTACTTTTAACTCTTATAGACATCAAAGTTTAGCAAAATATAAAAATAAAATTTATCAACTACCAATAAATTTAGAGACAATTAATTCGTTTTTTGGAAAGAATTTTAGCCCTGATCAAGCTAAAAATCATTTAATTAAAGTTACAAAAAAATATAAACATGACATAGATGATAATTTTGAGAGCAAAGCTCTTTCTCAAATAGGAAAAGATTTATATGAAGCATTTATAAAAAATTATACAAAGAAACAATGGGGTAAAAATCCAATTCATCTACCTAGCACTATATTTAACAGGTTACCTTTACGATTCAATTATGATGAGACTTATCAAAAAAATTCAAAATGGAGTGGAGTTCCAGAGGAAGGGTATACAAATTTTATTAAAAAACTATTAGATAATAAAATGATCGAAATTAAATTAAATCAAAATTTTAATTTAAAAAATAATAATTATAAAGTTAAATATTTTACTATTTACACTGGACCATTAGATAAAATTTTTAATTATCAACATGGAAAGCTAGATTGGAGATCATTAAAATTTGAAAAAAAAATAGTTAACACTGAAGATTTTCAAGGTAATTCTGTAATTAATTTTCCAGAATTAAAATATAAATTTACCCGTATACATGAGCCAAAGCATTTGCATCCAGAACGAGCTAGTTATGAAAAAAATAAATCAATAATAATTAAAGAATACCCAATAAAAAATAATGAAGAGCCATATTATCCTATAAATGACGATCAAAATAGAGAGAAACAAAAAAAATATGCTTTAACTGCAAATAAATTAAAAAATTTTTTATTTGGAGGTAGATTGGCTAATTATGCTTACTACGATATGGATATGACTATTGCAGCTGCATTACATAAATTTGAAAAAATAAAAAAAAACTTTGTTTAGATTTAAAATTTAATCTAAAAAATCAATAATGTCTGGATTGTAAAGTTTAGCTTTTTCCAATTGAGCAATATATTAGGAACAAAATAAAATCAAAAAAAATTTTAATTGGTTGCGGGGGACGGATTTGAACCGCCGACCTTCAGGTTATGAGCCTGACGAGCTACCAGACTGCTCCACCCCGCGATATACTTAAATTCTGTTTTTAAGTTTATTTAATTTTTTAACTCTTTTAATATTTTCTTGAAGAATTCTTTTTTTTTTTTCAGAGGGTTTTTCATAGGTGTTTTTTAATTTAATCACCTTAAAAAAACCATCCCTTTGTAGTTTTCTTTTTAAAACTCTTAAAGCTTGTTCAATATTATTATCTTTAACTTCTATTTTCATAAATATTAATAAAAGTGACTAACTATCATTATAAAATTTTGATGTCTATCAAATTCATTCATTGTTTGACATTTCTCTTGATAGTTTTGCTTTTTCTTTTTCTTTTTTTTCTCTTTTTATTCTTCTTTCAGCCTTTTCTAATGCTTCAACCAAATCTTTTTGACTAAATAAATTTAGGGCAACAGGATCTTTTGGATTTAAATTATTGTAATTCCAATAACTTTTATTTCTTATAGAAGTTACAGAATTCTTAGTTATACCAACTAGTTTAGCAATTTGAGAATCTTTAAGCATGTTATGTTGCCTAATCAACCATAATGCTGAATCTGGTTTATCTTGTCTTTTTGACAAGGGTATATATTTTTTTATTTTCTTTTTATCATTAGATATTTCAATATCAGTGTTTTTAATTAGTAAAGGTCGATTTTCATCTTTAGAAGATAAATCAATTTCCTCTCTAGAGAGTTGACCCGAAATTATTGGATTGTAAGCTTTTATGCCTTTAGCAACTTCACCATCTGCTATTCCCTGAATTTCTACTTCATGTAAATTACAAAAGTTTGCAATTTGTTTGAATGTAAGAGTAGTATTTTCAACAAGCCAAACAGCAGTAGCCATTGGCATTAAAGGAGCATTTGACATTTAGTTTTTATTATTTGATTTAAAATTTTGAAATTTTTTATTAAATTTACTTATTCTTCCTTTATCCATTAGCTTTTGCTTTCCACCTATCCATGCTGAATGGGACTTTGGGTCAATTTCTAACTTGAGTATGTCGCCTTCTTTACCCCATGTTGACTTTGTTTCAAACTGCAAACCATCAGTCATTTCAACCTTAATAGTGTGATAGTTGGGATGAATATTTTTTTTCATGGGAGACTTATAGCAAAAGAATTTTTGAAAACAATTAAAAGTTTATCTTAAATTACCTATTTTTTCTTAAAAAAATCAATAAAGTCTAATTTTTACGAGATTTAAGTATCTAACAATATTATTGCAATATTTTGTATCAATCTATGTAATTAGTTGTTTAACTTGGTCTTTTTTGTATTGTAATTAAAATTAATACGTAAAATATTCCCAATAAAATCCCGAGTAAAGTAGAGGAGATAATAGTTTTTTTCATAGAATAACTTTGGACTCTATTTTCTTTATAATCAGTTAATTGAATATTAAATTTTGCTGCAGTAAAATTTTTTGATGTAACTATAGCCGTATTTTCAAATAAATCCTTTAACCTTTCAATGTCTTTATTTTCCTCTGTTCTTTTTTTCATTTTCTGTAATCTTGTAGTAACCACCTCATTCTCTAAATTGTTTGCTATTTCTAATTCAATATCTTCAATTTTATATTTCTTTAATCTTTCTGCGTTTTGAATAAATAAATTAAAATTATTTCGAAGATAATTTTGAATTTCAAAATTCGCAGAATTTTGAATAAAATTTAAAAGATCTTTCCAAACTCTTTTGCTTGAGGTTCTAAATTGAATATACTGAATATTTTTTTTATCGGTAATTATCTTAATTGAAGAAGCTAGATTTATTACTGAATTTTCATATTCTTTATTAGTTTGGTAATTTTCTTTTTTTACTAATTCAAATTCTTTAATTGCTTTTATAAATAAATCTTTCTCATTAAGTTTTTCAATAAATAAATTATAAAGATAATTTTTGTTAATATTGGTTAAGAAAGAAGTTTCAGAAAGACTATTGTTTCTAAAATTCTCATGAAAAATTGTGTTTGTAACTATTTTACCATTTTTATCAAAATCAGCTACATTACTTCTACCTTTTCTTGCAAGATAGGTGTTAAATGCCAAAAATTCATGATCATCAAAAGTTGAAATAGGTAAAATTTGTGTTTTAGCCAAAAATGATACTTCAGAAATTTTTGTATTTACTTTTAAAAATATTGCGATTGCAACGGTTAGCAAAGTTATTAAAAAAACTTTCCACTTATTTTTCCAAATAGAAATAATTATTCTTGATATATCTATTTCATCTACCAGAATTGTTTTTTTTGAATTCATATATTTTAAAGCTAGTAAATTGTCTTATATTCATGAAGCATAATATATTCAACATTATACTACAAATTAAACTTTAATAATCATAAATCATCTTAATATGACCAATAAATTTATAGTTAAAAGTTTTTTAAATTTTTTAACATTTGATCATTTATTGAAGAGCTAGAAGCTCTAATATTAATATTATTTTTATCAAATTGATTAATTTCATTGACTGTTCCACCAGCCTCTTTAACCAATAATGCCCCTGCAGCAATATCCCACAAATTGATATTATTATGAAAAAAACCATCTAGCCTTCCTGATGCCACATAAGCTAGATCCAATGCTGCACATCCACTATATCTCATATTGAGATCGCTAAATTTAACCCCTTCATGATTGCTTGAAAATAAACATTCCTCAATAGAATTTTTATTTGATACTCTTAATCTATGATTATTTAAAAAAGCACCTTTATCTTTTTCAGCAAAAAACATTTCATCTTTAATAGGATCAAAAATTAAACCACTAACTAATTCCCCGCTTGATTGTAAAGCAATACATATTGCAAAATGAGGTATCCCATGTAGAAAATTAGTTGTTCCATCAATTGGATCTATGATCCAAATATTGTCCTTATCTGCATTATCTATAGCCCCTATTTCTTCTGAGAGGAAAGAGTAGTTTTTTTTTGTTTTACTAAGTTCTTCAATTAAGATTTTTTCTACATTTTTATCTGTTTTAGTAACAAAATCTCGTGGACCTTTTTTTGAGACTTGTAGTTTCTCCACTTCACCAAAATCTCGAATTACAGACTTAGATGCTTTTTCAGCAGCCTTGATCATTATGTTCAAATTTGATGATATAGAAATCATTGACTATATTTTTTTTATGTATTCAAAAGTTCTTGTATCGACAATCACTTCATCACCTGAGTCGATAAAGGGTGGAACTTGGATATTTAAACCATTGTCCAGTGTTGCAGGTTTATAGGATGACGAAACTGTTTGTCCCTTTAAGGCAACATCAGTAGTTTGTATCTTACATTTGACTTGGTTTGGAAGTTCAATTGATATTGGATTATCATTATAAAAACTTATTGATACCTCAAGATTCTCACTAAGTAATTTTCCTTTATCACCAATAATTTCTTTTTTAATTTCAGTTTGTTCAAATGTCTTTGGATCCATAAAAACATAATTATCTTCATCAGCATATAAATAATTGAAATTATTTTCTTCAAGAGATGCTTTTTCAACAGTTTCACTAGATCTAAATCTTTCATTTAATTTTGTATTTTTACCTACACTTTTCATTTCAACTTGAGCAAATGCTCCACCTTTTCCTGGTTTTACATGTTGAGTTTTTAAGACTTGCCATAAGTCATTTTTGTATTCTAAAAGCATTCCTACTCTTATTTCTCCTGCATTAATTTTCATTTAAGTTTTTTAATACTTTCTATGGGTTTATATTTTTTATTATTCCAAACGTAGCCTGAGATAGCTAATAAATCAGCATTGTTCAATAATAGTTTTTTATAATTATTAAAATTTATCCCTCCAATAGCAACTATTGGTATCTTGGTTAACTTTTTTATTCTATTTAAAATCTCTATTTTCGCTTTAAACTTTACTTTTTTTGTTGAGGTAGAAAAAAAAGCTCCAAAAGCAATATAGCTAGCTTTTTCTTTAATAGCAGCTTTTGCCAATTTTATAGAGTTATGGCAGGTAATTCCTATAATTTTATTTCTAATAATTTTTCTTGCATTGTTTATTTTCATATCTTTTTGACCTAAATGGCAACCATCAGCGTTAAGTTTTTTTGAAAGAACAGGATCATCATTTACTAAGAATTTTACACCATTTTTTTTACATATTTGGTGAATTTTTTTTCCAATTTCAATTTTTTGTTTAAGTGAATATTTTTTAAGTCTTAATTGAAATAGACTAACTTTGCCCGTATCAAGCACTTTCTTTAAATCCTTATAAAATTTAGGGTAAATTTTATTTGGGGAGATAAGATAAATAAATTTTTTTTTATTTATTCTCAAGCTCTCTAGACCATTTCCCTTGAGCAGCTAAAGTATTCATTTTTGCTCTGTGATTAAAAATATTTTGGGTTCCATCAATATTTTTAACATCTTTTGACCAAAACTTTAAAGCACTTTGCTGAAGAGCTCTTCCATATGAGTAAGTCATTATAAAATTAGTATTATTGTTTATATTTATAAGGTTTAGATTTTCTGTTGCTTCAACTTCTGATTGACCACCAGATAAAAAAGCAATTCCAGGAACCTCACTTGGAACAGATTTTTTTAAGCACTCAAGAGTTTTAGAAGAAACTTCTTCATTAGAGATTTTATTTTTTGATTTATTTCCTGCCAGAATCATATTTGGTTTTAAAATTATTCCAGAGAGATCAATTTTGTGAATAATGAGTTCTTCAAAACATTTTTGAATAACTTCAGATGTTTTAATTAAGCAGTCTCCTGCTGAGTGATCACCGTCCATTAAAACTTCCGGTTCAACAATTGGAACCATTCCACTCTCTTGAACTAAAGCAGAGTATCTTGCAAGTGCATGTGCATTTGAACTAATCGCAAGTTTGCTAGGATATTTTTGGCCGATACTATAAACACCTCTCCACTTTGTAAATCTTGCACCAAGCTCATAATATTTTTTTAATCTTTCTCGTAATCCATCTAAACCCTCGGTAACTTTTTCATCTAACGAATTTGCTAGATCTTTTGCACCAGTATCAACTTTAATTCCTGGAACAGCCCCGGATTCTGAAATAATTGATGGTATTAGTTTTCCATCACTTGATTTTTGATTGATTGTTTCATCATAGAGAATAACACCACCTATACAGTCTTTCATACTATCTGCTCTAAAAAGTGTTTCTCTAAAAAGAAGTCTATTTTTTGATGATGATTGAATATTTACGGACTCTAATCTTTTAGTCATAGTGCCATTACTTTCATCAGCTGCCAGTATACCTTTACCGTTTGAAAGAATTTTTAGAGCGATTTTATTTAGTTCTGACATTTCAGTTTAAAGCTTTTATACCAGGAAGCTCTTTACCTTCAAGGTATTCTAAAAAGGCTCCACCAGCGGTTGAAACAAAATTGAAATTTCTTGTTGAGTCTAAACTATTTAATAATGAAACTGTATCTCCTCCCCCAGCAACAGAATAGATTTTATTAGACTTATTATTTTCAACTATCTTATTAGCGATTTCAATACTACCATTAGCAAAGTTGGGATTTTCAAAATATCCAGCAGGCCCATTCCATAAAATAGTATTACTTTCATCAATAATATTTTTAATGATATTAATAGTTTTTGGACCAATATCTAAAATCATATCATCTGCTGAAATTTCATTTAATTTCTTTGTTTGAGGAGAGTCATTTAAATTCTTTCCTACCACTACATCCTGAGGATAAATTATGTTACAGTTTTGTGTACCTGAAAGTGAAAAAATTTCCTTTATAATTTGATCAGATTTATCTTCTTGTATTGATTTTCCAATATTGTTTCCTTTATATCTAATAATATTATTAGCCATGCCTCCAACAATTACAATATTGTCAAATTTTGGTATTAGATTTTTAATTATATTAATTTTAGTAGAGATTTTTGAGCCTCCAATTATACATGTTATAGGTTTTTTAATTTCAGAAGTAATTTTTTTTAAAGCATTGATCTCCGAGTCGAGTTGGAATCCAGAGTAACAAGGTAAAAAATTTGTTATTTCATCAATTGATGCGTGCGCCCTATGAGAACATGAGAAAGCATCATTAACATAAATATCACCTAAACTTGCAAGTTGTTTTGCAAATTGTGGTTTATTTTTTTCTTCCTCAGAATAAAACCTTATATTTTCTAACATTACTATTTTTTCATGGTTATTATTAAATAAATCTTTTGAGGCTATTTCTTTAACATTTTTAGAAATGAGTTTAATATTTTGATTTAATTTTATCTCTAAATCTTCACATATTGGTTTAAGAGTAAGTTTATTCTCAACTCTTCCTTTTGGCCTTCCAACATGAGAAATAATTATAATTTTTACATTTTGGGAAAGTAGAAAATTTAAAGTAGGTAAAATTTTATCAATTCTTGTTGTGTCAGTAATTTTATTATCAACTAAAGGAACATTTAAATCTAATCTTAATATTATTTTTTTATTATTAAGATTTAACTCTTCTCTTATACATTTCATTTAGGGATTTTATGTGCGTATTCTGCAATATCACACATCCTATTTGAAAATCCCCATTCATTATCATACCAGGCTGAAACTTTTCCCATATTTTTTTCTACTACGGTAGTAAGAGATGAGTCTATAATTGCTGATGATGAATTGTGATTAAAGTCAATAGACACCAGTTTCTCAGATGTTATCTCTATTACTTTTTTTAACTGTTTTTTTGAAACTTTTTTAAAAGCATCATTGATTTTTTCTTTGCTTAACTCTTTTTTTGTACAAAAAACTAATTCAATAAGGGACACATTTGGAGTTGGAACTCTCATAGCAACACCTTCTAATTTACCTTTTAATGACGGAATTATTTCTCCTATAGCTTTTGAGGCTCCTGTAGATGTTGGAACAATCGATTGACTTGCAGATCTTGCTCTTCTTGGGTCTTTGTGAGAATTATCTAAAATTCTTTGATCACTAGTAAAAGCATGAATTGTGGTCATAAACCCTTTTTCAATTTCAAAATTTTTATTAAGTACATCTGCAACTGGCGCTAAACAATTTGTGGTGCAAGATGCTGCTGAAATTATTTGATCATTTTTTGTAAGCTCTTCCTCATTTACCCCAAAAACAATAGTTTTATCTGCATTTTTGCATGGTGCAGAAACTATAACTTTTTTCGCTCCATTATTGATATGTGCTAATAACTTCTCTTTTGAATTAAACTTTCCAGTGCATTCAAAAACGTAATCAACACCAAATTTTTTCCAATTAATATCCTCAATTTGTGACTCTTGAGAGAAAGTAATTTTATTATTATTTATAATTAAATGATTTTCATCATAATTAAGATCTGCATTAAATTTTCCATGAATAGAGTCGTACTTAATTAGTTTACAACTTGTTTCAGAATTAGATCTATTATTGATATGTTTTATTTTGATATTCTTATTTTGGCTTTCAATAATTGCTCTAATAACCATTCTACCAATTCTTCCCATTCCATTGATTCCAACATTTATAGTCATATCTTTTTTCCAAAAAGTTTTTTTGTTTTATTTGTAATATTC
>Ga0181553_10002213_pt1 | contig 17265 bp, 17 predicted proteins | sample 011ome_17_FD_133753 | JGI IMG/M metagenome (GOLD analysis project Ga0181553, IMG submission 133753) | Coastal salt marsh microbial communities from the Groves Creek Marsh, Skidaway Island, Georgia - 011502XT metaG (megahit assembly) | ecosystem: Environmental > Aquatic > Marine > Intertidal...
GACCCGCTGGAAGGGGCAGAGCGTGCTGATCGAGGCCGCCCGCCGGCTGGCCCGCGACAACGTCCGCGTGCTTCTGGTCGGAGACGACCAGGGGCGCACCGCCTACCGCGAAGAACTGGAAGCACAGATCGGCCGGATCGGCGCCGAAGGCATCATCCATCTGACGGGTCCCTGCCGCGACATGCCCGCGGCCTACATGCTGGCCGACGTCGTGATATCGGCATCGACCGACCCCGAAGCCTTCGGCCGGGTCGCCGCCGAAGCACATGCGATGGGACGCCCTGTCATCGCGTCGGATCATGGCGGCTCCCGCGAAACCGTGATCTCCGGCGAAACCGGCTGGCTGGTGCCGCCGGGCGATTCCGATGCGCTGGCCCAGGCGCTGCGCGCCGCGCTTGCCATGACGAGCGAAGAACGCGACACCGTCGCCCGTCGCGCCATCGCCCATGTGCGGGAAAACTTCACCAAGCAGCAGATGTGCGCTTCGACCCTATCCGTCTACGAAGAACTTCTGCCGGGCGCATGAAGCAGCAGAAGGGCCGTCTCCTTGTCATCAAGCTCGGCGCTCTCGGCGATTTCGTGCTGGCGACCGGGCCCTTCGCCGCCATCCGCGCAGCCCATCCGGACGAGGAAATCGTTCTGCTGACCACAGCCCCCTTTGCCGAACTCGCCCGCGCCAGCGGATATTTCGACGAGGTTTGGGTCGATGAACGGCCCTCCCGGATCGCCCTGATCGCAATCCAGCGTCTGCGGCGGCGACTGCGCGGCGGGCGGTTCTACCGGGTATACGATCTGCAGACCTCCGGCCGGTCGGGCTGGTATTTCCGGCTGATGCGCGGCTTCCTGCGCCCGCAGTGGTCGGGCATCGCCTTCGGCTGTTCGCATCCCCATGCCAATCGCAACCGCAATTCAATGCACACCATAGAACGCCAGGCCGAACAGCTGGCGATGGCGGGTATTCCCGAAACGCCGTTGCCGGATCTGTCCTGGGCGACGTCCGATATTTCGCGCTTCAATCTGCCGGCGCGGTTCGCCCTGATGATCCCGGGCGGCGCCGCGCACCGGCCCGGCAAGAGATGGCCGGCGGAAAATTACCGGGCCGTTGCCGATGACTGGCTCAAACGGGGCATTATCCCGGTGATCATCGGCGGGCCGGACGAGACCGAACTGGCGCGCGAAATCGCCGAGGGCACCGGCGCGCTGAACCTTGCCGGACAGACGTCGTTCGCCGACATCGCCGAACTTTCACGGGCGGCGGCCGGTGTTGTCGGCAACGATACAGGCCCGATGCATATCGCCGCGATTTGCGGCTGTCCGGCCGTCGTGCTGTTTTCCGGCGAATCCGATCCGGCCATCACGGCCCCCCGCGGCGCCGACGTGCAGGTCCTCCGTCGCGAGAAACTGGCGGATTTGCCGGTATCGGAGGTTGCCGAGGCGTTAAGTTTGCGTTAAACGCCCCGGTCTATGGTCAACCCGTGGGCGCGATAAATATATCATGAGCAATGTGGCGATTACGCTGCCTGACGGCAGCGTGAAACACTTCGACGGCCCCGTGACCGGGGCAGAGCTGGCGGCGGCGATCGGGCCGGGCCTGGCGAAGGCCGCGCTTGCCATCAAGATCGATGGCGAGGTGCTCGATCTGTCACGCAGCATAGATGCGGACAGCGAAGTCGAAATCATCACCCGCAAATCCGAAGAAGCGCTGGACCTGATCCGCCACGATACGGCGCATGTCATGGCGGAAGCCGTGCAGGAACTTTATCCCGGCACGCAGGTGACGATCGGGCCATCCATCGAAAACGGTTTCTATTACGATTTTGCCCGCGAACAGCCGTTCACGCCGGACGATCTCGAAAAGATCGAAGCGAAGATGATGGAAATCATCAAACGCGACGAGCCCTTCATCCGCGAGGAATGGGACCGGGACGATGCCGTCCGCCATTTCACGGATATCGGCGAAAAATACAAAGCCCAGATCATTCACGACCTGCCGGCCAGCGAAACGATCTCGATCTATCGTCAGGGCGAATGGATGGATCTGTGCCGCGGACCGCACCTGCCGTCGACCGGCCATGTCGGCAAGGGCTTCAAGCTGCTGAAACTGGCCGGCGCCTATTGGCGCGGCGATTCAAACAACGAAATGCTGCAGCGCATTTACGGCACGTCCTGGCGCGACGAGAAAGAGCTCAAAGCGCACCTGACGATGCTCGAGGAAGCCGAAAAGCGCGACCACCGCCGTCTCGGCCGCGAAATGGGCCTGTTCCATTTCCAGGAAGAAGCCGTCGGCAGCGTATTCTGGCATCCCAACGGATGGACGCTCTACCGCACGCTGGAGACCTATATCCGGGCGCGGCTCGACCGGGCGAATTACGTCGAGGTAAAGACGCCGCAGCTGATCGATCGCGGCCTGTGGGAAGCATCCGGTCACTGGGAGAAGTTCCGCGACCATATGTTCACAGCCGAGACCGAGGATGAGCGCATCTTCGCGCTGAAGCCGATGAATTGCCCGGGCCACGTCCAGATATTCCGTCAGGGCATCACCAGCTACCGCGACCTGCCGCTGCGCATGGCCGAGTTCGGATCGTGTCATCGCTACGAGCCGTCGGGCGCGCTGCACGGTCTCATGCGGGTGCGCGCGTTCACGCAGGACGACGCCCATATCTTCTGCACGGAAGACCAGATCACCTCCGAAACCGAGGCGTTCTGCGAATTGCTGCTCAGCGTCTACAAGGATTGCGGGTTCGAGGAAGTCGTCGTCAAGTTTGCCGACCGGCCCGAGACCCGCGCCGGGGAGGATGCCGTCTGGGACCGGGCGGAAGCCGCCCTGACCGAGGCGGTCGAGGCATCGGGGCTGGAATACACGCTGAACCCCGGCGAAGGCGCGTTTTACGGCCCGAAGCTCGAATTCGTGCTGCGCGACGCGATCGGCCGCGACTGGCAGTGCGGCACCCTGCAGGTGGATTTCGTCCTGCCCGAACGGCTGGACGCAAGCTATATCGGCGAGGACGGAGCCAAACACCGCCCGGTCATGCTGCACCGCGCGATCCTGGGATCGTTCGAGCGGTTTATCGGTATTCTGATCGAGAACTATGCGGGGCGCATGCCCATGTGGATGGCGCCGGTACAGGCCGTGGTCGCAACCATCACATCCGATGCGGACGCCTACGCGATAGAGGTCCGCAACGCGCTGGATGCCGCCGGCATCCGGGCGGAGCTGGATATCCGCAACGAGAAAATCAACTACAAGGTCCGCGAACACAGCCTGGCAAAGGTGCCGGCGATGCTCGTGGTCGGACAGCGGGAAATCGAAGACCGGAAAGTCGCGCTGCGGCGGCTCGGCGGCAAGGATCAAGAATTCCTTGCGCTGGACGATGCCATAGCTAGACTTACACAGGAATGTAAGAGTCCGGCGGTAAAATAGCGGGACCGGGACAAATGCTGAAGATCTCCCGGATTTCGCGCCCCGGCGAGTACCCGTGCATGAACAGAAACGCTGGTACACTCTTGAAAGATGGCACTCAGACGACAAACTTAACCGAAACAATCAAAGGAGAAATTCAATCGTAAGACATACAAGCATGGAGCCGCCCGTAAAGGACGACCGGCCCATCAATGAGATGATTCAGGCGGCCAAGGTCCGCCTTATTGGCGCCGAAGGTGAACAGATCGGCGTTGTGACCAAGGACGACGCGCTCGATCGCGCGGCGAACCTGGGGCTCGATCTTGTTATCGTGGCGGACAACGCAGATCCGCCGGTTTGCAAGATCATGGATTACGGCAAGTTCAAATACGAAGAGCAGAAAAAGAAGAACGAAGCCCGTAAGAAACAGAAAACAATCGACGTCAAGGAAATCAAGCTGCGCCCGAATATCGACGCCCATGATTACGACGTCAAAATGCGCGCCATGAACAAATTCCTCGGCGAGGGCGACAAGGTGAAGGTCACCATGCGCTTCCGCGGCCGGGAAATGGCGCATCAGGATCTCGGCCTGAAAGTCCTCCACCGGGTCCGCGACGACCTGGAGGAACTGACCAAGATCGAACAGTTTCCGAAAATGGAAGGCCGCCAGATGGTTATGGTGCTGGCGCCGAAGTGATGACACGGCGCGAGGCGCCGATCCGTTCAGAACCGACTACGCCCCGGACCTTGTCCGGGGCGTATTCATTCGGACCGACTTGTTGTCGCAATCAGTGAGCGGCCGAAGGACGAACCCCCGCTTTCAGGACAAACTTCCTGTCGCAATAGGGACATTCGACTTCCCCATTTTCGAGTTTCAGAAAAACCTTCGGGTGCCCCAGCGCCCCGCCGCCGCCATCGCAGGAAACGTTGATTTCTTCGACTTCGACTATTTCGGGCGGTTCGGGCGCCTGCGCCATGGTGTATTTGCCTCTCGGAAGCGTTGACCGTAGTTTCGCCCCGATGATACCCAAACGCAGCGCATCGCGAAAGCCGCATGCTTTGCCCGTATTGAAAGACTTATGACAGTACCCAACCCCGATACCCCCGCCGTCGAGACAACCGCGCTGCGGAAAATTTATCCCGGCGTCGACGGCCCGCCCAAGGAGGCCCTGAAATCGGTCGACCTGTCGGTGCCGCCGGGATCGGTCTTCGGCCTGCTCGGACCCAACGGCGCGGGCAAGTCGACGCTGATCAATATTCTGGCCGGACTCGTCGTCAAGACGTCCGGATCGGCGCGTATCCTCGGTTGGGACATCGAAAAGGACATGCGCCAGGCACGGACGGCGATCGGTATCGTGCCGCAGGAGCTGAATCTCGATGCGTTCTTTTCGCCGCGGGAGGTGATGGAACTGCAGGCGGGATTCTACGGGGTGCCGAAGCGCGAGCGCCGGACCATGGAAATCCTGACGGCGCTCGGCCTGGACGACAAGGCCGATGTCTATGCGCGATCGATGTCGGGGGGCATGCGGCGCCGTCTTCTCGTCGCCAAGGCGTTGGTGCATTCGCCGCCTGTCGTGATCCTCGACGAGCCGACGGCAGGCGTCGATGTCGAACTGCGCCAGTCGCTGTGGGATTACATGAAGGAACTGAACGATGCAGGCACCACGATCCTGCTGACCACCCACTACCTCGAAGAGGCGGAGGCGATGTGCGACCAGATCGCCATTATCAATCACGGCGAGATCATCGCCCAGGATACGACATCCGCCCTGCTGGCCCGGCTTGACCGCAAGGAAGCCCTGATCACGGTCGACCGCGATATCGACGCCGTGCCTGACGGGTTATCGGGTCCCGGGGTGGACGCGGAGATCCGTTCGCCCCGCGAATTGCTGATCCGCTTCCCGCCAAGCCAGGTGCATATGGGCACGCTGCTGGACGCGGTGAAAACGGCGGGTCTGGAGATCGCGGACCTGTCGACCCGCGATACGGACCTGGAAGAAATCTTCGTCGCGCTGACCAGTAACCGGGGCGACGGGTTGCCGCCCCGCCGCCGCGGAGACCCCCAGGCAGGCACCCTCGAAAAATCCCGAAGCAGACCGGACCCGTGAAGACGCTGCGCACGTCGATCGTCCTGATGGCGATCTTCCTGCTCGGCGCCTGCGCCCCGCGTCTCGAACCGGCAGGACCGGCCGTTCAGGCGCCCGCGCTGCAGGATTCACAGATTGTCATGGCCGACGGCGCCGCCCTGCCGCTGCGGCGCTGGTTGCCCGACGGCGCGCCGAGCGCCGCAATCGTTGCCCTGCACGGTTTCAACGATTATTCACGCGCCTTCGAACAGCCCGCGACCTATTGGGCGCGCCACGGCATTGCGACCTATGCGTTCGACCAGCGCGGGTTCGGCAGGGCGCCCCATCGCGGCATCTGGGCAGGCCACGAAACCATGGTTGCCGATGCGGCGGCGGCTGTTGCGCTGATCCGCAACCGCCATCCCGGCCGGCCGGTCTTCCTCGCCGGCGAAAGCATGGGCGGGGCGATTGCGATGATCGCCGCGGCGGAGGGAACGCTGAAAGCGGACGGCCTGATACTGGTCGCCCCCGCATTGCGCGGACGGCGCTATATCGGGTTCTTTCCCCGGGCGGTACTCTGGCTCGGTGCCAGGATCATTCCGTGGTACGGGCTGACCGGGCGGGGGCTGCGCATCCAGGCGTCCGACAATATCCCCATGCTGCGCGCCCTCGGCGCCGATCCGCTGATCATCAAGGAAACCCGGGTCGATGCGATCAAGGGGCTGGTGGATACGATGGATGCCGCAATTCTGTCCGCCCCTGACACCGATATTCCGTCTCTGGTCCTATACGGGTCGCGCGACGAGCTGGTGCCGGCGCAACCGATCGTCGACATGATCGGGGCCCTGCCGCCGGGAGCCGGCCATCGCGCGGCGGTCTACCGGTCGGGCTGGCACCTGCTGCTGCGGGACCTGAAAGCGAGGACCGTGCTCGATGACATCCTGGCCTGGATCGCCGACCGGTCCGCCCCGCTGCCGTCGGGCGCGGACAGGGCCGCCCGCGCGGCGATCGCCGGAACCGGACCGAACAGCGCCCCGAACGCATCTTACTGACCCTTCACCATTCCGATTGCCGCGCGCGCGCGGGCGCGCTATGTTCCGCCCGCTTCGGACCGTTCAACACAAATGGACGCGACGACAGGAGCACCCGTAGCTCAGCTGGATAGAGCGCTGCCCTCCGAAGGCAGAGGTCAGAGGTTCGAATCCTCTCGGGTGCGCCACTTACTCTCTTTAGTATCAATGAGATACAGGAGAATTGCAGGTTAGACAGAAACCCTCGAAATCAATTTGGCACACTCTTGGCACACTGCCGGAGGATTTCGTATGGCTTCCGTTCGCAAACGTGGAACAAAATGGCACGTCCAGATAAGACGTTCAGCTAGCCCAACCGTCACCCGCACGTTCACCCTAAAAGCAGATGCCGAGAAATGGGCACGTGCCGTAGAAAGCCAAATTGATCGTAGTGGCTCGGACGGATATCTCAATCCACGCTCTAATTTAACAGTTGGCGATTTACTGTATCGCTATCGGAAAGCGGTAACGCCCAAGAAAAGAGGGGCGACGTCGGAGTCATACCGACTAGGGGTGCTTCTAAGAAGCTCACTCGCAGAAATACGACTAACATCCCTAAAGCCCTTCATGATCGCAGAGTACCGCGACAAGCGCCTTGAGGTTGTTCAAGCGGCAACAATCCGCAGAGAATTGAGTATCCTCAAACATTGTTTCAATATCGCCCACAAAGACTGGGGGATCCATATTGACCCCAACCCCCTGCAAAATATTACTGTCCCTATTGTCAAAGACGCCAGGTCACGGAGATTAGAAGAAGGCGAGTTCACACGGCTGTTAAAAGGTTGCCAGAAAGGCCGCACTCAATCTTTAGAGTCTGTGATTATACTCGCAGTAGAGACTGGAATGCGACGCTCTGAGCTGCTTGGAATTCGATGGGATAATATCAGCTGGCAGGCTCACACTGTTTCCATTGCTATGACAAAAAACGGCTCGCCTCGCACGATACCTCTCAGTGCGAAAGCAATAGAACTACTGAAAACCATCCCGCGAACCAACGAACGTGTATTTCCGGTCACTGGCAATTCAATACGACTGGCCTGGGAGCGATTGAAGCGGCGGGCGGGCATAGAGAACCTGAGGTTTCACGACCTTAGACATGAGGCTATCAGTAGATTCTTCGAGCGAGGTTTAAGTGTCCCCGAGGTCGCCCTTATTAGTGGCCACAACGATCTGCGCATGCTGCACCGGTACACTCACCTTCGCGCCGACGATATCGCTAAAAAACTATAGGCTTCTTTGCCCAATTTAGTGTCCTTCTGCCCAGAATTAAGAAAGCCAGGCAGAGACGCGCACCACTGTTTTTTGTTTTAGATCAGCCCTATCGAGATTTTGTTTTTTAGAGGTTCCTGCTGCCAGAGTAGCTGTGATCCAGCTAACGGCGTTTAGGGTCAACAAAACCCTGTTCGAATTAACCTATTCCCCGAGCAAATCAGGGGAACCTCTAGGACACAAATCCATGGAAAAAAGTAACTCAGAATCATCGAAAGTAATCCCGCAGCATGAGCAAATTGGGATGAAGCACGCCTGCGATGACGTCGGCAACATGCACCGCTTCATCGAGCATAATCAAGACAGGCTGCGCTACATCGTCGAAAAGTCCAAGTGGGCTGTTTGGGATGGAACCCGATGGAACATCAATAAAGAAACCGAGGTCTTCAAGATGGCGATAGATACTGCCTGCCGCATATACGAAGAGGCCTCAACCTGTCCAACAGAAGAAGGGCGTAAACGACTGGCTTCCTGGGCCAACCAGTCACAAGCCCACCATCGGATAAAAACGATGGTCACTATGGCCTCGAAATATCCAGAAATGACATCACACGCCTATCAGTTTGATACAGACCTGAGCATAGTGAATTGCCTAAATGGGGTTCTAGACCTTCGAACCCGGCAACTGAAGAAACACTCCTCAACTCACCTAGTCACAAAACGGGCTGCAGTCTCATACGACGATAGCGCTAAGTGTCCGCAGTTTTTCAGGTTCCTAAATGAGGTATTTTCCGGCGATAAAGAGCTGATACGCTGGATCCAGCTGGCTCTGGGTTACACAATCACTGGCCTATCGAGTGAGCAGACATTTTTCATTGCCTACGGCACCGGTGCTAACGGCAAATCGACGTTGTTTGAACTTTTGCTAGAGATACTTGGGGATTATGGAAGATCAGCAGAGTTTGAAACGTTTTTATCTCAGGAAAAATCGAATATACGGGTGATGGAAAGCGTAGCGAAGCTGCAAGGAATACGTTTCGCCTTAGCCTCTGAAACTGACAGTGCCCGACGGTTTTCTGAGGCACTCGTGAAGAAAATTACCGGTAACGACACCATCACTGGTTCGTTTCTTTATGGGTCGTCATTCGAGTTTCGACCAGAATTCAAACTCTGGCTTTTAGCCAACCATTTACCGATTGCCAAAGATGGTTCACACGGCTTCTGGAGACGGGTCAAAGTCGTCCCATTTAGTAAACAATTTGATCTTGCCGATATCGACCAGACACTCCCAGACAGGCTTCGTACCGAGAAAGAAGGGATATTTGCCTGGCTGGTGAGAGGCGCGCGCGACTGGCTAGAAGCACGAGACAACCCTTCACGAGAATCCGCCTTAGGCACCTCTCAGGCCGTCGAGGAGGCCACTAATCTCTATCGGTCTGACCATGATCTTTTCAGTCACTTCATTAGCGAATGTATTGCCGACTCACCTACGGCAACCACAAAGGCGGCAGACCTATACGAAGCTTACCTGGAGTGGTGTCAAAATAACGGTCATTCAGATTCCTGTAGCAATGTGATCTTCAGTAGTAGACTACAGGAACGTGGGTATTCCAAAAGAAGAAAGAGCTCTGGTTACGTCTATATGGATATAATCATTAAAGACGTCTTCAATATAACGACGGACTTTTAATATCCATAGTGCAGGGAGTGCATAGAGTGTACACTTTTGTTGATCATATTAACTATGTAATTAACCATAGTAACTATCGATTAAAGCATACACACCCTGCACCCCTGCACCCGTGCGCCACAGGAGATACACAGATGAGTATGTCGATAATTGTCTGATGCTTGTGCCGTCAGACCAATGCGAACCAGTCTCCGAATATCCAAATGATGCGGATTTCATGCCGCCAGTTGGCGCCATTCTGCCAGAGCAGCTGAGCGGTTCTACTTGAAAGTTTCACGGTTGTTGAGATGACGTTGGAGGTTGAGATGAATATGGATCGAAGCGTGTATTGAGCAGAACTTTTGCAGGGTCCTCACATCTCTGAATTTCGACATCGCCCCTTCCCGTCTTCGAAACGGCTGATATGAGTTTTCGGCCCGATTATTAATCCAACGTCCACACTCTTGGTCCCCGGCATTCCCGATCACCTTCGGCTGACCGTACCGCTTCATCGCGCGCTTCATAAAAGCAATCGCAGTCCTGCGATCCCGGCGTTTGGTGGCGAAAACTTCAAGCACCTCGCCTTCGTGATCAACTACGCGCCACAAATAATGCGTCTCGCCATTGATCTTTACGAAAACCTCATCTAGGTGCCAGCGCCATCGTGAGTATGATTGGCTGTGAACTCGGTTCTTCCTAATCTCCGCGGCAAACATCGGACCAACCAGTTCCACCAGAACCGCAACGTTTCGTGACAGATATCGATTCTACGCCCAAACAGCAAATCCTCTACCTGGCGCAACGATAACGGAGAGCGAATGTACATCATCACCGTCAGGCGGATGATCTCGGGCGAAGAGTTGAGATAGCGGAACGGATTTTTCATCCGTCGAGGCTACGAACCACCATGCTCCGTATTAAGCCCGTTTGCTTTGACAGCGCCGTCTCAAGCCGTTTTGCTCTAACAATGCCCTTGAAATAGTAGTTGTTTTAATCTTTTGCGGTTTCGTACAGAGGTGAGCGGGTTGTTATTGGCGGATGACCAGTCTGTTTACGGGCAATGCAAACCTACTCTGATCGGCCTTCCGCTGCTCGGCGAAGAGGGCTTCGAGCTCCTTAAGCATCTGGCGATGAGCGGGCGGCGCCAACATGAACGATGCGTAAAAGAAACCGGCCGCCTCGCGCGCCAAAACATCCGGGGAGGCGTACAGATCGAAGACCAAAGGTTCTATGTCGACTTGCGCGCCTTCAAACGACTTAGCGGCAAGCTGCTTCAGGGCTTGCCCCGTGCGAACACGGGCGTCTCCCAGATCGATCTCGCCGAATCTTGGCTGTTCGCGCCGCACCACGTTGTAGATTAATTCATGTATCTCCGAGTAGCCGGGGGCAGTTGCAGGGTCGCCATCCACGATCGCCGCGAAGACTCCATCCGGCTTAAGCACGCGTTTAACTTCCCCCAGCACCCCGGAGACCTGATCCATCAAGGTCAAGGCCCAGTGACACAGGACTACGTCGAACGAACCGTCCACTATGAAGTTAAGGTCCTGAGAAATACCCTCATATAGCTTGGTCGTGGGATGGAGACCCCGCTGTTCCGCCAGTACCAGCTCCTCCGCACTCATGTCCACGCCGGTCAATTCGGCATTCGGGCCGCACCGCCGGCTGCAGATTTCGAGGAGAGCGCCGCTACCGCAGGCAAGGTCCAACACGCGTGAATACCGGCCAGGGTCGACGATTTCGGCAAGCACCTCGTAACTATTACGCCCCGACTTATCCCGGCATCTCATGGCGCAGGACTCCGTAAAGCCCGGGTGATCGCGATGAACGACCAGAAGATGGTCGCGCAGGTCCGCGTGGTCGGGATGTTGGCCGCGCGAGAGACTTTGCGTCCAACTGGAAACGATATTTTTTCGCACACTCATTTTTCTGGAAGGTATCCTTAAAGTATCAGGGGGGGGGCAGGTCCAAAAACCCGGCCATGGAGCATCATGGCTGCTGTCACGCCTGTATCGGCGGCGGTCGTTCTGCCGACAAATTTGGCAACATCACCGCGAAAATAATCGCGCAGGTAAAGACGTAAATAGACAAAATAGCGAACTGAAATTCCAAACCGACTCCGGTGTCGATCAGCAATCCCATCAGCCCCGGAGCGATTGCCGTCGACAGCACCAAAAGGGCAACGCTCAGAGATCGGATCGCACCGAGATGCTCAGAGCCGTATAGCTCGGCCCACACTGCACCAAGCACAACAGTGGCTCCGCCAGCCGTCGCCCCCATCAAAATCATGAACGCAGGCGCGGCATAGAACGCGTCAATTGTGGCCAAAAGCGCGAGGCCGAAAGCGAGCGGCAACGGGTAAAACCGCAACAGGCTGACGGCGCCTACCCGGTCCACCATCCAGCCGGCCCCAAGCGCAACAGCCGTCGCGCTTATGGCGTAAAGCGGATAGCAGGCAGCGAACGCTGCGAGCGTCCACGATTTCGTCTCGACAAGGTGAACCTGGTGAAACAGAACGCCTGTGATCGCAAAAGGGGGCGCAAGAAGCCCCGGTAATAGCGCGAAAAACCGCGGATCCCGGAGGACCTGCGCCCGGGTCCAGGACTGACGTCTTTGAGCTTCGTCTTCTTTGGGATCGTTTTGGGGCCGGTCGAGTCGGCGCACGCGCACGAGGTGACCGAGACACAGAAACACAGGCAACACGATGACGATCATCCCAGCCGAAGCGCTTATCCAGACTTCACGCCAGGTCAGAAGGGCCAGCAAAAACGCCACTAGAATGGGCAAAATCGCCTCTCCCGCGGGATATCCCAGTGTCGCAACGCTGAGCGCCTTTCCGCGGTCGGTTGAATGCCAACGCCCCATAGCCGTAATTGCGACGTGACTGAGCAGACCTTGGCCGAAGAGGCGCAGCCCGAACAGCGCCAAACAAAGAACAAAGAAAGAACCGGCACCCGCCATCAGCATCGCGGAGCTGCTGAGACCCACCAGTGCAAGCGCGCCAATCAGCGACAGATCGAAGCTGTCGGCCAATTTTCCCAGCCACAAGAGGACAACCGCGCTGGCAAGCGTCGCCGCAGTATAGAGAGCGCCGAAATGTCCGTGTGATATGTCCAAGTCGTTCCGGATTTCTCCCGCGAACAAAGAGATGAAAAAGGTTTGCCCGACACTTGAACCAAACGCCATGGCAAACCCCAAGCCAAGCGCCGGTGCGGCTCGCCGCAGGGAACTGTGTGTGGTCATGCGACAAAATCTGACGTGATGAGGGCTTTCCGGCACAAACCGTGTTTTTGCAAAGGCATAAATAGACGTCGAATCAGAGGAAAATCAGCATAACCTGCTGTTCGAACCGCCACTGGCCATCCTGCAAGCATGTATCTAAATAAGGGCCGGTCAACGGGTTGTTGCGCATCGCGTCGAGACTGATCGTGTCATCGAAAATACAGCGCTGGAGATATCCCTCGATTTGTCGCTCGGCGCCCTCAGGCGCGCCATTGTAGTAGGAAATCTGTTCGACGCGCGCACCGACGCCCATTCTCTCGAGTGTTTCTACGATCTGTTCGCCGCTCGAAAAGGGCACTCCGGTGCCGCTTTTGAACCCATCAAGATAATGCTGGTAGAAACGGAGATAATGGGATTCTCTGCCGGCATGGGCAATGAACCCTGCGCCAGATGTCGCATAGACAAAGCGTTCAAGAGCGGCTTGGAGGTCTGCCACGGCCACGGCGTAAAGCGCATGCGTCGCCCAGACGATATCGAATTCGCCGCGTTCGCATGCCAACGCCTGAATAGTCGTTTGATATTCGGCACCTGCCTGAAAAGGGGGCGTAAGGGCTTGACGCGCCTCGGCAAGCGAAAATTCAGATGGATCTAAAAGAGCGTAGTCGATGGGCGATACAGTCGAATCATCCACTTCGGCATATTGAGTAAGCGCCATGGGAAACTTCCCGGAGCCGCAAGCAACGTCCAAAAGTTTCAACCGACGTGGGCCAAGCTCCCCCTGACGCGACTTCAACCATTTCTTCCAGTCGAACGCTTCGGCGAGATGTTTGTAATCCACCGAGGCAAGGGCATAGAAATGTTCCATCTCATGCCGGCTCTCTTCGCTCCAGTGCTCGCAGCTTCGCTGAAAAGTATCCGACATCTACTCAGCTCCCAGACGGCCAACAGATCGGGTTCATCTCGCTTGCCGCCAGGTCGCCCGGCCCGGCACCGGGGATGAATTTCTCCCAGTCGCCCGACACCATAGTTGGTTGATCGAGTATCCTCGCTCCATCCGCGAAGTACGTACTTGCCAAGACAACCCGGCTCTGGCGTGTCCTGTTGCGGGCTGCCGTATGGAAGCTCCGGTTGTGGTGGAAGCTAACTTCCCCAATATCGAACGCTCCGTTTTCGACTGCGACGTTGCTGGCCTCGAACGCTTCGGCGACCCGGCGATCGTAACTGGTGTCAAACTTGTTGAACTCGATATCTTTGACTAATTCGAAAACACCGAGCGGCTTGGCGAAAGACAGCGGTCCCATCGCTACTGGGACTGGCTGGGCGGGGATCCAAGCGGTCACCACATCGTCGGTCGCCAGAGGAAAATGGTGATCGTCGTAATGCCATGGAGTCCGTCCGCAACCCGGCTCCTTGGACAGGATATTGTCGTGGTAGAGGCGCACGCTTTTCACATCCAGAAGCTCTGCGCATATTTTCCCGATTCGCGCGCTGAGAACGTAAGCCCTGACGACTGGGTTTTCGAGCCATGCCATCTCAAGACTTAAAAAGCGGTCGCGCGCGCCGCCGTCGAGGGAGGTGTTGAACGTTTTCCCCAGAAGCTTGATCAGCTCTTGGCGCAAACGGATCACTGCACCCGGTGTGAGCACATTCGTCAGTTTAACGAAGCCGTCACGATAAAAGGCCTCGCGGTGCCGTTGCGTCAGCGTGTAGGGCGCCCCCAGTTCTTCAAAAATTGCAGCGTCGCTCAGCGACTCTACTGTCGGCAGCGGTGGTCCTTCCAACAGCTCGTCCGTTTGCTGTCCGCTGTTGTCGGCGAGAGTCACATACCAGTCCCACCAGGCCTGATTAGTCTGTTCCCAAGGCTGATTAACATCGGATTGGAGAGCGTTTTTCCCTGTTAGCATAGGGAGAAGGTGCTTCCGTTTCTTTCTCGCGTCAAGGGCCTTGGCTGATTTGGATACTCCGATAGTTTGGGTGCTCTATCGGCTTCGTGCGTTTGTCCTTGGACAAGCTAAACCACGCCCTTGCCATCAAATCCTGGGCAGATTTGATGGGCATCTCCGCTGACGGTAACGCAACGAAAAAATCCAGTTGGCGTGGGGCGATTGCCATTAGCGGAGATACTGCTCCACGAACCCTTTCACCACCGTGTTGAAGTTTGTTCCCTCCATCGCACACTTAATTTTCATCTTGTGGTGCCACTCGGCGGGGATTTCCACGGTAAGGCGCTTTGTAGGCACTTTCTCGCCATCATTTTCCGAAACCATTTTTGCACCTGTCACGAAGGCGTCCAGTTCGTCAGCCTTTTTAGTCGGTTTTCTGCCTAAACCTGTGTTTTTTGCCATCTCTTGCTTATCTCCTTTTCCAGCTTCGTGATTTCAGATGCGGCTTTCCCTTTGGGCTCATATTCAAAGATGGAAAGCCCCTGCGCCGCAGCTTCTGGAAAGGACACTCTTTGGTGGATTGCACTCTTTAAGACAGACAAGCCCTCATATTCGGCGAGTGCTTTGGAGACATCATTTCCAATAGCTGTATTAGTAATCTTCCTGTTTATGACGAACGCCGCATCCATCTTTTCGTTCAGCGGTTTTGCTTCGTTTATCAACTCCACAATCTCATTTGCCGCCCACACATCCATAGGAGAAGGCTGAACAGGCACTATCACCATATCTGATGCCGCAATCGCACTCCGTGCCACGGATGAAACACGAGGTGCACCATCTACAAGCACGACATCGTAGTTTTTGGACAAGGAAGGTAGTTCTTTGTGGAGGGTGGGCTTGGGTATTCCCACACAAGTAAACAACGGCTCTGACTGCCGAACTTCCGCCCAGGTAAGTGATGACCCTTGTTCATCCGCATCCACAAGCAAAACGGCGTTGCCCTTCTTGGCAAACGCCGCCGCTAATCCCAGAGCGAGAGTGGTTTTCCCACTTCCCCCTTTTTGTGAAAGAACGCTTATTATCATTCTATAAGATTAACATTCTTACACGATACGGACAATCGCTTTCTTCGCTTCCGTGCTTCCTTCTATGTATCGCTGCGTGGTTTGTAGCGACGAATGCCCAGCCAATTGCTGAATGTCCCGAAGGCTCCCGCCCACCGTAGAAATCTTCTTGGCGGCATTGGTGATGAAGGTCCGTCTTCCACTATGAGAAGAGGCTCCATCCATTGAGAGGTCGGCAAACCACCGCTGAAACAAGGAAACAATGGTTTGAGCCGCTACGCCACTTCCGCCGCTTCTCTCTGACTGAACCAGGAAACGGTCTGATTGCGGGTATTCAGTCTCTTTCTGATACTCCACCAGGGCTTCCCGTAAAGCTGGGTTCAAAGGGATTGTTCTTCCGCCTTTGCCCTTTGATCCGACATCCTCAATCTGTATTTCGTCTGAAATCTCACCAGACACATCACACACATTGCGCCAACGCAGAGATGCAATCTCCTTGGCACGGAGCCCAGCTTTCATTGAAAGGAGAAAAATCGTCTTGTTGCGGATTGGATAGCGGCTTTCTTCCAGAGATACGCTGACCGATAATCGGTTACAGAGTTATATTAATTTGTTAGTAGTTTTATCGCCTTTGTTGGTTGCCGAAATATCTTTGGTTTTTTCCCGAAACAATTGAGTCTGATTTGATGAAGCACCTAATCTCTATTTCAATAGCGTTTATCATGAGCCTGTTCGTTGCCAGTTCAGCAGGTGCTGAAGATGCCAAACCGGGAGAGTGGCTGTTCGTTCATAAAGCGCAAACGGCTGAAATGACCTCCCCAACGACCCTCGTTATGCCGGTGGAACGAGACATTTTCGCCAAGACCGACAGGCCGAACCGTCGCCACGCTTACTTGACAGCCGAGCAGTTTGCCGGGTTGTGGGCAGACGACAAAGGCGACAGCTTCAAGGCAGATCCGCCCAATGCAGTTTTGACGTGGGTTTTGGGAGACACAGTCCGGGAGGCAGAGGTCGTTATCACAGGCGCCGCAGCGGCGTCGGGCGGAAATACCATAGTTTATCAAGTAAAATTCGTGGTGGGTACGGATCTAGGCTCATCGAAATTTTTTAAAAACGCATCGTTATTAATAGAAGCCAAGCAGATTTTATTCGACCGTCTAATAAAAGCCGGACGTGTATAACCACCACTATCGGGAACCAGGTACTAAGGAGCCGTTAGAAACCACAAGCGCTTTAGAGAGAAAAGCGCCGGTCTGTCCTTCTCAGAATCAGTTTCGATCCCGCCCGGGTCATGATTCCGGATAGTTTATCTAATAATTTCTGGTGCCAAATTAAGCCTTAGAGCTTTTGTTACGTACTGCCAGACCCAGATAAAGCTGCTGGTCCGTGCCGTCAGTCCGCGTAGCCCACCATGGTGCCACTGGTGCCACCTGCAGACGTACTCTCGCAGCTGATGTAAATCGGCTGTTCGCTCATGAAGCTGATGAGAACGTTCTATCAGGCGGGATAGACTGACCGGCGAGGGAGTCAGTGGTTTATCTGGTTCTAGCCAGTACCCCAGAAAGTCGAACCCCTTTCTTGTTGGTCCTATGAACCGCTTCTTTGGGTGCACATGCACCTTCAGATTATCCAACACCCCATACATCTGCTTGATAGCCTTGCGCAGCTTATGTCGTGTCGGAGCA
>Ga0181553_10002214_pt1 | contig 17262 bp, 31 predicted proteins | sample 011ome_17_FD_133753 | JGI IMG/M metagenome (GOLD analysis project Ga0181553, IMG submission 133753) | Coastal salt marsh microbial communities from the Groves Creek Marsh, Skidaway Island, Georgia - 011502XT metaG (megahit assembly) | ecosystem: Environmental > Aquatic > Marine > Intertidal...
AGAGCGTAAACCGTTATTACCTTCTTCTACTGAAGAAAGAACACCTTTACTTTCTCAAAAAGATTTATCAGCAGAAGTTAGATTACCAACAGAAGGTTATTCTCCAATAGATATTGAAGAAGAACCAAGAGTTACTGCTAGTACTGAAACAGTACCTACTACTACTACTTTATTAAATCAAGGTATAGAAGAAGAAACAGGATTAGCTCCATTAGTTCGTCAAGCTGCAAGGGTAGGTACTTTTAGTCAAGAGCAGCAAGACTATTTATTTGGAAAAAATCCTGAAGAACTTTCAACAATTGAAAAAGGAATTAGAGAAGACTTAGCTAGCCAAAGTGTAAGAGCAAGCAGAAGCACTCCTACTCTTTATGAGTCCCAAGTTCCAAGTCAATTTATAGAAACATTATCTACTAATTTACCTGAAAATGAATCATTAGCTTTAAATGAAGATTCGGTTTCTACAGTTCTTAAACAAGGGGAATTATTTAATGATAGCCTTAATGCAACTATTAGACCTTCATTAGCTGCTACTACTGAAGAAGCTTTTAAATTACAAAATTTTATAGCTAATCCTGAAAATAATTTATGGGATAGTGAAACACAGCGTTTATCAGATAGAGTAGGTACAGCGTTAGCGGTTGTATTTGGTCAAATAGGTCAGGATTTATCTAATAAAAATGATGATTCTATAAAATTAACAGGCGAAAACTTAACAAGTGATGCAGTTAATCCTGAACAAATAAGAGAAAGAATTTCTGAAAAGTTATTTAATGAATTATTTCCAAATCCAAACGTAGGATTTGAAGAAGATATTCGTACAGGATATGGTGGAGCATCTAGATTTATTGATCCTGAAGTTAAACAAATGTTTGATGTTATTAGTTATAAAGCTATTGCTGATAGTAAAATGTTTGATGTTATCGATTTAAATGCAAATGATGATACCACTTCTATTAAAGAAGAAATAGTTAGACTTTCAGATGCGGGTAATAATTACGTTAATAACGTTAGAGATGTTATAGAAGCAATTCATCCTGATCAAAGAGTTAATGTCTCTTACAGTCCTGCTCCTGTAGAAGGCCTTCCAGGAAGAGAAAGAGAACTAGGTGATAAAGCTAAACCTATTTCAAAAAGAAATAGATCAAGTAAGAATACTGCATTTGAAGATTCTGTTAAATTAAAAATGTCTACAATTCCTTTAAGGATAGATAAAGACGGGTTCTCTTATGCAGCAATGATAGTTAATTCTACTTTAAGAAGAGGTCCAGATAATAGGATTGAGTTAGTTGAACCTAATCCGAGCAGATATTTTTGGTCGAAAGGACAATTCGCTAAGTTGTTAGGTATTTCTGAATCAGATTGGTTAGAAACAAAAGCTAAAGCTCTTAAAAAATATGGCAAAGAACAAGAGTATAAAGCCAATGACCAAGCAGATAGAGTAATGCGTATGAAGGCAAGAAAAGCTTTTCAAACTATTCAAGACGGAATAGATAATATTGATAAGGTTTTTTATAATAAATATATGCACGCTAGTTCAGTAGGTCGTTTGTTTGTAAGGAACATGGTACTAAATGGCCAATCAGATAAGGCACTTTCCAGAGGGATGGTAGTTAGTGCTAAAAAACTTTTAATTAATGTTAATAAAATTAAAAACAAAGATAAAACATTTGAAAATTGGAAGTATATTATTGGAAAAAATCTTTTAGATCCTGACCAATCTAACAATTATAATTTAACTAACGGTCTTCGTACTGAAGATATGACATGGCAAGCAATTACTAGAATCACTAATGAAATTATTAATAATAAAAATGACCCTACTTATCGTCAATGGTATAATCGAGGTAAAGCATTAAGAACTGCACTAGCTGAAAACAATATCCAGAAGCTGAATCAAGCAATAGACGGAGTCCATTCAAAAGAATTTAGAAAGTCAGGAGAATGGGGATTTAAATTACAAAGTTATATTGACTTTGCTAATTATGTTGACGCTAAAAACGGAAATGGTATGCTTGAAATGAGAGCAACTACACAACATGATGGTAAACAAAATGGTATTGCTATCCAGGCTATGCAAACAGGCGATTTTTCTGCATTAGAATTAGTAGGTATGGTGTATAATCCTGATGAAGATAATGTAATTCCTCAAGGAGATATCCGCGATAAATTTATTAATGTAATAATAAACGATACTAAAATTGCTTTTAATTCTAAGTTAGATAGACAAGCATTTTGGACAGACCTTTTAAAAGAAATAAAAGATTCTCCAATAGAAAAGCGATCAGATTATATTAAAGCATTATCTAAAACTCCTTTAATGGAGTCATCATACGGTATGCCTATTGAATTTCATATGGAAACTGCAATAGATTTCATTGATAATTCTGGTAATGATCTCATGCAAAAAGTTATAGAGCGTCATAGCATGACTGAAGATAACTATAGTCGTCAAGAAATGATAATGGATTTAAATAATTTAATAGGCATCGGATTAAAAAATACTTTAAATCTTAAACAACAAAGACTTTATAAAGATGCTGGTATGCTTTGGGCAATGTTAGGGGTAACTCCTAATATGACAGGACCGCTTGGTACTGATATTTATATGGGTACTAATGAGCATTTTAAAACAGGTAGAACTATTGAAGTTGCTAACAAAGATGGGACAACTACACTTATAGAGCTTACTCAAAGAAAATCTACTGGTAGTGCAGCAAAACGTGCTCGTAATACTATATATGATTTTGAAAAGGAAGAATATAGAACTAGTGATAGGTCTCGTTTTGGAAAGCTAGTATCTAATCAGTTACCTGTTCTTACTGTACAACAAATCGATGCTGGCATTATGATGCGTACATTAGATGCTGTTAATAAGAACTTTAAAAAAGAAGGTAAAGGTTTTGAACCAGTTAAGTTTGCATTACCTGTGCATGATGCTTTAATTACTAATGCTGAAGCAGTAGATGTTTATCATAGAGAAATTAATAATCAATTTAAAAAAGTGAATATGGAATACTCAATATCTCAGTCTATTTATCAAGGGTTAAACAGAGCCTTTGAAAAAATGAGAAAGCGAGCTGAAGCTAATCCAAATAAAATGGTTGATATTAACTACGAAAGTAGATTCAGAGCAGTGCATGATTACTTAGTTTTAATTGAAGACAAGTTGAATAGAGGAAAAGCAACTTATAAAGAAGCAACTGGTTTTGAAGTTGAATCTGATTATGATGTTAAATTATCTAGTAAAGAAAGAGAGTTGTTAATTAAAGCTAAACAAGCAGGTTGGGATCGTGAAGGCGCAAAAATCCGTTTAAGTGTTTTGTTTGATATTATTAATGATTATCAAAAAGGAAAGACTATAATTACAAGATTAAAACAAAATCATATGCTTAATGAAAGCTCAAAACCAAAATTGTTTAGAAATTTATTGGCAGAAAAGCCGTATGCATACAACTAGGAGGACACTATGAGTATTCAAAAAAGTTATAATAGGCTAGCACTGCAAGGTCTTGATTTCGATGATATGGATTTCGTTGAAACATTTAATCTTGACCCTAAAGTAGCTTATACACCTCAAATTAATTTTGAAATGCTTAATCATGTATATGATAAGTCAGTTAGAAACTTTATGAGTAAAGGAATGACTGAAGCAACAGCTAAACGCGAAGCAGGAAGACTCCGAGCAGAAGCTAAAGCTGAAATACAAAAACTTTTAAAATAAAAATACCCCACAGGGAATCCTTAATGGAAACCTTGTGGGGTTTTTTTTTAACAGAAGAAATAGTTAGAGTCTTTTACTTCTTCTATTTTAAGCGTACCAATAGTAGGTACTTCTCCTCGATAGTACTTTCCAAACTCAATAGAATCATAGAAGTTATCTACATCATAGATATCTACAAACTTATCACGAGTTATATTCATTAGCTCTTCAATGTCGCTAGCATGAGTACTAAACGAATCATGTACAGCACCAAAGTCACCTTCCCAGTTAGCTACTACAAGAGCCATATGAGAGGCATCCATACTATGTACAAAGTTAGGGCTAATACCACACATAAATCCACGCCTATCAGGGATATCTGTTTTCTCTCTAATAACGTGCTTAAAGCGGATCTCTCCATGTGGGGTATTAAAGCCGTAGCAATCTACTTTAGCAGGGCGAGTACGATAACACTCATAGATAACAGGAAAGCCTGATGGGGTAAGCCATTCAATACCCTTTCCTCTGTCTGTACCATACATATTACTCCAGTTAGTTATCTCTTGATCAGCTAATCTCTGAAGATAACGCATAGTATCTAGAGGACCAGGGCATACTTCTTGAATAGCCCTAATAACTTGATTGCTTAATTCATCACAATCCCAAGTAGAGATATTGTACTGGTCAGTATAACCAAACTGATAACAATCACTATACATAGACTCAGACATTTTCTTTTGTCCACAGCTGTAAGCTCGTGTCATAGCTCCTCGTTTAGCAATACCCTTACGGATATGTTTCATAGGCATCTGACGTTCTTCAAACCATTCAGGCATACGCTGAGTAAGTCTTTTAGCTATTTGAACATAGAAATCATTTTGAATTTCTGTAGGTACAAGACCTACTAATCTACCTGTATTGCTATCTTTAGACATTGCACCTAGGTGTTGCCAACCATTGTTAGCTCCATCAATAGGAATAGGTAGTTGAGTATAAAAGTCTACTCCTGCCTGTTGAGCTTCCCAGTACTTATACCATTCAATACAACAAGCTAGGAATGAAATAGGCTTTTCAGCTTCCGTAGAAAGTATTTTCATTTCACCTAGCTCTAGTATCTCATCAATATTTTTCTGAGTCCACATAGCTCTATCTTCTAGTGTCATCTTATCTACTGATATAGTATCTAGTTCTTCTTGTTCAAGTACACTACGATAGTCAGTAGTAACCCAATCAGGAATCTCATCTATATTATAGGACTGATTATAAGAACAAGCTGTATGTACCCCTAACCAGAAGTTAGCATTACTATCAAACAATCTACCTTTAGCAAAGAGTAATTGTCCTCTAGCAATATCAGAACCCTGGAAGTTAAAGAATGGCTCTGAATAGTATAGCCTCCCTCTGTAATCAGCATCTAGGTAAAAGCTAAACTCTTTATGCAGCCACTTAGCTGCGATAGCCATAACCTCTTTTATTTCTCTATTCTTAGATGCTTGCCGCTGATAAAGCTTTTCATTCTCTTTCTTATCTTCACCGTTAAATTGTTCGTTATTAATAAACAAGTCTAATTGGTTAAGTATTGCAGAATGAATATCAGGATTAATAATCCAACGAGTAGCTTGTAATTTATCTATTGCCTTTACAAAGGGTGCATTTAGATATTTAACAAACTTCTTTTCTTTTGATTTATCCCAAGTCTTAATAACGCTTTTATCATTCTTCTGAATAAGACCTGTAATAGGGGGTATAATCTCATCAGTCATACAAATAGTTTTGCCAGCAACTGCTTCCATATCACCCCATTTAGAGGTAGCATGAATGGTTACTGGCTTACGGCTCTTCATATGCCCTACTGAAATAGTTAAGTAGCCACACATAACAAAGCCTTCGATTATTAAGTCACCTACTCTAACATGGTCTCTAAAGTTAACATTAGTACTATCCCATCCCTCAATAATATATTTACCTATTGCCATTGAAGCTTGGGTTATAGGGGTTTCGCCTTCAGTCTTACTGCGTTTAAAGCAACGCTGTATAAACTTTCGGGCATAGTTAATCATGTCTTCAATTAAGAAGTCAAGCATATCGACACCATCAGTGTCAATCATACGCATAAGTTGTACGTTACGTCTTGGCTTAACCCCAAGGTCTTCGCCACGGATTTTATTTAAGAGATATTGTTTAATATCTTCCATAAGTCCTCTCAATCTGTCTTGTGTTGACGTATCATCTCTTTTTCATTAAGTATTTTAAATGCATCCAAGTATTTCTCTTCGCCCTTATACACCACAACTTCTTTGATGCCAGACTGCAGGATAAGCTTAGTGCATTCCATACAAGGCGACAGCGTAGTGTATAGGGTAGCACCCAATCCGCTGCCTCCATCACGCGCCAGTTTACAAATAGCATTAGCTTCAGCGTGAATAACATAAGGTAAAGTAATCCCAGTGTTAGGATTCTTACAATCATTTGGAAAACCACTTGGAGTTCCATTCCAACCCATCGAAATAATGTTTCCATCTTTTACAATAACAGCTCCTACTTTAGTGTCCTCATCATAAGACATATCACTAATGCGCTTAGCTATGTCCATATACATAGTATCATACTTAATTTGTTTTACACTTTTAGCCATATTACCGTCCTTGACCACGATATTTCTTACGAGTTTTATATTTCTTTCCCGTAAAAGTTCTTTGTTTACGGGGCTTAAGCATATCTTTAATCGTATTATGTTTTGTCATTGAGTAACTCCTCAACCTTGTTTTGACGCATTATAGCTTGACTACGATACTTGTTACGATCCTTAGTCATCTCTGTTAATTGATCATTAAGCACATTAATACTTGATAAATAATGCTTAATGAGTTCTCTCAACTCCATGTTTTCTTCGTACAAAGATTTCATGATAACACCTCAAAGTCAATAGCGTTTTCATTACAATAGCTAAGTCTAGTTGTTTCATGATTGTATTTAGCTTTACCTGCAGGACCTGTCTTGCCAGTAAAGCGACTCTTAAGAACAATAAAGTTAATAGTGTTCCTAACTTGTTCATCTTCATTTGCCATATCTCTAGCAAATCCAATAATGTCAAATGATATTTGTTTAATACTACCTGAACCTTTAATATCATCCATACTAGGAAGCTTTCCTTGTTCAAAGGTAGTACCGCCACCCTGTACTTTTCTAAGGTGACTAATAACACCAAGCCAAATGTTATGTTTCTTAGTAATCTTAAGTAGATCAGACATAACTTTATCAATGGCTTCGTTACCAGTATAGCCTTCCGCACCTTCAGATACTGCAATAGTGATATGATCAAGGATAAGATACTTACAACCCATAAGAGCCATATACTCTATCTTATCGATAAGTGACTCATCACCTACAGAGCCTTGATGATCTAATAATACTAGACGCTTTGATCCAAAGACCTCTCGACTTGCAGCCTCTTGTTCTTCCAAAGGTACATCATGTTCTTGAAGATTCTTCTTAAGTTTCATCTGAATAAACTTTTCTGCAGTATCACCAACAGACTCCTCAAGAGAAATCATACCGATATTATAACTAGTTTTGTCCAATAAGTCAAGTACTATTTCTTTAATCACTGTACTTTTGCCTGAACCAGTGCCACTAGTGAACAACGTTATCTCACCGAAGCGCATACCTTTAGTCTTATCATTGATACCCTGTAAACAAGCAGGGTAGGATACTGACTCAGTTGATAGCCTAGATAAGTATTGTTCCCACACAGGCTCATGCCCTACGATAATGCCAGCAGGACTAAATGGTTGTGCATCCCATATTGCTCTCATAACAGCATCTTTACCTGCTGCAATGTATAACTCACAGGGATCTTTAGCCGTAGTGCCTAGCGAAGCTACTTTAACTTTATCGATACCAATAATGTTAGCAGCTTCTTTTATTGCTTTCTTTCCTGCGGCATCATTATCAAAGAACAAGACCACTTCTTCAAAGGATCTAATCCATTCTCTTGCATACAACAAACTTTTAAGGTTGCTGGCTGACGCAATAGAAATTGCTGGATAGATTTTATTGTAGTGATCCAGCGAGGCTTGTGCAACGGACATCGCATCGAATTCACCTTCGGTAATGACAAGGCGTTTGCCTCCCATTCCAAAGCTTTGATAACCAAAAGGCCAAACATCTTTAAAGTCTCCTACAGTTTTAAATTGTTTAGGTAGTGTACGTACTTTATAAGCAACTAATTCATTATCTCTATAATACGGATAATTGTATGCAGTAATACTCCTATTGCTGTCATAAGTAACTCTTACACCATAGTGTTCAGCAATTGTTTTAGTGATACGGCGTTCTTGACAACCACGACTATCACCAAGATTAGCGATGAATAAATCAAGGCTAGTATTATTACTATCTAGAGGCATATCCTCTTCCTTTCCAATTTCTTTTTCATAATGGTTACAGACAAAGCAGTAGCCATGTCCATCATCGTAGATAGTAAAGCCATCACTGCTAGGACAAGCAGGACACTTTGTTTTACCTACCTCTTTACTCTCCGTATATTCGTTTTTCTTTAGCATAACGAGCTTCCTTTCTGCGGTTCCTAGCTCTGTTTGACTTATCTAGTTTTTCTGCTTTCTGAGTCTTATTATTAAACATATCTAGTAAGTCGGCATCCCAATCCTCTTCAGTAACTTCACTTCTTTTTGAGGGGATTATTGTATGACTACGAATGTCATTGTAGTAAGGATTACGCATACGCTTTTGCGATCTCAATTTGTCTCTCCATGTCCTGCATTGAGGGTTTAAATCTAATTTCATGTACCCACTTATTATACCATTCCTCTGAGCATAATGCATGAGTAATCATTATCATATAGGCTTCCATATAGCTCAAGTCCCCTTTCATAGGACAAGAAAACAAAATATCGAAGCTAAAGTTTTCTTTACCAGCCTTATTGATTTCTTCGTTAAGTTCTGAAGACGAACTAGTGTAACCTTTCCAGCTAGTATGTAAGGTTTTAACACCAATATAGCGTTTACCATTACGTTTATCAGTAATAATATACAAGAAGCCATGATGGGACTCATCAAATACTTCCTTATTAATAATATTCCAATGGCTTTCTACTTCGATATGACCTCGCTGATCATCCGCTATTGTTGCTGTTTTACCTTGATAAAAGAAAACAGTGATTGGACCTTTAAATCCTTTCTTTAGCTTAAAGCGTTTCTTATTTCTACGCTTACAACGTATTTCACCGTGTTCTTTAGTGATGATGCCACACCAATCGTTACTATCGAATTGAGTGACACGCTCTACCTGAACGTTATGCCAACGCTCATGGTTATTAAATCTTAAAGTAGTCATTAGGACTCCTTAATATATGGATACCGTTAGCGGTTTCTAAAAGTTTCTCTTCCCAATTAGAGCGTCCATACTTCGCTCGATAGGCTGCAATTACTCTTTTCTTACGCCTTGCCATGGGAACACCTGCAAGCATCTTCTCTGCTTTCTTAGGTCCAATCTTAGGTAGTCCAGGAAGATTATCTGTAGGATCACCTTTAAGCATTTGTAACCAATAGAAAAGATCTGCTGAGTCAATATCGATCTCATAAAACGTTTCTTTTCTAGGATTATAATGCTTTCCTGGAATACAATCAAGATCCTTATCGATATGTACTACGGTAAAGTCTTGACCTAGAGAAGCACATTCGGTAGACTTAATGCGTACCATGTCATCTGCTTCCATTCCATCAGAAGGGATTGCTAATCCCTCCTCAATTATTTTCTCCATAAGAGGTCTAAATAATTTAGCATCTTCAGGGGGTTCTTTACGGTTAGCTTTGTATTGAGGACAAAGATTATATCTGAAGTTATCTTTGCCGCCACAATAAATAAACTGTTCGCTGCTCCATATAGGATCTACCCAATGTTTTTGTAATATATTCTTATAGTTATCTAGTGCTGCGTCAACTGTTGGTTGTTGCCAAGCACATTGATAGATACAACTATCAGCGTCTACAATCGCTATCATTACTAGTGTCCTTTCTCTTGCCAATAATCATTCCATGCCACTTCTAAGTTTTCCATAACGTGAGCATCGGTATGCATAGGAAGTAGCTCTCTATACTCCCATATTGTATTGCAAAACTCTGGTAGAGTTTCACAACAGCCGATTATATTATTTACTTCAGCCCAGAACTCATCTTCAAGTCCTATAAGGTGGTTCTTTAATTTACCCATAACGTTTCCTTTCTAATGAACGTCTGCGTAGCAGTTACCAATGACACCATCACCATCCATACACTGCACATTGAATTGCTTAGGGGCTTCCCTGAATGCTTCAATACATATTTCTTTAAGACGTTCGGCTTGTTCTTCTTTAACAACCCAAGCCATCTCATCGTGATAAAAGATAACAGGATAAGCATCTAATTGTTCTTCTTTAATCTTACTCATAGCATAACCTACTGCAGCCTTACAAGTAATTGCTTCGGCACTTTGCAATAGATAGTTTAATGATTGATGAGCAGAATTAACATAAACCCTGCGACCATCAAGCCCAGGGATAAATGCGCTACCATAACCAGCACTTGTTTGGTTGTATATCTGATCCAGCTTCGCTTTGACTCTTCCAAGTCCAGGAATTGCTGACTGATATTTTCTTTTGGAAGCGTCCCCTGCCTTAGCATCTGGTTTACCAGTAAGTATGCTTCCCAGCTTCTTACCGCCGCCACCAAACAGATAAGCATATAGCCAACGTTTAGCATCACCTCGGCTACTCCCCAGAATATTTGCGTTATAAGAGTGAATGTCACCGCTAGTTACCTCATTAGTAAAGTTATCATCACCAATGTAATGGCATAAAGCTCTCATCTGATTACCAGCTGAGTCAGCACCTACTACTTTGTATCCTTCTTCACAGATAAATAGACTACGCATCTCTTTACCCCATGCAGCTTCAACACTTGGTAGATTAGTAATGATCTCATGTCTAGCCCTGAAAGTTGGTGTACCGATAACCCACATCTTACCGTGTAGTCTACCGTCTTTAACTTCATTAAGCCAACCTTCTAGAATAGAGCGTCTAGATCTTGTAGTATAATACCTATCAATATCTTTACCTATCTCTCCTAGCAACTCAAGACTAGTTGTAGTTAGCTTAGGACTTGTCTTAATAAACTCATACCCAACTTTCTTGTAGTTCCAATTATCAGGCTTCCATCCTATACTAGAGAGATATTCTTTGACCTCTTCCATATTACTCAATGTTACTTGCGTAGTATAGCTTCTTTGAAACGGTGTTTCAGGTAGCCACTCCATCTCATCAGGCTCTTCACCATCAAGATACTCAGTTAGCAATCGTTTAGTTACTGCTGTAAACTTACCTGCTTTAGTATATTTAGCATACTTCGGTTGCTTATCAACCCAGATAGTCATCTCAGGTAATTGTGGATGCACACGAGATTCAATAGCTTCTAGCTCATCTGACATTTCCTTATGCAGCTTATTGGCTGCGGCAATATCAAACAACCAGCCTTTATCTCTAACAAGAGCCTCAAAGATTGCAGCATCATGTTCAGCCCGAAGACCTAATGATATCAATGGCTTAGTAGATGATTGATCCTTAAACTCCTGCATTAATATTTCAAATACCTTAGTATTAAGTTCAACATCTCTTACACAGTAAGTCAACATTTCTCTAGAATAGTTTTCCCAATCGTTAAACTCTAACTTAGAGAAGCCAAGATGTTCACCCCAGCCTGACAAACCGTGTTTATGATTGCGCTTATAGTTAAGCGTCTGGCTCATGATCCAAGTATCATACATCTTCTTATGATATAAGTCACGACCAGTTAGTTGCTTAAGGATTAGTAAGTCATAACCAATAATGTTATGACCTACCAGAGCCTCAGCGCGTTCTAATAGACCTAAGCCTTCATTAAAGGATAGGCAATTGTCGTCATAATCAGAACACTTATAAATGATCTTAGTGTCGATATCTTGAATGACTAAGCACCAAATCTTAGTTGCATTGATACCATCAGTCTCGATATCAAAAGTAAGTTTCATTTGTTTTCCTTTCTGTTTTCACACTTAGGACATATATAATTAGCGACTAGAAAATCTAATGCGCCTTGTCTATATTCCTTTTTACACTCCCTACACTGGATTATATCAGGTGAAAGTCCTAAGAAGTTTTGTTCGTTTGATTCCATTGTATTTCCTTTAGTAGGATTAAGAATCGACTTAATATACTTACTCATATACTGGATAATAGACATCACCATTGTCCCTTATTTTGCTATCTTCATACTCTGTTACAAAGCGTCTGTAGAACTCCATGTTAGCACCTGTTAATGCGCCCATGATATCATTACAAGTTTGATATCTAAGCCCTTTATATTTAACATAATGGTGTATCATTACTGCAATCAAGTATTGCATTTCACCTGCAGTTCGTGGTGGATTATCTTCAATAGCAGATTCAACAAACATAAAGTTATTACGGTCTTCTTTATTAATGTAAGGCATCGTAGTTCCTTTCTAGAGTTCGCTTGGACTTTCATTCCAGATTTTATTGTCAAATAACTCAGCAACATAGGCAACTCCTTTAATATCAATACTTGCCATTAAGTTATAACAAGAGCTATGGTCATAGTAATGTAAACTAATATCATCGCATTTATTGGTTGACATAATATCATGGAATACTTTAGTTGCTTCATCAAGACTTTTAGTGTATGTATCAAAACGTAATTTCATTTTATTCTCCTCAATAATAATAAGTAATAGCTTCAAGACATTCGTTAAGAGTAAAGTATTTTTCTGTATAAATACTCTCGTAGAATGGGTGTATTAAGTCGTTCTCATCTGCCCATAGAATAATAATCTTATTCTTTATGTGTGCAAACATGAGTTCCATAGAAGTACCAGTACCACGACCGCTACTTCTCCGTACATCTGCCAACACCACTGTACTGTTAGCAATATCTTGCATATCCATTTTGAATATTCGTCTGCAAGTTGATTGTACAGGTGTTTGAGTTTCACCAAGATAAAGTTCATCATGAAAAGAAACCCTACGTGTTGGATTTAATGTATTGATTTCCAGTAAACTCAGCTTCTTTTCGGCGTTCTCCCTCCAAGAGAGCATCCGATCCTTCGTGCAGTCCTCCATCGGTCCTGCTAGATAAACGTAGTTTTTCATCCTCATACCTTTCTGAACTGATAATATACGTTTTCAAGTCTTCCATTACTCGCACTAAGCGAATATAATGATGTCCTCCTGGAACACCTCTAGTAGTCATCTCAGACCAATAGTCAATAGCCTTAGTGAGTTGTTTGATAGTCTCCTCTAAGCTCTGCCTTAGCGTCTTTAATTCCATTTTCTAGTAATTCCTTTATAGTAATTTCAATTGATACACTTCCTTCTTCATCCACTACAATGAGTTCTTCTTCCATGAATTGAAAGCATATATTTGAGAACTGAAGAAAGAGAAGAAGATAAGACAATTCATCATCAAATAATTCTTTTGTCTCTTCTCCTTCTAGCGTTGACCAAAGAGAAACAATGGCAGCCTCTAATAGCAGCTGTCCATTGTCCTCTAGTTCAACTTCAACTTTTCTTTCTTCAAGCTTTGATTTGAAGTCGATAATGTCTGCCATTAAAAGTCTGCCATGGCTTCTTCACTACTTTCACTCTCCACGATTTCAAAGTCAGTACTAGAGTCTGGTACATAGCGTTTAAGATCAATGACTTGTACCTTAGAGAGAATACTAGCAACCCCTTTCCGTCCTGCAACATCATAAGGATATTGGAACAGCATGACATTACCTACTGATCCGTTACCAATTGAGTCATTTTCAATAGGTTGTTTGTTACCATCAAGGACATCAGGCGGCGTATTGCGTTCACCATCTTTCTTAATAGCCTTACGTTTAAGGTTAGCCTTATAGTAAGTGCCTTCATCGTCCTCTTCAGTCTTAACAGGAAGATAGTATTCTTTCTTCCATTCCTCTGCAGCTTTCTTATCGCGTGTGCGGATCTGTAGCTCCCACTGTAGTGTACCGAATGGCTCTACAGGTTTACCTAGCTTAGCCCAATGCATCTCCGCATCACGAATAATAACTGTACGCTTTTCATTAATCATATAAACATCTCCTCGATTTCTGTAAGGGTTTCTTTAAGGGTTGTGGCATCCATGCCATTGTTGATCATTAAGTAGCATAAGTACCAAAAGACTTTACCTAGCTCTTGGTTCTTAGCATCTTTCTTTCCATAGCGCATGAGATACTTATAGATTTGACCCATAAGATGTGCCTCACTGCCTTCAAAGTCTTTAAGCATATAGTCCATCATCTGCATATACTGTAGACCTGGAACTATTTCCTTGTAGTGTTTAGGACTGACTGCTGTCCATACATCATTCTTCACCATAGAGTTCTAACCTTTCTCGTTGTTCTCTAGTTGTGTTAAAGTCAGGGTCTTGTTGTTGCACTGTCCAGCTTTTATTACAGCTATCACAGTACCAATGCTCTGTATCATCGATTACAAATAATCTTTCAGGATTACAGTTCATTTTCTTTATCCTTATACTGTTTAAGTTTGTTAGTTAGCCACAGTATAAGTGGCATTTCACGCTCTGCTTCAGGTAGCTCATCAAGGATAACTTGTAGTACCTTCTGGTTGAGCAATTCTACGCTACTCAGAGGCATCCTCTTTTCCTTCCTCTATTGCTCTATCAATAAGAGATCTTAGACCTTCTACTAATAGCATCTCTCTAACCTCTAAAGACAGGTCAAACTGTAGAGTAGCAGACCCATCCTCATGCTCAGTATATTCGGTTACTTTTATCATTATCTTTTCTTTCCTCGTTGCAGCTCATCTACTGTTCTGTAGATAAGAGAGTTAACATCGTTCCTATCTAGCCCGATATCTCTTAACTGCCTATCCGTGAGCTTGTTGAGTTCACGAATAACTGCTCTTGTTCTACGCCAGTCAATGACATACCGTATGAACCTTACTATTATATTCTCTTTAATCATTGTCATTAGAGTCTCCTTTATAGGGTATTGCTTCTACTACATAGTATTCGATAGTAGTATGACCATACTCGTCACTACCGTTACCATCATAATAGCTATCAATAGCCTCTTCTTCACTCTCAGCCTCTATATCTACTTTAAAGGCAACCTGCTCACTTACTAATAGCTGATAGGTACGCATCAATCGCTTCCTTTCCTATCTTTTCAGTTAATTCATTGCATAAAGAGGTCATGACTGCTCCTAAGACATCGAGGTTATTATGGATACCTTCTAGTTCTACTTCAAATAGAGTAGTGTTCTCTATGTTATCGATAAGGTCGAAGGCACTGAGGATATGATCCCGTGCCTCCTCCAGTCTTATGTAGTCCTTCATGAGGCTAATCTCATTATTCTATCCTTATGCCTATCGTAGTGAAGACTATCAGGGGTGTAGTCAATGATAGTGTTAGTCATCTTGCTAGGGTTCTTGACATACAGACTAACTCGCTTCCTAGTAGGATTGTAAGACCAGATAGCACTAACGGTCTCGTAAGAGTACCCTCCTTCTTTAAGGCTCTCTTCAATCTCTTCATAAGCCATTCTCATCGTATTAACCATAGCTTGATTCATTACTGTACGCATATTAGTTCTCCTCTCTGGATTGTTCAACGGATTCTTCTAGGACACCTTGGCGTACTAAGGCGTCCCTAATGTCTACTGGTAAGTCGTCTACTAGTTCATCATAGCGTTCCCAGTTAAGGCTCGTTATAGCTTCTTTTATTTCTCGTTCATAGAAGCTATACATTGATGGTATTCTCTTGCTCATCTTTGCGTCCTTTCTGTATCCTTAAAGGATACCTTTAGTATAGTTAGCTACCCCCCTATAAGGGCGTTTTTATTGTATCCTATAAGAATTAGGTAGTTCTCGTCAAAAGTAACTGCTCTGGTCTCAAAGTGATCAGAGAGTCTCTCACATTGCTCTTGCATTTGTTCAGCAATGCTTCTCTTATCGTTCTTATTACGAACAATACGAATTTTACTCATACCGTTCTCCGAAGTCATACCATTCTTGCTGTCAGTGCTCATTGTATTCTTCCTCTTCTATTCTAGCGGATTCTATTTCCATAGTATAACCGATAATAACTTGTAGTTCTTCATAATCAGGCCACCGTTTAAGCATATCAGTTTCGTTAAGGGCTATGATAGTAGCTCTTACTATCTTATCAATGCTCTCCTGTTTCTCTTCTTCAAAGAAAAAGGTTAGTGTCATTTCTAAGCCCCCATCGTTCTCTAGCTTATGGTCAACAGGGCAATTATACATCCATTGCCAAAAGTCTTGTCTTGTTTTACTCATTGTACTTCTCCTTTTCATTGCAGGGTCAACCCCATACGTTCACATGATGTTCAGTATCTTGAGGTCCATCGTAAATGGCTTCTTCCTGGGAATAGATAGGTATTCTTATGAGTACACACTTAGTGCTATCATAAGAGGTATGTACTTCTAGTCCACATTGAACACGATCACCGTTAATCCAGACGTCTAGCGTGTCTCCTATGATTTCACAGAACGTAACTAGCTCAGGGTCTGTGTCATTGGCTATCGTGATCATATGGTAGTCCCACTCCCAGGCAAACCAGTGGACATGATTGAGTCTTCCTGGTAACTCTAGTTTGAAGTCGTGGTAGTATGTATTAGTTACTTTAGATTGGATATTCATAATAGTTCCTTTCTGTGACTATTAGTTCATCATTCATACACTCAGAATACATTCCCAGTTCCCTTTCACCACGTAAACTCAGAGTGTTACCCTAAGTAATACCAAAATGGACCTATTAATGCCGCCTTAGAGTGCATTTGGAAGGTCATTAAGGGATGCCGAGAAGAATAGGTGTAACTAGGAATGATATCCATTATCGTTTCTTGTCTTTAAAAAGAGACCCCGAAGGGTCTCCTTTAGGACCATAGTGGACCTATTGTTTAAAGTATGCTATTAGCCATAGTATAAAGAATACTATGCAAGCAATTAGGCTTATTAGAAATGCCATTAGTTAGTGTTCCTTTCTTGGATACGCTTAAGTGCTTCCTTTAGAATACCACCCTCAATAGCACTAAACATCCAAGATGTAGAGTGAGTAGCTCCATTAGCATTAATAAAGTCTCCGTAGTGTCTCTCAGTGAAATTCATAGACCATTCTTCAAATGCTTGATCACAAGCATCATCTAATGCTTCTACTAATGATTTGATTTCTTCTTCAATATACATACTAAGCTCCTGTGGTTCTGTATGATTGCATTAAGTCTTGTTGGGAGTTCCACTCTTCATATATGTCTTGTGCTTTGGTTATGTTATCCCCAAATTCAGCAGCATATATGATGTCCTCTAAGTAGTCAAGATATTCATTTTGATACTCTGGTTTAACCTCTCCAACATAGATATTATTCTCTATCTTGCTTTCCCAGATACGATAGCGTCTGTCTTGTAGTTCAATAGAGCAGAGGCTTCTGATTTCCTCTAGTCGATTACTAGGCATCCCTAAGAGGAT
>Ga0181553_10002229_pt1 | contig 17190 bp, 15 predicted proteins | sample 011ome_17_FD_133753 | JGI IMG/M metagenome (GOLD analysis project Ga0181553, IMG submission 133753) | Coastal salt marsh microbial communities from the Groves Creek Marsh, Skidaway Island, Georgia - 011502XT metaG (megahit assembly) | ecosystem: Environmental > Aquatic > Marine > Intertidal...
TTCAATTGGTTTTTTTTCTTTTACCTCAATGAGCCTACTTAATTGGAATTGAGGTGATATTTTCGGAATTTTGAGCAATGAAGTTTTTACGACTGTTTGGCCTTTTGGCCTTGACGAATTCCTTTACCATTTTAAACGCACAAAAAATGCATTACTCGATAAACATACCCAAACCTTCCAATCATTATGCGGAAATAACCATGACAGTTCCGGTGGATGCACCAGGCGATTATATCTTCAGTATGCCCGTTTGGACCCCTGGGAGTTATTTGGTTCGAGAATTTTCAAAAAGTGTTGAACAAGTTGGTGCCTCCATCAACAAAAAAGATATAAACGTTCATAAAATTGAAAAAAACCGTTGGAAAGTTCAAGTACCATCAAAAGGAGAAATAAAATTCACGTATTCGGTTTATTGTTTCGAATTTTCGGCACGCACTACTTTTATTGATGCAGACCAAGCCCTATTGAACGGCGCTTCTATTTTTATGTTTGTAGAAGGGTTTGAAAGCAGAAACGGCCAAGTGGATATAATTCTTCCTAATTCTTGGAAATCCTATATTTCTTCTATGCAGGAAAGCCCTCTTGAAGGGGGTGTTTCCTACACCTTTGATAATTACGACATTTTGGTTGATTCCCCTATTCAATTGGGAAACTTCGAAACATTGCAATTTGAAGTCATGGGTATCCCCCATTATGTTGCTATGGTTGGATCCAATAATGCTAATTTCAATCAACTTAAGATCGATATGCAGCTCATGTGCGCTACCATGGCCAATATTGTAGGCGAATTTCCAAAGGATATTAAACCCTATAAATATGTATTTATTGTCCAGAATGTTGAAGCTGGAGGAGGTGGAATTGAACATTTGAATAGTACGGTATTGGTAATGCCGCGTTTCAATTACAGCAATCCAGGTAGGTATCGCGGTTTTCTCAGTTTAGTCGCGCATGAATATTTCCATTTATGGAATGTAAAACGGATTCGTCCAATCGCCTTAGGCCCTTTCGACTACCATAAAGAAAATTACACTAAATCTCTGTGGGTTGCAGAGGGAATAACCTCATACTATGATGAATTGGCGTTAATGAGAGCTGGAATCGTAGATAGGGAACATTTTCTTCGAGTTGTTGCTAGTTATATAAACGGACAAGAAAACCGTCCAGGAAAAGATTATACAAGTTTACATGAAGTGAGTATGGATGCATGGATTCGTGAGTATCGTCCGAATGAAAACTCAAGAAACACGAGTTATTCTTATTATTCAAAGGGATTTGTAATTGCTGCACTTCTGGATGCCAAAATTTGTCAAACTACTAAGGGTAAAAAATCACTTGACGATGTATTCAAAAAATTATGGTCGGACTTTTATGGCGCAAAAAAACTAGGACCGATAGGAACGGGTTACACAGAAGACGAGTTTGTTAGTGTTTGTAATGAAGTAGCGGGTGAACCATTAAATTCATATTTACATGACTGGTTGGAAACGTCAAAAACACCTGACTACAAATCTATTTTTGAAGGTTTTAATGGAATTGGGGTAACCATGGAGTCTGGCATTCCTATTTCATTTAATCTCCAAAGTCGTTTGGAAAATGGCAAAACCATAGTCGGTTACGTGCATAGAAATGGAACGGCCGAATCCTTGGGCATCAATGTGAACGACGAATTAATCTCATTAAACGGATATAGAATCAATAATAATATTGATGAACTTTCAGAACAGCTTGGAAATCCAAGTGAACTTGATGTGGTAATTTCAAGAAATGGATTGATTTACAACCTGAAAGGTAAACACCAAAATGTACCCGAATACAAATGGTCTTTGAATTTCCGAGGAAAGGCAATTTCAAGCGAATACTGGAAACAAAACAATGAAGATTTACAACATTGGTTGAGAATAACACAATGACGCAGATCAATCATTCGGAACTTCACAGTTTCATCGCAAATGTATTCTTAAAAAAAGGCATGTCGAAAGAACATGCCCAGATAAGCGCTGATGTATTAACATTTGCAGATTTACGAGGAATTGATAGTCACGGGGTAGCCAGATTGTCGGGTTACCTAAGATTGATTGAAGCGGGAAGAATTAACGTAAATCCCCAATTCAAATTTGAGCATCGCAAAAAAACTCAAATTCGAATGGATGCGGACGGTTCTATTGGATTGGTTTCCGCACATTTAGCAATGCAAGAATGCGTTAAAACCACGCATGACTATGGCACTGCATTCGCAGGAATTTACAATTCCAATCATTTTGGAGTTGCTGCGCATCATGCAATTCAAGGTTTTCAACATAATTATATTGGATTTGCTATGACCAATGCAAGTCCTTTAGTAGTTCCTGCAAATGGGATTGAGCGCATGTTGGGAACCAATCCCATATGTGTTGCGATTCCGGGGAAAAATGGTCGCTCGTTTATTTTGGATATGGCCACTTCTACTGCAGCTAATGGAAAATTAGAAATAGCTCAACGAAATGGGAAAAACATCCCTGAAGGTTGGGCTATTGATTCGCTTGGCGAACCAAGTACCGATTCCAATATTTTGAGCAAGAAAGGTGCATTGTTGCCTTTGGGTAGCGATCAGGAACATGGTTTTCACAAAGGTTACGGCTTATCTGCATGGGTTGATATATTCTCGGCAGTCCTCACAGGTGCAAGTTGGGGGCCTTGGGCACCGCCGTTTGTATCTTTCCTACAACCCAAACTTGATGCACCAGGAAAAGGTTTAGGCCATTTTGTTGGATGCTGGGATTTAGATGGTTTCAACGATTTGGAAGAATCACAAAATCAACTTGAAGATTGGATTCAACGTTTTAAAGGAAGTTTGGCATCTAAGAATAAGGAAGTACTTGTTCCCGGTGAACCGGAATCAAGAATGATGGATGAAAGACTTAAAACCGGGATTCCAATTAATCCAGAAGTTTGGAAAGATTTATTGAACATTAGCGAGGCGTTAAATGTTAAACTTTAATTAATCAATGGAAAAGCAACAACGCAATAAACTAATTGTAGGCTTGGGTTTCATAGCTGTAATTACTGGGATTTCCATTTGGGCATATTTCGCTATTTTGGTACCAAACCGCAATTATCACAACAAAACAGGCAAAAAATATTCGCAAAAATTGCAATATAAAACCAGTTACAATCCTGATTACATTGACTCGATATTACGGGCTAAAGAAGCGAATAAAAAAAAGCAGGTCAAATAACCTGCTTTAGTGGTACAAAATTGAATTAAAACGTTTATCAAGCAAACCACTCCTGCAGTTTATCATGCATGAAGTTGGAGTCGGTAATTTTATCCTCCAATCCTTCGGTGATTAAATAATTCAAAAAACGATCGTTTTTATCTCCAGCCATTAAGGCATCGTGGTACCCGTCATTAGAGAAAGTCACCCTCTCATATTGTGTTCTGTATAATCCAGGATAATTATCAACTAACATTTTCTCGATGCGTTTCTTATTCAAGAAATCCGGCAATCCAACAAGATCTCGCATCTCAATGAAGTTTTGTAAGGCTAAGTTTGCAATAGCATCTGCATTTGGCTTTCTGCTTTTTTGATATGCTTCGAGAATTTGATTCCAATTTCCTCCAAATGCTTCAATACAATCATCCAAAACAACACAATCTTCAAATGAACAGTTCATGCCTTGGCCATAAAATGGCACTATTGCGTGGGCCGCATCTCCCATAAGGGCCGAACGGTTTTTCACCCAAGGATACGTCCGCATCGTTGTTAAGTGAGAAACGGGATTGGTTTTAAAATCTTCCAATAAATTGGGCATCATGGGAATGGCATCTTTAAAATATGTTTCAAAAAAGCCCATAATTTCTGCATCTGTATTCAAATGCTCAAAACTCACATCACCTTCATACGGCAAGAAAAGCGTACATGTGAAATTACCTCCTGGGTTGGGAAGTGCTATCATCATAAAGGAACTTCTTGGCCAAATATGCAGGGCCTTTTCCTCCATTTGAAATGAGCCATTTTCGCTAGGAACGATTTCCAATTCCTTATAACCATGAGATTCATAATTCTGAGAAAAGTCATGTCTTGGATTTCGAATCATGGCATCTCGAACTGCGGAAAATGCGCCATCAGTTGCCAAGAATACATCGCCTTCAACTTTAATTTCATCGCCGTTTTTATCTTCGAAAGTTGCACAATTGTTATCCAAATCCATATGGGTGCATTTATGATTAAAATACATATGGATATTGGGGTATGCATCGGCAAGCTGAAGCAATCTAATATTCAATTCTCCTCTAGATACAGAATATATCGCTTGGTCATCACGACCGTATGCTTGGTATTGCAAAGCACCTTCGGCACTGTGCATGATTCTCCCGAACATTGGAATTGAAATTTTCAAAATATCATCCACCAAACCTACTTTATTTAGGGCAGTGATACCGCGAGTAGAAAGTGCTAGATTGATACTTCTTCCGCCGACATAATTTCCTTGTCTCATATCGTCACGTCTTTCGTACAAATGGACTTCGTAACCACGTTTAGCTAAGTAAATCGACATCAAACTTCCAGCGAGTCCGCCTCCTACCAAAATCATTTTTTCTGCCATACTTACAAAGTTATGGTTTCCTTGAAAATTAATATCATTTTTGCCAAGTATCAATGCGCTTATTCCGGACTCCTATATGGTTACATCGAGTTTTTCCTAATTATTCTTGGAAAATAGCAACTCAAGAGCGGGTAATCTATCTAAGTTTCGACGATGGGCCTGACCCTGAAGTGACCCCATTTGTTTTAAAATGTCTTTCTGATTACAATGCAAAAGCGACTTTTTTCTGCGTTGGAGAAAACCTTGAAAAAAACAAAGAATTGTCGGAAAATATAAAAAGGGAAGGGCATCAAATTGGTAATCACACATACCATCACCTAAAAGGGTGGAATACCGCTACCAAAAGTTATGTGGATGACGTCCGTTTATGTCAGGAAAGAATTGGACCAATTGGCAAATCTCCTTTATTTAGACCTCCATACGGAAGGATAACAAAATCACAAGGACGTGAACTTTTGGAATTGGGCTACCGTTGTGTCATGTGGGATATTTTAACTTATGACTATGACAAACGACTTGATATTGAACATGCATTACGCCGAATTACTGCCTTATCGCGCAGGGGCAGTATTGTTGTTTTTCATGACAGCCAAAAGGCAAAAAAGCAATTGCAGCAATTATTACCTTCCTATTTAGAAGAAATGACTACCAAAGGGTTTCGATTTGAATTGATTCCAGTTTCACATCAACAATGACATATTTTTTAATAATCCCCCTACTCTATATATCCATTCAAATTTGGCAACTTACTGTATTATATCGATATCAATCTGAAGAAACTAAATTATACATTGAGGAAGAACTACCCACAGTAAGTATTTGGATCGCATGCAGAAATGAAGAGTCAAATTTAGCCGCCTGTTTGGATTCTATATTGAATCTATCCTACCCCCAAAATAAAATTCAAATACTAATCGGAAACGATCAAAGTACCGATAGAACCGGAGATATTGCTCATAACTATGCTTCTGTCTATTCAAACATCCAAGTAATAGATGTTCAAGACAACGATTCTGGCTTAAAAGCAAAAGCGCGTGTAATGGCACAACTCGATTCACATGCAATTGGTGAATATTATTTAATTACAGATGCAGATGTCCGAGTTCGACCAAATTGGATCCAAGGCTTATTAAGTAATATGGATCCCCAAATGGGAGTTTGTAGTGGCACTACCATGGTTAGGGCATCGGGAACTGACGGTTGGCTTCAAGAAATTGATTGGGCCTATTTTATGGGTTTATTGAATGTGATTTCTTATTCTGGAGTTCCTGCAACGGCTGTTGGAAATAACATGATCATTCGCAAGGACGCCTATTGGCAAACAGGGGGATACAGTAAAATCAAGTTTTCAATAACGGAAGATTATAAATTATACAGCGAAGTATGTTCCAAAGGATGGCTATGGAACAATATAATGAACAAAGATGTATTGGCGTTTTCTGAAAAAACAGAAGGCTTTGGCAATCTATTACATCAAAGAAAACGCTGGTTGTCAGGAGGCAAAGAACTGCCCTGGTACTGGTGGATACTCTTTGGGATTTACGGTGGATTTTATTTCATCATTCCCATTTTGTCGCTTTATTTTTTAATACAACATCAATTCACGCCACTCTCCTATCTTGGATTGATTTGGGGCGTTAAATTCATATTACAATCATTGCAAATCAATCAGATTTATAATTTGGTAAATGAAAAAACGCCCCAATTGGGACGTCTTCTCATTTATGAAATTTACTTGTTTGTTGTTACAACGTTTACAGCGACTTTCTTCATTCTTCCCATTAAAACGCAATGGAAAAGTCGATCTTATAAAGTTTGATCAAATTCAGAAACCTTATGATACTCCATTAAACGTTCGCGCCAAGCACCGTGTCCCGTTTTAATATGGGCATTTAGATCACTCATTATACTATAGATACCAAAATAGGTTCTGTTTACATATAGGGCATGCTTACTTCCTCTCGGCTGAGTAGGTCTTCTAACCTCGGGAATCCGATAAATCTCCTCACCCATTGCATAAATCTCATCCAAAAATGAATCGGTAAAATGAAAGGTTTCGGATCTAAATGGACGGGAAAGCAATGTAGTCATTTTCAAAAATGCCGTTGTTAGCTGGGTCTCGACTTCCTTGGAATCTCCAGGAAATATAATTTCAATAGATCGAAGTAGGTTTTCAATTAAAGGTTTATCCGCTTGAACTTCTTCTATGAGTAAAGGAAAATAACTTAAATAAAAATCTTCAGGTACTACTTTAACACAACCAAAATCAATCACCCCTACTTTTCCATCCTCATCGAACAAGAAATTACCCGGATGTGGGTCGGCATGTATGGCTTTCTTTTCATGCAATTGAAACTCATAAAAGTCCCATAAAGCTTGTGCAACACTATTTTTTTCTTCTTGACTTGGATTGGTGTCCAGATATTCCTTCAAATGTCGGCCTCGAATATAATCCATAACCAATATCTTGTTATTGCTATATTCGGGGTAATATTTTGGGAAGTACACATCTTTTAAATGTGAGCACGCCTCTGAAATTTCCATTCCATTTAACAATTCAAGATCGTATTGCGTTTCTTCTAATAGTTTCTCTTCTACTTCCTCAAAATATTTTTTCATTTCCTTTTCGGATAAGCCAAACATTGCATTTGCCACAGGTTTGACCAAACGCAAATCGCTCTTAATGGAATCCGAAACCCCGGGATATTGTATTTTTATGGCAAACTCTTTATCCCCTTTACGAGCAAGGTGTACCTGTCCGATACTCGCCGCTGCTAAGGATTTTGCATCAAAAAAATCAAAATCTTCGGTAGGATATCGGCCTGTCGCCGATTTATACGTTTTAATTACCAAAGGACCCGACATTGGCGGCGCCGAATATTGAGACATGGCAAATTTATCCGTGTAGGCACGAGGTAATAGATTTTTATCCATACTCAACATCTGAGCTACCTTTAGTGCACTACCCTTCAGATTACTCAGAGAATCGTAAATGTCTTTTGCATTATCCTCGTGCAATCCTTCACGATCATCCGATCCGGTAATGCTCTTTTTTGCGTAATATTTGATATAATTCGTGCCTATTTTGGCTCCAGTTCCAACTAATTTAGCCGCTCGACCAATCTTTGAACTGGTAATGTTATTTTGAGAATCCATTTATTTCTGAGCCAATAAAAACTTACCCAAATCAATTGCTTTCTTCAAGGTTTGGTTTCCCATCAACTCAAATGATAGTGTGAATACTTTTTCTATACAGGCATCTGTTTTTTCAAACCCTTTACTGCGGTCGTTTAGCCAGAAATGAAATACAAATAACACATTAGCGAACAATGCATTTTGATTTATTTTCCCAGTGGCTTTATCTACAGGTGCAATTCCGGTTTTCATTTGATCCAAATTTAACGTATCAAGATAGTCCAAAAACCGGTGGCGAAATTCTTTTAGTCCTTTGATGCTATCAGTTGGATTACTCCAGCTCTTGTAAACCACCAGAAAATAACTTCTTTGCTTTTTCAGTTGTTCAACAAAGGCGTATAATGCTGAAAGTAATTTATCTGTTGAAGTCGCTTCTTGATAAAACGATTGATCCTCTAATGCGGAAACGGTAATCTCCCACATATCTGCTAAAATGGCTTCCTTGACGGCTTCAAGATCAGAAAATTCATCGTAAAAATCTGATTCTGTAATGTTCAATTCCTCACAAAAACGAAACACGCTTTGTGGTTCTTTTTCTTGGGTATTAACCACTTTTATATAGTGGTTGAGGATTTCTGTTCTCATTTGTATAGAATTAACACATTATTATGCGAAAAGTTTAGGGAATTTGACAAAGTGTTTTTACTTTGTAATATAAAGTATGCAAAGCATTCAAGATGATTATAATACCCAACGTTCTCCTTTGACTATTGCAGAGTATGGACGAACGGTGCAAGAGTATGTGGCCCATATTCAAAGCCTACCAGAAAAGGAAGAGCGTACGAAATGGGTGCATCAATTGGTAAATATAATGGCAACACTTAATCCCCAAATTAAGTTACAAGCTGATTACCAATCGGTTCTATGGGGCCATATCCATCAAATTAGCGGTTACACCTTGGATGTAAACTCACCATATCCACTTCCTACGGAAGATAAAAAGACCGAAAAGCCCGAGCGTATTCATTATTCCGATACAGGGATTCGCTTTCGTTTTTATGGGAGAAATTTACAAAACATGATTGAAAAGGCTACCCAAATTGAAGATGAGAACCTGCGTCAAGATTTGGTCAATTTAATTGCTTCATTCATGTTCAATAGTTGTAAAATCTGGAATGATGAAAACCTCACCAACGAGGTTATTGCAGAACACCTATCAATCCTATCAAAAGGGAAGTTGAAATTGTCAGGTGATGAAATTACCGTCACAGCCGATGCTAGCAGTCATTTCACTCCAAAACGAAATTTCAGCAATTCCAACAATCGCAATAATTTCAACCGTAAAAACAACAACAAAAATAATTTCAACAAAAACAAACGGCACCGCCGTTTTTAAGCTCAATCATGTCATATTTTGAAATCGAAGGCGGTCATTCGCTTAAAGGAGAAATTACCCCGCAAGGTGCCAAAAACGAAGCTTTACAAATACTCTGTGCTGTTCTTCTGACTGCTGAGCCGATACGTATCAGCAATATCCCTGAAATTAGAGATGTATTAAAGTTGATCGACTTACTCAAAAATTTGGGTGTTAAAGTCAATCGGATAGAAAAAGGAAATTATGAATTCCAAGCAGACAACGTTGATTTAGATTTCTTAGATTCCCCTGAATTCAAAGTACAAGGAGCTGCACTGAGAGGTTCGATTATGATTGTCGGTCCCCTATTGGCAAGGTTTGGGAAAGGATACATCCCAAGTCCTGGAGGAGATAAAATCGGACGTCGTCGTTTGGATACGCACTTTGAAGGATTCATCAAACTAGGTGCAAAATTTGAATATTTAGCGGATCAAAGCTTTTATCGCGTACATGCAGAATCCCTATACGGCACCTTTATGCATTTGGATGAAGCCTCAGTTACAGGAACCGCAAATATTTTGATGGCTGCTGTTTTAGCAAAAGGAGAAACGACCATATACAATGCTGCCTGCGAACCTTATTTGCAACAATTGTGCAATATGCTTGTTTCAATGGGCGCAAACATTACCGGTATTGGCAGTAATAAATTGATCATTCAAGGAGTAAACACATTAAAAGGATGCGAGCATAGATGCTTGCCCGATATGATTGAGATTGGTTCATTTATCGGTATGGCTGCCATAACACAAAGTGAAATTACTCTAAAAAATTGCCGAATCGACCAACTTGGAATAATTCCCCGAACCTTTGAAAGGTTAGGTATTAAAATGGAATTCCGCGGTGATGATATTTACATACCACAAAACGATCATTACGAAATTGATAGTTTTATTGATGGTTCCATATTAACAGTATCCGATCAAATTTGGCCTGGTTTTACACCAGATCTAATCTCTATTGCCCTGGTTACCGCCACTCAAGCAAGAGGAACGGTTTTAATCCATCAAAAAATGTTTGAAAGCCGTTTGTTCTTCGTTGACAATTTGATTGATATGGGCGCGCAAATAATACTATGCGATCCCCATCGAGCAACCGTTATTGGTTTAGACCGTAAAACTAGATTGAAAGGCATTACCATGTCTTCTCCAGATATTCGCGCGGGTGTGGCCTTGCTTATTGCCGCTATGAGTGCTAAAGGAAAGAGCATTATTAAGAACATCGAACAAATTGATCGTGGTTACGAAAAAATCGAAGAGCGCTTGAATCCATTGGGTGCCAAAATCACTCGATTTGAATAATTCATTATTTTGGCATGAATAAACATTACCTTAAGAATCTTCATTTTTTAAAAAGACGTACCCTCATTTTTTTATATTTCTAGGCATTTTTTAAAATTTCTGGCCATTATTTTAAAAGCCAAAAAAAATAACCACTTCGTGATTTAATATGGGTTTTTATTCAAAACTCATGAATCCTAATTTTTTCAGAATTGTAGCATTTACCATTGTGGTAAACCTACTGGGAATTTCAAATTCTTTTGGACAGGCTAAGCCTGGACCTACCTACGAAGAGCTTCTTTCAGAAGGGAATGCCCCCATTTTTCCTTGCCCAACGGACAACACCAAACCTCTAACCTTCACAGATAACGGAGTCGTCTATATCGCTGTGGTTTTTAACGACATGACCTCTAATTTGCCCAATTATTTGACTAAGTATAAAATTAAAACGGCAGATCCTAAAAACAGTTCTTCTAAAATCAGTATTGAAGGAAAAAATGGACGAGGTGTATTCAATGATGCAGCGTCCGATTTAGATGTTACTTTTAAGTTGCACTATTACTCTGCGAAAGGCACCATATTGAAAGATTATCCTGTCATTTGGGTGGATAATAAAGGAATACCTATTTGCGAAAAGGCAGCCACTAAAAATGTAAAGTATGGCAAGTGGGTTACCTGCGATTACAACGGTCCAATAATGATTAAGGTAAAGCAAACTTCTTGTAAAGTAATTAAGGACATTGCCGTTAATGCAACCAACATTGGCATTGGAACAATGACAGCTTTTGTTCCTGGGGGAAGTTCCACTTCTAAAATCGCAACATCCGGCTTTTTAACCTCAGCCGCGGGCTCAGCAATGGGAATGGGTGTAGAGGATATTGCCAAACGCATATTTGTTGATAAAAAACTTATTTACAACGGATTTCTATCTCCAAAAAACTCAAAAAACGATTGTATGGTAATCGAAGGAAGTTGTACAAGTAAGTTTACCGCATCGACAAGTCCAACCAAATGCGATGGCCAAATTCGTTTAGGGAGAGGGCTATCGGAACTTTCGGATGCCTCTAAAAATGCAGGAAAATCCGTGGTAAAGGACATTAAGAAAAGCAGTAAAAAAACCTCCAAAAAAATCAAAAAAGCATTTAAATAATTAACTGAGTATGTTCTTATAGATGATGTCATGAGGTGTTCCTCCATGAAATTTCTTAAAGGAACGGAGCATCGCACTATGAGAGCCAAATCCGAAATTAGAAGAATAGGATTCCAATGTTTGATTTTGGAATCCTTTTTCTTTTATCTCATCTAACATATCCAAAGTTCTATTATAATTGCGAAAGTCCACAAAACCAGAAGTATTATGGTATTTGAACAAGTACCGAAGATGATGTTGGGGTATTTTTAGGTCATTAGAGAGATCTTCTAATCCATAGTTTGGATTTCTAAAGGGTTTGTTGTTTAAAACGAATTCATTGATTCTCTCTATTAATTGGTCAATATTCGCTTGATCCTTATACAAGGTATGCGCTACCTTTAAGTTGTCTGATTTTGTACTGGCAATCCAACCTAAATCAATTTCGGGATTCTCCTTTGCTAATGCAGCATCTGGTATTTCATCGAAACCATCTTCTTCTTGATTTGCTTTCATCAATGGTTTTACCGATTGTAAACCCTCTGAAGTGCCAATAAAAACAATCATAATTCCAATAAAAACAACTTTCAATAGAAGCGAATTTGAACTATGCATTTGAAAGTTATTACTTGGAATTGCTTGGATGAAATTCAATAAGTAAAATGAAAATATTACAACTAGTGGCAAGAAAAAAAACAAGCACCAATTCAAAACCAGTTTACCTTGTTGTCCTACCAATCTACCCTGTGCAATCGCATTGGTGAATACTTGAAAGCATTTAATGGTGTACAATAACGTTAAAATAGCGAATGAGGCAAAAACCACGGGCCTTGGGAGTATGCCGGGAATGTGATTTTGAAAATCATCAAAGTCCACAAAAGCAAATTCTTTACTACTATCCAAAATAAATCCTAAACTTAAATCTATAAATACCAAAACGGCCGGTAAAAAATGCAGTAAAATTCTACTCCTTGGCAATTCAGCGTTGCCGGTTATGCTCCGAAGATATAAAAATACAGATGGGGCTATTAAAAATTGCAAACAACCTATAAACCCAAACGATTTAAAAAACGGTTGCAAAAATAGTACGTTGAATAGGGTTTGAAAGATTATCCGAATGGACACGGCCAATAAAATCATAGATAAGTAAACCATTAATGGTTGGCTCTTGAGTCCTTTTAACAAAAGATACGAAGCATATACAAGTGCCAATATTGCAATGGTTAAAGAAAAGTAAAAAGTCATATTTGACACAAAATCAAAAATAACCTAATCGTAAATTTTCTGAAGTCATTTTAAAAAAATGACGATTTTTTTTAAAAAAACAACTACTTAATCAAGGTGGTAATGCCCATATAAAAAGTCATTCCAGAGTAGGGAGCAACTTGGAATATATTAGCCATATTATCACTTCCGATGAATAAGGGGCCGGTTCGAAGATGAGCACCAAAGCTCCAGCGATTGAAATTATTGCGATACCGCAAAGGAAGGGCAAATTCAAACCATTTATGTTCGAACCTGGGAACAACAGCGAGACTGTTTGTTTGAGAGAATTCCCATTTATTACCCAATAATAAAGCTTGTTGCCAATGTGCCGCAACAAAAACCCCTTTTAACACCTTAATATCCGCTTGTAACTGTAAGGTTGAAGGCAATTCTATTCTTGTGATCTCGTTATTGCTTTCAAGAATACCCTGATCCTTGGCATTGGATATTACATAATCCAATATCCCTTTTGTTCCCTCAGTAGCAGCTTGAATAAATTGTAGGTTATTTAAAGCCAAATTGAATGGTGCTGTAGTCGTATTGATAATATAACCTTTATTTTGATTGCGGTAACCTACACTACCAATATCTAAAATGGCCGCGCCAAACTTAAACCTGTAATCCTTGAATCCTTCGCGAGCATTCATTTCAGTCGACATATTGGAACCTATTTCCATACTAATACCAATATCCATTCCGAACCCAAGGCCTTTGATATTACTCAAACTTGGCAGGCTACCGGAAATTACCCCGCTTAAAAGTTGACCCAATAAATTATTATCTGTGTAAGCTATTTCCATGTAACCATCCGACATTTGAATGGTATCCATACCAATTGCCTTGAATCGCATCGCTGTGTTTTGCACATTCACAGACCCTAAACCTAAAATACCCTTTAAGGTGGTACCAAAGCCCAATTTAAAGGTACTATTATTTACCAAACGATATCCCAATATTGCGGATATCTCTTGGTAACTGTTAGCTCTGGCGCTTAAGTTAAGCGAACTAAGCTCAAGCGGATTAACTAATTTTTGAGAATCTAACCACTGTCGAGCAAACTGCCATAGTCCGACGGAAGTATTACTAATATCTATTTGCGACCTGGTTCGGGTTGCAGTTCCCCAAACAAATCTACCATATTGATTAACATAGGCGGGTCCTCTAAACTCTGAATTTAAATTTAAATTAATGAGACTTTTATTTGGATCCGTTGACACCCAATTTTGATCCCATTTCAAATCCCCATTTTGATCTTTATATTGTGCATCCACATTCCCGTTCATCAAATCCCATAACGAGAAGGGTGCGTCTAATTTTAAATAGTCATTAGAAAATTCAAAGCCAAATCCTCCAATATTTGCGCTACGTTTATGGGTCATTAATGTCACAGATGCAGGGTTGGTATATATGCCATTTACCCCTGAATAATTGCTATTTTGAAGTGCAGAAAACGACTGCGCTTTCAATGAGCTGCACGTAAAGCTCAGAATAAACACAAAAAATACTACCGAACGCATGTGCAAATTTATTCTAATTTTCATTAAACCCTTTATTATTAAACCCACATTTAGCATTACGATCTCATTATAAGCGTAAAAAAAAGGCCTGCTAAAAAGCAGGCCTTTATATTATTGAAACAATATTGATTAACGTACGATGAATTTAGCTGTTTGCTTACCCACAGTACTGTTAACGTTAACTACATATATACCTGGAGCTAACGAAAGTGTAGAAATTTGCACTTCATTAATTCCGCGATTCATGAAATCGTGATTTTGAGATGCAACCACACGACCGTCGATATCCATAACTTCAACAGCTACAGCAGCGTTATCATTCAATTCAAAGTTAACAACAACATTTTGTCCTTGGTTACTTGGATTTGGGAATACCTTTAAGTCGGCAACACCATTTTTCAATGCTTCAATTGAAGCATTCTCTGTGGTGATATCAATCCAATAACCTAGCATAGTCGAAGTTGTGTAAATACTGGTTGGGTAGTATGACTGCCAACCGTTTGAAGTTCTAACACCGTTTCTTAAAACTGATGGAGTCCAGAATGTGTTATTGTAGCGGTATGGAGTTTCGCTAACAACCGCAACATTTTCCCAATAGTGTGCACGAACACCATATCCATTGATATTACTGCGATGTGTAGGCTCAGACCAATTCATAAAGGTATCGTTTAAGTTGGGCTTTAACATGTTTTTAAATACCAAACTAAAACCAACAACATTCGCATTCACTTGAGCCGCATTCGTGCTCAATGAACGGAAATTGGGAGGAATTACACCTGTTAAACGACTGTAAAGTGAACCTGCAAAACGATCAACTGAATCACCATCACCTGTGCGGAATAAAATGGTATCTGTTGCCAATGCAGAAGTATTCAATAGAGTAGCCGCTTTGTAAGTAGTTGGGTTTGGATAACCAAACAAATTCAAACCACCTGTAATACCTGCAAATCCTAAACCTTGGAAGTTGAAATATTGCACATACAACGTATCCACGATTTCAACATTCATTGTATCAAAACGTGCTACCATAACGGTGTCTTGCATTACCGAGTCACGGAATTTAATAGTTTGCATAGAGTCCGCGTTACGCACATAAAATTGCACCCAACGGATTGTGTCAACTGTGTAAGGATTAAAACGGGTTAAAGTAGGTTGACCTGTTATTTGATAACTAGAATCCTTAGGATCGAAAACAGAACCCATGGTGTGAATGTAACCACGACCTGTAGTACCGTCTGTATAAACTGTTAGTGCATTGGTATCTTCTGTTAGCCAACGAACATATGTAGATGCCTCACCAATCATTTGGGTTTCACCATAAGAAGTCACAAAATTGTATTGACCAGATAAGGTTTCGGCTCTTTTGCTGGTTACAAAGTCACCCTGGCTTGTGTGTATACGCTGTATAGGCAGGATACCACCAATTTTAGTGTCTTGAGGATGAATTCGCTCAATTTGAGGTGCTTGTGCAAACGCCGTAATAGCACTTACCAACACCAATCCAGTTAAAAGTAATTTCTTCATTCCAATAATGTTAAGTTTTTATTTGTTTTTCAAATATAATGCTTCAGTTAAGATTTTATGTAAAAACCAATGAAGCTTTGTTAAGATTTTCTTTAATTGTGTTGCAAATTTTACAATTTAAATGTCTCCTTCAATGGGTCGGATGATAATTTCTTCCATTACAGTGGTTTCATTTATATCCCAAGCGGTTAAAATACAACGTGCCACATCATCAGCGCGCATGAATCTAGATTCCGGTAAATCAACACCTGCCCAAGAATCCGTAAGCGTTGCACCTGGTAAAACTGCGCTCACCCGAATACCCAATGGAATCCCTTCTCGTCTTAAACTTTTTGAAAATCCCAATAAAGCATGTTTCGTAACAGCGTATCCACCACCCGCTTCATAAGCCAAAATACTGGCTATACTGCAAATATTAAACACATGAGACCGCGCTTGTTTTTTTAACCTCGACCAAAGACCTCGAGTAACATAATAGGCAGAAAAGAAGTTTGTTTGCATTTGCATTTCCATTTGCCCTGCAGGTTCATCCATAAGTGTACCAGGAAGAAAAACACCTGCATTATTGACCAATACGTCAATTTCAAGGTTCATTTTATTCACTTTGTCTACAAAGCTTGAACAGCCATCTTGATTGGATAAATCCGCCGCAAAACACCAAACTCGGATCGAATATTGCGATTCAATTCGATTGGAAACCTCCGTTAACAAAGCCGCATTTCTGGCGGTTAAAATCAAATCGAATCCATTAGCAGCAAATGCAATAGCAATTGATTCTCCAATGCCTCTGCTGGCACCAGTAATTACGGCAATTTTATTTTTATCCATTCATTGAAACCAAGAACTCGGTATTGTCTTGGGTATGTTGCATGTTTTTCAAGAAGGTATTCATTGCTTCCTCCGAATTCATATCGGCGAGATAGTTTCTCAATACCCACATTCGTTGTAAGGTCACCTTATCTACGAGTAAATCTTCACGGCGTGTGCTTGATGCGGTAATATCAATAGCAGGGAAAATACGTCTATTAGATAATTTACGATCTAATTGCAATTCCATATTACCGGTTCCTTTGAATTCTTCGAAATTAACTTCGTCCATTTTGGAACCTGTATCGGTAAGGGCCGTTGCAATGATCGTCAAAGAACCACCATTTTCAATGTTTCTAGCCGCTCCAAAGAAGCGCTTAGGTTTATGCAACGCATTGGCGTCCACACCACCTGATAGTATTTTACCCGATGCCGGCTGAACGGTATTAAAAGCCCTCGCCAATCGAGTAATTGAATCCAATAATATCACAACATCGTGACCACATTCGACCAATCTTTTGGCCTTTTCTAAAA
>Ga0181553_10002244_pt1 | contig 17156 bp, 14 predicted proteins | sample 011ome_17_FD_133753 | JGI IMG/M metagenome (GOLD analysis project Ga0181553, IMG submission 133753) | Coastal salt marsh microbial communities from the Groves Creek Marsh, Skidaway Island, Georgia - 011502XT metaG (megahit assembly) | ecosystem: Environmental > Aquatic > Marine > Intertidal...
ATGAAGATGAACCTCAATCTCACGTAGTAATCTCAAAATATCTTCGTCATTGTATCTCTTTCGTGCCATTCTAGCTCCTCCTTAAGAGAGTTTTAACAAAATTCATGGCACTAATTTAGGGGGGAAGGTCACTAGGGTACCATCCAATGATGGTTCGGCGTTGGGTTTTAGGTAACCGCCGCAGTATTCGTTTGCATATTGCAAAGCACGGAATATTCCGCATGATTCAAACCCACAGAGTTCTGCGTCGATCAGGTGGTCAACGATTTCGCCCGCGGTCTGTGCCTTGCATCGTGGATGGAAACCGAAACTCGTGGCTCGGCGAGGTCTAATTTCCCAGTTCCGGTCATTCGACCACCGCAACTACCTGTGCCGCCGCCAGATCATCAATCTTATGATGACAGCGGATCGCGTGGCCACTGTCTAAGCGGTGCCATGGTGGCGTTTCAGAGTCGCAAATACTACCGATCTTGCGCGGGCAACGACGCTGGAACGGGCAACCACGGGCAGGCGGGGACAGTTCGACAATATCGTCCGCAGAAAGAGTCGGTGCTGTGTCGGGATCGGGTTCGAGAACGGCACCCAAAAGGACCTCAGTATAAGGATGGGAAGGACTAGCGTAGACTTGATTGGACGGACCGATTTCACAAAGACGCCCTTGATATAACACTGCAACTCGATCTGAGAGCACTTTGACCACAGCCAAGTCGTGACTGACAAAAATATAAGTTGTACCGTGTTTTTCTTTAAGCTCGTTTAGCAGGTCCAGAACAGCGGCCTGCACCGAAACATCCAGAGCGGACGTCACCTCGTCGCAAAGCACTAGTTCAGGATCGGCGGCAAAGGCGCGAGCAATTGCGACCCGCTGTTTTTCACCACCCGACAACTGGCTTGGCAAACGGTCAAGATAGTGGCCTCCCAAGCGAACCCTGTTCAGGATCTCAACGCTGCGATCGTACAAATCCTGTCCGGTAAGGCCAAAATAGAGCCGGAGGGGTTGTTCGAGAATTTCGGCGATGGTCTGACGGGGGTTCAAACTGTCATCGGGATTTTGAAAGATCAGCTGAATACTGCGCAGGTGATCAGGTGGGCGATTGTCGACGACCGGGGCCAATGTTTTACCACCTGCAACGGTCATTTTGCCACCTGCCGGCGGCAATAATCCAGCCACAGATTTGAGAATAGTGGATTTTCCCGAGCCACTTTCACCGACCAGTCCAAGGGTTTCTCCGCGGCACACGGTGATATCGATATCATCGACCGTGGCAACACGCGTTTCTGCACGTCCCAAAAGTTTGTTGAGCAGTCCGGGTTGGTGATAGCTGATCGAAAGGGCGTCAAGCTGCAATGCTGGCGTGCCGCGAGACTCAAGTTCGACAGGCACAACGCCTAGCCCGGCCAATGAAACTTCGGCGGTTTTGTCTGCATAAAAGCAGCGTGCCAACTCTCCATCTGGCAAGGCAGCAAGACCTGGACGCTCCACACGGCAGCGATGTTTCACTAGCGCGCAACGGTCAACAAAGGAACACCCTGCGGCCACGCCACCTGGCACCGGAGGACGACCATCCAATGCCAAAGGCAAATGATGATCGGCAAGGCGAGGGATTGAAGCCAATAACCCGCGCGCATAGGGATGAGCCGGGTTTTTCAGAACTTGCCGCGTTGTGCCTTCTAGCACGACTTCACCGGCATACATCACCACCACCCGATCACAAACACGGGCGATCGCCCCGAGATCATGGCTGACATAGACCATAGCCATGTTGCGCTCGTGGGCAATGTCCCGCAGCAATTCGAGGATATGCGCCTGAGTCGTGACATCGAGCCCTGTAGTGGGTTCATCTAGCAAAAGTGCGTGTGGTTCACCAGCTAAGGCCATTGCAACCGCGACACGTTGTTGTTGGCCTCCTGACAGTTCATGCGGGAACCGTGACAAAATTGCCTTGGGGTCCGGCAAACGGACCTGCCCCAGCAATTCAATCGCCTTGGTAACATGCTCGGATGCGGGCACTGAGGAATGCAGCCGCAGCGCTTCGATCAGTTGGGCCCCTATCCGCATCGTTGGGGTCAGCGACTGTCCAGAATTTTGCGGGATTAGCGCGATCTCGCCTCCACGGATTTTTTCCAATTCGGTGCGAGTGAGCGAAAACATATCCTTTCCACGAAAGGCCACAGAGCCGTCTAGAAGGCGTAGGCCACGTTTCAGAAAACCCATGGCAGCCAGAGCCAGCGTAGATTTTCCAGACCCGCTTTCACCGACGATGCCTACGCTTTCACCTTCGGAAACGGTCAGATCTATGTTGCGCAAAATCGGAAGGGTCGCGCCAGACTTAGCCGTGAAACCAACCGATATATCTTTGACGTCTATAATTGGGGTTGTCATATTGGAGCCTTTTGTGCGCGATCAATACCAAGCGCCTTGGCAAGCGCATCAGCGGTCAGGTTGATACCAATGATCAGCGATGATAGGGCAATAACCGGCCCTAAAACGCCCCATGGAGCAAAGGACATAAATCCACGTGCATCAGCTATCATCAGGCCCCAGTCAGGTGTCGGTGGTGACACTCCGAAGCCTAGGAACGAAAGCGACGAAAAGGCCAAAAGCATCCATGACCAACGCATCGCGCCCTCGACCATTAGCGTATCAAGCACGTTAGGCAAAAGTTCACGTCGAATGATGCTCATCCGACCATGACCACGCGCGCGCGCCGCAGAGACGAAATCGCGGGCTACTACATCATGGGTGGCAGCACGCGCAATGCGGATTACTGGGATTCCGTAAAAAAACGCCAGCGTTGGGATCAGGACTTCGATACCGGTACCGAAGGTCACGATCAAGACCAGCATCTTCAAGATCCAAGGCAGTGACAAGAACGCATCGACAACTCGCATCATCACCTCGTCGATGCGCCCACCAACAAGGCCAAAGAAGATGCCAACCAACCCGCCCCATATAACGGCGATTGGCGTAGCGACACCGGTAACCAAGAGTGCTTCACGACCCCCAAGAAGAACGCGAGTGAACACGTCACGTCCGACGTGATCAGTGCCAAGCCAGTGAGCGCTATCTGGCCCGCTGAGCATCAAGGCCGAGTTCATCGCCTTATAGTCGTAGGGGACAATTAACGGGCTGATCAACGCAAGCACCAGATGGGCTGCCACGAGTGTCAGCCCAATAGCGCCTGATGGGCGGGACATCACATCACGCAATACCAAAATGATTCGATTAAAATGTTTGTTCTTATCAAGAAACGAAACGATGCTCATTTCCTCCTCATATGCATTGTGCGCAAGCGCGGGTTGGCAATCATCGTCAATAGGTCGGCCGAGAGGTTAACACCAACATATACGGTAGCAACAATCAGGGCGATCGCCTGAACCACTGGGAGATCGCGATCGGAAATGGAGTCGATCATCATCCGTCCGAGGCCGGGATAGTTGAACACCACCTCGATCACCACAACACCACCCAATAGCCACGCAATTGTCAACGCGACTACATTGATTGCAGGCAAAAGAGCGTTTGGCAGGGCATGACGAAATACAATGCGCCAGTGTGGAACGCCCTTAAGCGTCGCCATCTGAACATAGTCTCCTGCCATGACCTCGATCACAGACGAGCGGACCATGCGCAGGATATGCGCGGTCATCACCATGGTCAGCACCAGCACAGGTAGCAGGATTTCAGGGAAAAACTCAGAGAGAGGCGCATGAGCTGGGGTCAGTACAATACCTGGCAACCAGCCCAACCAGATGGAAAATAACAGGATCAGCACTGTTGCGGATACGAATTCCGGTATCGTCATGGCAAAAATCGCCAGAGTGGAGAGGGTTAGGTCTATTGGCCTGTCGCGCCAAAGTCCGGTCACCACACCAAGGAAAATTGACAGCGGGACGCCTAGAGCGAGCGAACAGGCGGCAAGTAAAAGCGAGTTTTTCAGCCGATCGCCCACCAGTTCTGAAATGCTTTTTTGACCATTGGCCGATACTCCTAAATCGCCCTGAACCGCGCTCGCGGCCCATTCGACATAGCGTTCGATCGCCGGTCGGTTCAAACCTTGGGCCTCGCGGCAGTTCTCAAGTAGTTTGCCTTTGGCTTCACGTTCGAGAAAGGCGGTGCAGGCGTCTCCAGGAAGCAATTCAACACCCGAAAAAATGATCAAGGAAACGATCGCGACCGTTACAGCGCCAAGAAATAAACGTCGAATAAGCATGCGCAGCACGGCAAGTGGTCCTAAGAACTGTATATTGTAGAAGGATAGGGCACCGCAGAAGAAAGACGGCGCCCTAGTTCGCGTTAGATCAGTCGACGGTTATCTTGTGCCAGCGCACTGCGTCGTTCTTGACCTGATCAAGATTCTTTACGCGCGACGATACGCCAACAAGCCTAGTCACCGTGTAGGGGATCAACGTGCCACTGTTTTCCCAAAGATGTTGCTGAGCCGCTTGATAAATCGCTTTTCGCTTATCAAAGTCCAGCTCGCGGCGGGCATCGGCAAGCATCGCATCAAAGGCCTCGTCCTTGAAGTAGCTTTCGTTCCACTTTGCGGTCGAAAGATATATTTCATGCAGCGCCTGATCAGCCGGGCGTTCGTTCCAACGGGTCGCGGCAACGTCCTTTTTCATCCAGACCTCGGACCAGTAACCATCGGTCGGTGTCTGCACGACATTAACCCGGATACCAGCTGCAGCTGCCTGTTCCTGATATGCCACGGCTAGCGTCGGCCATGTTGGTTCAAGCGTCGAGACATGCACGTCGATGTCTATGCCATTCGGATATCCGGCCGCGGCCAAAAGGGCCTTAGCGCCTTCAATATCCTGCGGGCAGGACATATCAGCACGGTATTGGTCGTTGGGTTCAACCGGTGCGTCGCATGCAACGACGCCCTGTCCACCTAAAACTAACTTTACCAGTTCTTCGCGGTCAGCGGCCATGCGGACCGCTTTTCGGACACGAACGTCACTGAAGGGTTCCACATCATTCCGAAACACCAGCCCGCGCCAATTGCCTGTCGGGATTACCTGCACGTTAAACCTATCTGAGCTGGTCAACATGACTTGCTGTTGTGCGGTGATGCCGCGCTCCATATCGATCTGACCACCCAACAGAGCCTGAAGTCGAGCCTGGCCGTCAGCAATTCCAATCACTTCCATGCGAGCAACACCAGGTACACCTTCCCAATAGTTGGGATTGGCCACCAACACAGTGGTGCCTTCCGCATCGAAGGTTTCCACCATAAACGGACCGGTGCCGTTGCCCGTTGTAGCAATGGTCTCGCCCGAGCCTTCGTTCAGCATCCGTAGGCGATAATCCATCAGCTGCAACGGCATGTCTGCGAAAGGCGTGTTCAACTTTATCTGGACCGTCATGTTGTCCAGCGCCTCCACCCCAGTGATCATCTTGACCGCTGAGCGGGCCGGGCTATCGCTGTCAGGGTCCAGGACGCGGTTCAGCGAATAGACCACGTCGGCAGCTTCGAAGGTGCTGCCATCGTGGAACTTTACGCCCTCACGAAGCTTGAAGGTCCAGACAGTGGCGTCCTCATTAGCCTCCCAGCTTGTTGCCAAATCTGCTTCAGGCTTGCCATCAAGGCCCGGACGAACCAAGCGGTTCATGATCTTTTCGGTTATTTGAAACACCCGACCTTTCGAAATCGGGTCCAGGCTGGACTGAGCACCAAACCCAAGCTCGTGCGCTTGGCGGAATGTGCCCGTGGGTTCGGCTACTGCTATGCCCGAGATCATCGCTGAGGCAGCAGCCATTGTTAGTAATCTTTTCATGTTTGTTTTCCTCCCAGTGATACGATGCCGGATCCGGATATCGCGATGCTTCAAAAAAATGTTCTTATCCGAACTGTTTTTGGACAAACGCAAATCGGGGTTCAGATAGATGATATTTTTTTAATCCACCTGGGCTTACGAAATAACATCCATTACCCCGATGTTGCCCTTTGACAGTCTGAATAAAAATAGTGTTTGTTTAAAATTATATCCGAAAACCAGATATACGAGGCCAACCAGATGAAAATAATCGCAATCGGTGGAGGTGGGTTTACACATGATACGGAGCCCGATCTGGATGATTTGTGCCTATCTGAAACTGGGTGTAATCACCCGCGCGTCGCGTTTATTGGCACGGCAAGCGGCGACGACCCCGTAAAAATCGAACGTTTCAGAGCGCGTTTTGCAGATGTCGCCGCGTCCCTGGAACACTTCCAGATGACACTATCTGCGGCCCAACTTACGCAGAAGCTTGGACAAGTTGATCTTGTTTATGTCGGTGGCGGTGATACCGAAAAAATGGTTTCTGCGTGGCGTCAGTCTGGTTGGGATGATGTTCTGCGCAAAGCCTACCAGTCTGGAGTTATACTTGCCGGGGTCAGCGCTGGAGCGGTTTGTTGGTTTGACACATTCCTGTTCAGCTCGGGCAAAGGAGTGATGCGCCCCTTGCCGGGGTTAGGCCTGATCCCTCTGGGCGCCTGTCCACATTATTCCAGCGAAACGGATCGCCGCGCAGCACTGCATGCCGCGGTGACCGCTAAAACGATGCCGGCCTCGGTTGCGATTGACGATGGTGTGGCTATTGTGTTTGAAAACGGGAGCCCCACACGTGTTTTCACCGCCCAGAAAGGTTCGGGCGCTTACATGGTTTACTGGAGCCCACAGGGAGCAACCGAACAGACCTTGTCAATCGATTGATCTGGCCGCCTCGTCCAGAAGCCAATTTTGAACATTTGAGACCTCGCGCGTTCGCGGACTGCTTGGGCGGCTGAGCAAGTAAAAGGATCGTTGAGGGATTAGATCAATATCGAACGGCTTTAACAACCGCGTGGTTTCAACATCGTTTTTGACGAAGGGAAAAACGCCAAGCGCAGCACCCTGCCCGTCAAGTACCGCCTGCAGCACAAGGTTGGAGTCGCGGATTGTGGTTTCAGCAACGGGCTGGAGATCGGTTACGCCGGCTAATTTGAACCATGCTGACCATTCCGACTTGTCTCGTTGATGAATCAGTGGAATCCGGGCGAGGTCAGATGGTTCTTTTAACCCGCCGCAGGCATCGACCAAATCGGCCCGCACAACCGGCGAATAGGTAATGTCGAGCAGTTTTTGACTGTTGAGCCCCGACCAATCCCCGGTACCCCAGTCCACTGCAAGGTGCGACGTCATCATCGCTGCGTCAGTAATGCGCGGACTTTCGTGCAATACAAGTTCGATCCGAGGGTAAGCCGTTCGGAACTTAGCTAATCTGGGCACAAGCCAGCGGGACCCAAAAATCGGCCCGACCGCTAGCGTCACGGTCTTGAATGCCGGGTTCATGTGTGATTCAACCTCGGCCCGGATATCGTCAAAAGCGCGGGTAACAACCTGGCTAAGCGAGCGACCTTCATCGGTGAGAACAACAGCGCGCGTCTGGCGGATGAACAGTTTGCAGTTCCAGTCAGCCTCTAGCTGTCTGATCTGGTTACTGACGGTCGTAGCACTGACGCACAGTTCGTCGGCAGCATCCTTGAAACTGAGGCGACGGGCAGCGACTTCGAAGGTGCGCAATGCCGTCAAGGGCAAGTTTCTGGGCTTTCTAAACAATTCTAAATCCAATAGATGCTGTTTTCTTTATCTATACATGCTCGATAATTTACTTGTCTATAAGGATTGTCGTTGAGAGGCTTATAAGTAAACCGAAAAGACCGAGAAAATGGAAAACAATTCCCGTAACCAAAATCAACGCCGACGCCGTCCAAATACCCATTCTGCGCCAGCACAACGCAGAGCGGCTCCGGTTACTGGGCGCATGATGCCACTTACTCAGGATGATATGGCGCGGATCAGCGAAGCGTCATTCGATATCCTTCATGACATTGGGCTGAGTGACGCCTCACGCGAAGCGATGCGGGCAGTTGTCAGTCGCGGTGGCAGAGTAACCGAAGATGGACGACTGCTATTCCCCCGGTCTCTTGTCAATGAAGCACTGGCGGGGTTGCGCCGTGATTTCACGCTTTGCGGCCGTGATCCCGCATTTGATATGGAAATGACTCGTGCGCGAGTTCATACTGGGTCGGGGGGAGCGTCACCGATGGTAGTAGATCTGGAAACTCAGGCATATCGGCCAGCGCTGTTATCCGATCTCTATGACGCGGCACGCCTTGTCGATACACTTGAAAATGTTCAATTTTTCTCACGTTCGATGGTGGCGCGCGACATGGAAACTTCTCGTGACTTGGACATCAATACGGCATATGCGGCGCTGTCAGGAACGTCCAAACACATAATGACGTCATGCAGCACAGCCGAGCACGTGCATGATATCTCCGAGATGTGTTTTCTCCTGGCCGGTTCCGCAGAAGCGTTTCACGCACGCCCGTTCTTGTCTCTTAACATCAACCACGCGGTGCCTCCGCTGCGGTTTGATCCTGACGCCTGCAATGTATTACTGGCCGGAGCAGAGCTAGGGGTGCCGGTAATGGTCAATACCTTCGGCCAGATGGGCGCATCAAGTCCCGTCACCATCGCCGGCTGCCTTGCCCAGACCAACGCGGAGACCTTGGCAGGAATGGTGCTGGCTTGGATTGCAAACCCAGACGTTACAGCAATATATGGCGCCCGCCCGATGGTGACAGATTTGCGCTCGGGCGGGATGGCAGGGGGGAGTGGCGAGCAGGCGATATTGACAGCAGCAGCCACCCAGATGGCACAGTTTTACAACCTGCCGAACTCGACCATCGCCGGAGCGACCGACAGCAAGATTGCTGATGCGCAGGCCGGATTTGAAAAAGCACTTTCTATCACCTTGGCCGTACAGGCCGGTGCCAATCTGGTGACTCAGGCTGCGGGCACACAGGCAGGGTTGATGGCCACCTCATTCGAGGCCTATGTCATCGACAATGATATGTTGGGTGCCATTCTCGGTGCGGCCAACCCTATTGTAGTTGATCCGCAAACCTTGGCCGTTGACGTTATCGCGCAGACCGTGCGCGGCGAAGGGCATTTCCTTGGGCACCCCGATACATACGCTCGGATGAAATCTGATTTCGTTTATCCCGACCTTGCCAACCGGCAGACCCCGGATGCATGGCTTGCAAATGGCGCACCGACAATTAACAACACGGCTCGGCAAGTCGCCCAGAAAACACTGGCAGAGCACTTTCCCAGTTATATACCCCCGGATGTCGACCAGGACATTCGAACGCGTTTCGATATAAAACTGCCAAAAGAAAGGATGCGCCAAGCATGAAAATTCTGGTGATGGGTATCGGCGCTATGGGATCGGTCTATGCCGGCCTTATGGCTGATGCCGGGCACGAGGTCTGGGCGGTTGACACGTGGACAGATCACGTAGATGCAATAAATACTCATGGTTTGCGCCTGGAAGGTGCCAGCGGGGATCGGGTGGTAAAATCTATTCGCGCTACGACTGACGTCACGCAGGTTGGCCCGTCTGATCTGTGCCTGATTGCCACAAAGGCCTCGGGCGTGGGACCCGCCGCAAGAGCCGCTGCTCAGGTAATTGGGCCGGATGCCTTGGTCCTTACCATTCAGAACGGATTGGGGGCCGGAGACAGGATTATCCAGCATATTGCACCAGACAATGTCTTGCTCGGCGTTGCAGACGGCTTTGGAGCCTCGATTAAAGGACCAGGCCACGCACATCACAACGCAATGAAGCTGATTCGGATTGGAGAATTGACCGGCGGGCTTACGCCACGTCTGAAACAGTTGGAGAAGGTCTGGCAACAGGCCGGTTTTGACGCGCGCGCGTTTGAAAACATCACCCAGCTGATCTGGGAAAAGTTCCTCTGCAACGTCACATTTTCGGCGCCCTGTACCGTGTTCAATGAAACAGTCGGAGAGTTGATGGCAAATCCCGAGCATTGGGCAATCGCGCTGGGCGCGATGGGCGAGGCCCACGCGATTGCTGTTGCAAAGGGTATTCCACTAGGTTTTGATGACCCGATCGCCTATGTCACAGCGTTTGGCGCGGGCATGCCCAAAGCGCGCCCATCAATGTTGCTTGATCACATGGCGGGACGCGCTTCGGAACTGGATGCCATCAATGGGATTGTCCCAGTTTTGGGCCGCGAGATCGAAGTGCCGACCCCTTACAACAATATCCTGAGCGCCATACTGCGTCAGCGCGAAAGCCAGTTTTCGAGGCAAAGCACATGAATATTGGTTCCTTTCTCTTGAAGACAAAACCGCTTTATGGCGTGTTCTCCGTTGACGCCGTGACTCCGGTCAGCGTTGATTTCTTATCGCGCTATCCGACGCTGCGCGACGTGCTGGACGACAGTGCATTGGATCTAATGAAACAGAATATCGAGCTAAATCGCCCAATTCCGCTATCAGATATTAGGTTCCTGCCACCGATTCCCAACCCGCGTAAGATCGTCTGCGTCGGAATGAATTACCGAAAGCCCTACCCAGTTGATAATGTCGCACCACCGGATCCGGAAAATATCATCCTCTTTGGCAAAGAGCGCGAGTCGATGCTTGCTCATGGAGACGCGCTCGAGAGCCCGATGGGTGAGGCTGCAAATAGCTTTGACTACGAGGGCGAAATCGCTGTAGTCATAGGCCGGACTGCGCGGAGAGTGACCGCTGATCACGTAATGTCTCATGTGCTTGGCTATAGCGCTTTCAATGACGGATCCGTTCGCGATTGGCAAAAGCACTCGGTCTATGCTGGTAAGAATTTTGCCCGATCGAGTGCTTGGGGTCCTTGGATCACAACCGCCGATGAACTACCTCCGCCCCAGGATCTGGAGCTGACTGTCACTTTGAATGACGAGGTGGTGCAACATGCCTTTGGTCGCGAGATGATTTTTTCAGTCGCCGAACAGCTTGCCTATGCATCCAATCTCTTCACTTTGTACCCCGGCGACGTCATCGCTACGGGCTCGCCGGATGGTACTGGTGGCAGCCAAAGTCCGAAACGCTTTCTGATACCTGGTGACACGGTGAAAATCTCTGTTGGAGCGGCTTGTACACTGATCAATTCGGTTTGAGACGGTTTCAATATCATGGACCAGATCGCTCATTGTCATGCGATCTGCATACTCTAGCGGAGCAGTATGGCTTTGCTTGAAATTATAGCGATGTATATGGCTACCGGGGCGAGTGGATTTTGGGCTTGCGTTCGATATAAGCCGTCTTTACTCCAACTTTCAGCCAGATTTGACTTACCATGGAACCTTGGGCTTTCCATGTACATGATGGGGCGAGCATTCAAGTGCATAAAATGCTGGCAGCTTTCGACAAAAAGGCGCACGTAGTCATCTATCTCGCTTGAAGCGGGAAATTGAAAGTCTGGTATTGATCCCTTCTCGGTTCTTTGAATATCCGAACAAGTCAAAAAAAACACTTTAGGGCGGGTCCAATATAGTTTCTTTCAAGCGACATGCGTGAAACAAATGAATAAAGCAAAATCATCCGAAAAAGCTTTGCGATTTATTTACACGGTGCTAGGTTAGTCTGGGAACTGATAAGGGTGTTTACGGGTGAATTTGCGCCAACTTGAGGCTTTTCGCGCGACCATGCGCAGTGGTTCAATCACGGGCGCCTCCAAGGTGATGAATATCTCGCAACCAAGCGTTAGCCGCCTGATCACCGATCTTGAACGTGCTGTCGGTTTTCGTTTGTTTTTGCGCAGCGGGCGCGGATTGGTCCCGACCCTAGAGGCAAATACGTTCTATCGCGGGATCGAAAGTATGTTTATGGGGTTGGACCGGCTCCAAGATCTGGCGCTTTCCATCAAAACCACCAGTGGCGGTGTAGTCTCGGTGGCGGCAATCCAGTCGGTGGCCATGATTGAGCTTCCCCGGGCCGTTAACCAAATCTATCAACGCAATCCAGAGATCCATTTTATGATTCATACGCGCAACACGCCGGGTATTCTGGATGCGGTGCGAACTCATCAGGTGGATCTGGGTGTTGTTGGACGGCACCCCCCCTATGAGGGGGTCGAAGTCCTTTACCAAACGGTTTCACCCTATGTTTGCCTAATGCCTGAAGATCACCCCTTAGCTGACGCGTTTGGCCCATTGGATCTGAACGAGCTGGTAGAAACACAAACCTTTGTGACCTTTGGCGGGGTATATCCTGATGAAATGATGGCGATGGACGCCGAGCTATCCGCCAAACTGCGCGCCACATCGCGCCTATCGGCCACAAACATGCCAGTTGCTACAGCTTTGGTCCGCGAAACCGGAGCTCTTGCCTTGGCGGACCCTTTTTCTGCCGAGCATGCGTTGCGGATGGGTGGGGTAACATTTCGCGAAATTCAGCAAGAGCTTAAATACCATATTGCGGTGATTGCATCGGGGCCAGAACGCCTAAGCCGCCATGCCCTCGAATTTGCCGAAATTTTGGCAGCGCAAGTAACCGAACGTGTCAATCGAGTGAAAGCCTACCGATAATTTAAAATGATTTCAAAAATTTTATGGTGTGGGCGTTTCATTAACTCATTCATAGCTTTTTCGTATAGGCTATTAATGAAATTCGATTTGTTGTTCGTCGTGCTACGAATGTAGAGTGGAGCAACCATTCCACGAGATGCCAAGGAGAGCACTATTTCAACGCAGCCAAATATTACAGCAAAGGCTAGCCCGATTTTTTCCTCAGAGGATGCCCGAAATTTGGCCCGCAAACGTCAGCCAAAATTGGTCTTTGATTTCATTGATGGGGCGACGGGGCGCGAAGTAGCATCTCAGCGAAACACGGCGCGATTTGATGATATTATGCTTCAACCCCGAGTGATGGCTCATGTAGAAACACGAATGATTACGACCCGATTTCTAGGGCGCGATTACGGCTTGCCCTTTGGTATCGCTCCGATGGGCATGTGCGATTTGGCATGGCCGGGCGCGGATCGGGCCCTGGCGCAGTCGGCATGCGATTTTAACCTTCCGGTGTGTTTGTCGGCTGCAGCCTCAAGTACAATTGAGGAGATGCGACATTGGGCCGGGGAAAACAGTTGGTTCCAGCTTTATGTAAATGGCTCGATTGACGAGGCCTTGGTTCTGGTCGAGCGCGCCCGCACGGCAGGGTATGACACTCTGGTTCTGACCGTTGATGTGCCTCAGGTTGCCCGCCGTTTGCGCGATCTACGCAATGGGTTTGACATGCCTTTCCGCTTGGGGATTTCGAATTTTTTTGATTTTGCGTTGCATCCGCGCTGGTCACTGACAACGCTATGGCACGGCACGCCTGAACCCGCCAATATCGGCAAAACATTTGATCGTGGGGCCAGTAGGGCCGGTGCCGATTGGTATTTTCTCGACCGCTTACGCGCGCTCTGGCCCGGTAGGTTAATCGTCAAAGGTGTAACCTCGGAAGCAGATGCAAAACGCATTCAAGCGGCGGGCGCAGATGCGATCTATGTTTCAAATCACGGGGGCCGCCAGCTTGACAGTGCTCCTGCGGCGATTGATTGCCTGCCCAGAATTCGGCAAGCTTTAGGGCCAGATTTTCCGCTCGTATTCGATAGCGGCCTGCGCAGCGGCGAAGATATTGTGAAAGCGCTGGCTTTGGGGGCCGATTTCGTGATGCTGGGGCGCCCGATGCTTTTCGCCCTTGGTGCAGATGGCGCGCGTGGCGTGAACGCGCTTATTCGGGGCTTGGGCGAAGAAATCAATGTCGTATTGGCGCAAATCGGCCTGAATGATTTGCGCCAGCTTTCAACAGAGGTAATTAACTCCCATGCCGAACCAATATGCCATGCGGTAGAAGGCCCGAAGCCCGTACATAGATCAGCACAGTTAAAGGGGACAGGATCATAATGAGCGAGAAAAAGATGCGCGGTGGTGCCCTCCTAGCTAGGGCATTAAAAGCAAAGGGTGTCGAGCATGTCTTCACCCTTGCAGGCGGTTTTTGCAATCCGGCGCTAGAAGGTTTTATGGAATGCCAGATGCCTGTGATCAATTGCCCTCATGAACAGGTGGCGGGACATTTGGCCGATGGACACACACGCATAACCCGCAAACCCACAATCTGTCTGGTGGGCCCGGAAGGTTTTGCCAATGCCGTGCCTGCAATGCTGGAAGCGTGGGGCGAACGCACACCCGTTATTTTCGTGACCGGCTCTTCAACACTTAAACGAAAAGGGGCTGGCGGTTTCAAAGAAATCGATGATGTAGCCATTGCAGCACCTTTGACGAAATACTCGGTGCAAATCACCGATGGCAACCGGATCAGCGAATTTGTCGAACGGGCATGGCGGACGGCCACCACGGGCTATCCTGGTCCAGTCCATCTGTCTTTGCCGGTCGATATCATGTTCTCGTCTTTTCCCGAAGCTGCGGGGCGCGAAGAGCGCCCGTTTGAGCGCCATGACAAGCCTGTGCCCCGCGCTTGGCCGGACCCGCAGCAGTTAAGCGCGGTTCTAGATGTGATCCAAGGGGCCAAGCGACCAGTTCTAATCGGAGGCCACGGTGTTTGGTGGGCACGGGGCGAAGCCCATCTGGGCCGCGCTGGCGAAACCTTGCGCATGCCAATTTTTAACGTCCCCTATCACACCAAAATGTTGGGGGAAGAGTGCGACGCCTATATGGGGTTGGCGGATTTCCATCAATATCACCCTTCCAAACCCGCCATCAACGAAGCCGATGTGGTCATCATGGTGGGCTGTAGACTGGATAACCAGATGAATTTCGGTAATCCGCCCTTTATTCAGCCCGGCACCAAATTGATTTGTGTGAATGGAAGCCATGAGGAACTGGACTATAATTTCGGTGCCGATCTTCAGCTTTTATCTGACCCGACCGCCTTTCTCGACTCGCTTTGTCGATTGGATAATCGCTGGGATGAGTGGCTTAACCTGCAGAAATCGCGCCGAACGGACTGGGTTCAGGAATGGTCGGATCATGTCGCGGCTGAAACCGAAACCGATTTAGCAGAGGGACGCAAAATGCATCCACTCCAGCTTGCACTAGATGTGCAAGCTGGAATGAATAACGGCGATTGGTTGGTCTTTGACGGGGGCAATACTCATTTTTGGAACGAAATTGCAACGAATATTGCCGCAGCCCGCGGTCGTGTTCTGGGTGGAATCTTGCATCCGGGCAATTATAGCCTTTTAGGGGTCGGTGTCTCTTTCGCGCTTTCGGCAAAGCATATCAACCCTGATAAAACCGTGGTTCTGGTCACAGGGGATGGTGCATTTCTGTCAGGCGGCTTGTCTATCGAGGCTTGCTTTCAGGAAAACATCCCGATTGTCGTTGTGGTCGATAATAATGGCGGGCTGGACTGCATCAGCCAACAACAAGAGCGCCTTTTTTCGAACGGTCGGCATTATGCGACAGATTTCCGTGATATTCCGTTCCATGCTATGTTTGAAGGCCTGGGCGGTTTCGGTGAATTAGTGACACGGCGAGAAGATTTTGCAGGCGCACTAGAACGCGCAATCGCCAGTGGCAAAACCGCTTGTGTAAATGTCAAATGCCGCGGTGTGATTTCCCCAATTGTTGCTGCAACATCGGATAAACGGGATAAGGCATCTATCGAATGACCGCGACGATTTCCTCACATTTGCTAAATGGCACCGATGGTACCCATGCTGGCGATGTCGCGGTTTCAATCGCGCGCATAACTGCGGATGGTCGGGATATTGTGATCCAGACAGCGACCGATTCCGGTGGTCGTTTGGTGGTTGAGCTTGATCTGTCGCAGGCCGATCCCCGTGCGCACTATGAGCTTTTGATTGCCAGCGGAGCCTATTGGCAAAAACGTGAAACGCGGCCTACACCCCAAATTATGGAAGAGATCGTCATCAGGTTCAAAATGACTGATCCGGATGGGCGCTATCATATCCCTGTAATTCTTTCGCCGAACAGCTATTCTGTTTGGTGGTCCAGCTAAACTTCACAGGACCAAATCATGGCTGATGGATTAAATATGTCGCGCCGCATCCGGCGCACTCCCTATACGAACCGGGTCGAGGCTCTCGGTGTACGTGGGTTTTCGGTTGTCAATCACATGCTCCTACCAAAAGCCTTTCAGCCGAGCGTTGAAGAGGATTACTGGCATTTGCGCGAGTTTGTGCAAATCTGGGATGTGTCATGCCAGCGTCAGGTCCAGATCATGGGCCCTGATGCCGAGCGGCTGGTGCAATGTATGACACCACGTGATATCTCAAAAGCAAAAATCGGCAATTGCTTCTATGTGCCCATCGTTGATCATCATGGCGGCCTGATCAATGATCCAGTGCTACTCAAATTGGCGGAAGATCAGTTCTGGTTGTCGATCGCCGATAGCGATCTGCTACTATATGCTTTGGGTCTGGCCCTTGGCATGGGGCTTAATGTTACAATTGACGAACCCGACGTTTCACCTCTCGCAGTGCAAGGGCCTATGGCGGAAGATTTGATGGCATCTGTCTTTGGCGATGACATACGCAAGATCGGATTTTTCAAATACAAACGCTTTGACTTTCAGGGCCGTTCCCAGATTATTGCCCGCTCAGGTTATTCCCGGCAGGGCGGCTTCGAGATCTATCTTGAAGGGGCCGATCATGGTGAAGCGTTATGGGATGAGATATGGCAAGCCGGTCAAAGTTTCAACATCTCTCCGGGATGCCCTAACTTGATCGAACGGATCGAAGGCGGACTGTTTTCCTATGGCAATGAAATGACGCGTGAAAATAATCCGTTCGAGATCGGATTTGGTAAATATTGCAAGCTGGATGGTTCGGTTGATTTTATTGGCTTAGAGGCGTTGCAAAAAATTGCGTCCGAGGGACATGCGCGGGAGATCCGAGGCTTGGTATTTGATGGCGAACCTGTACCGACCTGTTCCAGTCCTTGGCCCGTGATGGTTGGAACTCAGAAGATCGGTCAAATTACTTCGGGCATCTGGTCCCCAAGGCTGAAAATGAATGTGGGCCTGTCATTGATCGAGCGCGATTTTTGGTCCATCGGCCAACCTCTGGAGATCTTAACCCCCGATGGAAAAACCCGACCCGGAAAAATAACTGCCTTCCCGATAACCTGATCGGGTTGGCAACTGTGCCGAGCTTCGCTGTCCGGGTGTCTAGCTCCTAAATTATGTAATATTTTTCAATATAGTTTATTGAACTAGCGGTTTCATGTTTAGGGCTTCGTGGGAGCGGAATAATCATAGCGTGATCAGGCAATTCTCACGCCCTGACGGAGCAGTTCTGCCTGAAC